>Ga0190359_1000089_pt1 | contig 55038 bp, 53 predicted proteins | sample 48721823_MG_FD_161269 | JGI IMG/M metagenome (GOLD analysis project Ga0190359, IMG submission 161269) | Hydrothermal vent microbial mat bacterial communities from Southern Trench, Guaymas Basin, Mexico - 4872-18-2-3_MG | ecosystem: Environmental > Aquatic > Marine > Hydrothermal vents >...
TAAAAATGGTTCCGGTGAATTAAAAATATGTGGTGTAACTGAAAAAGTAAAAAGTCTGTTTATGATTACAAAGCTTATTACTCTTTTTGATTCATATGATTCGGTTGAAGAAGCAGTTGATTCGTTTAAGTAATATTATAAATTATTTTAACTGGAAAACATAGTTTAAAAGGGCAGCTTATGTGTTGCCCTTTTTCATTATAGCTGTAAATAATAAAAACATGGAAATAATTTATCTTTAATGAGAAAACCGCTCTGAGTATGCTGTTTAAAAATGAGTTCCGGCCTCAATTTTAATTTGACAATGCTGTAACTTTTTCTTACTTTAAAGTCTGTATAAATAACAGGATATTTTATGATAAACGGTATTTTGCGGGAAGAACTGAATTCTTTTAAAACAGCGTATTCAGAAGCTTTAAATGACAGTGATTCTCATATTCAGGAAATACTTGATTATGTAAAGAATGACAACGGCAAATTAATAAGGCCAGCTCTCTTTTTTTTGTGTCAGGGACTTGTAAAAAAACCTGATATAAATACGGTTTCTATTGCCGTGCTACTTGAACTTTTACACACTGCTACTTTGGTACATGATGATATTATTGATAATTCCGAAGTGCGCAGAGGCCGGAATACCGCAAAAGAGATATGGTCAAATAAAAGTGCTGTTCTTCTGGGCGATTTTCTTTTTTCAAAAGTGCTGAAAATCGGTTTATCTTCCAAATTCCCTGAAGTTATGCAGACTACTGCAAAAATAGTTTACGATATGGCCAGAGAAGAGCTATATCAATCTTTAAAGACTGATTTTTATGTACCTTCAGAGGACGATTATTTTTTGAATATTCAGAAAAAGACAGGCGGATTATTTGAAGCGAGCTGCTATCTCGGAGGTGTTGTATCGGCTGCTGATCCGAAGCAATTGGATATGCTTTACGAAATAGGAAGAAATTTCGGGATGGCTTATCAGATCATTGACGATATAATGGATTATACAGGTAATGAAAAAATAGCTGGTAAGAATTTAAGAAGAGATATTTTTAACGGAGTTTTGACTTTACCTTTTATTTATACGTATAATGGACTTGATAATAAAACTAAAAAACATTTTAAAAAATCCGTTCAGGAACGGTCGGAGCAGGGGATATACGATATTTATGATTATATTGTAAATAATGGCGGTATTGATTATGCCAAGCAGAAAGCTGAAAAATGCTTTTCAGATTCAATTACATTAATTGAGAAATTTGACAATTCAATTTACAGAAAAGAATTTGTACAATTTGTCCGGAACGGTTTAACGAGGTTTAAATGAAACGTGCCACTCTTGTAATTTATTTACTTGTCATTTCTGTTTTTTCAGGATGCAACAGAGTAAATTATCCGGTTGAAGAAACAAGAATATTAATGGATACTGTGGTAAAGATTTCTGTATATAAATCCAACGGTACATATGCTGAAATAAAATCAAAAATTGATAGTACTTTTACTTTAATGAAACAGCTTGAAAATCAGGTTTCATCTCATATACAATCAAGTGATGTGTGCAAAGCTAATGATAAAGCGGGAATACAAAAAACAGATATACATAGAGCAACGTCGTTTATTATAAAAAAATCCATTGAGATATCAAAAAATACCAATGGATTTTTTGACATTACAATTGGCGCTGTAAAAAATATATGGCCCTTTGGAAAAGCTGATCCTGTTCCTCCTTCTGATTCTGCTGTAAAGCGTTTACTGAATCTTGTAAACTATAATCTGGTTGAAGTTTCCGATAGTAGTATTTTTATCAAAAAAAGAGGAATGATTATAGATCTGGGTGGTGTCGCAAAAGGATTTATTATTGACAGAGCAGTTAAAAATCTTAAGGACCAGGGCGTTTGTGCGGGAATTGTTGATGCAGGAGGAGATTTAAAGATATTCGGGATTAATCCGAAAAACAAAAAGTGGAAAATAGGGGTTGTTGATCCCAGAAAAAAAGGAGGCATTGCCGGAATTATTTTTACAGAGAGCGGAGCAATAGCCACATCGGGTGATTATGAAAGATACTTTATGTACAGAGGGAAGAGATATCATCATATCCTGAATCCTTTTAACGGTTTTCCTGCAAACGGATGTATTAGTGTTACAATACTGGCAAATAATGCTCTTGAAGCAGATGCATATGCAACTGCTGTTTTTGCAATGGGACATAAAAAGGGGTTTGAGTTTATAAGGAGTAATCCGGATATAGAAGGATTAATAATGTATAAAAACAAAGGAAAGATTGAAACTTTAATATCACAAGGATTGAAAGACAAATATCAAATTATAGAATCAGGGAGGTAAACATGGCCAGGGTTCTGGTTACAGGAGGAGCAGGTTTTCTGGGATCTCATTTATGCGATTATCTGCTTAACAAAGGGCATGATGTTATTGCAATGGATAATCTTATTACAGGTTCCATTAATAATATTGCCCACATAAAGAGTGATAAGTTTTTATTTATAAAACATGATGTAACAAATTACATTTATATCGAAGGGCCTGTTGACTACATACTCCATTTTGCGTCTCCTGCCAGCCCGAGAGATTATCTTGAATTTCCTATACAAACCTTAAAAGTCGGATCTCTCGGTACACATAAAGCTTTGGGACTTGCTCTTGAAAAGAACGCAACCTTTTTACTAGCTTCAACATCTGAAGTTTACGGAGATCCGAAAATACATCCTCAGCCCGAAGATTACTGGGGTAATGTTAATCCCGTAGGCCCCAGAGGGGTTTATGATGAAGCAAAGCGCTTTGCAGAAGCACTTGTAATGGCATATCATAGATTCCATGGTGTAGATACGAGAATTGTGAGGATATTTAATACTTACGGTCCAAGAATGAGACCTGAAGACGGCCGTGCAATTCCAACTATGGTTCCGCAGGCATTAAGAGGAGAGCCGTTAACGGTTTTCGGAGACGGCAGCCAGACAAGAAGTTTCTGCTATGTAAGTGATCTTGTTGAAGGAATTTACAGACTTCTTTTATCCGGAATTCACGATCCCGTAAACATAGGAAATCCTGACGAACGTACAATTCTCGATCTGGCGGAAAATATTATTAAATTAACAAACAGCAAAAGCAAAATTGAATTTAAGGAACTTCCGGTTAATGATCCTAAAATAAGACAACCGGATTTAACAAGAGCAAAAAAGTATCTTGAATGGAAACCGGAAATCTCTTTTGAACAGGGATTACAAAAGACAATTGAGTGGTTTAAACAAAGGATTTCCTGATTAATGGCAAATCAAGACAATAGTTCCGGTTTAAAAATACTTGTTTTGCGATTCAGCGCAATGGGAGATGTTGTTCTTACTACTCCGTTTATACGACTGCTCAGGAGAGGTTTTCCCAATGCACAGATTGATTTTATAGTAAAGGAACAGTTTGCTGCTCTCGTCTCTCAAAACAGGAATATTGATAATGTTTTGCATGTGCCACTGGGCAGTAAGGGATTTCTCCGGTTTTTAAAATATATAAGAAAGAATGAATATGATATTGTTTTTGATCTGCAGAGAAACAGCAGAAGCAGTATGATTTTATTATGGTCCGGTGCAAAGGAAAAAATAAAATATAAAGCAAGAAGATTTGAAAGATTTGTTCTTGTAAAATTTAAAAAAAATATATACAGGGAAAATTTAAGTGTCCCTTTGAGGTTTATTGAAGCATTAAAAATAAAGGGACTTGAGGATGACGGGCTGGGGCTGGAATTATCAGTGTCTGATAAGGCTGTTAAAAGTATTTACAATATTTACAAAGAAAATAACATATATTTTCCTTTTAATGTGATTCTTCTGGCTCCCGGAGCAGGAAGAGCCACAAAAATGTGGCCTGTTGAAAATTACATTGAAACAGCAGATTATTTTATAAAGGAAGGTTACAATGTTGTAACAATAGGCGGGGGAAAGGATATAAGAGTATGTGAAAAAATTAAAGACAAACTTGGGGAAAATGTTCTGAACCTGTGCGGAAAAACAGATCTGGAACAAACTGTTGCAATTATTTCATTAAGCAGGCTTCTAATAAGTAACGATACAGGCGTAATGCATCTTGCAACAGGTTTAAATACGCCGGTTGTTGCGATTTTCGGGCCCACAACAGAAGAACTTGGGTTTTTCCCCTTCAGATCTTTTTCAAAAGTTGTGCAGGTTCCTTTAAATTGCAGACCCTGCTCGTTTCACGGCACTGACAAATGTCCCAAAGGGCATTTTAACTGCATGAAAATGATTTCAGCAGATATGGTTATTGAGGCTGCAGAATCTTTGATTATAGGCGATTAAAATGATTAATATCTGGTTCTGGATCTACAATATTTTTATTATCCCGTTAATGAGAAGCGGATCTTTTATTGTTAGTTTATGGAACAGCAAAGTTTATACGGGGTTAAAGGGGAGAAAAGGACTTTTTAAAAAATTAGAGTCCGAACTTGAGCAGTTTACTCAAAACCACCCGAGATTTTGGATACATAACAGCTCCATGGGTGAGTTTGAGCAGGCAAAACCAATCATTAAACAACTTAAGAAAGAATTTCCGGACAGTTTTATTATAGTTACATTCTTTTCTCCTTCAGGTTATGAGCATTCACACAACTACAAAGAAGCTGATAAATTATCATACATACCTTTTGATTCGTATTTTGGTGCCAGAAAATTTGTTAAAATTGTAAAACCAGATCTTGCAATTATGATAAAATACGATCTCTGGCCAAATCATCTGTGGTACCTGTTTAAGAAAAAAATTCCTGTACTTCTTGTTAATGCATCTGTTCGTCCCTCAGTACTAAAGGGAAAGGGGCTCTTAAGAAAATTTTTTATTTCAATTTACAATAGATTTGATGCAATTCTTACAATTTCCAGTGATGCAAAAGATTTTTTAAGCGAAGTTCTGAAAAAAACCGAACGAATAATTATTACAGGGGATACAAGATACGATCAGGTTTTGAATATTGCCGAATCAGCGGAAAAGGTTACAAAAAACCTGCAAAAATTTATTGAAGGAACCAAGTGTCTCGTTGCAGGTTCAACATGGCCTTCCGATGAAAGACACCTGATTCCGGCTTTAAAAAAGGTGTTTTCAGATGATATTGATTTTTGCGTAATACTTGTTCCACATGAACCTACAAAAGAGCACATTGCAAAGCTGCAAAATCAATTAACAGAGCACAATCTTCGATATAAGATAATGTCCCAATTGGACAACAATTCAAATGCTGATTTTGATGTGTTGATAGTTGATACAGTGGGTATTCTTGCAAGCCTTTACGCTCTTGCGGATTTAACTTATGTAGGGGGAAGTTTTTATCAGGGAATACATAGTGTACTTGAACCCGCGGCTTTTGGTAAACCTGTGATTTTCGGTCCTAAATATACCAATTCCGTTGAAGCTATAGAATTGTTGAAAAATGGTGGCGGAACAAAAGTTACAAACTCCATGGAAATTTATAACACTTTAAAGTCATTTCTTACTTCTGATAATACTATTGAAAAATTTGGTCAAAGGGCGGGAGTTTTTGTAAAGGAAAACCAGGGTGCCACATCGCAAATAATAGAAATCATTAAAAAATATCTGTAAAATATGCTGGAATTAAAAAATATTTCCTTTTCCTACAATAAGCAGAATCAGGAATATGAATTTTCATTAAAAAATGTATCTTTTTGCCTGAACAGAGGAGAGAAGATTGCATTAATGGGTGCAAACGGTTCAGGCAAATCAACGTTGATAAGGTGCATTAACGGTCTTTTAAAGCCTGACAAAGGACAGGTGATTGTAGATGGTGTTGAACTTGTGTTTCCGGATACTGTTTTAGAAATAAGAAAAAAAGTCGGTATGGTTTTTCAGAATCCTGATAATCAGATAGTGACCACTTCTGTTGAGCGGGAAATAGCATTTGGACTTGAAAATATAGGAACCGGGAAAAGAGAGATGGACTTTAAAGTCCAAAAAGCACTGGAACAGTTTCATCTGGGAAAATACAGAACAAGACCGCCTCATCTCTTATCAGGAGGTGAGAGGCAGAGACTGGCACTTGCATCAGTTCTGGTTATGGAACCTGATTATTTGATTCTTGATGAACCGACCTCCCTTCTTGATCCTGCAGGCAGAGAGGAAATTTTGAGTACAATCACAGCGCAGGCAGAAAATGAAAAAAAAGGCGTGATCCTCGTTACCCAGTTCCCAGAAGAAGCTCTGGAATTTGACAGAGTTGTGATTCTGGACAGCGGTGAAATTGTAATACAGGGGACGCCTGATCAGGTATTTTCAGAAACCGATAAAATAAAATCTGTGGGGCTTGATGTACCTGTTAAAACAGAACTGGGAAAATATCTAAAAGAGTTGATAAGTGGATATTAGTGTCGTAAAATTAAACTTTTCATACAGATCCTTTGTAGTTTCATCTCAGCAGGCGCTTAAAGATATCACTCTTCAGATTCCGTCTGAAATGATTACAGCTATTGTAGGTTCTGCCGGTTCAGGAAAGACTACTTTGATTCAACATTTTAATGGTCTTTTAGCTCCTGATTCAGGAAATGTTATTGTAAACGGAAAAGATATTTTTGCAGATAAAGATTACGTCGCGTACATACGTAAGCACATAGGCGTTGTTTTTCAGTTTCCTGAATATCAGTTTTTCGAAGAGAACGTTTTTGACGAGGTGGCATTCGGGCCGAAAAATTTGGGGTGGTCGCGGAATGAGATAAGAAATAGTGTGGAAAAATCCTTGAAAATGGTAGGACTTGATTCTGAAAAGTACCTCAGGAGATCACCTTTTACATTAAGCGGAGGTGAAAAGAGACGTGTTGCAATTGCCAGTATTCTTTCAATGGAACCTGATGTATTGATTATGGATGAACCTACTGTAGGTCTTGATCCTGCTTCAGCAAAGATTGTTGAGAATATAATGGTTGAATATTACAATTCAGGAAGAACTGTGATTTTTGTTTCTCACAACATGGATCTTGTAAGCAGAATATCACATAAAATTATAGTGCTCAATTCAGGTAAAAAAGTTTTTGAGGGTAAAAAGGAGGAGCTGCTTGTTAATGAAATATTGCTCAGGGACGCAGGTCTTTGTTTACCTGAAGTTTACAAATTTATGAAAAATTTGCAGGCTGACGGATTTAACCTTAATCCTATGGTTTTTACTGTTAAAGATGCAAAAAGAGAGATGAAAGCGTGTATTAAAAGGATTGATTCTGTTTGAGCAGAGGATGTACTGTTCTGTAAATAAGAATGATAGGCTGTGTTGGAAAATTCACAGACAACAACAATAAAAGGAGGTTTGAATGAAGAACGTACTTTTTGTTTTAGTAATTTTTCTGCTGCAATTTATGGCATTTGGTATTGCAGAAGCCGCAGGATCAGACGAGACTCATCCTTTTACAGTCCATGATATGCTGGCAATGCAGAGAGTGTCTGATATTCAGGTTTCCCCTGACGGAGAGAAAATAGTCTTTGTTCTGAGAACCACTGATCTTGAGGCAAACAGAGGGAGAACGGATTTATGGCTGGTAGGTGTTGACGGCAAGGGTTTAACCAGGCTTACTACAAACCCTGCTTCCGATTATAACCCCAGGTGGTCACCGTGCGGGAAATCCGTATTTTTTATCTCCACCAGATCCGGTTCGGCTCAGGTATGGAAAATAAAAGTGGGCGGAGGAGAAGCACAGCAGGTTACTGATCTTCCTCTTGATGTTGGTAATCTTGTTGTTGCAGATTGCGGTAAGATTGCATTTACACTTGATGTATTCCCTGATAAATCATGTCCTGACTGTACAAAAAAAGTTCTGGAAGCAAAGGAGAAGTGCAAAGCCACAGGTGTTTTGTATGATAAAATATTTGTAAGGCATTGGGATACCTGGGCAGACGGAAGAAGATCGCATCTTTTTATTAAGAGTACCGGAGAAGAAAAAACCGTAGAATTGATTGATCTTATGGAAGGTATGGACGCAGACACGCCAACAAAACCTTTTGGCGGGCCGGAGGAAATTACTTTTACACCTGACGGTAAGGGACTGATTTTTACTGCTTCCAATGCAGGTAGAAAAGAACCCTGGTCAACCAATTATGATCTGTTTTACGTGCCTGTTGACGGTTCGGAAAAACCTGTAAGTATTACTGCAAAAAACAAAGCGTGGGATACAACACCGGTTTTTTCACACGACGGCAAAACTCTTGCATATCTTGCAATGTCAAGACCAGGTTACGAGTCTGATAAATTTAATCTGATTCTAAGAAAATGGGCCGACGGAAAAGAGCGTGTCTTAACAAAGAAATGGGACAGATCCGTTTCTTCGTTCTGCTGGTCTTCTGATGATAAAACCATTTATGCAACTGCTTCAAATCTGGGACAGAAATCGCTTTTTGCCATTAATGTTGAAACCGGAGAGGTGAAAACAATCGTAAAACAAGGGACAATCAGTTCTCCGTCAGCTGCAAAGGAAAAAATTGTTTTCGGACTGGATAATTTGTCGTCACCTGTGGAAGTCTATTCTGTAAAACCTGATGGCTCTCAACTGACAGCTATAACGAAAATCAACAAAAAAAGAATAGAAAAAGCACGTATGGGAGAGTATGAGCAGTTTACGTTTAAAGGATGGAACAATGAAACTGTTTACTGTTATGTAGTCAAACCTGCTGATTTTCGTCCCGGAAAGAAATATCCTGTTGCTTTTCTTATTCACGGAGGTCCTCAGGGTTCTTTTGGGAATCATTTTCATTACAGATGGAATCCTCAGGCTTATGCAGGTGCCGGATATGCAGCTGTAATGGTTGATTTCCACGGATCAACAGGGTACGGACAAAAATTCTGCGATTCAATAAGAGGAGACTGGGGAGGAAAGCCTTTTATTGATCTTAAGAAAGGTCTTGCTGCAGCTCTTAAAAATTACAAATGGATGGATAAAGACAGAGTAGGAGCTCTTGGAGCTTCCTTTGGCGGTTTTATGATCAACTGGATTGCAGGAAACTGGCCTGAAAGGTTCCGCTGCCTTGTAAATCATGACGGTAATCTGGATGAACTTTTTGCATATTATGCAACTGAAGAGCTGTGGTTCCCGGAATGGGATCATAAAGGAACACCGTGGCAGAATCCTGTGGGATACCAGAAACACAATCCTATAAATTATGTAAAAAACTGGAAAACACCTATGCTGGTTATCCATGGAGCTCACGACTACAGAGTGGTTCTGGATGAAGGGATTGCAACCTTTAATGCACTTCAGAGGAGAGGTATTCCCAGTAAGTTTTTGTACTTTCCGGATGAGTGCCATTGGGTGCTGAAGCCTCATAATTCAATACTTTGGCACAATACTGTAATTGAATGGCTTAACAAGTGGTGCAAGTAAAAAGTGTAAACTATTATGCAGGGGCTGTTATGCCCCTGCATAAACATATTGTCATTTCAGCATATCTGTGTTAAATTTTTCAGAACAGGTCGGATAAGAAAATTATTATGTTTAATAATATTCGGATTTTTTTAAATTGATTTATTAATATGAATTTATCATTTCCAAAGTTATGTTAAATTAAAAAAGTAAGTTGAATAAACTTGAGGTGGCTATGAATCTTGATAAATTCCCCAGGAGAAAATATACATCAGGTAATACTCCCATTGAAGAGATGTCAAGATTATCAGAAAGCTTAAACGGGCCACGATTATTTATTAAACGTGATGACAGGCTGGAACTTGCCGGAGGAGGCAACAAAACCCGCAAACTTGAGTTTGCGGTTGGCGAAGCTGTCCGCAAAGGAGCAACTTCTCTGATTACGTGTGGGGGGCTTCAGTCAAACCACTGTCGTCTTACTGCTGCAGCAGCTGTAAAAGAGGGGCTTGAATGTTATCTTGTTCTCATTGAAGAGGAGTTTCAGAAGTACGATCCCGCAGCAGGAGGAAATAACCTTTTGTATAATCTGCTCGGTGTTAAAAGTTACACAATTATTTCAGTAAATGATGACTGGAATATAGCTATGCAGCAGACAGCTGATCAGCTAAGGCATGAGGGGAAAGCCCCTTATATAATTCCAATGGGTGCTTCAAATCCTGTAGGTACTTTGGGCTATATATCTTGTGCTCAGGAAATAATAAAACAATCGGAACAAATGGAGATTAATTTTGATTACATTGTTTGCCCTTGCGGAAGTGCAGGTACACAATCAGGTTTGATTATTGGTATGCAGGCGGAAGATTATAATTGTAAAGTTATCGGAATAAGTGTAAGCCGCTCAGGTGATGAACAGGAAAAACTGCTTCAATCATTAATTTCCGATACTATTGATGAATTTGATTTTAAAATTGAAGTTCCGGAATCAGCAGTTAAATGTTTTGGAGACTATGTGGGGCCAGGATATGCTCAGACTACTCCGGAAATGGTTAAAGCCGTAAAACTTTGTGCAGCAACAGAAGGGATTCTTCTTGATCCGGTTTATACCGGAAAAGCAATGGCAGGATTGATTGATCTTGTCGAAAAAGGATATTTTAAAAAAGAGGACAATGTGCTGTTTCTGCATACTGGCGGGGCTCCGGGGCTTTTTGCCAAGGCAGAGCTCTTTTTAACCTGATTTGATTAAGGTAAAAAAACAGCGGTTTTTTATAAAAAGTTCAGTATGAACTTTTTGAAAGACAGATTTTAATCCTCTTATAATTATAATAAAAACAAGAAAATAAGAATGGCGGTATTATGCCTTTAACTGAAATTTATCCCTGGCTTGCAATTTTACCACCTCTGATTGCAATAGGTATTGCAATTGCATACAGGCATGTATATGCTGCACTTATAATAGGTATATGGTCAGGTACAACTATTATGTCCGGCGGAAATCCTGTTAAAGGACTTTCCGAAGCAGTGGAGTTGTGTGTAAGAGTTTTTCAGAATCCTGACAGTACAAGGGTTATTTTATTTTCCGGGCTGGTAGGTGCTGTAATATCTTTTACACAGCGCAGCGGAGGTGTTCAGGGATTTGTAAGCTGGCTTTCAGGCAGAGGCAGGATAAGTTCCCGGAGGCGGGCTCAGCTTATGGCCATGGCTGTGGGTATTTCTGTTCCAATAGAATCAAGTATAAGTATTCTTGTGACAGGAACTGTTGCCAGGCCGATCTTTGATAAAATGAAGATTTCCCGTGAAAAACTTGCATATATTTGTGACTCCACTTCAGCACCTGTCTGTTCTGTTATACCTGTAAATGCGTGGGGTGCATACATAGCAGGACTGCTTGCACAACAGGGAATAAATCAACCTCTTTTAATCTTCTTTAAGAGTATTTTATTTAATTTCTATTCACTTGTTGCTCTTATTTTTGTATTTACTCTGATACTTGTACAGAAGGATTTTTTCAGCATGAAAAATGCTGAAAAACGAGCAATGGAAAAAGGGGAGGTTTTGCGAAAAGATTCTATGCCGCTTGTTTCTCCGGAAATAACAGATTTACAGGTAAAATCCGGAGTAAGTCCAAAAGCTGTTAATATGGTAATCCCTGTTCTGTCAATGATAATAGTAATGATTGCCGGGCTTTTTATTTCAGGCGGTGGTGATATTACAAAAGGTTCTGGTTCAACATCAGTATTGTGGGCAGTATTATCTGCGATTGTAGTTGCAGGACTGATGTATAAAAAGCAGAAAATATTTTCAACAGGAGAGCTGACTGATCTTTTTTTTAAGGGAGTAGGAGGTCTTATACCTATTGCCTCATTAATGATACTTGCTTTTGCACTGGGGTTACTCTGTATCAATCTGAATACCGGAGCATTTACTGCTTCAATTGCAAAAAAAGTGCTTATTCCTCAGATTGTACCATTTGTAATTTTTATTGTAACAGGTTTTATTGCATTTTCAACAGGAACATCATGGGGCACATGGGGTATTATGATCCCTATTGCAGTGCCAATTGCAGCTCATATGGATATAAATCTGCTCCTGATTACAGGCGCAGTTGTTTCCGGAGGAGTTTTCGGTGATCACTGCTCGCCAATTTCAGATACTACTATGGTATCATCTATGGCTTCTGCGTGTGATCATATGGATCATGTAAATACACAGCTTCCGTATGCTTTAACCGTAGGTTTATTCTCTGGTCTGCTGTTTCTGTTGTCAGGGTTTATTTTTTAAAAATATTAAGAAGATACCCGCATAATAGTGACAATTTGCAGATATCTTTTTCCCGGTTAAAATTAAACTGAAAATTAGTGCGGGAAATTATTAAATATTTTTATAAAGGATGCCATTACAATAATAATTTCTGATACATCAATAAAGCAACTACCTACAGCCCGCTGACATCAATATTGTCAAACATACATGCAGGAGACCGGACAGATGAATAGGGGAAAGGATCGTTTCCAATTTCAACAAGATTTTTCCAGAAATTAAGAAGATTCCCGCTGATATTCATTTCATTAACAGGTTTGGATAGTTCTCCGTTTTCAATTAAAAAACCCTGAATACCCATTGAGAAATCACCTGTTGTTAAATTTGTATTCCCACCAATGAAATTTGTAACAAAAATTCCCAAATCACAGGATTTAATCATTTGTTCGGGAGTAACATTACCGGTGTTGATTAAAATGTTGGAAGGCCTTCCGGTTGTAGGATGTAAACCTGTTTTTTTACTGTAATAAAAGTTCACGTAAAATTCTCTGCAAATACCGTTTTCAATAATTGTTCTTTTTTGGGATTTGATTCCGTCGGAATCAAAAAGCCTTGAACCAAGTCCTCTTTTCAAAAAAGGATCGTCTGTTACTGTAAGCGCAGGGCAGGTAATAACACTGTTTCTCTTATCAGAAAGAAATGAGTTTTTGTTATAAATATTCCCGGCATTCAGTGCAGAGAACAAGCCTGATAGAATTCTTGGTACTGCACGGTTTTCAACAATCAGAGAGTATTTACCGGAATTGATTTTTTTCTGACCGTGTTTTTTTAGTGCGCGCTCTGATGCATCTTTCCCGATAGTATCCCACTGAGGAAGATCTTTTTTAAATCTGGTGGTTGCAGAACTGTATCCTTCCGGTTTTGTATTGTTTTTTTCGTCGGAACTTGTAACTTCTGTGCTTACTGAAAAAAATGTAGAATTCCTGGTACCTTCGAACCCGTTACTGTGAATAATAAGTTTTTCCGTTTTACCGCAAGTCCAGGAAGCAGTAGCGGAAATTATGTCTCCATTAACCGATAATGCTGAATCTTCAATCTTTTTTGCATTGAAAATCATATCATTTACTGTAAGAGAGTCAAATTCAGGGTCATAAATTTCCGGATTTTCGTCAGGATTTTCCGGATAGAGCGATGGATCTGTAATTTCTCTTGCCGGGTCGGGATTCAGGAATTTTGTCATTTGCACTGCTTGTTTTATAAATTGCTGTAATTTGTTTTTATCAACAAGGTTTATGGTATGAGAAGAATATTTCCCGTTAATAAAAATATTCAGATCAATGAACTGCTGCATTGAATGATCAATATAATCTGTTTTGCCCCTTCTGACCTGAATTTCAGTGCTTAAATAATTTGTCGCGGAAACAATAGTATGTTCAGCGCCGTTTCTTTTTGCGAAATCCGTAATGAAATTACAAATATCATAAAAACTATCTTTTTTCATGTTTTTCCCCGTTAGTTTACCCGCTTGTTCCCACGGTAATTGAAGAGACTTTTATTGTGGGATGTCCCAGTGATACAGGTACATCCTGGCCGTCTTTTCCGCATGTCCATGTTGAGTTGTCAATTTTCAGATCATCAGCAACCATGCTTATTTTGCTCAGAACATCAGGGCCGGTTCCAATAAGATTAATGTCTTTTACAGGATGTGTAAGCTTGCCGTTCTCAATTTTATATCCGGATTTAACATAAAAAGTAAAGTCGCCTGCACCGATAAAAACCTGACCGTTTGTAAAAGATTCGGCATATATACCATTTTTTATACTTTCAATAATTTCATCTTTTGAATGAGGACCGGGAAGCATGTAAGTTGTTCTCATTCTCGGTATCGGAGGGTATCTGAATGATTCTCTTCTGCCGTTTCCTGTTGGGTTTACTCCAAAGTGCAATGCGCTTATCTTATCATGCATAAAACCTGTTAAAACACCATTGTCAACAAGTATGGTTTTTTGTCCCGGAGTTCCTTCATCATCAATGTTTATTGATCCGCGTGATCCGGGAATAGTGGCGTCATCAACAATGGTTACAAATGGTGCTGCGATTTGTTTATTAAGCATACCGCTGAATACGGAAATTCCTTTTCTGTTGAAATCAGCTTCCAGTCCGTGGCCTATAGCTTCGTGAAGAAGTATACCGGAACTTCCGGCTGACAGCACAAGAGCCTGCTCTCCGGGTTCTGTTTTTTCTGCTTCAAAAAGAATTACAGTACGCCTGACAGTCTCTTCTGCAATTTTATCAATATCAAGATTTTTTAAATATTCGGCTCCGTATCTGCAGGACAGAGCAAAAGTATTTGTTTCCCTTTTATTTTTCATCTGAGCTGTACATGATATTCTGAGCGCAAATAAAGGTTGAAAATCAAATGCTTCAGAGCCGTCAGAACATATTATCAGTTTATAGGAAGATTCGTGGGAAAAAGATATTTTGACATTAACGATTCTATTGTCAGCACTGTAGATTTTATTATTCAAACGGTTTAGAAAATCGATTTTTTTCTTAATGTCCAGATTTTCCCACAGAATATCAGATTTATAAAAAATATTGTTTGAGACTTCAGGTTTAACCTGAGCAGGGGGTAATGTTCTGTTATTTCCGGAAATAGCGAGTGCAAATCCAGCAGCTTTGCGAAGAGATTGAAAGTCTAAGTTTTCTGTAAATGAATACCCTGTTCTGTCAACATCAACAACTCGTATACCTGCACCTTTGTCAATTGCAGAAAAAGCTCTGCTTACTTTATTATCTTCAAGAGTCAGAGACTCTGTGTTTATTTCCTGGAAAATGATGTCCTGATAAGTGTTGTTAACAGTATTTTTTTTGTCAAAAAGCCTTTCAAGAATATTCCCGTCAGTTTCAAAACGTTCATAATATTTTTTTATTTGATCCATCTTATCCTCGAATTTAATTAACCGGAGATAATTTACAATATTTAATTTGATTATTCAAGGGATATTAAATAACGGAAAATATTGTGGAGTCTCAGGAAAATTAATCCTTTAATCGGAAAACATTGCCTTGATTAATTGAAAACAGAGTATCTGCTAAAGATTTAATCAAAAGCTGTAACATATTAAAAAACAATATGATGAGACTGGTCAGAGACTCACTGGCACAGATGTTGCTTTTTTGAGACACGAGATTTGATAAAGTGTTTTGAAACAAAAACTTGAGTTTACCGGAGGAAAAATGTCAGGCACCAAATCCCTTTTATTTGTAGATGATGAAGAGGAAATCCTGGATATCTTGAAAGATCTTTTTGCAGAAGAAGAGTATAATCTTTATACAGCAACAAAGGTGCAGGATGCAATTGAAATTATTAAGGAGAACAATGTTGATTTTGTTCTTTCCGACTTAAAGCTGCCGGATTCATCAGGTGTAACATTTCTTGAAAAAGTAAAAAATATGAATCCTGAAGCAGTACGTGTTCTTACTTCAGGCTATCTTGATGTGGGATTCGGGTTAATTGCAAAAGACGAAACAAGCGGAACACTGCTTATTTCCAAACCGTGGAATCTTGAAACCATAAGACAACTTGTAACCAGAGAAATGGGTGCCTGATAATGTGCTTAAAAAAGAAAGTTTTATATATTGACAGTGATAATGAGCTGAGACAGAAAGTAAAAAAAGCTTTTAATAAAAACAAGACATATGAGTGTTATTTATGTGACTCCGGAATTTCCGGAATGGAAATGATTAAAAAGGTCGAACCGGATATTGTTGTGGTTGATTATTTTCTTCCGGATTTTACAGGTGAAGAATTTTATATAAAATTTATAAGTGAAAATAAAAATTCAAACCTGGAAGGTATTCCGTTTATAGCTTTGACAAGCAACGGAAATGTTGACAGGTCGCATCTTTACAATCTTGGTTTCAGTGCTATTCTTACCAAACCATTTTCAGAATCGGAAATTTTTGAATTTATTGAAGATTCTCTTATTGCACACAGAGTTAAAATGGAAGAGATTCAGTTCTGGGAAACAATAAGAGAATCAAAGGATTTTCTTGAAAGAGTTGTAGAAAATAATATTGATGCAATAGTTACAACTGATAAAAAAGGTGTTATAACTTACTGTAACCGAGCGTTTGAAGACCTGACAGGTTACAGTTTTGACGAAATGGTAAATAAAAAAGTTAATTTCCTGTTGATTAATAATTCTGAAGAGATGCTTAAAATCTATGAGAAGCTTAAACATAAAAATAGGATCGTAAATTATAAAACCAGTCTTATACAGAAAACAGGAGATTCAAGACAGGTAATTCTTTCAGTGAACAGAATGAGGGACAGCAGTGGTGAGGTTGTCGGGGCTTTGGGAATTATCAGGGATGATACCGGACATTTAAAGCCTGTTAACAGTTCAGATGATTCGGAAAAGCTTGCTGCGATTGTTGAGACTGCAATTGCTGTTAATCACGCAATAAACAATCCCCTTGTACCAATACTGGGGAATGCACAGTTTTTACTGCAGGATAAAAATATATCTGATGAGAACGTAAGAAAAAGGCTTCGCGTAATTGTAAAAAATGCTCTTAAAATTAAAGAGATAACACATAAACTCGCACATATTTCTCATCCTGTTACTGTTGAATATTTTAAGGGTACAAGAATGCTCGATATAGAAAAATCCCTGTAAAATTGTTATTCATATAATGTTGAATGATCTTAATTAACCGGCCTGCGAAAAAGCAGGTTTTTGTTTGTGTACAGCTTATTTTGACTTGAAAAGCTATAAAGAAATTCCTTGCATAAATGTCAATAATTTATTAAGTTATGCAATTAGAATAAAATCAAAACGGGGTTAAAGGGGTTGAAAATTCCACGTAAAATCCTCTGTATGATATTTTTGGGTATTGCAGTTGTTTCAGGAGAAGTAAAAACAGCCAAGTATGGAGGGGCTTTTCTGGAAACAGGTGTAGATGCCAGAATACTTTCAATGGGCGGAGCAGGTGCTTCCATATCAGGTTCCGTATCATCTGTTTTCTGGAATCCTGCAGGACTTGTTTTTTTAGAAAACTATAAAATACACGGAATGCATTCGGAAAGATTCTCCGGAATGGTAAACTGGGATTTTATCGGAATAGGTTCAAACATAGATTCAACTACTTTTTTCGGAGGGGGTTTTTTCCGTATGGGTGTTGACGGCATCCCTGTAACACGGCTTTTGAATCCGGATATAGATCTTGGCGATTACTATTATGATGAATCCGGAAATCTTAAACAGAATGTCCCCCAGATTGAAAAAATGGTAAATGACGTTGAATATGCGCTTTTTTTGTCAATAGCAAAAATAATAAATAACCGGTTTTATATCGGTTCTACAGTTAAGATAATACGTAAAATGTTTGATGCAAACGGTGCATGGGGAATGGGCTTTGACGCTGGTCTTATGTACCGTGCAGCAGAAAGAATAAATATAGGTTTGACAGTACATGATATTACGACAACAATAGTAGCATGGAACACCGGAACAAAAGAGAGAATACTCCCTTCGTTACGAGCAGGTGTCTCTTATTATTACAAAAAATCAAAAGTTTCCTTTTTGCCTGTTTTTGAGATAGGAACCTCATTTGATGTAAATAACAGCTCTTCTGTTTTAATATCTGACAAAGCTTCTGTCGATTTAATTGCAGGTTTGGAAATTTCATATTCAGACAGATTGTTTTTCAGAGCCGGGATGTTCCGGAAAAGGATGACTCTTGGCGCTGGTTTTCGTGTATCTAAGCTGAATATTGATTACGGATTTTCTTCAAACAATGATTTGGGAAATACTCACAGACTTTCTCTGGAGTATGGACTTGGAAGAAATTAATTGCCTGTATGCATAATAAAAATAGAAATTTATGTTGACTATTTTTTATTTATTTTGTAAAATAAAAAGAGTCTGGGTTGTTATAAGAATAATAAATAAAACAGCGGATTTATAATGGCATTTAGTATGACAGGAATCGGGTTGTCAACAATCCGAAAAAGTAAAATTTCGCTCTCCGTGGAAATCAGAACTGTAAATAACAGGTTTCTTGATATATCCTGTAAGCTACCTTCTTTGCTGGTACCGTTTGAGCAGAAGATAAAAGATCTGGTTAAAACAAAATTGAGCAGAGGGAAAATTCATCTGTCAGTTTCAGGAGAATTCAACCAGGAAGACTCCAACCTTCCTATAAAAGTGAACAGTGCAAACGTAAAAGCGATATCAGATTTGTTGAATCATGTTATTAAAGATGCAAAACTGGACGAAAAGCCAGGGCTTGACCACTTTTTAAATTTTTCAGAAATTTTTGAACCTGTTGAAAAAGAAAGTTTTGATGAACAGCTTTGGGAAGCAGTTGAAGCAGGAGTTAACGATGCACTGGAAAAATTAATAGAAATGCGCAAACAGGAAGGCGATGCTCTTGCATCGGAGCTTGTTAAAAGAATAGGTTTGATTGAGGATAATATTAACCAAATTGAAAATCTTGCAAAAAATAATTCAAAAGATGCTTTTGAGAAGATGAAAGAAAGAATTGAGAGTTTGATTGCCAATGTTGATCTGGATGAAAACCGGCTTTATACTGAAATTGCCATCATAGCAGATAAACTTGATGTCACAGAAGAATGTGTCAGAATGAAAAGTCATCTTGATCTATTTGTTGATACTCTGGAAAACAGCCCGTATGTTGGGAAAAAACTCAATTTCCTGCTGCAGGAAATGCACAGAGAGGTTAATACAATAGGATCAAAAGCTTCAAATTTTAAAATAAACCATCTTGTTGTTGATCTTAAAGAGCAAATTGAAGTTATGCGGGAACAAGTTCAGAATCTGGAGTGACGGAAAAACATGAGTAAGGGGACTTTGTTTGTAATTTCATCACCTTCAGGTGGAGGGAAAAGCACAATTATTTCCAGGCTGCTTAAAAATGATAAAAATTTAAAATATTCCGTGTCTGCAACAACAAGAAAGCCGAGAAAAGGTGAAGTAAACGGGATTGATTATTATTTTTTGTCAGAGAATGAATTTAAGGAGAAAATTAAAAAAGGCGAATTCCTTGAGTGGGCTGAAGTTCATAATAATTATTACGGAACACTAAGATCGCAGATAGAAAATACGTTGAACAGAGGACATAATGTAATTCTTGATATAGATGTTCAGGGTGGCTCTTCAGTTAAAAAGATTATGCCGGAAGCTGTTTTAATTTTTTTAATGCCTCCATCTCTTGAAGAGCTTGAAAAAAGATTAAGAAACAGGGGTACAGATTCGGAGGAGGATATAAAAAAAAGACTGGAAAACGCAAGACATGAAATTGATCAGTCGTCAAAATATGATTTTAAAGTGGTGAACAATGAAATAAGTGAAACTGTTACAATGGTTGAAAAAATAATTAAGCAATTTAATGAGGTGTAAAATGGCAGGTTTATCTTTGGACGAGTTGTATGAGAAATTTGAAAACATATACGAAGCTGTAGAAGTAATGGCTTTAAGGGCACGTCAGGTAACTGATGAACAAAAAAGAGAGATTGAATCGGAACTTTCAATTAAAACGGATTCCGAGCCGGATGTTGATGAGTTCGGATCAATAGAAATTGACAGAAGCGCTCTTAACAGAGAGTTTAAAAAGTTTCCCAAAGCTACTGTTGTGGCTATAAACGAAGCACTTAGGGATGAAATTGAGTTCAGATATATTTCTCCTGAAGATGAAAACCCAGGCAAAGAGAAAAAAGAGAAATAACCAGTGCAGTTAAAGCGTCTTACAAATAAAAATATTGTACTTGGCGTTACCGGAAGCATTGCAGCTTACAAAGCCTGTGATATTATCAGGATGCTGAAAAAAGAGGGCGCTGATGTTAAGGTAGTAACTACAGATAATGCCTTAAAATTTATTACGCCATTAACACTTGAAACTCTTTCGGGAAATGAAGTTGTAAAGGAAATGTTTCCGGAGCACAGGGTTGTAAAAACAAGGCACATTTCCATTGCAGAATGGGCAGATGCAATTCTTATTGCACCTGCCACTGCAAATATTATAGGGAAAATCGCTTCAGGTATAGCAGATGATTTTTTAACCACTTTAGTAATGGCTTCAAGAGTTCCTGTGGTTATTGCTCCTGCAATGGATTACGAAATGGTGACCAATCCCATTTATCTTGAAAATTGTAAAAAACTTGAAAAGCATAATTTTACATTTGTTCCGACAGAGGAAGGCCCGCTTGCAAGCGGAGCTGTAGGACCGGGAAGGCTTGCAAAGTACGACATAATATTAAACAGGGTTCTGTATGCAATTCAGGAACAAAGCGCTCTTAAAGGTAAGAAAGTGATTGTCTCTGCAGGCCCCACAATAGAGCCAATTGATCCTGTACGTTTTATATCAAATTATTCAACAGGTAAAATGGGATTTGCCGTTGCAGAAGCTGCTGTAATAAGGGGGGCAGATGTAATACTTGTAACAGGCCAGGTAAGTATTGATGTACCGTTCGGTGTTAAGTGCATAAAAGTCGACACTGCAGCTGATATGGAAAAAGCAATTTTAGATGAGATCTCAGAGGCAGACGTGCTTATTATGGCTGCAGCAGTTGCTGATTACAAGGTTGAAGAGTATTCCAGAAATAAAATTAAAAAATCCGGGGATTTAACTCTTAAGTTGAAAAAAAACAAAGATATAATTAATTCAGTACTGGAAAAGAAAAGGCCCAAAGTACTTGTTGGCTTTGCAATGGAAACAAATGACAGCGAGAAAAATGCTGTTAATAAATTAAAAGGCAAAAAACTTGATTTTATATGCCTGAACAATCTTTATGATGAAGGTGCAGGGTTTGCAAAGGATACAAATAAAGTGACAATATTTGAAAAAAACGGAAGTGCTGAGGAACTGCCTGTAATGAGCAAATTCGGACTTGCAGAAAAGATTCTTGACAAGGTTGAGAAATATTTCAGGGAAAATTAGTTGATTGAGCAGCATAAAACATATATCGATTTGTTGAGAGATTATTTTCATTTTCAGCAGAATGTTTACGGAGAAGAGATTCTTCTCGATAAACCTGTGCACTTACTTTTTCAGACTGAAAAAGATCGTTCAGAGCCGGGACTTAGTCTGATTGAAGAAAAGGTAATGCAGTGCAGCAGATGCAGTTTACATAAAGGGGTACATAAAAAAGTTTTTGGAGAAGGCTCAAAAGAAGCAAAACTCCTTATAGTAGGTGAGGCACCTGGAAGAGAAGAAGATTTGCAGGGGAAACCCTTTGTGGGAAAAGCAGGCGAACTTCTGACAAAAATTCTGAAAGCTATAGATTTTACCAGAGATGAAGTATATATTTGTAATATACTGAAATGCAGGCCGCCTCAGAACCGTGACCCTGATCCGCAAGAGATTAAAATGTGTTTTCCGTTTCTTGAAGAGCAGATAAGTGTAATTAAACCGGAAATTATACTTGCTCTCGGAAGGTTTGCAGGGCAGGCATTGCTGAATACGCAAAGTTCCCTTGCCAGGCTCAGAAATGAAATACATCAGTATAAGGACATCCCTGTTTTTGTAACTTATCATCCTGCTGCACTTTTAAGGGATGCAAAAAAAAAGTACGATGTATGGGAAGATGTGCAGAGGCTCAGAAAGGCATACGATAATCTTGTGGGAGATAAACCTGAATGGCAGCCCGGGAAAAAATAGACAACAACAAAGACAAAAAAGGCGGAAACGTATTTGACAGAGTCCCTCCTCAGTCTATAGAAGCGGAAAAGGCTGTTTTAGGCTCCATGCTTCTTGATAACGACTGCATTGGAAAAGTTGTCGAAATACTGGAGCCGGAATCTTTTTATAAAACCGCACATCGAAAAATATTTTTATCTTGTCTTGAACTTTACCAGAAAAACGAACCTATTGATGTGATCACTTTATCGGAAAATTTAAAAAGGAATAAAATTCTTGATGATGTAGGCGGGGCCTATTATCTTACCGAGCTTTCGGAGGCTGTTCCTTCTTCTGCAAACATTGACTATCATGTCAGAATTGTGCATGAAAAATATCTTTTGCGAAGACTTATTCAGGAATCTGCAGGTATTGCAAGAGACTGCTATGAAGCTCAGGAAGATGCGGACAATATAATTGACAGATCCGAACAGCGTATTTTCGGAATTTCCGATAAGCAAAAGAGAAGGGGATTTCAGTCAATAAAAGAAGTTGTAAGTGATGCTTTCCATAAGATTGACGTGATTAACAAACGCGGAGGAAAAGTTACAGGAATTCCTACAGGTTTTGATAAATTGGATGAATTGACATCTGGATTTCAAACATCAGAGTTGATTATTATAGCTGGAAGACCTTCAATGGGGAAAACTGCGTTTGCACTGAATATTGCAAGAAATGCTGCTGCTGAAAAATTTTCTGTTGGTTTTTTCAGCCTTGAAATGTCCAGTGATCAGCTTGCAATGAGACTTTTGTCAGCTGAAGCGAGGATTGATGCTCATGCAGTACGAACGGGGAAAATGTCGAATAAAGACTGGAACAGGCTTGGTACAAATGCCGGTAAAATTACAAATCTTGCTATTTATGTTGATGATTCTCCAGGAATAAGTGTTCTTGAGCTGAGAGCAAAAGCAAGAAGACTTAAAAAAGAAAAAAATATTGATATGATTATGATAGATTATCTGCAGCTGATGCAGGGGCCTAAAAATTCCGAAAGCAGACAGCAGGAAATTTCAATGATATCAAGATCCTTAAAAGCTTTGGCTAAAGAACTTGACGTGCCTGTTGTAGCTCTGTCTCAGCTGTCAAGAGCTGTTGAAACCAGAGGTGGTGATAAGCGCCCCATGCTTTCTGACCTGAGAGAATCAGGGGCTATTGAACAGGATGCTGATGTTGTTTTATTTGTTTATAGACCGGAATTTTATATGACAAAAGAAGAAGCGCAAAGCAAGAATGTTGAAGGAAAGGCCGAAATAATTATTGGTAAACAGAGAAACGGGCCTGTAGGAACCGTAAACCTCACATTCTTAAAGCGATTTGCAAAGTTTGAAAATTATGCATTTGACGAAGAAAGTGTAGTGCCGTTCTGATTATGAGTACAGCCGCAAAAAAAATATCCGAAAAAACAAGAAATCTTGACGAGTACAGGAACAAGTACAAACGGGAATTCGGCAAGATTCTTAATGCAATTACAAAATATCATAAAAATCCTAATTTGATTCTTCTTAAAAAAGCTTTTGTTTTTGCCCTTGATGCCCACAAAGATCAGATGAGGAAATCCGGAGAACCATATATAACCCACTGCCTTGAGACTGCTAAAATTCTTGCAGAGTTAAGGATGGATGATGCCACTATAGCAGCAGGTTTATTACATGATGTTGTGGAAGATACAGGAGTATCAATTGAAATCGTAAAGGATACTTTTGGATTTGAGATTGCACAACTGGTTGACGGTGTAACAAAGATAGGTGAGATTAAATTTAAAAGCGCGGTTGAAAAGCAGGCGGAAAATTTCCGAAAGATGATTTTTTCCATGATTGAAGATCTGAGGGTTATTTTTATTAAGTTTGCAGACAGACTACACAACATGCGGACTCTTCAATACTTACCGGAGAAAAAGGCAAAGAGAATTGCACTTGAAACCAGAGAGGTTTATTCCCCACTTGCTCACAGATTCGGAATTGCAAGAATTAAGTGGGAGCTCGATGATCTTGCATTTAAATTTCTTGAGCCCGAAGATTATAATAATCTAAAAAGTCAGATTGAAGAGAGAACCAGCTTAAGAGAAAAATATGTCGAAAAGGTTGTTGATCCTATTGTTAAAGAGTTGGAAAGTGCAGGAATAAAAGCAAGAGTTCAGAGCAGGGTAAAGAGTTTGTATTCAGTTTATCGCAAAATGCGCGATAAAAACAGATCATTTGAAGAAGTTTATGATTTAATTGCAATACGGATTATTCTGAAACAAATTACTGACTGTTATTTTACTCTTGGAGTTGTCCACAAACTATACACTCCTTTATATGACAGATTTAAGGATTACATTGCCGTACCTAAACTGAACATGTACCAGTCTTTGCATACAACTGTTGTAGGGCCGGAAGGGAATATGTTTGAAATTCAGATCCGTACAGAAGAGATGCATAAAATTGCAGAGATAGGTATTGCGGCGCACTGGAAGTACAAAGAGGGGAAAGAATCTGAGGACGAACTGGACAAATACAGCGCATGGTTAAGAGAGATGATTGATCTTGAAGGGGATCATCTCAATGCTGAAGAGTATATGGATATACTCAAAACTAATCTGTATCAGTCCGAAGTTTTTGTGTTTACACCAAAAGGCGATCTTATTAAACTGCCAATAGGCTCAACTCCTGTTGATTTTGGATTTGCAATTCATACTGATATAGGTATGCACTGTCTCGGAGCCAAGGTTAACGGTAAGATAGTTCCGTTGAATTCAAAACTAAAGAGCGGTGATACTGTTGAAATTTTGACATCTGATAATCAGACTCCGAGCCAGGACTGGATTACTTTTGTAAAAACATCAAAAGCAAAGGGTAAAATCAAAAGGTGGTTTAAAGAGACTCAGATTGTTGAAGCGGAAAAAATCGGAAGAGAAATACTTGAAAGAGGCCTTAAACGCTACAGGGTAAATGCCACTAAAAAAGAGATCGTGGAAGCGGTAAAGACTCTCGAAATATTTAATATAGAACAGCTTTATATAAATCTTGGGCAGGGTGACATATCTCTTTATAAAGTAATAAAAGAGATTGATCCGGAAAAATTCAAACGAATAAAAAAACAGCAGGAAAAAGAAGAGTTAATTAAAAAATTTGTAACCCGGGCAAGAGGATCAAGCAAGGGAATAAGAGTGCACGGTGCGGATAATCTGCTGATTAATTTTGCTTCATGCTGCACTCCTGTGCCAGGTGATCCTATAACCGGATTTGTTACAAAGGGCAGGGGTATTGTTGTACACAGAAGAGACTGCCCTAATGCCATTAATTTAATGAACCAGCCGGAGCGTAATATTAATGTTGCATGGGATAATACGGAACAGCAGAATTTTATTGTACAGTTAAAACTTATTTCAACCGAAAGAAAACATCTTATGAAAGATGTCGCAGAAGTAGTTGCTTCACTGGATACTGATATAGTGCAGATAAATCTTAATAAAAAGAATGATGTAATCAGCCTTCATATGGTTGTTGAAGTTAAAGATATTTCTCATCTGACAAAGATAAAAAGGAAGTTGAGTAATTTAAAAGGTGTAATCTCAGTTGAAAGGGATAATTCTCAATATTCAGAATAATATCTGACCCAATGTTTAATTAAATAAAGGAGTTAATCAATGGGGAACATGAAAACTGTAACAAAAAAGGATGTGGCAAAAAGAACGGCAAAACTTGTAAATGAACGTATTTATGTCACAGAAAAGGTTGTTGATGGTGTTTTTACAGCTTTAAGAGAATTTATGACAGAAGCTGATCCTGAAATCAGAATTGAAATCCGGGATTTCGGTGTATTTGAGGTTAAAAAAACAAAACCCAAGCCAAAAGCAAGGAATCCAAAAACAGGTGAAATAATTTATGTTCCTGCAAGAAGAAAAACCCACTTTAAAGCAGGAAAGATTTTAAAAGAGATTTTAAAAACTCCCTTAGAATAGAGTTGAATAAATTGAGCCGTATTGTCTGCATTGATTACGGCAGGAAAAAGCTTGGAATTGCTATGAGTGATCCGTTGGGTATAACAGCTCAACCCTTTGACACATGGCACAATCTTTCAAGAAAACAGATTCTTGATAAGATAAAAGATCTTATTGATGATTATGGTGTGGATCGTATTGTAGTGGGCCTGCCGCTTACTCTAAAAGGTGAAAAAGGCAAAATTGCTGATCTTGCAATTGAGTTTGTATCATTTTTAAGAGATAATCTGCATATCAAGGTTGTTATGTGGGATGAGAGAATGAGTTCAAGAATTGCAGTACGGACATTGCAGACTCTCGGCAAAAAACCCAGTAAGGACAGAAATAAAATTGATAAAATTGCAGCATCAGTCATATTACAGGATTATATGACTTTTATTGGGAATTCCGCTGGTAATTGAGAGGATTTTTGTGAACAAGTTCTACTTTTTAACTGTTTTAGCTACATCTGTTATTTTAATAGGAGGTACGCCTCCTTCTCCTTTAGGTATTATTGTTTTTACTGGTTTTATACCCATTTTTTATCTCATTGAAAGAGAAAAAACAACATTAAAAAATTGTTTATATTGGGGCTTTTTTACAGGGATTATCTGGAACAGCGGTACATTATACTGGATTGCGTGGGCTACTTTTCCTGGTTTTCTCGGCACTGTATTATATCTTCCCTTATATTTTGGTGTGTTTTGTTTTGTTCAGAAATGGCTATTTGATAAGTGGGGGAAAGCAGGTTTTTTTGCAGCTCCGATTTTATGGACAGGGCTTGAAATTATTCAGGCGAAGGGTATTTTCGGATTTACCTGGCAGTCTCTGGCATATACTCAGACATACAATTTAAGATTTATTCAGTTTGCAGATGTAACAGGGATGTACGGAGTTACATTCTGGATTGTATTAATTAATGTCCTCTTGTATTTTTTTATTACAGGAGTTAAAAAACAAAAAATATATTTTGCTGTTTCAATTGTTGTATTATTTGTTATCCCTTTGTTATACGGCATTTACTCCGTGAGAAAATTTACATCAAACCTGCATAGGGATGTGAACGTTTCCATTGTTCAGGGGAATATTGATCCTTATAAAAAATGGATACCATCATTTGTTGATTCAAATTATGTGATTTATAGAAAACTGTCATTTGAAATAGAAGAAAAGGATAAAGATCTGCTGGTGTGGCCGGAAACAGCTATGCCGTTTTATATAAGATTCAGGTACAACAGATTAAAACAGGTTAGGGAGATTGTTGACAGTTTGAATGTAAATCTGCTTACAGGTGCCCCTGACTATTTTTGGGACAACAAAGGTTCCGGAAGACCTTTGAATTCGGCTTTTTTACTAAAACGGGGAATTAACAAACTTTCATCTTACTCAAAAATACATCTTGTACCATTTTCTGAATTTGTACCATTTAAAGATAAATTTCCGTTTTTTGAGAATTTTTTAAAAAAACTCAATCTCGATGTAGGTGATTTTGCTGCAGGAGATTCAATAGTGGTGTTCTCTTTGGTAACAAAGAAGAACGATTCAAAAGTAAAATTTTCCACAGCAATTTGCTTTGACTCGATCTTCCCTTATCTGATAAGGAAATTTTTTATAAACGGAGCACAATTCCTGGTAATAATAACAAATGACGGATGGTTTGGCAGAACTTCCGGTCCATATCAACATCAAAGAATCGCGGTTTTAAGAGCAATTGAAAACAGATCATGGATTGTAAGATGCGCAAATACAGGAATATCATGCTTTATTGATCCTGTAGGAAACATAGTAAAAAGTACAAAATTAAATGAAGCAGCTACTCTTACAGAAAATATTTCAAAATTAAAAACAAACAGTTTTTTTACAAAACATGGGTTGATTTTTCCTGAAATAATTCTTATTATTAGTGTTCTTATTTTAATTGTTGCAGCAGCACCGATTAAGGGGAGAGAAGAGTCAAAATAATGAAGTTTTTCCGTTTTACTGCAAAAACAGTAGCAAAAGTCTGTTTTGCAGTGATAACTTTTTTGTGTTTACATTTGTTTGGCGGTGATAATAAATACGTTGTATTAAGCACTGTTAAGGCACGTGCAATAGCAATGGGCGGAGCTTTTGTATCAATTGAGGATGATCTTGCCTCACTTAATTTTAATCCTGCATCATTCAGCGCAAAGACACTGGAAGATAAAGTAAGATTTTCCGTATATACCAATGGTTTTGCTCCGGTTATTGCCTATTTTAACAGAAATAACAGTTTGACATTTTCTGATGCGCTGGGGCTTCTGGTAAAAGGGGTTACACTTTCTGCAAATAAGGTACAGTTTGGAGTTGTTTTCGGAGAACAGTCTTTTAATCCGAATTTTCCGGTTAACACTGCAAATATTTTCAATGCTTCAGATTACAGGTATAACAGATCCACCAGTTTTGGTGTTTCCGTTTCGTTTGCACCGGAAGTTCAGGTTGGTGTTGCGGGAGAAGTTTTCACAAGAAAAGTTGATAATAAAGTAATTAGTAAAATTGGCTATAAATACGGATTAAGATTAAAAACACACAGCAATATTACAGTAGGATTGTGTTTTGTGGATTTCCCTAATGAATTTTCTGATGCAAGGATGTCTTTGGAAAGAATTGTTGATGAAACATTAAATGTAGGGTTCTCATACAACCCTGTAAAAAGAGTTACTTTTTCCGTAGATGTACGAAATGTAAGTGAAGAAACAAAAGATGCAGTACGCGAACCTCATTTAGGCTTTGAAGTAAACGTAATAAATCATCTGACAGTGAGAGGTGGTTTCTTTTATCAAAAAGAAGAAAAAATATTTAATTACTCGGCAGGATTGGGAATTTTTAACTGGAATTCAATGTTTTCTGAAAACAGGATTTTTACACACCCTCAGTTTTTATTGGATGCAGCAGTAGTCATTCAAAGGCAGGGCGGTGTAAACAGTTACTGGTATGTTGCAAAATTTATTTTACGATTGTGATATTTTATGGAACAATGTTGTGAAAAAATAGTTTTATATCTGATTCAGAACATAATTTTATTTGTTTTTGCAATTATACTGATAAATTCGGACGTTTTTTCTCAGGAGATAGAAACAAATATTCAGATTGTAGAAAAATTAACAACAAATATAATAAATGAAGTTCCCATTGTTCCGGGGACCAGAATTACGGTTATAACCAATGATTCCAGCCAGACAGGAATGTTTATTAAAAACAGTATTATTAAAAAGCTTATGATAGATAAATACTCAGTTATTGAGTCTGAAACAGAAAGTACAGATTCTCTGCTGTCGTTTATATTGTTGAAATTGAACATATCTTATTTTGAGAAGAGAAACAGATTTTTATCTGTTAAAAATCAATATGTGAGAAAAATAGATATGTGTCTTAATGTCAATCTCTCATACAAGGGGCATGTGATTTTAAACAGAGATTATTCAAAAGCCTATTCAGGATTGTTTGATTTGGCAAGCCTTAAGTCAATTGAGCAAAACGGAAGAATCCTGGGACGGGGTATTTTTATAAAACAAAAGCAAAGTTTATCATGGATTGAACCTGTTATTTCGTTAATAGTTATAACAATTATCGGTTCTCTTTTTTATTTTGTGAGAAGCAAATAACAACTGGAGTTGCCAGCTTATGAAAAAACAAATAACCGGATTTATTGTTGCAATTTTTGCATTGATTTTACTTCTTAACGGATGTAATAAAAACAGTGTTAATATTTACAAGCTTTCTGCTGACGAGCAGTTTAAATATGCTATGAAATATTTTAAAAAAGGGGATTATTACAAAGCCAAAACCAGCTTAAGTGTAATTGTGCTTAATAATCCCGGAAATATAATCGTAGAAAAAGCCCAGTTTTATCTTGCAGAATCCTATTTTTACAGCAAGGAGTATGTACTTGCAATACAGGAGTATTCAAAACTGATAAGAAGTCTGCCTCAAAGTGAATATGTTGATGATTCTGAATTTAAAATAGCTATGTGCTACTATAAACTTTCACCTCACTATGCTCTTGATCAGGAATATACAAAAAAAGCAATAAGCAAGTTTACTCAATTTATCGAAGAATACCCGAATTCCGACCTGATTCCCAAAGCAAAATCCATATTAAACGAGTGCTGGGAAAAGCTTGCAAAAAAAGAGTTTAAAACCGGTGAGCTTTACAGAAAAATGGGATATTATGATTCTGCTGTAATCTCTTTTGATAATCTGTTGCAGAAATATCCTGATTCAAAATTTGTGCCTGATGCGTTGTACTGGAAAGGCGTATGCAGTTTTAAAATGAAGAAATATGACCAGGCAGCCGAGTCATTTAATAAGGTAATCAGTGGTTTCCCTGAAACAGTGGCAGCTGAAAAATCAAAGAAAAAATTGGAAGAAATTAAAAAGGTAAGTAAAAACAAAGAGTAGAGAGATGCGAATCGGATTATTTGGCGGAACTTTTGACCCAATTCATACGGGACATTTAATTATTGCAGAGACAATAAGAAGCGGACTGTGTCTTGACAGGATATTCTTTATTCCTGCAGGTACTCCGCCTCATAAAGTAAACAGCACAGTAACAGATCCCCATATCAGGTTTGAAATGGTTAAGATCGCTGTAAGCAATTATCCTTATTTTTATGTAAAGGATATTGAGATAAAAAGAGAAGGTAAATCATTTACCATTGACACTATTAATCTTTTTAAAAATCTCCCTGAACATTCTGATGATGAATTTGTCCTTATCCTTGGATGTGATAGTTTTATTGAACTTGATTCATGGTATAAACCGGATGAAATGCTCGATAGTGTGGAGACAGTTGTAGCAGTAAGGCCCGGTTTTGATTTGACTAAAGCAAATAATAAATACATGAAAAAAGTCAGAGTTGTAAGAACACCGCTTATTGACATCTCATCTTCAAGAATACGTGAAAATATTCAGAAAGGCGAATCCGTAAATTTCTGGGTTCCTGAAAGAGTTAAATCATTTATTGAAGAAAAGGGGCTTTACCGTTGAGGCCGTTTACAGGGCTTCGTATTATTGGAAGAAGTTTATTTTCTTTGTTTGCCGAAACAGGCGCTTATACTTCTCTTTTGGTAAATATCCTTTCATTTATCAAATATATATTTAAAGACCGTCATCTTCTTTTTGAACAGATGTATCGTATTGGCGTAAGTTCCCTGCCTCTTGTAACAGTTGTAAGCTTATTTACCGGTGCAGTATCTTCATGGCAGGCTGCATACCAATTCAGAGGTGTAATCTCTCTTGATTTTCTCGGTACTGCAGTCAGTGCTGCTATTTTTATTGAGCTTTCACCTGTTTTAACCGGTCTTGTTGTAGCAGGCAGAGTAGGAGCCTCAATTGCCGCTGAAATAGGAACAATGGTAATTACAGAACAGGTTGATGCTCTGGAAACCCTTGCTATTGATCCTGTCAGATATATTGCTGCTCCGAGATTTCATGCTGGCTGGATTATGCTTCCTGTACTTGTAATTTTTTCGAATTTTCTGGCTCATCTCGGAGCCTTTGTTGTTGCAGGGGCTCTTCTTGATATTTCCGCATCAACGTTTTTTTCAAGCGTACAGAAATATTTTGATTTGCATAATGTATTTTCCGGTTTGATAAAAGCCTTTATATTCGGAGCAGGTACTGCGCTAATTGGCTCATCAATAGGATTCAGGGCAACAGGAGGTGCAAAGGGTGTTGGCCAGGCAACAATTAAAGCCTTTGTTTCATCTTCGGCCTTTATTTTAATAAGCGATTATATACTTGCAATTATACTTTTTTAAAAAGTTATGATAAGAGTTCAGAATTTACATAAATCTTATGATTTTAATCCTGTTCTTAGCGGGGTTTCTCTTGATATTTTCCCTGATGAAATATTCGTAGTAATCGGTAAAAGCGGTGTGGGGAAAAGCGTTCTTTTAAAAACAATAATCGGTCTTATAAAACCGGACAGAGGAAGCATTTTTGTTGACAATAAAGAAATTACCCGGATGAACCGAAAAGAGCTATTTGAAATACGTAAAAAATTCGGAATGCTTTTCCAGAGTGCAGCGCTTTTCGATTCAATGACAGTTGAAGAAAACCTGAGCCTTGCATTAAAAGAACACACAGGGTTGCCTTCAGATGAGATAAGGAAGCGTGCGGCCGGAAAGCTTGAACTGGTTGGGCTGGAAGACATACTTGATAAGTATCCTGCAGAACTGTCCGGGGGTATGAAAAAAAGAGTAGGGCTTGCACGGGCCTTGATGATGGAGCCCGAATATATCCTTTTTGATGAACCTACAACAGGGCTTGATCCTGTAATGGCGAGATCTATTGACAAATTAATTTATGAAACAACAAAAAAAGCCAGAATAACTTCTGTGATTGTTACTCATGATATGATAACAGCTGTTACCATAGGTACCAGAATTGCCATGCTGGAGCAGGGAAAAATTATTTTTGACGGAACACCTGAGAAATTTTTAAAATGCAGAGAAAAAGCAGTACAGGAATTTATTAATTCAATAAAAAATATATAAATTATTTTGCCTTGTGCGTAATTATTTGTAAATTATAAGACTTTATGAAAAAACAACGGACAAAATATGTATGCCAGTCCTGCGGTTATACTGCATTTAAATGGCTGGGCAGATGCCCTGAGTGCGGTAACTGGAACTCTTTTGTTGAGGAACTGGAGACAGGAAAAACAAAAGGAAAAATTTATTCAAAGAATACAATATCTCCTGTATCTGTTAACAGTATAACAGAGGATTCTTATAAAAGACTCGTCACAGGTATTGATGAATTTGATCGGGTTCTGGGGAGCGGCATTGTTCCGGGTTCAGTGGTACTGATAGGAGGAGAGCCTGGTATCGGTAAATCCACACTCCTGTTACAGGTCTGTGACAGTCTTGTTAAAAAGAATTTAAAAGTACTGTATATATCAGGAGAAGAGTCACTTTCACAAATAAAATCCAGAGCTGCCCGAACAGGGATAAATTCTGAAAATCTGTTTCTTGCCGCAGAAACAGATACTGATGCTGTGTGCAGTTTTCTTGAGAAGAATACATTTGATCTGGTTATTATTGATTCGATCCAGACTGTTTATTCGGATAATCTGGATTCTATGCCCGGAAATATCAGTCAGGTTCGTTACAGCGGACACAGACTGACATCCGTGGCTAAAGAGACGAAGATTCCTGTTATTCTTATCGGACATGTTAACAAAGAAGGAAGCTTAGCAGGTCCCAGAGTGCTTGAACATCTTGTTGATGTTTTGATTTTAATGGAGGGGGACAATAATTATTTCAGACTGTTAAGACCCATTAAAAACAGATTCGGCTCTACACAAGAGGTGGGAATTTTTGAAATGACAGGTTCCGGCCTTAAACAAGTGCTGAACCCTTCCGAATTTCTTGCATCACATCACGAAAAACCTACTTCAGGTACAGTGGTAACCGCTTCTTTGGAAGGAACCAGATCCCTGCTTGTTGAGGTCCAGGCTCTTGTGGCTCAGACAAATTACGGAGTTCCTCAACGAACAGTATCAGGAATAGACCAGAGAAGGCTCTCAATAATTCTTGCTGTGCTGGAGAAAAGCGTAAGAATACATTTTGGTACCAGAGATGTGTTTGCAACTGTTGCGGGAGGACTAAAGATAAACGAACCTTCTGTTGATCTCGCTGTTGCTTGTGCAGTTGTATCCAGCTATTTTTCAAAACCTCTGGATTTAAAAACAGTTGTTGCCGGTGAAATCGGTTTAACAGGAGAAATAAGAGGGATTTCAGGAATTGAATCAAGAATTAAAGAAGCTGAACGGCTTGGTTATGAGACAATTGTTCTTCCGGAGCAGAATGTTGCTTCTCTGAATAAAGATTACAAAAAAATCAGAATTATCGGAAAAAGCACTCTTAAACAGGTAATTAACGAATTTTTCGGGAAATAGATGTTTGTTCTTGAAAAAAAAGATATAAATACAAAAGCCAGGGCAGGTGTGTTAAAAACTCCTCACGGGGATATCCCTACACCTATATTTATGCCTGTGGGAACTCAGGCGTCTGTTAAAACACTTTCTCCGGAAGATCTTAAAGATGCAGGCGCAGAGATTGTTCTGGCAAATACATATCATTTGTTTCTCAGACCCGGTGAAGATCTTATACTCAAAGCCGGGGGACTGCACGGTTTTTCAGGATGGGAAAAGCCGTTTTTAACAGACAGCGGAGGATACCAGGTTTTCAGTCTTGCGGAACTGAGAAAAATTAATGATGAGGGCGTTACGTTTCAATCTCATATTGACGGATCGTACCATTTTTTTTCACCTGAATCTGTTGTGGATATTCAGAGAAAACTCGGTACAGACATTATGATGGTTCTTGACGAATGTTCACCTTATCCTGTTGACTTAAAAGCAGCTGCAGATGCCAACAGAAGGACAATAGACTGGGCAAAGAGGGCAAAAAAGCAGTTTGATGATACAGAGCCTCCCTTAGGGGAAAAACAGGCTGTTTTCGGTATTGTACAGGGTTCTGTTTATCCGGAGATTCGTAAAGAAAGCGCTAAAAGACTTATTGACATCGGATTTGACGGATATGCAATCGGGGGACTGGCAGTAGGAGAACCAAAAGAGCAGATGTTTGAAATTACTGAGATTACAACGGAAATCCTGCCGGAGAATCAGGCGCGATATCTTATGGGTGTGGGTAAACCTGAAGATATTTTAAACGCAATCAGCCTTGGTGTTGATATGTTTGATTGTGTAATCCCCACAAGAAATGCAAGAAACGGAACTTTTTTTACATCACAGGGTAAAGTTGTTATAAAGAACAATAAGTATTTTGATGATTTTAAACCAATTGACAATAATTGTAACTGCTACACGTGCAGGAATTTTTCCCGGGCATATTTACGGCATCTGTTCAAATCCGAAGAGATACTGGGATTAAGGCTTGCAAGTTTGCATAATATACATTTTTTTATGAACATGGTTAAACAAGCAAGAATACAGATTTTAAACGGAAGTTTTGCTGGTTGGAAGAAACAATTTCTATCAAATATCCAAAATTAAGGAGGTAAATGTGAGTCACGTTTTATTAGTTATAGGTATGGCAGGACAGAGCGGTGCCAATGCACAACAGAGTAATCCTCTTTTGGGATTTCTGCCCTTGGTTCTGATTCTTGTTATAATGTATTTCTTGATGCTCAGACCTCAGGCTAAAAAGCAGAAAGAGCACAGGGAAATGCTGAGCAAACTTGAAAAAGGCGATAAAGTTGTTACTGCAGGCGGTATTTTCGGGACAATTGCCGGAATTAAAGAAAAAGAAAATACTGTTATTTTAAAAGTTGCAGATAATGTGAAAATTGAAATTACAAGAAGCTCAATCGCTCAGGTGTTAAAGAAAAAATAACATGAAAATAGTTTTTTTCGGTAGTCCTGATTTTGCAGTTCCCAGCTTAGAAAAGATATTAAAAAACAGGTATGATGTTTTATGTGTAGTCACCAGGCCTGACAAACCAAAGGGCAGGGGAAGAAAACTTCAGGGGACGCCTGTTAAAAAATTTGCAGAAGAAAAGGGTCTTCCGGTTTATCAGCCGGAAGACCTTAAATCGGATGATTTTTTTAATTTTCTGAAAAATCTGGGGGCAGATCTGTTTGTTGTTGTGGGATTTAAAATTCTGCCGAAAAGGATCATTGAACTGCCTCCTGAGGGTTCAATTAATCTCCATGCTTCTCTTCTTCCTGCATACAGAGGAGCAGCGCCTATTCAATGGGCAATTTTAAACGGAGAAAAAAAGACCGGTGTTACTGTATTTTTTCTCAATGAAAAAGTTGATACGGGCGATATAATTATGCAGGAACCAGTTGATATTAAAGAGAGCGATACTGCAGGTGATCTGCATGACAGACTTGCAGAAACAGGAAGCAGGGTTCTTGTAAAAAGCATTGACTTGATAAAAAGCGGTGATTTTACACCAAAACCGCAGAAAGGAGCAGTTACAAAAGCTCCGAAAATAACACAGGATTTATTAAAGATCCGCTGGGATGTCAGTGCTGAGGATGTCAGAAATAAAGTAAGGGCGTTTTCACCTTTTCCGGGGGCATTTTCTTTTATTGAAGGGAAAAGGGTTAAAATATTTTCAGTAGATGAGGAATTTATAAAAAGTACAAAAAATGCACCTGGTACGGTTGTTTCGGTTGATTCCAGTGGAATTACTGTGCAGTGTGCGGACAGATGTATATTTTTCAGAGAAATTCAGATGCAGGGGAAAAGAAGAATGACGGTGTCCGAATTTTTAAGAGGGAATTCAATTAATACCGGAATGATTTTCTTGTCCGGATAAAAAGTATGACAGGAAAACAGAAAAAAAATTCTCCTCGTAAAAAAGCTGTTTTTTTGGTAACGGAAATTTTAAAACCAAAAGATGCCGTTGATACTGATGTAAACCTGTTTCAGGATTTGACTGAATTTAATGATACTGACCGTTCTTTGATAACAGAAATAGTGCAGGGGACTCTGCGTCAGCTTAAATATCTTGACAGAATTGCAGGTCAGCTTTATAACAAGAAAAAATGGAGTAAAACGCCTCATGTTTTCAGAAGGTCAATAGAAATCTGTTTATACCAGCTTATTTTTACTGATAAAATTCCGGATTATGCTGCAATAAACGAAACTGTTGGTATTGTTAAGGAGATGAATGGTAATTACTGGGCCAGGGTTGCAAACGGAATGATGAGAAGTTTTGTCAGAGATAAAGACAGGTTTACAGACCTGTCCGGAATTGATGATGAAATTGAATTGATATCCACAGAATTATCGCATCCCGTATGGCTTGTAAATAAATTTACAGATATTTTCGGGCCTGGCCAGACACGCATGCTTTGTATGGAAAATAATAAGAGACCTGTTTTCAGTGTCAGAGTAAATACTGCAAAAACAGACATTAAAGAGGTTTTACAAAGTGTTCGTAAGTTAGATCCCAATGCTGTTCAATCATCGGTTTTACCGGATTTTATCCGTGTGAAAAATATCGGCTCAGTTTTAAAATCCGATTTATTTTTAAATGGATTGATTTCAGTCCAGGATGAGAGCGCAGGTCTTGCAGCGCGGCTTTTGGCTCCTTCTGCAGGTGAATTGATAGCAGACGTTGCTTCTGCTCCGGGTGGTAAATTGTGTTATATGGCGGAATTATCTCCTGATTCTGATTTTGTTGCGCTTGACATTAAAAAAGAACGGCTTGCATTGGTCAGAGATAACTGCAGAAGAACGGAAAGGAAAAACGTCTTTTATATTACGGCTAATGCTCTGCAGCTTCCTCTGACCAAGGTTGACAAACTTCTTCTTGACGCTCCGTGTACAGGTTCAGGAGTTCTTGGGAAAAGAGCAGATCTCAGATGGAAGAGGGAGACTGAACAGCTTGAGAAGATTATAAGACTACAGGAAGATCTTCTTGATACCTGTTCTGAGCATGTAAAAAAAGGAGGCGTTCTGGTTTACAGTACATGTACGATTTTACCTGAAGAAAATCACATACAGATTTCAAAATTTTTATCAAAACACAAAGAATATTTTGTGGAAAGAGCGGAAAATTTTGTAAATTCCAGTGTTACAGATAAAAACGGATATGTATATACTTTACCTCATATCCACGGTACAGACGGATCTTTTGCTGTAAGATTAAAAAAAACGGGTTGAAATATGATGAAAATAACTGACATTTTAAAAAAATATAAAACTCACATTTATGGCATAAGTGCATGCTTGTTGATTTTGATTATTTTAATTCTTGTAACAGATCTGGTAATTATGCCTGTGTATACTCACCACGGAGTTGAGCAGGAGCTGCCGGATATTACAGAATTAAAATTTGAAGATGCCCAAAAAATACTATCTGAAAAAGGATTCCAGATTGTAAAAGACGGTGAGAAGTTTGATGATAATTACGAGGAGGGCACAATAATAAGTCAGAATCCTCTTCCGTTTACAATGGTCAAAAAGGGGAGAAGGATCTATGTGATAGTTTCTGCAGGCGAAAAAATGGTAAAAGTTCCCAAGGTAACCGGATCTTCTGAAAGAGAGGCAAAGTTTATTCTCAGACAGGCCGGTTTGACTCTTGGAGAAGTGTTTTATGAGTATGACCAGTACTATCCCAAAGATGTTGTATGCGGCCAGTCTATAGCAGAAAATATGGATGTACAGGAACAGGATACTGTTGACATTACTGTCAGTCTTGGACAGATGCCTTCTGTTTTTATAGTTCCTGATCTGGAAGGAAGAAGCCTTGATGAGGCAAAAAAGATTATACGTAAGGCAGGTTTAAAAGTTGGAGAGATAACATATCAGAAGAACAAAAAGCTTTTGCCTGATACTGTAATCGGGCAGGATCCTTCTGCAGGAGAAGAAACAGATAAAGGCGCTCAGGTGGATTTGACTGTAAGTACATTAAAAGATGATGAGGAAATTGAATAATTATGAGGCAGATAGAGATAAGTCCATCAATTTTGTCTGCGGATTTTGCAAATCTTAAGAATGAAGTGAAATCTGTTGAACATGCAGGAGTAAAATCCATACATCTTGATATTATGGACGGTCATTTTGTACCGAATATTTCATTCGGTCCGGTAGTTGCAAAATCAGTAAGGCAAATTACAGATCTGGCATTGTGGGCTCATATGATGATAACTGATCCGGAGTCTTTTGTTGATCCGTTTGTAAAAGCAGGTGTTAATGGAATTGTATTTCACATAGAACTTGATATTGATCATTCTCAAATAATTGATTATATTAAAGGTAACAATATTGGCTGCGGTATTGCAGTTAATCCGGATACAGATATACGTAAAATTGAACCACTGCTTGAACTTGTTGATCGTATTTTAATTATGAGTGTTTATCCGGGTTTTGGTGGCCAGAAATTTATTGAAAGCTCTCTGAAAAAAATTTCAGAACTTAGAAATATTATTGCAGGTTTGGAATCCAATCCCTTAATTGAAGTGGACGGAGGTGTAAACGCGGATAATGCAAAAATTATTGCAGAAGCAGGCGCAGATATTCTTGTGGCAGGCTCTGCAGTATTCGGTCACACAGGAGGACCTGAACAAGGAGTCAGGACAATACGTAATTCGTTAATTTATTGAGAGTGTCATGAGAAATGAAATAAAAAGGAAGTTAATCCATATTTTGTCAATTATTTTTCCCGCAGCTTACCTTTTAAGAACAAAGCAGGATGTACTGTTTATTCTGGGGATTGCAGTGATATTTGCAATATCTGTTGAGCTCGGAAGATTTTTTTGTGTTAAGTTTGCGAAAATATTTGATAAAACAGTAGGGCATTTATTGAGATTTCATGAAAAACAAAAGTTTACAAGCGCTACTAATCTTCTTCTTTCGTTTTATGTTTCAACTCTCATTTTTCCAAAACCTGTTGCTGTTTCTGTAATGCTGTTTGTTGTTTTGTGCGATGCTTTAAGCGCATTAGTTGGCAAAAAATGGGGGAATACAGTTTTGTACGGAGATAAAACTCTGGAAGGCAGCGCTGTTTTTCTTTTGTCAGGTTTAATCATAATTCTGCTTGTTCCGGGGCTTGGTTTTTTACCAGGGTTGTTTGGGTTGATTGCTGCATTTGTTGTGGATTTGTTTGTAGTTAATATTGATGATAATATTACAATTCCTATTGTTTCCGGAGTTGTAATGCAAATTGTACTTTTCCTGTAAAACCAAAAAGAGGAAAAGAAATATGGCTATTAAATTCGATAAGAGCGATTTTGACAAAATTTCAAAGATATTAAATGTTCCTTATGAAAAGGAAGATAACTGTTACAGATTTGTTATAAATAATCAAAAGGAGAACAGGAAATTATCTCTTGAAATCTATCCTGATATTCCAATCGGAGATAAAAGAGGTAATCTGGTCTCTGTTTATACTTTATCAACTCATCTGCAACTTCATTTTTGTTCAAGTTACGTTGTAAGTGAAATGCTTGGTGAAATCACCTTTATTGCAGAGAACAGTGGAAAAGTGTCCGGTCTGATTATAGAAAAAGGAGCAGGCTGTTCCCTGTATTCAAATGTTGAGTCAAAGATACTGTCAGGAGATTTTACCAAACTGGGCCCGGAAGTAATGCTCTCCGGAATAGCTCTTTCTCTTGCTGAAACCGTTCTTCCTGAAATTGAAGATAATGAAGATGACAGTTGAAGAAAGAAATTACAATGAACTTAAGGAATTGGTGTTTGAAAAGGGAATAACCCTTTTCGGAGTAGCAGATCTTGAGCCAATAAAGGACAGGCTCCTTTTATCCGAAAGTGAATTAAAAGGTCTGAAATACGGAATCTCAATGGCAGTTGTTCTTTCAAAGGAAGTTCTTGAAGGGATTGAAGACAAACCCACTATCCTATATAAATGGCACTACAGACAGGCAAACATTAATCTTGACAACAATGCTTTTTTAATAACACAGGAGATAATGAGGAGGGGATATAAAGCTCTTCCCATTGCTGCTTCTCAGATAATTGACTGGCAAAAACAACTTGCCCATGTCTCTCACAGAATAGTTGCAGAAGCTGCAGGGCTTGGCTGGAGAGGCAGAAACAATCTTATTGTAAATGAAAAATACGGATCACAGATAAGACTTATTACTGTTCTGACTGATATACCTTTAAAAACAGATAAACCTGTGGAATTCGGATGCGGATCATGCAGAAGATGTATTGATGTTTGTCCTGTAAAAGCTTTAGGTGAAACTCCAGATCAATATAATTTTGATTTGTGTTTTAATCAGTTAAAAGAATTTTCCAAAATTCAGGGAGTAGGACAGTACATTTGCGGAATTTGTGTTAAGGCTTGTTATGGAAAAAGAAAATAAAAATTATCTTGTGGTAAAATATTTCGCAGTTGGTCAGTTGGAAACAAACTGCATATTTATTATTGATCCGGAATCATTAAAAACATGTATTGTTGATCCCGGAGCAGATTCTGACATAATTTTAAGTGAGTTAAAAAGCGAGGGATTAACTCCGGATAAAATCATTATTACTCACGGGCATTATGATCACATTGGCGCTCTGGAAGACCTTGTAAAAGAGACAGGAGTACCTGTTTTTATCCATAAAAATGATGAGCCTCTTTTGAGGGACAGTACAAAGAATTTTTCCGCATTTCTCGGGAAAGAAATAAGTTATAAGGGGCATCTGAATTTTGTTGAACAGGGAAGCAGGCTGTATGTCGGAGCCTTTCCTCTGGAAATTGTTGAAATCCCGGGACATACTCAGGGTAGTATAGGGCTTAAAGCAGACGGTTTTTTAGTTGCAGGAGACACACTTTTTGCCGGTGGTGTAGGCAGAACCGACCTGCCCGGCGCATCTGAAACACAGCTAATTAAATCCATAAAAGAAAAAATTCTGAGCCTGCCTGATGAAACAGTTGTATATCCTGGACACGGACCTGAAACAACTGTGCGTGAGGAAAAGAATGACAATCCGTTCCTCATATGAATTAAAAGAATTTAATCAGGTTTTAAGGAGATTTATGCAGCACATTGTCCTTGATAAGGGACTATCCAAAAATACATGGGATGCCTATCAAAATGATGTTGCAAGGTATCTTCTGTTCCTTAAATCAAAAGACTATACATCTGTTGATAATATATCTCCCCTTCTGATTAATGAATTTGTGATTGTTTTGAAAAAGACAGGACTTGCAAACACTTCCATTGCAAGAAACATAAGTTCAATCAGAGCTTTTCATGATTTTCTTGTTGAATCCGGACAAACAGATAATAACCCTGCTGCAGACACTGAAATACCAAAACTTGGCAAATACCTGCCAGTTGTACTTACAATAAACGAAGTTGACGGGATATTAAAAATAATTGATATGTCAACTGAAAAAGGAATAAGAGACAGAGCTCTGTTTGAGTTTATGTATGCAACAGGAGTAAGGGTTTCGGAGGCTGTTAACATTCAGGTGTCAGATATCTTTAAAAGCGAAGGCTTTTGCAGAATTTTCGGTAAAGGGAACAAGGAAAGAATTGTGCCTGTTGGAGAAAGCGCTCTGTTTTACATTGAAAAATATACGAGCTCTGTACGAAAAAAAATGTCAAAAAAAGGCAAAAGCGGTGCTTATCTTTTTCTGAGCAGAAGAGGGACAAAAATGTCAAGAATTTCAGTGTGGAAAAATCTGAAACAGTATGCTGTTAAAGCAGGGATAAAAAAGAACATAAGTCCTCACACTTTAAGACATTCTTTTGCAACGCACCTTCTTGAAGGCGGAGCTGATTTACGTGCAGTTCAGGAGATGCTGGGACATTCTGACATCTCAACAACTCAGATTTACACACACCTTGACAGAGAATTTTTAAAAGAAGTAATAAGAACTTTTCATCCTCTCGAAGCAGACAGGTAAAAAATATGAAGAACATATATTTGATAAGCAGGTTTATTGCTGTTGTTTTGTTCCTCGCTTTTTCTGTTAATTTGTATCCGCAGAAAAAACATGATATTTTGTCTCCCTACTTAAAGCATGTTGTTTCTGTTTCTGAAAACAATTCAGGGATATTAAAAAAGAATGATAAAATATTTATTAATGTATTCATCAATACTCAGTCTCCGGAAGAACTGAGAAAAAACGGGATAAACGTAAGATCTGTTTGCGGAAAAATTGCAACTGCTCAAATAGAAATATCAGAACTGGAACTGCTTTCCACTATTCCCGGAGTAATATCAGTGGATGCAGCTTCAATGTGTACACCTTCTCTTGATGTCAGCGTAAAGGATATAGGCGCGGATAAAATCCATAACGGAACAAATACAAAATCTTTTACAGGTAAAAATGTGATTATAGGTATTGCAGATTACGGAATTGACTGGACTCATGAGGATTTTATTTCAAAAGACGGTAAATCCCGAATTCTTTTTATATGGGATCAGACAGATGATTCAGGACCTTCTCCTTCTGCGGGATATGGAACCGAATATACAAACGCACAAATCAATCTCGCTCTTTTAAGCGAAAATTTTGATATAGGCGGCAAAGATTATTCGGGGCACGGAACCCATGTTGCAGGCATTGCAGCAGGGAACGGAAGAGCTGCAGGGAATTCAAAAGATGACAGTGTATATGTTGGCGTGGCTCCGGAAGCTGATTTAATTATTGTAAAGCTTGCTGATAATGGAATAGTACCGTCTACAAGAATATGTGATGCTGCATCTTATATCTTTGAAAAAGCAAAGGAACTTGGAAAACCTGCTGTTGTAAATATCAGTTTCGGAACCCAGAGAGGGCCCCATGACGGATCAAGCAATTATGAAAAATTTATGGATAATCTGGTATCTCAGGATTCGGGACGAGCAATTGTTGTAGCAGCAGGAAATGACGGCCAGAGGCCAATTCATTTTACCGCACAACTTTCTACAGGAGAAAATTCACCAACGTTGGATGACAGCGCTGTTTATGAATTTTCCGTTGACTGCATCAGCGAAAACGTGGAAGATTATGTGTCATTTGATATATGGTCAATAGATTATACCGCACTTCAGATTAAAGTAACAACTCCCAAAGGGGAAGTTGTGGGTCCTGTAAAAGATCAGGGAGATTATAAATTTGAAACAGGCTCCGGTACAGTATATCTGACAATAGGAAAACCATCAGAAACCTCTTCTGATGTTGAAATACTTCTGACAATATCCGATTCACGCACGCAAAACGGATTTGTTGATGATTTGTATCCGGGTAAATGGAAACTGACATTTTATGGAAATGCAGGACGGTTTCACGGTTGGCTTTATGAGACATCTGCCTTGGCATTGTTAACACAAGGAGCTGTATATAATACTCTTGTTACTGAACCTGGAAACAGTATGTTTACAATTACAGCAGCATCATATGTATCACGAACAGAGTGGCCAAGCCTTTTTGCTGATCCCTGGGGACCGGGAGGAATTGCAGCTGGAGAAATATCCGAATCATCAAGTCCTGGACCCACTAGAAGCGGGGGACAGAAACCAACAATCACTGGACCCGGAGAATATATTGTCTCATCTTTGTCGTCTTTTATTACATATAATCCAAGCGATCATTTTATTGCATCGGACAGCGTTCACGTAGCAATGAAAGGTACGAGCATGGCTGCTCCGCATGTAACAGGTGTTATTGCGTTGTTTCTGCAAAAGAACCCCGGTCTGTATATCACTGATATAAAAAGCGCTCTGATTTATGGTGCAAGAACAGATGTTTTAAACGGAGAATTCTGGAATAATAAATGGGGATTCGGAATGCTTGATGCATATGAGTCTATTCAGAATATTGAATCTTCAGTAAAACATAATAAACATATTCCTGAAAAATTTGAAATTTCGGAGCCGTATCCCAACCCGTTTAACAGTACTGTTTGTTTTAATGTCAGACTTCCTGTAAACAATCGGAATAATTTTGTTTTATTGAATATTTACAGCATAACCGGCAGGCTTGTTTATTCGAAGGAATATGGAGGACTTTCCGGAGGGTTAATAAGATTGGAGTGGAAAGGAATAGACAGTTTCGGAAATAATATGCCGTCAAGTATTTATATTTATCAAATATCTGTAAATGAAAATATAAGAACAGGCAAAGCAGTTATGGTTAAATAGGCGGGTTCATGAAGAAATATATATTATTATCACTTTTATTACTTATTACTCAGGCTTCTTTTGGTCAGAATGTTAATCTTCCTGCTGATCACTGGGCATATGATTTTTTTTACAGAATGGAAACAAAAGGAGTATTGGAAGATGTTGTCAGTAACAAACCGATTTTGCGCATAGAAGCTTCGGAATATGTGATGATTCTTGATTCCTTAAACAGAACAGACCCTTATCTTTTTACAAAACTTGACAAAAAGATAATAGAAAGACTGAAAGGAGAATTCCGGTTTGAACTGAGGAATAAAAAATGCAGTATAAAAAAGAGCGAAACAGAACCGCATTTTTATAAATTCACAGGCAATAATAAATCCGCATTTTTTGATATTGTTATGGGTGCGGAAATTCTGTCAGTTTCAGGGGAATCACAAAACATAAAAAACTATCAGCAGGCATACTATGGCGGTATTATAAGAGGCTCCTTTAAGAATATTTCTTTTTATTCGGATGTGAGAATATTCGGCGAGACAGGTCAGAAATATACACAACACTACAATGCATATTCAGGATATCCTCAGGGCGTTTCAAAAGACAGTACTTTTAAAACATGGGATAAATCAGATGCTTATTTGTCTTTTTCAATTAAAGGCATTCTCGTACAATTCGGGAGGCAAAACATCAAATGGGGAAATTCTCTGTTTTCTCCTCTGTTTCTTTCCGATAATGCACCATCTTTTGATATGCTTAAAATATATGTACCTTTCAGCAGAAAAGTGAACTTTACATATATTCACGGTGAACTGAGAAGCGATTACTCTCACAAATGGATTGCAGCTCACAGAATTGAATTTCTTCCTTTTGACAAATTTTCAATAGGATTCAACGAAAGTGTGGTTTACGGTAAAAGAGGGATTGAGTCTGCGTATCTGAATCCGCTTATACCATATCTGATTGCAGAACACACACTCGGAGACGGAGATAATGTTTGTATGGGTATTGATTTTAAACTACTCCCAATAAGAAATGTTAAAATATACGGAGAACTTTTTATAGACGATCTTTTTTCCCCTTTTGATCTGTTTGAAAATTACTGGGGCAACAAACTTGCTTTTCAGACCGGCCTATCTTTAGAGGATCCTTTTAAAATTAATAACTCCCGCTTTACAGCTGAATACACAAGGATTGATCCTTTTGTTTATACCCATGAAGACACTGTAAATATCTATGAAAATTACACTTACGGTCTTGGTCACTTTTTAAGACCAAACTCTGACATGATAAACGTGGAGTTTATTAAAAGGTTTTCTCTGTTTATGCAGTCAAAGATTTCTTTTATGCACATTAGACACGGCAGGGGAGAGATTAATATTTCTCATACAGAAGAAGATGGTGAATTGAAAAATTTTCTTAAAGGAACTCTGGAAATTACAGATAAAAAAGAAATATCTTTCAATTTTCAACCCAAAAGAGATGTTTATATAAATTTTGTATTAAGAAACATGTCTGTTGTAAATCCGGAGAATATTCAGGGGAAAAAATTCTCATGGAATGAGTTTACATTAAATACTTCATTTAACTGGTAGCAGGAGATAATAAATGGAAAACATAAACCATATTCATAGAACAGCAGTTACAGGAGAGGATACTGTTATTGGTGTGTTTACAGTAATCGGAGAAAACGTAAGAATTGGAAAAAACTGCACAATCGGAAATAATGTTGTTATACATGAAGGAACCCAAATCGGAGATTCCGTAAGAATTGATGACAATACTGTTATTGGCAAGAAACCGATGAGGGCAAAGCGTTCAATTTTTAAAGATGATAAAAAATATGAACCTGCAGTTATAGGAGATAACTGCATGATCGGGGCTCAGGTTGTAGTTTATTCAGGTGCAAAAATTGCAAACAACGTTCTTGTTGCAGACGGAGCTGCAATAAGAGAGGATGTGACAGTAGGGGAATATACAATTGTAGGAAGAAGTGTTACAATTGAAAACAAAACAAGTATCGGTAAAAAATGCAAATTAGAGACAGGATGCTACATTACAGCATATTCAAAAGTGGAAGATTACTGTTTTATTGCACCAAATGTGTGTACGTCCAATGATAATTTTCTGGGGAGGACAGAACAGAGGTTTAAACATTTTAAAGGAGTAACTGTAAAAAAAGGCGGTCGAATAGGTGCGAATTCCACAATTCTGCCTGGTATTGTAATAGGAGAAGATGCAGTGGTAGGTGCAGGTTCGGTTGTTACCAGAGATGTAAATGATTTCACTGTTGTTGTGGGAATCCCTGCAAAATATTTCAGAGATACTCCTGAAGATCAAAGACTGGAAAATCAAGGCTGGGATTAATCTGTTATAATGTCATCAAAGCAAATAATTACTGATAAAGACAAAATTGAACAAATACTTAATCAGGGGACTGTTTGTACTGTTGCAATGTCTGTTAATGATAAACCTTATCAGGTAGCGCTGAATTACGGATATGAAAACGGATATCTCTATTTTCACAGTTCCAAAAAAGGGAAGAAAATTGAGATTTTAAAGAAGAATCCGGAAGTTTGTTTTTTAATTCAGACTGATGTTGAAATTGTCCGCTCAGAAGAAGCCTGCGACTGGAGTATGAAGTATAAAAGTGTTATGGGTTTTGGCAGGGTAGTTTTTATTCACGAGATTAATAAAAAAATATCAGCCTTAAAAATATTAATGATGCAGTATTCTCAAAAGGATTTTACTATTACTGAACCAAAGGCTGAACAGGTTTGTGTATTTAAAATTGAGATTGAAAGTATGACGCTGAAAAGTACGTAATGTTCAATGGCAATAATTTGTGATTTTTAAGAGTATTTTTATCGGAAGTATTCAGTTGATTGTTAAATCGTTTTACTTAAAGTAAACATGAAAACAATATTGCTTAATACAATGATTTATATATTTTAGTCTTTTATTGATTTTAATATGTTTTGTCAGAGTAAAGTTCTTTATTTTTAAGGGTGTTTTTTTGATTTTAGAAGAATTATGGGTAGGCACTTTTTTTATCCCGATTCTGATTATTATAATTTTTCATATAGAGAATCGGGAGTTAACAAAACCCAAAAAATCCTGGCTGCTGAAAATCTCCTGAAAAAGGGCAGGAATGCATCCTGCCCCTACAGCGGTCGTTCGCTAAAAGTTCGAAACTCTTCCCGATTCTGATTATCATATTTTTTTCTTAAAGAGAATCGGGACTCAGACAGCCGAACTTTTTTAACGCTCTCTCCGTCGCATTCCCGGGCGGAGATTTTCAGATGCCGGACAAAAAAAGATATACAATATGTTCGATATTATCTTGAAAGTATAGTGTTTATTTAGTTTAATTATGTCATAAAAGGTAAGTGTGTTAATGTTAAATTTGTTGTGTAGATATAAAAGAATTATCAACTTTTTCTCAAGATGACTCAATTTATTAATGTTTAATTAAGATAAAGCTGCACTATGCAGGTAATTGAAAAAACGTTTTTCTATAAAGATCAGACAACATCCTTTTTCCAGAGGATGTTTTTTTTAAATAACAGTAAAACTGATGTTAAAAAAATATAGCATATGAAATAAATTTCATAAACAGGTAGATATTTAAGAAGATATAGTTTTTTTAATATTTTTAAAGGTTTGATAATAAGCAGCAGGTCTGACAATATAAGAGCTGCAAATCCTGCAAAACCAAATGCTTTAAATTCCGTGAACAACAAAAACAGAGAGGCTAAAAAAATTACAACAGGAATACTTAAAAGGAGCAGCGATATTCTGTCCCGGTTTTTTGTACCCAGCGCCCACCTTAGTCTTTGATTGAAAAAACTCTTCAGATTCGGTTCGGGTTTTGTGAAAACAAGGGAATTTCTGCTTAATGAGAAAATTACCCTTGCATTTTTTTTATTAACAGCGTTTTTCATAAATGCGTAATCTTCAGTAGGGTGGGTTCCTGTGTGTTTAAAACCTCCTGCACTATCGTAAAGAGTTTTTGATACTGCAAAATTATTTCCGAAGATACTTAACGGTTTGTATTTTTCTGCAAAAACTTTTCCTGCAGTACAGAATCTTATCCAGTCTATGGTTTGGAGTTTGGAAAACAGAGTGTTAAATTTTTTATCCTCTTTTTTATCCGTATGCAGAAATCCTGCTGCAATTGTATGATTATCACTGATATTTAATACCATCTGATTTATCCAGTTGGGATTAAGGGTGCAATCCGCGTCAGTAAACAGAATTATCCGGCCTGAACTATTTTTAACTGCAATGTCAAGTGCATTCGATTTTCCTGAAACGCCTGATGGCTTATCCGTGATATTAATGATTTTAAGATTTTTAATTCTATTCTTAAAAGTTTTGACTATTTCCAGTGTCCTGTCATAGGAACGGTCAACTGCAATAATAAATTCCGAAAGCTTTTCAGGATAGTCAATTTTTGTTAAAGAATTAAGAAGATCTTCTATGTTTTCTTCTTCGTTCCTTGCAGGAATAACAACAGACACATGCAGCATTTTGATACCGGCTTCAGGTTTATCTTTGGAAAGATTAATTAAGATAAAAAAAGACAATCCCAAAAAAATAATTAAGATTAATGTGAAAGTAAAAATAATCAAACCAAATCCTGTAAAAAAAATGTATAATTAGAGATTTTACTTAGCTTTTGTCACAAAAGCAAGAAAAATTTGATTGACCATATAATGTTTTTTTTGTACATTAACATGCCGATAAACAAGGAATAATTATTTTTTTTAAAATATATTTATGGAGGTTAAATCATGTTTAAAATCTCAAAAGAATATAAGCTGAAAATAGGCCTTGCAGAAATGCTAAAAGGCGGTGTAATAATGGATGTAACAAATGCGGATCAGGCTAAAATTGCAGAGGATGCAGGTGCAGTTGCAGTTATGGCTCTTGAAAGAATTCCTGCAGATATCAGAGCTCAGGGCGGAGTTGCACGTATGTCTAATCCAACCATGATCAGAGAAATTATGGATGCTGTTTCAATTCCTGTTATGGCAAAGTGCCGTATCGGCCATTTTGCTGAAGCCCAGATTCTGGAATCACTGGGAGTGGATTTTATTGATGAGAGCGAGGTTCTGACTCCTGCTGACGATAAATATCATGTTGACAAGTGGGGATTTAAGGTCCCATTTGTATGCGGATGCAGGGAGCTTGGTGAAGCTCTCAGAAGAATTTCCGAAGGCGCGGCAATGATCAGAACAAAAGGTGAGGCAGGAAGCGGGAATATTGTGGAAGCTGTAAGACATATGAGAATGGTACAGTCAGGAATAAGAGAGATCAGCCATATGCTGGACGAAGAGCTTGTTACAAAGGCAAAAGAGATGGGAGTCTCAGTTGAAGTTCTGAAGTATGTAAAGCAGAAGGGAAGACTTCCTGTTCCCAATTTTGCAGCTGGCGGTGTGGCAACTCCTGCTGATGCATCTTTAATGATGCAGCTTGGCGCTGAATCAATCTTTGTAGGTTCCGGTATTTTTAAATCAGAAGATCCTTCTGCAAGAGCAAAGGCTATTGTTATGGCAACAACTCACTTTGATGATCCGGATGTAGTTGCAAAGGCATCCGAAGGTTTAAAAGAAGCAATGCCGGGTCTGGAGATTTCCGAAATACCGGAAAATGAGAGACTGCAGGAAAGAGGATGGTAAGGTAAATGGCAAAAATAATTGGTGTACTTGCTGTTCAGGGTGATTTTGCACTTCACAGGAAAATGCTTGATAAAATCGGTGTCAGCTCTGTAGTTGTAAGAACTGCTGAAGACTTAAAGAACTGTGACGCACTTATTATGCCCGGTGGTGAGTCAACAACTTTCTTAAAACTTCTTAATCGTAATAATATGTTTGATGATGTAAGGGAGTTTGCTGAAAACAAACCTGTTATGGGAACATGCGCAGGTCTGATTGTTCTTGCGAAAAATGTTGTAAATGACACATTTACCACATTGTCTCTGCTTGACATATCTGTAGAGCGTAACGGTTACGGAAGACAGATTGACTCCTTTATTGACGATGTAATTGTTCCTGTTTTTAAAGAGAAAAACAGATTCAGCGGCGTTTTTATCCGTGCCCCGAGAATTATATCCATAGGTAAAAACGTAGAGCCTGTGGGATTTTACAATGACGAAATAGTAATGGTAAAAAGCAATAATATTCTTGCTTTGACTTTTCATCCCGAACTTACGGAAGATACAAGAATTCACAGATATTTTTTAGAGGAATTTGTTGAAAAAATGTAATTAAATCATTAAAGCCTCCGTCGAATTTCAGCGGGGGCTTTAATTTTTAATAAAAAATATTATAAAGATTTGCTGCTTTTTGATAGTAAATTATAGATAAAAATTTATACTTTTTGATTGTGCTTTAATTTTATCTTTCTTATATTTTTATAATTAATACTAAATTTTACTATAGGTTAAAATATGAGTAATATTAGGCAGGGAACTGTAATTACATGACCGAGTTGGCCGGAACCAGTAGAGATAAAATTTGTAGAAGAAGCGGGTGAGTATGAAAGGCCAGTAAAAGAAGGCTGATGTTATTTGAGAACCTAATAAATGATTTAAAGCAAGATGATTTTAAACAGATTATTACTTATATGTAGTTATACCCACATCCCACAATCCTGAATTGTTTGTAATTCAGGATCCGACGGAGAATTTAAAATCACAAGAAAAAGTTAAAATTGTTAACTATCTTATCATAGTTGATGAACTTATTAAAAAGAATATAATCGTCAAATGAATTTAGAAAAAATCATTAAATACGGCGAATCTCAAATAATAGAATTCAAGGAATCATTCGATCGTGAAGCATTGGAAACAGTTGTTGCCTTTGCAAATGCAAAAGGTGGTACGATTTTTATAGGTGTAGCTAATAACAAAAAAGTAAAGGGAATTTCAGTTGGCAAGGAGACTTTAGCACAATGGAGCAATCAGATTGCCCAGGCAACAGAACCTACTGTTATACCGGAATTGCAGGTAGAAGAAATTTATAATAAGAAAGTTGTATTAATTGGAATAAAAGAATATCCGCTGAAACCCGTGTCTTTTCGTGGAAGATGTTTTAAGCGTGTTGGAAACAGCAATCGGCAAATGTCGCCGCAGGAAATTGCCCAAATGCATCTGCAATCAACCGGTAATAGCTGGGATGCCCTGCCCGCATCAGTATCGGGAACCGATGTGCTCAATTCGGAAAATATTAAAAACTACATCAATACCGCGGCCTCTTTAAGCCGGCGACGCTTTGTGAAAACAGACAGCTCGACAGAAGTGCTTACAAAGCTGGAACTGATAAAAGAGGGTAAACCAACCTGGGCGGCGGTCCTTCTTTTCGGTAAAAATCCGCAATCTCCGCTTACGCAAGCCACCATACACTGTGGTCGCTTTAAAGGAGAGACAACCATCATTGACGATCGGCTCATATCCGGCAGTCTTATAGGGCAGATAGATGAAGTGATGGATTTTATTCGTAAAAACATCAATGTGGAATTTGTTATTACCGGTAAACCGCAGCGGGATGAAATTTGGGATTATCCCTTGGAAGCATTGCGGGAAGCGGTCATCAATGCTGTTTGTCACCGTGATTACAGTGATTCTGCTGATATTCAAATTAAAATTTACGAGGATTCTATTTACATCTGGAATCTCGGCGGATTGCCATTTGACCTGGCCATAGAAGACCTTCTTGATCCTGCACATTCATCTAAGCCCAGAAATAAACTCATCAGCCAGGTCTTTTACGATATGGGCATTATCGAGCGCTACGGTAGCGGAATTCAACGAATGATTGGTGCATGCGTGAAGGCAGATTTACCGACACCCGTTTTTGAAGAAAAATTTGGCGGATTTGCAATTACTTTTCAAAAAGACATTCTTACTGAGGAAAGGCTTAGAAAAACAGGATTGAATGAACGGCAGATTAAAGCAGTCCTGTACGTGAAAGAAAAAGGGAAAATTACGAATAAAGAATACCGCCAACTGACCGGTATTTCTGATGAAGGCGCGCGATTAGATTTAAAAGACTTGTTGGAAAAAGGGATTTTAATCTCAAGGGGGAAAGGAAGAAACGTATATTATGCGCTTAAATGATTTGGCGTTTATTTGGCAATTACTTGGCGATTTTGGCAATTATTTGGCATTATTCGGATTACTTTTGGTTATTGATGGCACAGGAGAAATCAAAAACGTGATATAAAGAAGGCTTAATAGTTGAGGACAGAATTAGTACTGAAATAAAATGTTAAAAAATACATATGTGATTTTACTCTTATCTGTTTTCTCCTGTGCGCTCCTTAATGCAGGGAAACAGAGCAACTCCAACTTTAACTGGCATAATCCTGCTAAATGTAGCAGAAATGTGATAAATAATAAGGTTGCAGGAGCAAAGGGATATTCACGCCTGCCTGCTGCTATGAAAAAAAGAGTCAGCACTCAGGTATGGAATTTATCACAAAATTCCGCAGGACTCAGCATATCTTTTAAAACAAACAGTAAGCTTATTATTGTAAGATATCAGGTTAATAAACCGTATTCAATGCCGCATATGCCTGCTACAGGGGTTTCCGGAATTGATCTGTATGTTAAAAATTTGAAGGGTATGTGGGCTTTTGCATCAGGGAAATATACTTTTAAAGATACAATTGTTTACAAATTTGAAAATATTGATCAACGTCAAGGGATAAAAAACTTTAAATTATATCTTCCTCTTTATAATACTGTAAAATGGCTTGAAATAGGCGTTCCAGATACCTGCAATTTCTCATTTGTTGTTCGTAATTCGAAAAAACCTGTTATTGTACTCGGAACTTCGATAGTACAGGGAGCATGCGCATCAAGACCGGGTATGGCGTGGACTGCTATTGTTGAAAGAGCACTTGATATTCCTGTGATTAATCTGGGCTTCTCAGGATTCGGACTGATCCAGAAAAATATTATTAAGATGATCGCCAGGACGGATGCTGAGTTATTTATTCTTGACTGTATGCCAAACATGCTGCCAACCCGCATAGATACGAAAATTACACGAAAAAGAGTCATTGATGCTGTAAAAAGAATCCGCAGAGTTCGCAAAAATACTCCGGTTATTTTCACTGAACACGCAGGGTTTACGGATCAGATAATTAATAATAAACACAATGATATTGTATCTCAAATAAATCTCGTGCTTAATGATGCGTACCTCGCTTTAAAAAAACAGGGTTTTAAAAACATATACGTTTTATCAGCAAAACAAATTAACCTTGATATTAACTCAACTGTAGATGGTGTCCATCCGTCCGACTATGGTATGGTTCTTTACGCTGAAGCGTATAAAAAAATTATAAGGAATATTTTATATGAAGATAAATAGCATGCTTGCGCGGTTTTCTGCTTACGGTTTTTTTAAGAATCAGAGGTATTTTGAACCGTTTTTAATCTTGTTTTTCAGATCAAAGGGACTGTCCTTTACAGAGATAGGATTTCTAATAGGATTCAGAGAGCTGGCAATAAATCTGCTGGAAATTCCAAGCGGAGCTATTGCAGATCTTCTTGGAAGAAGAAAGAGTATGATGTTTTCTTTTACAGCCTATATTATATCCTTTCTGATTTTCGGATTTTCCGGTACAGCTTTCTGGCATTTGTTTTTAGCAATGCTTTTCTTTTCTACAGGAGAAGCTTTTCGTACAGGGACACATAAGGCCCTGATTTTTACATGGCTCAGAATAAACAACAGACTGGAAGAAAAAACAAAGATTTACGGTTATACCCGTTCATGGTCAAAAATAGGTTCTGCCTTCTCAATTATCATAGCTACGTATCTTATGATTGCAGAGCATAACTATTCCGTAGTATTCTTTTACACATTAATTCCGTATGTTCTCGGCCTTGTTAATTTTACTTTCTATCCGCCTGAACTGGAGGGTAAAGTAAGAGAAAAAGTGAATTTCAAAGATGTTTTTTCCCATGTGTTTAATTCAATAGTACTTTCTGTTAAAAGAGCAGGCCAGAGAAGACTTATTATTGAATCAATGTGTTTTGAGGGGTTTTTTAAAGCAACAAAAGATTTAATACAACCTATGATTAAAAGCTTTGCTATAATGCTTCCGGTACTCATGGTAATAAATAAGGAGAACAGAACTCCTGTTGTAATAGGCGTTGTCTATTTTATACTTTATATTGTTTCAGCTGTTGCAAGCAGGAAATCTCATAAAATTTCAACCTTGTTTGGCAGTGATGAGCTCGGATCAAAATTTATATGGAAATTGGCTTTTTTAATTTTTCTTCTTATGGCGCCTTTTCTTTATTTCAGGAGCTATGCATGGGCAATTGTGCTTTTTATTTTTCTGTATATTCTGCAGAACCTGTGGCGTCCGATTCTTATCAGCAGATTTGATAAGTTTGCAACGGAAAAAGACGGTGCAACTGTTCTTTCCATTGAGAGTCAGGCAAAATCTTTTGCTGCAATGATTTTTGCTCCAATTGTCGGTGCAATGATAGATATTGTTAAATCAAAAGGTGCAGGAGGAGAATTCTGGCCTCTTGCTGCTCTTGGTGCAGTTGTAAGTTTGATTATGATTGTTACAGGAGGTAAAACTGTGAAAACCTGAGAAACTATTATTTTTATCTGAATAAAAATAAATTAAGATTAAAAATTTTAAGGAGAAAAGAATGAGCAA
>Ga0190359_1000090_pt1 | contig 55002 bp, 52 predicted proteins | sample 48721823_MG_FD_161269 | JGI IMG/M metagenome (GOLD analysis project Ga0190359, IMG submission 161269) | Hydrothermal vent microbial mat bacterial communities from Southern Trench, Guaymas Basin, Mexico - 4872-18-2-3_MG | ecosystem: Environmental > Aquatic > Marine > Hydrothermal vents >...
AAAATTTCCTGAATGGCTTGATGGTAAAATAAAAGAATACCAAAGATGGTTTAATAGAAAAAGATTTCATAGAGGGATTAATGCTATTCCTTGTGAATTGTATACTTAAGAAGTTTACTTTACAAAACCGAAAGATTTATATATATTGATAATTATCAATATATCGATATGGAAGAATCACAAAAAATATTTAAAGCATTATGCGATGAAACAAGATTAAAGATAATTGAACTTCTTCTGAGTGGAGAAAGGTGTGTTTGCGAGATTATTCCATTTACAAAAAGAACCCAATCAACAGTTTCAATTCAATTAGCAAAGCTTGAAAGTTTAGGGATTGTTAAATCAAGAAGAGAAGGAAAAAGTGTTTATTATAGACTCACGAATGAGAAAGTTAAAGAAATATTGAAAATAGTAAAAGGTGATGAAAAATGATGCCATTAATTTACATTTTGGCTTTATTAGTAACTGGAGCTTTAGTTGGATTGGTTTCTGGTTTATTGGGTGTAGGTGGTTGTTTTATAATGGTCCCGGTTCAATACTGGATTTTAACAGCAATGGGAATAGATCCTACAATTGCGATAAGAGTTGCCTTTGGGACAAATTTATTGGTTGTTTTCCCAACTGCTCTTAGCGGTTCTTTAAAACATCATAAAAAAAGAGTTGTTCTTTGGAGACAGGCAATAATCCTTGGCTTAACAAGTATGATATTTACATTCGGAGGGGCTTACTTGGCCAGTATTTTGAGTGGTAGCGTTCTTAAAATTATTTTTGGGTTAGCAATTCTTCTGGGTGCATTAAGAATGGCGACTGCCCATCCTATAAGAGTAGAAGGAGAGGCCCACGCAAATCCAATAACTTATATTTTCTTAGGGATTATTTTCGGGTTTGTCACTGGACTAATAGGTATCGGTGGGGGAGTTTTAATGGTTCCACTAATGGTAATATTCTTAAATTACCATATGCATGAAGCAGTCGGCACTTCAACAGCAGTTATGATACTTACAAGTTTGGGAGGAGCAATAGCTTACATACTATATGGATTAAACACTTCTGGATTACCGCCATATTCTCTTGGTTATGTTAATCTTTTGCAGTGGGTCTTATTAGCAGGCGCAAGTATTCCAATGGCCCAGCTAGGTGTTCACTTTGCACACAAAATTAATCCAAAATCATTAAAATGGATTTTTATTATTGTAATGGTTTATATGGGATTAAAAATGATTGGATTGTTTTCTTGGCTCGGTTTGCCCATATAAAAAATAATTAGTAGCATATGATACAAAAAATACAAAGATTTTCAGGATTTTTGAAAAAATATCTCCCTTTATTTATTTTCATAGACATAGTTTTAGCTTTGTCAACAGGATTGTTATTTCCTTCTTTTGTTTCTTCTTTAAGATTTCTTATTCCTTATGGAGTGTTTATAATGCTTTTTCCGATGATGATGGGGATAGTAATTGAGGAACTAAAATTAGTTGTAAAGGATAAGAAGATAGTATTAATCTCTATTATTATTAATTTTATTGTATCCCCTCTTGTTGCTTATTTTTGGGCTAAATTGTTTTTTGTTGGTTTTGATCCGAAGTTCATTGCAGGGTGGGTATTAAAACTTACTATTCCTTATTTTGCAATGATGGTTGCTTGGATTGGACTCTCAAAAGGCAAAACAGAAACAGCTTTGGTTATACAGGTGGTAAGTTTTTTAGTTGCAATATTTGCCATTCCTCTATGGATAATATTGCTTGTTGGAGAATATGTCCCGGTGGATTTTCTGTTTATTGCTGAAAAAATATTGTGGATTATTGTTTTGCCACTAATTGCAGGAATCGGAGTAAGGGAATTAATAATTCACAGAAGATATGGAAAAGAAGTTTTTAATAATGATATAAAACCATTTTTGCCCCCAATTTCTAGTATAGGAATGTATTTTGTCATATTTATTGCAATATCTGGAGAAGCATCAGCAATACTAAGCAACATCCACCTTATCCGGATTCTTGTATTGTCTATATTTGTTGTTTATCCCTTGCTGTTTGTCTTGTCCATAATAATTTCAAAGAAAAGCGGAATCTCTTATGAAAACGCAATTGTAATAGGATTTGCAACGACAGCAAAAAACCCGGCATAACCACGGCATTGACTGTAACAGCATTTGGCGGCTTATCTGTTTTGCTACCATCGATTGTTCCAATGTTCAGATTATGTTAATGATGCCTATCTGGAAGATTTCACCTAAAATCAGAGAATATTTTGAGAAGCCACTTGATAACCTTTTAAATGATGTGAAAAATGAGGATAAAAACAAAGGCAAATAGGTAAGAAGGAATATACCATGAATACTACTGCCATATTTATAAATGTTTTTGCTTTTGGTTGTTTGATATTTGCGCTTATTAGTGATCGGACAAAAACAAAACAGGCATTAAGTGTAGCATTAAAGTCATTCTTTCGTATTCTACCTACTGTTTTCATTATCATAATCTTTATAGGTCTGCTTTTAGGTTTCGTACCACAAAGTCAAATTTCTAAAATCATTGGTGAACAAGCAGGTTTTGTGGGAGTATTTATTATAGCATTGTTGGGAGTATTTATGCATATCCCCTCTTTAATTTCCTTTCCATTAGCGGCATCTCTCCTTAAAAGCGGAGCATCAGTTACCTCAGTTGCAGTGTTCATTACCACTTTAACTATGATTAGCGTGGTTACGCTGCCCTTAGAAATAAAGGAATTGGGAAGGAAAATGGCTTTACTAAGGAACGGGATAAGTTTTGTTATTGCAATCATTATTGGTATTATTATGGGGGCGATTCTATGAAAGGTTATGTTAAAGAAAAAGAAACACAAAGAAAAGGGATGAAAAGAGATGCTATTATTCTTGGAATTACTTTAACTATTACAATAGCTTTACTATCAATTTTTCCTGACAAACAAGAGGCAGTAATTACAACATCATGGAAATTCTTTATTGAAATGATTTTGATACTACCTGCCGTGATGGTATTGATGGGTCTTTTTAGTGTGTTTGTACCGAAAGAAATGGTTGTGAAATACTTAGGTAAAGCTGCTGGAATGAAGGCTGTTTTTCTTGGCATATTGATGGGATCATTGCCCACAGGCCCTCTTTATGTGGCTTTTCCTATGGCTTCTGCTTTACTTAAAAAAGGTGCCAAAATATCCTGTATCATTGCGTTTCTCTCTGCGTGGGCATGTATAAAAATTCCACAAGAGATGATAGAGCTTCGATTTCTTGGACCCAGATTTATGGTAGCAAGACTCCTTTTAACAATTATTTTTGTAGTCATAATGGGGATATCTATTGAAAGACTAATTGAATGGAGCAGTAAAAAACAAGCAAATCATGGGAGGTGAAGATGATGTGGGTATTTGATGTCAAAGCAATGGTTGCATATCCGTATGAGGAAAGGGATAGGAATGTCTTTTATAAGACTAAAGAATTTAAAGCGAGAATTATTGAGCTTCCAGCCGGAGGAGATATGCCAACTTGTGAAATGGCTTCTTATGTTATTTTCTATGTTATTGAGGGGACAGCAGAAGTAGGGGTTAATCAAGAGAAAGTAAATATTAAAGAAGGACAGTGTCTTATTACTGAACCAGCAACATTATCTATGAGGACAAATGATGGTGTTAGGATAATAGGTATACAGGTGGTGAAAAGTTGAAAGCAACGTCACTTAACAGGGGATATGCGGTTTGCTATAGCTTACGCAAGTGCTCGGCTTCTCACTTCGCATACCCGCGAAATGTTATATTCAATTTGTCCCCCTCGCTAAAAAGTAAATGATGGGAGGCCCCTGCATAGTACCTTTAGCACTTTTTCTTTACAAAATCGTAAACTTTATATATATTTACATTTATCAATATATCAATATGAGAGAATCACTAAAAATATTCAAAGCATTACTTGATGAGACAGGATTAAAGATGGTTGAACTTCTCCTAAATGGGGAAAAGTTCGTTTCTGAAATTGTTCCATTTACAAAGAAAGCTAATCAACTGTTTCAATTTAATTAGCAAAACTTGAAGATTTGGGGTTGTTGAGTCAAGAAGAGAAGGAAAAAGTGTTTATTATAAGCTGGTAAATGATAAAGTTGTGAAAATTCTCAAGATAGTTAATGATAAACCAAATGTGAGCGGAGGTGTTAAAAAATGAAAATTTCCATAATTGGCTCAGGCTGTCCAACATGCGAAGCATTGTATAACAAAGTTAAGAAACTGAAGGAAGAAGGAAAAATAGATGCAGAAATTGAGCATATCAAAGATGTAAACGAGTTGATTAACCGCGGTATTATGGGAAGTCCTGCATTGCTGATTGATGACAAGCCAGTTCATGTTGGTATGCCTGAAAGCGATGAAAAACTTCTTGAAATAATTAAAAAACATTCTAACTAAGTGAGAAATATGAAAGAAAGAAATATATTTTTGCTAATTATAGGTTTGTTTTTGGGATTTTATTTCATACCTACTAACAGCGGCATTTTTAATAATGCTATTCTTAGTGGATTCAAGTTGTTGCATGATTATGCAAGACAGCATGTTTTGACTTGTTTAGTCCCTGCTTTTTTTATTGCAGGAGCAATAAGTGTTTTTGTCAGGAAAGAAGCGATACTAAAATATCTCGGCCATAAAAGTAAAAAATATATTTCTTATTCAATTGCTTCTGTTTCTGGCAGTATTTTAGCTGTTTGTTCATGCACAATTCTGCCTTTATTTGCAGGAGTAAGAAAAAGAGGTGCTGGACTTGGACCTGCAATAACTTTTCTTTTTTCAGGACCTGCAATAAACATAGCTGCGATGTTTCTTACAATTAGTGTTTTAGGTTTGCATATAGGTTTAGCAAGAATTTCTTTTGCTATCCTTTTGTCAATCCTTGTTGGTTTGTCAATGGAGTTAATTTTTAGAGAGAAAGTAGAGAAAGGGGAATTGTATTTGCAGGAAAGCAAGGAAGTTAAATTAAGCAAGAAAATCTTTTTAATTTTCTTTTTCTCTATGGTCATGGTGCTGATTGTTAATGGCTTGCAAATAAACAGATTTTTGAAATATGGTTTAATGCTGTTTTTCACATTAGCAACTGCTATATTAGTTATTTTTAAATTTCATAAAGAAACAACAAAAGAGTGGTTTAAAGAAACATGGAATTTTACAAAACTTTTGATGCCTTATTTGTTTGTTGGAGTTTTCATTGCTGGATTTTTAATGCCTTTGCTTCCTCAGGAGTTAATAGAGGGGATTGTCGGGCAAAACACAATTATAGCAAACCTTGTTGCTTCTGTTTTCGGGGCATTTATGTATTTTTCAACATTAACTGAAATACCAATCTTGCAGGCATTAATTTCCAAAGGCATGTCTAACGGGCCGGCCTTAGCTTTGCTGTTAGCAGGACCAAGTTTAAGCTTGCCAAACATGTTGGTTGTAAGGAGAGTATTAGGAACTAAAAAAACAATTATATATGTAACATTAGTTGTTATTTACTCAACAATTGCTGGATTAATCTTTGGTTTAATTTGAAATGACGGAGTCTGAGGCCGAGAAAGCCTAACCCAAAATGATTTTCTCAACCTCTTGCTTGCTTTTTATAATTCTTCTTTAGCTTCTTTCTGCATTCTTTTTTTTACTTCTTCATCGTCATATGACACTTTTTTGAAAATACTTCATAACTACTTCACAATGACGAAACATTTATAAATGATTGCTGTTTTAAGGTTCTTTATGATAACCCGTGTGTTAACTCAGGATGGGAGGAGAATATCTGCAGAAGAGGCAATAAGGATAAGGGATAGGGCAAGAAAAAGTGGAGAGGAAGAACCAATCTTTATTGATCCACAAACAGGAGATACCCTTATTAAGCCAAGGAAGGGCCATAGTACATTATTAAGCCATGCAAGAGCACACTTTTATCATCCATCTAATGTTAGAGAGCGAGGTATAGGAACTGAAAGGAGGGAGGTAATAAGCAGGCTGGAGGAAATCTTACAGAGACAAGGCTTTCATGATTTTAGGGCTGGTGTTGTTGTCTTTAGGGATATAGAATCTGCCTTGAGGTTTGATGCTAGTGTAGATTTCAATTATGGTTTTTATGTTTTATCTATGCAGGGGGATGATAAAAATTATGCTGTCCTTGTCTTGAATAGGGTTCCTAACTCTAGGAGATATCTTAACTTTCTTAGATATCTGAATGATACAACTACATTTGAAGGCAAACCAAGAATAAGGAAGGTGCTGGTTAATGAGGATGGAGAGGAAACAGAACTTGGCAAGGTATATCTTGCAACCATTCAGGTGAAGAACAGACATCTTTACAGACCAAATATGGAAGAGGGCCATCCACAAGGTTATTTGATGTTAGGGGACTGGCAGATTGAACATTTGTCTAGGTTATATCCTGAGTTTGTTTATTTTGACCCTAGTGAATGTTTGTTGGAGAATGTAAGGTTAGAGCCAGTTGAGCATAGCTGTAGCTACTCTTTTTGTAGGGCAGAGTTTAAGGGTGGGACTAATAACTTTTTTTGTCAGTTGATGCGTACAGAGCCCCTGGGTAACTTCAGTTTAGAGCCACATGTTATTAGGAAAAATGAACTTTCTAGCTACATAGGAAACCACCCTCGGCTACATCTTGCAAGATTTAGGTCAGAGAGGCAGGGAAGATTATTTTTCTAAGATGACAGAACTTTCTAGGAATGATGTCCTTGAATCAATGGTTGAGTTTGTTAGGGCTAATCTTCAGCTTGAAGATAAGAGGGGCCCTGAATACAATCCATCAAGACAAAGCATATTATTCTCTGGGAAAAGGATAGGAGCTAGGAGAGAATATATCTTCTCTCTAGAAGTCATTGCAGCAATGGATAGGCAAGCAAGTGTGAAGTTATTTTTAGATAGGTTAATGGGAAGAAGAAATGCTATGGTATACACAGCAATAGTTATGCCGAGATCTCTTGATTACCATAATGCTAATCCAACTTTCCATTGTCCATATCTGAGAAGAGCAAATCTTCTTGAGGGGCTTGATGATAGGCTATTTGAAAAGTTTAGAGCAGGTTTCTATAGAGATTCTGTGTTCTTGCTGTCTGATTTTGAGACATGTGTAGCTATTCCTTTAAGTGGAAATGATGTTGCCTATTATAACCCAAAGACAGATAGTATAGAGGTATTTTGGTTCAGACAATTTCCAAAGAGAAAGATAATCCCCTTTAATGAGGAAACTCTTGGGTGTAGGTTAAATCCCTGTTGGGATTTGTGGTATTTAAGAAATCTTGATTTTCTACCTGAGAATCGTGGGATAAGAAGAAGCACAGAGATATTTTTGAATAAACAAAGACACTTGCATAGGGTTGTGAGACAGGGTATGAAGAAACAGGATAAGGCAATAAGGGAGAGCTTTTCTTTGGAGCCTTATAGGAGTAGTCAGCTTGGAGTTTATGGTGCTAGACTTATTTCATGTTGATATAATAACTAACTATAATAACTAGCCTGAGAGTTTATTTAAAAGTAAATTAAAATTAAACAAAAGATTTAATAATCAAAGGATACAGTTAGGGGCTATGAATTTGTTCAATTTGGTTTATCAGAAGCTTTATAGTGCATTTGGTAGGCAAGGATGGTGGCCCCTTACTGTAAGGGGTTATGAAAGCAAACATTATTCAGGTAGGCCAAGGAATAAGAAGCATAGGTTTGAGATATGTATTGGAGCAATTCTTACGCAAAACACAAATTGGAAAAATGTTGAGAAGGCACTTTATAATCTGAATAAAAATAATCTTATTGATATTAAAAAGATCTGTAAGATAAAAAAGGAGAGGCTTGCTAGACTGATTAAGTCTGCGGGGTATTATAATCAGAAGGCAGAGAGGTTAAAGGTCTTTTCTAGATACATCTTAGATAATTATGGTGGTGATATTGGGTTGTTCCTTAATCAGCAAATAGGTAAATTAAGAGAAGAACTTCTGTCAATTAAAGGCATAGGTCCAGAAACAGCTGATTCTATTATACTTTATGCAGCAGAAAAGCCAATATTTGTGATTGATGCCTATACTGTTAGGGTATTTAATAGATTAGGATTTAAAGCAAAGGATTACAGTGATTGGCAGATTTTATTTATGAGCAATCTAAAGAAAGATCTCACTCTCTTTAAAGAATATCATGCTTTACTTGTAAGGCTTGGGAAAGAGTATTGTAAAAAAAAGCCAGATTGTAAGTGTTGTCCACTCTTTATTTTTTGTAAATTTAAAGGTTAAAATTTAATAAAATTTATATAGGTTAATATTATTTTGTTGTATTATGTTGAAGTTATTATTGATGCTTGTAATATCAGTAATTATAGCGTCTCTTCTTGTTAATATATTAAGGAAAGGATTAAAGCTCATTTTGTTTGTTGGTCTTGTTATTGTAGTCTTTTTATTGTTGTCTTCCCTTATCTATCCAGAGAATAGTTATATACAGAAGGGAAAAGAATTTATATTAGGAACATCTAAAAATGTAATAGAGAGAGGTAAAGAGAAGATAACATCTTATGTGGTAATAGAGAACGCTAGTGTTGAAGATTTTGGGAAGGATTTAGGTAAAAAGCTAATTAAGGATTAAGCTATCAAAAACCCAAAAAAGAGGTAATAGATTATGTCCTTTTTTGATAAGCTAAAGTTTTGGAAAAAAGATAACTTAGGATTAAGTAGCCAAGATAAACTTGAGAGAGAACTTGGTTTGCCTCCATTGGACCATGGTTTTTCGCAAGAGACCTTTCAGGGACCAACATCCCACTTAGGCAATGATTTTGGTTCAGGAAACCAAGCAAGCAGTTTTGGTTTGTCTGGTAGTGGGGAGTTTGGCAGCAGGGATAAGGGTTATACAAGAGAACCCCTTGGAAGACCTGCACCAATGCAACAACCTTTTTCTGCTCCTGTACAACCCTCACAGCCGAGTGAAAGAGACTCATATAGTAAGGACCTTGATCTTGTTTCTGCAAAGCTTGATTCTATAAGATATACCTTGGAAAGTATAAACCAGAGACTAGCAAACCTTGAGAGGTTAGCAAACTGGGAAAGAGAGCAAAATAAAAAGGGATGGTAAGGTTTATATATATTTGATTTATGATTTATTTTTATGAAAACTACTCTAAAAGGCAAATTTAAGATTTTCTTGCTTATTGTTTTTGGTATTCTATTGGTGGACCAGTGTACTAAGTATATTGTGTCAAAGATAGTTGGCCTAGGGAACTCAGTAGCCCTTATTAGAGGAATATTGTATATTACTTATGTCAAGAATACTGGTGCAGGTTTTGGTATTTTTAAGAACCAGAATACTCTTTTGATTTTTATTTCTTTGATTGTTGTTGGTTTGATATTGTTCTATCTTAATAAAATATTAGAATATGGTCTCTGTTTTCCATTTTCATTGATTTTTTCAGGTGCTATAGGAAATCTGATAGATAGAATTCTCTTTGGTTATGTAAGGGATTTTATTGATTTTAGGATATGGCCTACATTCAACATAGCTGATTCTTGTATTACGATTGGTATTTTTCTTATGTTATACTACGGCCTGCTAAAGAGGAAGCATAATAGGAAATATCCTAGAGATAGGGATTATAGAGATAGCGGAAAAAGAGATAAATAATGTTTTGATTATTTTTTTCTTACACAACTATGTGGCTTATATTTTTTCTTGGCCTCTTTTTCATTATCAAACCAGACCTTGTTTTTTTCCTTAATCTTTTCTGCCCATTCACAATTTGGAATATGGTAGGTAGTGCCTGTTTTACTTGCCACATATTTCTCAGGGATAATTTTTTTTGTAGTCTTTTCTTCAGGGGCCTCTATGTCTTCTATTTCTTCAGTTTCTTCAATCCCTTTTATCTCTTTTTCTTTTATATTTATAACGGATACTAGGAAACCAAATGAAGAGAATAGTAAAGTTAAGAAAAATATTTTTCCTGTGCCTATCCTACTAGATACTACAAATAGGTCTAATATAATGGCTAAGAATATGACGGAGAGGGTAATCCATGCAAGTCTTGAATCTTTGTAGGCTGGTATTAATGCTATAAAGGAAAGCAGGATTATTATTATAGTGAATAACAGTTCTAGTAAAAATTTGAGACCACTTAGTCTGAATATAGTAGTTATTAGACCTAGTAGGACTACTAGCAGGATAATATCGATAATGAAAAAGCTAATCTTTTTCTCCCCCATGGTATAAAAAAGAAAGATAACTAATATTTAAATATTTCTATTCTCAAGTAGTAATATATGATAGTTATTTAATAGTTATTCTAAAGTACTTATTCTTTCTTCTGGTTTTGCTAATTTGACAAACTCTATCCCTGCTGATTCTAGCAATTTTTTTGCCTCTTCATCTGGGTAATCTCCATAAGTTACATATCTCTTAATCTTAGCATTTGCTAGCATTTTTGCACATAGTATGCATGGTGGATGAGTGCAATATATTGTTGCACCTTCTATATTAACTCCATGGAGCCCTGCTTGGATAATAGCATTCTGTTCAGCATGAATGGCTCTGCAGATTTCATGTCTTTCTCCGGAGGGTATATTTTTTTCATCTCTTAGACAACCGAGTTCAAGACAGTCCTTCATTCCAGAAGGAGCTCCATTATAGCCAGTTGTTAGTATTCTTTTATTTTTTACAATAACTGCTCCTACATGATGCCTTCTACATGTTGAACGTTCAGCTACAAGCATAGCTATCTTAAGAAAGTACATATCCCATGCTGGTCTATTTTTTGTTTTGTCCATTCTTGTTTTCTGTTTGTTTATTTGCTTTATCTGCTCTTTGTTTGTACTTCAATAAACTTTTCAAAGCTCCTATCATATGTTTTTTCTATTTCTGGAGGAAAACAACATGCCGGCAATTCGTTCATACTCAGATGGTAGCTTAAACATTCACAGCATATCCCTTTTTTTGAGCACCCTGGGTAGGTACAAGGACATTTATTTAGGTTTGTTTCTTTTTTACACTCCATGAATACCACCAATTTCTTAGTAGATATTAACAGCTTTTTAAAGATTGCTTTTTAATGGTTCTTGGTCAGTAGCTAAATAAATGGAATAAAAATGAAATAAAATTAATTTGTATTATGTCTTATGTCCTAATCTCAACACTTTTGGAATATGGCTTTAGTATCTCTTTGAATTCCTCTAGTTCTTTTCTAGAAAAAGCCTTATGGTTTTTATATCTTGCATCAATGACATTCTCATCAGCTCTAAAATTTTGAATAACTAATTTTTTACAACCTTTTGTGATTTCTCCTATTTTTTTTATGTCCTCTGTTCTGTGTAGTCCAGGAACTACTGTTGTTCTAAACTCATAGTCTATCTTGCTGTTTTTTATTATTTCTATACTCTTTTTTATTTTTTCAATACTCACATTTGTCCCTGCGGTTTCATTATACCTCTCAAATGAATTTTTTATGTCCATGGCGATGAAATCAACAAGCTTTTCTTTTATCAATTCGCTTATAAGTTCTGGATTTGTTCCATTTGTGTCAATCTTTATGGCATAGCCAAATTCTTTAACTTTTTTAAGGAAGTTTGTAATCTCTTTATAGAGTAGGGGTTCTCCTCCAGTGATACATATACCCTCAATCCATTTTTTTCTTTCTTTGAGAAAGTCTAAAAGTTTTTTTTCATCTATACTTTCAAGTTTATCTGGATTTATAACTAAGTCTTTATTGTGACAAAAACCACACCTAAAGTTGCAGTTTGGTAGGAATATTGTGCATGCTATCTTCCCTGGATAGTCCACAAGACTTGTTTTTTGCAGTCCTTTTATTACTAGTGACATCTTTGATTTAAGAGGTTTTAAAAGATTTAAAAATTTCAGACTATTTGTTTTAAATCTTCAATATTTTGAGCAACAGTTACCAAGTTATTTCTTTCGTCGTAGAATAATATAGTTGGTATTGGCAGGCTTCCATCCGCATTCCTTCTAATCTTACCTTTAAGTTGCTTATACAATGCCCTGAATTCCTTAAGGCCTTCATCACTACCCAAGTTTATAACCTCTCCCTGCATTTTACTTAGTAGATATTCTTTTGCTTCTGCACATTTCTCACAGTTTGGTAATGCAAGTATCTTGAAGCTTTTGATTATCCTTTCATTGTTGGAGATTAACTCCTGAGCTTCAATAGATTCAACCTCCATTGTGTTATTGGTTTTTATGATTGTTACTTTTATATCTCTCAGTAGTGCTTTCTTTTCACTGTATTCTTGCCTGTGTTTGAACTCCTCTCTTTTACCGAAATTCCAGTTCTGTACAGGTCTGAAATAACCTACGATTCTTGAATATACTTCGGTTTCTTGTCCACACTCAGGACATTTGAATTGTTCACCTCTTATATAGCCATGTGTCTTGCATATGCTAAATGTTGGTGTTATGGAGAAATATGGCAGCTTTGTGTTTTTTGCTATCTTTTTTACTAGCTGTTTGCATGTTTCTCCAGAGGACATCCTTTCACCTAGGAATGTATGGAATATTGTTCCCCCAGTATATAATGGTTGAATGTCATTTTGGTGTTCTATCGCTTCAATTACATCATCTGTAAAATCAACAGGTAGCTGTGTTGAGTTTGTTAAATATGGGTGTTCCTCTCCAGATGTAATGATATCTGGATATAATTGTTTATCAAGTCTTGCTAGCCTGTAGGATGCTGATTCAGCTGGGGTTGCTTCTAGGTTATACAGGTTTCCTGTTTCCTGTTGAAATTCAACAAGCTTTTTTCTCATGAATTTTAATACTCTTATGGTAAACTCCTTGCCTTCTTTTGTTTGTATTCCCTTTCCTAGGAAATTAAGGCAACACTCATGCATTCCACATAAACCAATTGTAGAGAAATGGTTTCTGAATGTTCCAAGATATGTTTTTGTGTATGGCATTAGTCCATTCTTAAGATTTTGCTCTACAATTTTTCTTTTTATTTCTAGTGATTCTTTTGCTAGATTCATGTAATAAGCTAATTTTTCAAAAAATTCTTCTTCTGTTTTTGCTTCATATCCTAATCTATTCATATTTATTGTCACAACTCCTAGGCTTCCGGTAGAGTCTCCTGGTCCCCACATACCTCCTGGTCTTTTTATTAATTGATTTTGGTCAAGGTTAAGCCTACAACACATGGCTCTTATGCTTCTAGGGTCCAAGTCAGAACCAATATAGTTTTGGAAGTATGGTAAACCGTATTTTGCTGTAACCTCAAATAGCAGATTTGATATCTCGGAATCCCAATTAAAGTCTTTCGTTAGGTTGTAAGTGGGTATGGGGAATGTGAAGACCCTTCCTTTAGCATCCCCTTCAAGCATAACTTCTAGGAATGCTCTGTTTATCATGTCCATTTCTTTCTGGCAGTCTCCATAGGTAAAGTCCATCTCTTTTCCCCCTACTATTGCCTTTTCATTTTTCATATCTTCTGGTACTGTTATATCGAATGTTAGGTTGCTGAATGGGTATTGACTGCCCCATCTTGATGGAATGTTTAGTGAAAAAACAAGCTGTTGTATGCATTGCTTTACTTCTTTGTAGCTTAGATTATCCACCTTGACGAATGGTGCCAATAGCGTATCAACAGATGAGAATGCTTGTGCCCCAGCAAATTCCATCTGCAGACAACCAATATAATTAACCATTTGATGTATGACTGTGTTAAGGTGTTTTGCAGGTTTACAATCTACTTTGTTTGGAACATTTCCAAACCCCATCTTTAGTAGGTTCTTTAGGGACCAACCAGCACAATAGCCAATAAAACCATGTGATAAATCGTGAATATGGAAATAGCCTTTTTTGTGAGCTTCTTTGATGTCTGGAGTGTATATCTCATTTAAGGCATAATTTGCTATCACTTTTCCTGCTGTATGTAACATCAATCCTGAGAAAGAGTAGTCTTCATTTGAATTCTCTTTAACTCTCCAGTCTGTTTGTTGTAGATACTCTGAGATTGTGTTATTGACATCAATGAACATGTCTCTTGTTTCTCTTATCTTTGCTCTTTGTTGTCTGTATAGGATATATGTTTTCGCTGTCTTTGCATGTCCTGACTTTATAAGAACTTTTTCAACAATGTCCTGTATTTCCTCTACTGTTGGGGTTTCTCCATGGTCGAATTTGTATTCTAGAATTGTTATTACTTTGTCTGTGAGTTGTTCTGCTGTCTTCCTATCCACGGTTCTGCCTTCTTTTATAGCAACTGCTTGGGCGGCTTTGAATATAGCATTTGTGATTTTTTCTGGAACGAACTCAACTATCCTCCCGTCTCTTTTCCTTATCTTAGAAATTCTAAATTTTTTCTCTTCCATTTTACTTCCCTCTTTTTATTTTTTTTAGTTCTTTTGCAAACTCATCTATATCTTTGAATTCTCTATAAACAGATGCAAATCTTATGTATGCAACATGATCAAGTTTTTTTAACTTGTCCATAACTAGTTCCCCTATGAATCTAGATGGGATTTCTGTTGAATTTTGTTTTCTGAGTTCTGACTCAATCTCATCTACTATTTTTTCTATTTTCTCTGTTCTTATCGGCCTTTTCTCACAGGCTTTTAATATGCCTCTTAGGATTTTATTTCTGTCAAATCTTTCTATGTTTCCATTCTTTTTTATGACTCTTAAATCCAAAAGTTCAATCCTCTCAAATGTTGTAAATCTTTTTTTGCATTTTAAGCACTCCCTTCTTCTTCTTGTTATATCACTATCTTTAGCTTCTCTTGTTTCAATAACTCTTGTCTCTCCAGAATAACAATATGGACACCTCATTCTTACTATATATAGCGTTTTATTTTTTTATAAGCACTAAATATACTAATAGCACTAATATATAAATATTTCGCTTTTTGACACTATATATTTAAAAATTTAGATATAAAAACACTATATATAAGGATTCTTTTTGTTGGTACTTATATATAAATATTTCTATAGATGAACTTATATGATTGAAAATAGATAATGGCGATAGTGAAAATTTTAAATATCTATCATAAAAATTTTTGTTTATGCTTAGGGGATTTATGTGTAAACGGTGTGGAGAGTGTTGCACTAGTCCTAGATTGAGTAGAAAGGATATTGAGAGGATAAAAAAGGCTGGGTACAAGGAAGAGGATTTCGTTTATAGGGATAATTTTGGAAACGCATATATGAAGGAGAAGAATGGCTATTGTATATTCCTTAGAAGAAATAAGGAGGGGAAGTGGAAAACAAGTTGTTTGATATATGGGATAAGGCCTAGGGTTTGTAGGGAATATCCCTCTAGACTAATTAATGGTTCTTGTAAACCTGAAAGGCTTGCTTTTGATGATTTTATTGAAAAGAAGATGGGTATTTTTAAATCTAGATTGCTTAAATGACTAGAACAATTGAGGTTGGGGGCCAGGCTGTAATTAATGGGATAATGTTGAGGTCCAGTAGGTATGTTGTTACTGCTGTTAGAGATAGGAATAAAATAATCTATAGAAAAGATAGGTTATGGAAAAAGCCAAAATTCTTAGAATTTTTTTTTATTAGGGGAATAGTCAATTTAATAGAGATGCTGGTCATTGGGGTGAGGAGCTTAAATTGGAGTGCAAACCAGTCTGTTGGTAAAGAAGAAGAGATAAGCAATATGTATATAATATTGACATTATTTGTTGCCTTTATATTTGCGATATTTCTGTTCTTGTTTTTGCCTTATCTGTTGACTCTTTTGGTTGGATTAAGTGAAGAACGAAACCCTATTTTTTTTAATCTCTTTGATGGAGCAGTTAAGATTGCTATCTTATTGCTCTATATTTACCTTATTTCTTTTATTGGGGAGATAAAGGATGTTTTTAGATATCATGGGGCAGAGCATAAGGTTGTATTCTGCTATGAGCAAGGGGATAAGTTGGATGTAAGGAGTGCAAGTAAATATGGAACTTTGCATCCAAGGTGTGGGACTGCTTTTTTATTGATTGTAGTCTTCCTTGGTATTTTTCTTTTTTCTTTTATCCCTTTATTGCTTAATTATGTCTATCCTGAGATTAATAGTCTTCCTTGGTTTTTTAGGAGAATTGTATTTTTTGTTTCAAGAATCTTATTTTTGCCTCTAATAGCTGGGTTTTCCTATGAAATCCTTAAAATTGGGTCTAAAAATAGAAGGAGCATACTAAGATTTTTATCTTATCCTGGTCTATTGGTGCAGAAATTAACCACAAGAGAGCCAACTTCAGAGCAATTGGATGTTGCAATATTTGCATTAAAGAAGCTGCTGGAACTAGAAGAGGGCCATACCAAATCTTTTTAGAATTCTACATAACCTTTATAAATTCTGGCTTTTTTCTTTTTTCGGGGTGATTTGGATGATTAGGATAGGAGTACTTGGTTCTACAAGGGGGACTGATTTGCAAGCAATAATTGATGCTATAAATTCTGGGATGTTGAAGGCGAACATAGCTGTTGTTATTTCCAATAAAGAGGATGCGTATATCTTGGAAAGGGCTAGGAAACATAATATTGAAGCTGTATTCATCAATCCAAAAGACAAAACAAGGGAGGAGTTTGATAGAGAGGTAATGAAGATTTTAGATGAGAAGAATGTTGATTTGGTTTTATTGATAGGCTATATGCGTTTTATTTCTAATGAGTTTGTAGAAAAATGGCGTAATAAGGTTATGAATATACATCCCTCTCTTTTGCCTGCTTTTGGGGGCGGGATGGATAAAAATGTTCATCGGGCTGTTTTGGAGCATGGATGTAAGGTTACTGGATGTACTTTACATTTTGTTGATGAAACACCTGACGGCGGACCAATAATCATACAGAAGGCTATCCCTGTGGAGGAGGATGATACAGTTGATAGCCTGAAGGCAAAGGTTCAGAAGCTTGAGGGTGAAGCTTTAATTGAGGCAATAAAACTGTTTGATGAAGGAAGATTAAAAGTAGAAGGGAGGAGGGTGCATATATTAAAGAAATGAATTAAAACAAAGAGGGTTGAGAATGATAAAAAGGGCTTTGATTTCTGTATCTGATAAACGAGGGATATTAGATTTTGCAAAAAGACTTTCTGAGCTAGGATTTGAGATATTATCAACCGGAGGCACAGCTAAGACACTTAGGGATGCAGGAATTAATGTAGTTGATGTTTCTGATTACACTGATTTCCCTGAAATAATGGATGGCAGAGTTAAAACATTGCATCCAAGGATACATGGTGGTATATTAGCGTTAAGAAGTAATAAAGAGCATATAGAAGCAACAAAAAGATATGGAATTAAATTGATAGATTTAGTCGTGGTAAACTTATATCCATTTGAGAATAGTGTTAAAGAAGATTCTAGGTTTGATGAAATCATAGAAAACATCGATATTGGAGGCCCTTCAATGGTGAGGGCTGCTGCAAAGAATTTTAATGCAGTTACAATTGTTGTTGATCCGAATGACTATGGTTTGGTTATAAGCGAATTAGAGAAGAATAATGAGGTAAGTAAAAGAACAAGAGAGAGGCTTGCGGTAAAAGCATTTTCTCATACCGCAAGATATGATGCAATAATATCAGGCTATCTTAGGGAAAGGTTGTCTTATGGTGATTTTCCAGAGTCATTAACTTTAACTTTTGATAAAGTTAGGGAATTAAGATATGGCGAAAATCCACATCAGAAGGGAGCAATTTACAAAGACCCTTTTGTTAAGGAGACTAGTATGTTGAGTTCTAGGGTTCTAATGGAGGGAAAACCCCTTTCTTTTAATAATTTCCTTGATGGTGATGCCGCTCTTGAAATAGTTAAGGAGTTTGAAGAACCAACAGTAGCTGTTATTAAGCATTGTAATCCTTGTGGTGTTGCTTCTAGAAAAAGAATAGAGGATGCATTTAAGGATGCTTATGATGTTGATCCTATGTCTGCTTTTGGTTGTGTTATTGCGATGAATAAAACCTGCACTTTAGAAATAGCCAAAATGACAAAGGGGAAATATATAGAAGTTCTCATAGCACCAAAATTTGAAGATAGTGCATTAGAGTTCATTAGAGCAAATAAAAGGAATATAAGGGTTTTGGAGATAGGACTATTAAGAAAATGTAACAGAGGGATTAGCTTTAAAAGAGTAACAGATGGTTTATTGGTCCAGACCAAGAGTTGGCCAAATATTGAAAAGACTGAGTTAAGGGTTGTAACAAAGAGAAAACCAACAAAAAGAGAATTAGAAGATTTGATATTTGCATGGAAGGTAAATAAACACACTACTTCAAATTCTGTGGTTTTCTGCAAAGACAAGACTGCTTATGGACTTGGTGTTGGTCAGATGTCTAGGGTTGATGCCTCTATAATTGCAAAAAGGAAGGCAAAGGGCAGAGCAAAGGGAGGTGTAATGTCTTCAGATGCTTTTTTCCCTTTTAGGGATGCTGTTGATGCTGCATCAGAGGCTGGAATTAGGGCGATAATCCAGCCGGGTGGTTCTATAAGGGATGAAGAAATTATAGAAGCAGCAAATCAACATAAAATGGCGATGGTTTTCTCTGGTATAAGGCTTTTTAAGCATTAATTTTATTAATGATTTCCTAAACCTTTCTTTAAATTATGAACTATAAGGAAACCTTAGATTGGATTTATTCTTTGCCTGGATCCGAGAATAGGGGAAAATATAATCTGAGCCTAGATAATATGAAAAACCTATTAAGGAAGTTGGGTAATCCGGAGAGGGATTTGGATTGTATTCATGTTGCTGGTACAAATGGGAAAGGCTCTGTTTGTGCTATTCTCTCTTCTATATTAGAAGAAGCAGGGTATAGAGTTGGAAAGTATATAAGTCCTCATCTGAAGGATTTTAGGGAGAGAGTTATGATTAATGGAAAGAAAATATCAAAGGAGGATGTTGTTAATTATTTCAATAAGGTAAGCAGGCATTCTAAAGATAATACCTTTTTTGAGATAATAACCGCAATGGCCTTTTTATATTTTAGGGACAAAAAAGTTGATTTTCTTGTTCTTGAGGTTGGTTTAGGTGGGAGGTTAGATGCAACAAATGTTGTTAATCCTTTGGTTTCGGTAATAACAAATATCGGGCTAGAGCATACGACTTATCTTGGAGATACAATAGAACAAATTGCCTATGAGAAGGCGGGTATAATAAAGAAAAAGAAACCAGTTATAACAGGGGCAAGAGGTAGGGCGCTGGGTGTGATAAGAAGGGTAGCAAAGGAAAAGGGTTCTAAGGTTTTTTTAATAGAGAAACCATTGAGGAGAAATCATATGTTTGATTTATATGGGTATAGAAAATTAAAACTCCAGATGAAAGGGGAGTTCCAGCTTGAGAATTCTTCTATTGCAGTAAGGACAATTGATGTATTGAATAAATATTATGGCTTAAGCATAACTGAGAATAATGTTAGGATTGGGCTTTATAAAACCATGGTTCCAGGAAGATTTGATTTTTTAGAAAGAAATATAATTTTAGATTGTGCACATAATCCAGATGCTATTAGGGTCCTAAAGAGAGAGATTTCAAAATTAAAGTATAGGAGATTGTTGGTTGTAATTGGAATCCTTTCGGATAAAGATTATGGGAAGATGTTGTCTGAGTTAGAACCAATAACTTACAGATTTATTTTTACAAAAGCAAAAATTCCAAGAAGTTTGAATCCATCACTTCTTAGTAAAGTGGTAAGGAAAGATTTTGTGATAATAGAAGAGCCAAAAAATGCTCTGAGATATGCTAAAAGAATAGCTTTAAAGAAGGATTTGATATTGGTCACTGGTTCTGTTTATGTTGTTAGAGAGATAATAAAATCAAAAAGAATAAAAATGAATTATAAAATACTATGAATGCTATGCCCCCATAGTGTAGTCCGGACACTCTTTAAGAGTTTAAGGCTGGAGAATCATTTTGCCCTCTCGAGGCAAAGACACGGGTTCAAATCCCGTTGGGGGCATTAATCTTTTATGTAAATTATTAAGATGTTTGACTATTTTCTTTCATTCAATTTTTTCTGTTTCCATTTTTTATATCATGTTGTGTCTGTAACCTTTCTATTATTCGTTTATAAACCTGTTGTTGTAGTACTCCTCTTAAGTGGTTTCTTAATCTCTCTGAATCCTGCTAACAAAAGTTTTATAAAAATGTTCCTTTTTTCTCTTTTTGTTCAATGCCGAGGTAGCTCAGCCTGGTTAGAGCGCTACGCTCATATGTTTGAGCGATGACTCAAAGAGGATGATTAGTTCAAATCTAACTGGGTTACGTAGAGGTCCCGGGTTCAGATCCCGGCCTCGGCATTATTTATTATTTTATTATTTGTCTTTTGTCAGATAACATATTCGCTTCTTATAAATCCCCAATCAAAGATAAGAAGTGCTATGGCTATTATTATTAATACTACTCTAAGATTAATTGATTTTTTTACTTTTATTTTATTGATTTTGTTAAATGCGTCTTTTATTTCCTCGCTTGTTCTAACTCTTATATAGTTTCCATCAATCTTTTTTGCGATAGAACTAAGTAACTCTTCATTAATTCTTGATGGCACTTCTGTGCCTGGGAATTTTTTTCCTTCAGTTTTGCCTATCCCTATTACAAATAGATTTATGTGTTTGTTTTTTAGACTTTCAATGATTTTGTAAAGGGTTTGTTTTGGTAGGACATTCTCCCCACCATCTGTTACCAATATTATTAATTTGTTCCTATCTTTTTCTTTTTTTAGAAGCAATTTTGCTCCTTCTCTTAAGGCTATGCCTATTGATGTGCCCGGGATTTTACTAATCTCTAGCGATTTTATTTTTTTAATTATCTGCTCCTTGCTTGAGAAATCCTTTTCAGTATATGCATTTCCAGAAAATGATATAAGGGCTATTCTATTTCCCGGTATTCCATCTACTATTTCTTTAGCATGTTCTTTTATTGCTCCTAGTCTGTTGGGTTTAATGTCTTCACCTAACATTGAACCAGAGATATCAATTAATAAAGCAGTAGAAACATCTCTTGCTTTTCCTTTGTGCCATAGGGTGGGGTTAGCCAGTGCAAAGACTATAATAGCATATATCAGGGTTCTAAAAGCAGAAACGAGAATCTTTCTTTTTGCATATTTTCCTTTGAATATGTCTCCCTTGAATATAAATTCAAGTGCTCTGAAAGAAATTATCTTCTTTATCAGCTTTTTTTCCCTTGATATGATTAGAAGGGTTATTATATTAATCAGCGGTATTAAAATAAGGAACCAGAGATAATTTGGATTACTAAATTCAATTTCCATCTTCTTTTTATTTTTTCTTTATTTTCTTTATTACCTTTTTTATTGATTTAAGAAACTTTGTGAGTTTCTTTCTTTTTATGAAGAGGTATACACCCACAGCAGATATTGAGATTAACCCAATCCATACTATGGCAAGTATTATTGGTTTTCTTTCTAGGGCTGATGGTTTTTCAATACCTCTTTCTAGTTCTTGTTTTTTTGATATTATAAATCTACAGCCCTTTACTGCCTCTTCTAATAGTTTGTCTGCTTTGGTGTATTCTTTGTTCTTGATTGCTTCTCTTGCTTTAGTGACTAATTCGTTAAGCTCAAGACATTCTGGATGAGCCTTTAGTAGGTCCATAACGGAATTTACTTTTTCTGAAACATTTCTTATTGTGTTTATCTTTACAATTGTGCTATCTTCTAATTCTGGAGAATCAACTTTTGCTTTTATTTTTATTGAGTATGTATCTTTTTTTATGTCTAATATCTCTACGATTAGATCAACTACTTTTTGTTCATTTATGTCAAGCTGTGGTATATATGGCTCTTTGAATTTGAATGATATTCCTTCCTCATCAGATTCTGCTGATAGGGTAATACCTACTAGGGTTTTGTCTATATTGTTGCTTAGATAAATGGGTATCTTATATTTGTTTTGTGTTAATACATGTACTTTACCTGGAGTTACAAGTTCCTCGTATTTGTATTCTTTAACTTTTTTTGTTATCCTACTTATGCCTCCACCCCCACCCCCTCCGCTTACTATTGTTGTTTGTGTAACTTCTTCATCTTCAACATTTGAGACATGTATTGTGATGTTATTGGAATAAGTGGTAGTATAGCCATCATACGCTGAGAAACTGATAACTGCTGTACCATACCAATTTGTGCTGAATGATAGCCTTACCGTGTTGTCATCTTCACTTATATTTATGTTTACCTGACTTGGTGCGGAGTAATTGTATGTTATTGTGTCATCTGTATCTAGCTCTTCAAAATAGTCATCTAGGTCAATCCAGTTTTCGTATATGTAGTCTTCTAACAATTCTTGGTTTGGGATTTTATAGGATATGCTTACTTCCTCTAGGGTGGGGGTAATTGTTGAGTTGTATGTTGTAAAGTTTGCTCTGAATTGTATGTATTTGTTATTTGATGATTCTATTGGTGCAGGGGTACTTTCATAAGGGCCATCCCATGAGGCACTTTGTATGGCGGATGAAGTAGATGCTGTTCTTGTATATAGTGTGATATTGGTTCCGTTTGGTATGTAAGCTGTCCATCTTATATATGTGAGGTTTATTTTATTATATTCTGCTTCAAGGTTTATTATTGGGGAAGTATATGTTCCATTTACATATTTGTTATTAATCCTTGTAAGGGTTATATTGCCCGGTTGGGATGTTATGTTTGTGTTGTTTAGTGTGCCTCCTGTGAAATCGTTTAGGCTTGTATATGTTTTTCTGCCAAATATTGGTGCTCTGTTTTTGTTGCTTATATTTATAATCCAGTAAAAGTAGCTTGTATCAACCCCGTCTGATATTTTTATCGTTAGATTTCTTATGCCTGCTGTTGTAAAGTTAAAATAGTATGTTAGGTTTTTAGATGTATTTACTAGGGTTCCGTTTAATAACCATTGATAGGTTAAATTGTCTCCATCAGCATCTGTTGTGTTGTGCATGAATGTTATCGTTGAGTTCTCTTCTATGTATATCCTCGTTCCGTTTGGATATTGTGAAGCATTTGCCCATCCATATATCGTAAGATTATTTGTGCCATTTCCATAGGGGTAAATCATGTTTATTTGGGGTTCATTATTTTTTGTTACATTTAGGGTTATGTTGTTTGAGTATGTAATGTTAGTTCCATCACTGGCATAGAATCTGATATATTCAACACCATAAAATGAAACATTTACAATAAAGCTTACCTTAGAACTTGTTTGATTTATGTTTACTATTATGTTATTGTTTCCACTAACATTGTATGTTAGGTTTTCTCCATCAGGGTCATAGAAATACTCGTTTAAGCTTAGGTTGTTTGTAAGATTTCTTCCTTGGTTCCATGTTATATTGTCTATAGTCTTATTTAAAACAGGAGGTCTATTTTTATTGTTTATTGTTAGATTCCATGACATTATACTATAGGCGTTGTATATGTCTGAAACATTAATCTTTATTGTGTGATTACCAGCGGAACTAAAGTTTGCTGTGTGGTTATATGTTTCATTTGTTGTGATAAGTATGTTATCGTAGTACCAACTGTATGTTATGTTATCACCATCTTCATCTATTGCAGTGACATTAAATAGGATAGAACTGTTTTCTTCTATTGTTACATTCGTGCTGTTAGGTATATAGTCTGTTATTTGGGGAGCATCATTTACATTTATTATTTCTAGATTTATTATTTGTGATATGTTATTAACATAGTCGCTTACTGTCAGGTTTATTGAATAATTACCTACATCTGCTTGTGTTGGGGTAAAGTTTATTATTCCTTTTGTTATGTTAACTGTACCTATTGTGAAGCTATACCATGTTATATTGAAGAGGGTTGAGTTATCGTAAAAGGTGAGGTTGGCACCTTCTTCATCTTGGGCGGTTATAATAATTATTGTCATGTTGTCTTCTCTTGCTGTTAGGTTAGTTAAATTTACGAACTCTGGTGGGTCATTTCTAGTAGAAATAGTAAGGGTTATTACTTCATAGTCTAAGCCCCCATACCCATCACTTACGGTTATGTTTATTGAGTAGTTCCCTATTTGTGATAGCGTAGGTGTAAAGTTTATTATACTCATACTTTTGTTATACCATGTTATGTTGAATAAGGTGGTGTTGCTTGAGAAGGTTAGGTTGTGTCCATCTTGGTCAAAAGCAGATAGGTTAAGTTCAAATCTTATGTCTTCTGTAGCGTTTTGGTTACCTATTGGATTTAATACTGGTGGGTTGTTTTGCCATAATGTAAATTTAGCAACTACTGAGTCAGAAAGTTGTGTATCATTAACACTAATGTTGACATCATAAATACCTACATCAGCAACTTCTACAGTGAAGTTTATTAGACCTGTTGTTTCGTTTATTTCAAAAATTGAATTGTTTGTTGAGTAGTGGAGTACATCATTTAAATCAGCATCTGTGGCATTTACATCAAGAGTGAATAGGTCTCCTACTTTTACCGTCATGTTTGGTACTGGTTCAAGTATGGGTGGATTATTTATATCTATTACAGAGAAGATTATAATCTCGTAATCCGCTTCTTTATATATGTCAGTAACATTAAACTTTATTGAATAATTTCCAACATCGGCGTCTGTTGGAGTGAAGTCTATTGTGCTCATACTTTTGTTATACCATGTTATGTTGAAGATTGTGCTATTACTCGCAAATGTTAGGTTGTCTCCATCATTGTCAAAGGCTGTAAGGTTTAGCTGGAATCTTGTTCCTTCTGTAGCGTTTTGGTTACCTATTGGGTTTAATACTGGTGGGCTATTATTAGAGATTATGAAGGTTACTATCTGCGAATCAATTAGGAGAGAATCATTTACGGTTATATTTACAATGTGTGTTCCTAAGTATGACTCATTTGGTGTGAAGTTAATCAAGCCCGTGTTTATGTCAATCGTTATGTTTGTGTCATTAGTGTAGTAGTATAGTGTATCACCATCTGGGTCATTTGCGATAACATTATATAGGTATGTTCTGTTGAGAGAAGCATACTGTGGGGATGGTATTTGAGCTAGGATTGGGGGGTCATTGATATTGGTAACATTTAGGGTAACATTGTTGGAATAGGTTATATTGTAGGAATCATTTGCATAGAATTGAACTATCTGGATTCCAAACCAATTTGGTTTTACATAGAAGCTTACATTCCATGTTGTTTGATTTATTACAATAGTAATGTCCTGAGAAGCATTTATTGAATCCTTTATTTCTAGTGTCCTATAACCAAATGTTAGGTTATCTTTATTTATCCCGCTGCATTCTTCTCTGTCTGAATCATTAAAGTATTCTGAGATAGTTATGTTATTTGTTAGATTTGTTTCTTCCTCCCATGTGATGTTCTTGATTATTTTTTCTTGTGTTGGTGGTCTGTTTGTATTATTTACTATAAGACTCCATTCTACTCGGTCTTCAAGTCCGTAAGAATCGTTTACAATTAATGTTACATTGTGAGCGCCTGCATCACAGAATCCTGGGAAGTATGTCCATGAATGATTTGTTGAAACAGCTATGCCATCATATAACCATGTGTTGTTTAGATAGTCTTCTCCTGGGTGTATAAGGTCTGGGTCTGAACTAGTGTGATTGAATGTAAATCCGAGTGAGTTATTTTCTTCTACAGAGGGTGTTAAATCTGCAGGTATGTATGATGTGATATTTGGTGGGTCGTTTACATTAGTAATATTAACAAGAACATCTTGTACTGTTGTGGCGTAGTGTTGGTCTTTTACAATTATTGTTATATGGTAGTTTGATATATTGGAGTTTGCATCTAGTACATCTGTTTCTGTTGGTGTAAAGTTGATTATGGCTGCTGTGTCGTTGTATTCTGTCATATAAAAAACAGGAAGCTTTGATTCAGAGTCATCCGAGAATATCAGAGGATAATCTTCTTCTGCATCAGCTGCATGAACAAAGTATGTGAAGTTTGAATCTTCTGCTATCGTTAAGGTGCTATTAAGGTTTATGAAGTATGGTGCTGTATTGTCTTGGCTAAGAACATAACCTACTCCGAGTAGGAATAATACAGCAAATATACTTACCCCTATTAGTTTATTCTTGTTGTTGGGTTTCATTTCTTGTTGTGTTGTTTTCTTCTGTGTTATTTGTTGGGATTGTATTATTCAGTTGTATTGTTTCATTTATCTCTGGGATGGTTGTATTTGTAGAGTTTGTAGATTCGTTAATTTCTTGCTCTTGGATTGTTGTTTCATTTATCGTTCCATTAATGCTCTGGTTTGTTTCTATGTTTGGGTTTGTTTCATTTATCGTTTCATTAATTGATATATTGGTCGAGAGGTTTAATGCTTTAGTTTGGTTTGTTGTGTTTATTGTTTCATTAGTAGTGTTGTTTATTGTAGTATTTTCTATTGTTTCTGTCGTGTTTGTTATGTTTGTAGATTCGTTAATTTCTTGTTCTTGGATTGTTGTTTCATTTATCGTTTCATTTGTTGTTATCCCTTCAATTATTATCTGTTGTTCTTCTGTTATGTTGAATACCACATCTTGGAAGTCCATGTGAAATTGATTGTCTTTTGCGATTATTGTTACATGGTGTAGCCCTACATCTTCATGTGTAGGAGTGAATTCTATAAGCCCATTTGATGATATATTAAATAATCTCGTATCATCTGAGAATGTTATATCATCTCCATCTGCATCATACGCGTTTATATTGGCAATAAAATGTTCTCCAACCTTTATGTTGTAGGTAGGTATCTCCATTAGAATTGGAGCAGTGTTTTTTCTTTGAATTACTAGTCCTGTTATCTTTGGTTCTATTATTCTTATCATCCCAGTCATCATTATTATTGCTATCAGGACCAATGATGTAATCGTTATCTTTTTTATTTCTCTATGGTGCTTTTCTTTTTTTCTGAATAATTCTAGCTCTTCTCCTATTCTTTCAAGGTAAGCATAAGCTTTTTCTTTTTCATCATCATTTAATTTTTTGTGAACTCTTTTTGCTTCTGAGTAGGATTTTTCTGCCTCTTTTGTTTTTTTGTTTTGAATCATGAACAGTGTCTTATACAGCTCATAATAGAATTGTTCTTCCTTGGTTTCTACTTTTCTTTCTTTTAGCACTTCTTTTGGTTCTTTTGATATCTTTTCTTTGCTTATTAGGGCAAGTATTAACTCAAGTTCTTTTGTAAGAACAAGGATTTCTTCTTTTTTTATTTTATGCTCTGAATAGACGAGGTGGATGATTCCCTTTATGTATCTTATCAGTATATTTTTTATTGATTGCCTTAGTTTGCTTTCTTTTATTATGGGTATTAGGTCCTCATAGGTGAATTCATACCTTAATCCAAACAACACAATAAATACAGCCTTTAGTGTTTTTAGGAATCTATTTAAAGCCTTTTCAGTAGATTCTTTTTCAATAACTTTTTCCATATGCTTTATTTTTGATATTATTGTTTTTATTATTTTGCTTATCTTCTTATGTTTTATTTTTGTCTCTTCTTTCTTTTTCTTATGTTTTTTTGCTATTATTGAGGGTATTAACATTAGCTTTGTTGCAAGCACCAACAATGATATGGTTGTTAAGGCAATGAGGCTTATCCCTGCGTATTTTGTCCACTTTATCCAATTTATTTTTCTCGGAGCCATTTTCTCAAGTTCTACTTCACATTTTTTACATGGACCCCCACAATCTATACCTTCTTCTCCAAGGTGGGCATCCATATAGCCATTATAGCAGCAGTCCTTTAATTCACATGGGCCTCCACAATCTATTCCTGTTTCATTTTGGTTTATTATGCCATCAAAGCAACTTGGGCATGGAGCACAAGGACCACCACAATCTATACCTTCTTCATTATTATCTTTTATTCCATTAAAGCAACTTGGGCATGGAGCACAAGGACCACCACAATCTATACCTTCTTCATTATTATCTTTTATTCCATTAAAGCAAGAAGGTATGTATTTACATTTTTCCCTTTCTTTTGGTTTTGTGTAGTTTGTTCCACAGTCAGAGAGGTCTATACATTTTCTTTCCATATATCCATTTGGATGGCATATGCTCCAGAATGTACATACCCACATTTCTCTGCATTCCCATCTTGCTCCCCCTCCCCCACCATATCTTATTACAGTGATTCTAGGTTCTACTTCTGGAACATCATATACAGTTAGGGTTATGTTGTTGCTTGTGTTTGATGCACCATAGCTATCAATGACATTAAAGGATATGTTTTCTGAGCCATACCAGTTTGCTGGTTGCGAGAATGTTACTACATTCTTGCTGTTTATGCTAACAACTATTGAATGTGGGTTTGTTAGGTAGTTTACACTATAGCTTAGGTTATCATCTTCGTCTGGGTCAGTAGCATAGTCGTCTAGGTCGAGACCATATAGGGTTGTGTCTTCAGCCCAGGTTTGATTTTTTATTATTCTATAGAAATATGGGGGCCTGTTGACATTTGTTACATTTAGTATCCATGTATGGGATGTTCCAAGACTTCCATCTGAGACATCTACATAGATTGTATAAATACCTGCACTTGTATAGTTTGCTGTAAAGACATAGCTGCTTTTTAGAATTGAGTTATTATCATAAAATGTTGAAACAACTTTATTGTTTACCTTCCATCTAATAGTTAGTGAATCCCCGTCTTCATCAGAATAAGTTATATTGAATGTCTGGTTTTCTCCTTCTTTTATTTCTGGGTTTGTTGTTGGATGGTAGCTTGTTATTGTTGGCCTGTGGTTTTTTGAGTTGATAGTTAATATCAGGGTTTCGCTATCTTCGTTGTTTAGGCAAGGTGAACTGTCTGTTGCGGTGATTAATACATGGTGTACGCCAACATCATCATCTCCAGGTTTGTCTGGGAATGTATGATTTATGATTCCTGTTATTGGGTCAATTTCAAATAAAGTGGTATTGTCTGAAAATGTAATGTTTTGGGTTGCGTTATTAATGTCTGTTGCGTTTATATCAAGGTATAGTGTCTCTCCTTCTCTTACAGTAACATTCTTTTGAAATTTACTTAGCTTAGGTCTATGATTTATACAGATTTTAACTTCTCCTAGGGCAGTGGCTTTTCCAACTATCTGTATTCTTTCTTTTGTTTTTTGATATACAATCAGATTGCAGATTATTGAGATTATTATGAATATTATTATCAGTATAGCAACAATATTATTTGTTATTTTCATCTTTTGTTTCTCCTTTATATTTTAACAGCAAGTTCCTGATAGCTTCTCTTGCTATTTCTGCTTGGTTATTAAATAGTCCAGAATCTATAAGTTCCTGCATTCTTTTTTTCATCTTTTTTTCTACTCTTATGTGCAACAAGTTAGTCATTTTTCTGTTTATTTTGATTATATCTATTTGATATACTCAGGATATATATAAATTTAACTATTTTTCTTGTTATTCTTGTCTATATTGTCTTTTATTATATATATCATATAGATATATTTTTGATATATAAACTACAATTAGAAATGTTTTTATACTAGTTATAATGCTTGTTTTTTTATGGATATAGCAATAATTTTCAGTAGGAAGGACCCAGCAGGAGTTAACATTTCTGAGTGTTTGGGCAAGTATGAGCTAGGTGGGGTTAATGCCAAGATTTATGAGGTTGAGGAAGAAACGATATATCATGATGACTTAGATAAGAAGATAGATGCAGATTTGTTTATATTTACAACTAAACATGAATCCTCAAAGGGCGTTCATTCTTTGAGCTGCCATGTTCCTGGTAATTGGGATAAGGCAATGCTCGGTGGTATAGATAAGAAGTTATGTGTGGCACCAGCTCTATACCTAAAGCAAGTATTCTTGTTGTTAAATGAGAAAGGAAAAGGCATAAATAGCGAGATTACTATGGAATGCACTCATCATGGACCATACTTGGAAAAGCCTTGTTTTTTTATAGAGATTGGTTCTAATGATGAATATTGGAATAACAAAGATGCAGGCAATATTATTGCTTCTGTTGTTTTTGAGTTTTTAAAAAGAGTAAAGGAAGATTCTATCTCTATGAATTGTGATGTTGCCTTTGGGGTAGGAGGTTTGCATTATTGTAATAATTTTAATAAGGTTCAGCTTAGGACAAATATTGCGATAGGGCATATTTGTCCTAAATATATGCTTGAGAAACTTGATTCAGAGATGATTTTACAGGCTATGTCCAAGACAATCCCAAAGCCTAGCTTTGTTCTCTTAGATTGGAAAGGGCTTGGTAGGGAGAAACAGAGGATTGTAAATTTGCTAAATGAACTTGGTATAGAATATAGAAGAACAGACCAACTTTAATTTCTATTTTTAGTTTTTGGCTTTATTTATATTGGCTTTATTTTATATTATTTATATAATTTTAGAAAAATTTAAAACTCGCATTTTGTTTTTCTCTCTTGAGAATGAGAATAAGGAAGCTTGTGTCTGCTGGACTCGCATCATTACTTTTTGTTAGTTCTTATGCTTATCCTTGGGGTAATGGTGGTTATTCTAGGTCTGATAAGCCCAGGATAGGAACTCATGATTATATTGCATCAAAAGCTCTTAGTTTTGTGCCGAAAAAGGATATAGGATGGCTTTATGATCATAAAGACGATTTCCTTTTTGGAACGGAAGCACCGGATAATGAAGAGATTGCATTAAGGTATTTAGGTACTAAAAGCGGGTACGGAGATCAGCTAAACCATCATGTTTTCTTTAGGAGCAATGGTTCTATTGATGATGTTGCAGCAGAGAGGGCACAAGATGAATATTATCTTGCATTAGCTGCGTACAAAGGAGGGAATTTTAGGTTAGCTGCTTTTCATCTTGGGTGTATGACCCACTATATAAGTGATTGCGGTGTTTGGGCTCATGTAATGGGCACATGTTCAAGATTTGGAGCAGAAAATCAGGAAGCACATAGGAGGTTTGAAAGAGTGGTAGACAAGGCATTCATGCCGAAGTATAAGGAAAAATTAGCAAGGTATGGGATTAGTTTGGATAAAATCTTAGAACATTACATTGTTTTTGATGGTGAACTTAGGAGGGTGACACCTTATGAAGCTACAATAGAGCTTGCTAGAGCTGTTTCATTTGGGGATGGTAAGATACTTTGCTGTACAGATATGAATGACTTCTTCTCAAATAATAATTTAGGTTTGGTTCAAATATTGGCTTCTGGGGGTGATTTTAGAAAGTATGTTAGAAGTAGCTTTGCTGCTGTTAATAGATGCGTTAATTCTGTTGCAGATGTTCTATATACTTTTGTTATTGATGCTAGAAGATTGGATGAGTTGGGGGTTAGTAGTAGCGAGCATAACAAAGTAAGTAAAAAGGAAGAATCTTTTGTGGGAAACCAAAATAATGGGAGTTTTGGTTTTGCCCCTCTTTTGTCTGCTGTTTTATTTTTTGCTGTGTTGGGTATTGGGTTGTATGTGTTGGGAAGAAGATGATTGTTTTTATCTTAAATCAGTGATTAAATCTTTCCTATTTTTTGTAATATACTTTTAATTGTGTATATTGAATCTTGATAATTTATTTAAATGTGTTATCATCCTTGAGTTGATATAAACTGGGTGAGGGGATTATTATGAAAAACCTAAATAAGTTATTGGTTCTATCTATTTTTTTGGCAACAATAATCTTGAATAGCATCTTTGTTGTTTCAGCTGGAGCAACAATAACTACTGATAAGGAAAATTACGAGCCAGAAGAGGTTGTCTTAATTTCTGGTTCTGGTTTTATGGCAAATTCTCCTTTAGAGGTTAGTGTTACAAGGCCTGATGGTAGTGTTGATTCTTGTAGCACATCAGATTGTGATAGTGTGTTTTTGGATGGACAGCTTACATCAGACTCTAATGGGGCTTTTTTAGATTATAGGTATGATTTAGATGGGGATGAAGGCATATATGTTGTTGAGGTTTCAGATGGAGTAAATTCTGCCCAAACAACATTTAAGGATGGTAAGATTGTTAATTGGGTTAAGTTAAATGGAGCGTCTAGTATTGTTGTTACCCCAGGAACAACAATAAATGTTGAGATAAATGCTACTACCTATGGTAAGAAGTCTAATAGGTGGTATTATACTGAATACGAGATAGAAGGACAGGGTAGTGTTTGTGATACAACACCTGAACCAGATATAGATGTACCTGGGACATATGTAAGGACATTTACTATAACTGCTCCATTAAGCTATGGGGAGTATGATGCTAGCTTTAGGATTTTCGGAACACAAGGTTGTTATGGTAGCGGACCAAGTGCTTGGTATACTTTGATGGATGGTATAAAAGTAGTTGAGTGTGTGGAGGATTCTGATTGTGATTATTTGGATAATGATTATTGTGATGATAATAAGGTAATGCATGATGAGGGAGTATGTAATCAGGATAATGAGTGTGAAGTTTCTACAACTATGGTGGAGGATTGTGATAAAGGTGACCCATGTTATATTGATTCCTGTGAAGATGCTGAATGTTTGCATACCTTGAATGATAACCAGGGACCTGTTGTTTCAAATCCATTTGTTGACCCTCAGCTTACGAATGAGTTTTCAGATGTTGGAGCACATGCAGAGGATGATTGTAGTAATATAACGGAGGCATATTATTATGTTGATGCTTATTGTAATAATAGCGGTGTTGCACTTGATGCAAAAGATGGTTCCTTTGATGAGATGATTGAGGATTTGATAAGATATGATGCAAATCTTGGGTCCAAGGATGGGAGGCATAGCCTTTACATAATGGCATGGGATTCTGCAGGAAATCCTAGTAATTGTGCTCATGTGTATTTTGATTTAGACCAGGTTGCTCCAAATAATCCTAGATGCAGTAGTTCTGTATATGGAATGGAACTTAATGGAATTTGTAATGCACAAGAGTTGCTTGTTTGTGGAGATAATCCTATTTTAAGAGCAGAGATATGCGATGATGAATCAAAGCTTCAGGCAGCAGAGTATTTTATTGATGACTTTACAAAACCGAACTGGTATGGTATTCCTATGGATGCAGAAGATGGCTCATTTGATGAGCAATGTGAGTTTGTTGTTGCAGAGGTTGATATAACTAACTTGACTGAAGGCACGCATTATCTTAAGTTGCATGGAAAGGACAGGGCAGAGAATTGGGGTAAATTAAGTGGTTTTGATAATGTTTCATTTATAAAAGACACAACACCACCATCAACAGACAAAGAAATAGAACCTACTAATGATGTTATTATTAGTTGTTATGGTTATGAGCCAGAAGAGGCAGATGTTTCTTCTATTGGAAGCTTAACTGATGGTTGTTATTATGTTAGGGCAGGAACTACTATTGTGCTTTCAGCTGAGGACTTTAAGCCTAATGATTTAGAGTATGCTGGAAATGTTATCATACATTATATAGTCTGGTACAAAGAATATCCTGCGGACGACTGGGTAAAAGACCAAGAAGGCAGCAGTGGTGTGGATGAACCTGTTTATATAACATTGGATAAAGATTCTTATCATTTGATTGAGTATTGGGCAGAAGATTTATGTGGTAATGAGGAGGAGCATCATTTTGAGCTTGATATTGTTGATGATAAGCCACCAGTAACAGAGAAAGAAGTTGGTGAACCAAAGGTAGCATGTGAAGATTTAGGGCAAAACGATTGTGACTATTATATTACACAAGATACACCTATATATTTAGAGTGTTCTGACCAGGAACCCCATCCGGTTGACAATGTGGTATTGTATTGGAAGGATTGGCTAGAAGGTGAAGATGAGCCAGAAGAGTGGAATATAGAAGAAGATGGGTCTGCTGAAATATATAAGGATGAAGACTCAAGGCACATACTAAAGTGGTATTGTGTAGATGCTTTGGGTAATAAGGAGGAAGTGCAAACAGAGATAGATATTGTTGAAACTGTGCCACCTGTTTCTACAAAGTCAGTAGGTGAACCAAAGCATCCATGTGATGAAGGGGAATGGTATGAGTATGGGATGCCTCCAGATGGTTGTTATTATATAACACAGAATACTGAAATAAACATTACCTGTTCTGATCCAGAGCCACATCCAGTAGATATGGTTAAGATATATTATAGGGACTATTTCTTGGGTGAAGAACCACCAGAGTTTACAGAGGTTGATGGAGATATGGTCACAATATATAAGAATGAAGATTCTGAGCATGTTCTTGAATGGTATTGTGTAGATGCTTTGGGTAATGAGGAGGAGCTTCATAGAGAAATAGATATTGTTGATACACAACCACCAGTAACAGTCAAGAGTGTAGGTGAACCAAAGGTAGAAGGAGAAGACCCTGTTGATTGGTGGATAACTCAGGATACTATTATTACATTAGATTGCTCTGACCTAGAACCACACCCAGTTGACCATGTAACTTTGTATTGGAGAGACTATAAGGATGGGGAAGACCCAGGAGAATGGAATATAGAAGAGGATGGCTATGCAGAGATACAAAAACAAGAGGATTGTTTACATGTTCTTGAATGGTATTGTGAGGATATTTTGGGTAATAAGGAGGAAAGAAAAGTAGAGTATGACCAGGTTGATACTGAACCACCAAGGATAGTAAGTAAGTTTGTGGTTAAGGATGGAGAGAGGATTTATTCTAGTGAGGGGGAAATAGTTAGGATTGCTGCTAAAAACGGAGATATTATTAAGCTCTGTGCTGAGGTTGAGGATATAAAACAAACAGAGGATCCTGGTGTTGGTGTTTCTCGGGTTGAGTATAGACTTATCGGATTAGAAGACCCTTCAGAAGAGCTTTTATGGGATGAGGGAGAGCAGGCATATTGTAAGGTTAAAGTGATTGGAACGGGCGACCTTGATGCCTGCGGAAAATGGCATTATGAGGTTAGAGCAACTGATTTATTGGGTAATATGGGTGATTGGACAGATGGCATTGAGATAATCATTGACAATGTAAATCCAGTTGGAGAGGTTTTAAACCCACATGCTGGTGGATGGTATGCAGATGGAAAGACATTTGCAATATATGCTCCAGCGGTTGATTTTGGTGGGGATTATTGTTCGTTTGGATGCAATGGACAGGATTGTCCTGCCTCTGGCGTTGATTACTGTGAGTTTTATGCAATAGATTTTCCATTTGAGAACTTAGACCAAGAAGAGATTAAGGATTGTTATCAGGATTTATGGAAATATTTTATGCAGATTGGTGTTAATCCATTAGTTGTTTATCTTGGTAGGGTTCCTTATGAGAATGGGACATGCAAGGGTTATGTAACAATTCCAGAAAATAGTGGCTTAACAGATACAGTGTTCCTTGGTGTTAAGTATGTTGATAAGGCTGGAAATGGAGCAGATAATCTACAACTTGCATTGAACCCATGGCTTAGTCCAATAACTATGAATATTGACAATGATGCACCTGATATAGGTTATATAAGTGAACCACCTCTTGACCCATTGACAAAGGGGGATTCTTTTACACTAACAGTTGAAGCAACAGACAATGATGCAGGATTATTTAGTTGTGAGGCGATAATAATAGATAGGGAGGGCATAGAACATCACTACCCTCAGCTACCCGATCTTGATGTGGGCAGATGTGATATAACCATAGATATTCCACAAGATCTTGAAGATGGTGTAGTTGATGTGATGGTGAAAATACAGGATAGCGTGGGTAATGTTGAGAATGAAAGTGTGCAGGTTTTGATTGATAACACTCCACCAAGTCTATTGTTGACCGAGCCGCAACCAGGGGCTACTGTTGGAGGGGAGATAAACATAGATGTTAGTGTTTCTGATAATTCAGGAGTTTCACTAGTGCAGTATAAGATAAGCGAAATAGGTATGTGGGGGATTTGTATTGGAGGCATGCCTGGGATAAATTGTTATTCATCTAAGTGGATTGATATACCTGAGATTGCCCCAGGTGTTTATCAGACATCCTTCAATTCAACTGGACTTGATGGCAAGTTTAATTTTGATGTAAGGGTCTGTGATACTCTAAGAAATCCTAACAGATATGCATTGGTTGATGATGACCCACACTGCGTACTATTGAGCGAGATAGAAGCAGATAAAGAAAAGGAAGACGAGGAAGAGCCTTAACTGTTTTTTCTTTTTATCTTTTTAAAAAAGAGGAGAACAATAAGCTTTATATACAAGCAGGGATTTTCATATAAAATAGAAAAGGGGTGTATCTTTAGATTTTATTTTGGGGGTTAGTATAATGAATAAGAAGATATTTTTTGTTTTAGCTTTGTTTGTACTATCCTTTTTGGACGCAAGGGCTGGAGAGATATGTATTGATAACACTCCACCAAGTGCTCCATCTTCTTTGGTAATAACTGATAGTCCTGATTATGATGGTAATGTTACTCTAAGTTGGTCTGAGGCAACAGATCCTATAGTATGTGAAGGTAATTTCACATTTAAGATTACTAAATATAATGTTTATCGGGGTGTGGAGGCAGGTTTTATTGTGAATAGTTCTAATAAGATTGGTGAAACGGTTAATACTTCTTTTAATGATTTTAATCTTGATTATGGGACCTACTATTATAAAGTTAGTGCTGTTGATTTTGTGGGTAATGAGGGCCCAACAGTAGAGAATAGTGTTGAGATTGTTTGTGAGGAGGTCTGGAATTGTACGGGTTGGAGTAGTTGTGTTAATAATGTACAAACAAGAATATGTTTTGAGATAAGCAATTGTGGTATTGGCAATAAGACAGAACAAAGAAGTTGTGGAACCTCTCCACCAGGTGGTGGCGGTGGAGGAGGAGGTGGCGGAGGCGGAGGTGCTAGTAGTTCGTGCAAAGCTAATTATGTTTGCAAACCTATTACCTCTTGTAGTCCTAATGGAAAACAAACACATGTGTGTACGGATATAGCTTGTGGTAAGGGCTCTTATAGAAAAGTAGTGGCTTGTACCTATACTGGTTCAACTTCAACTAAAGAATCTGAGGAAGGTTCTGAGGATGAAACAGAATTTGTAGAAGAAACCAAACAGGAAGAAGAAAATTTAGAGACATATTTTTCTAACATACCGGAAGAAGCCGAGGAGATTAATAGTACAAAGAGAGCAGGATTAAGCTCAATAACTGGGGCTGTAGTAGGTCTTTTTGTTAGGGGTAAAAGCAGTTCAGTTGGTTTTTCAATAATTGCTTTGATTTTGGTGTTTGGTCTTCTTGGTTATTTCTTAATCTTTGGGAAGTCTAAGAAAAAACAGGTTTGGAAAAAAACCAAGAAAAAAAAGAGTAAGAAAATATTTGATGTATAATTATTTGATATATAATAGAATTTTTGAATTTTTATTCTTTCTTCTTTTGCGTTTCTTCAGAAGGCTTTTCTTTCTTTGCTTCTCCTGCTCCTTCTTCTGTAGGCAATAATTCTTTTATAATTTCTTCTGGTATCTTTAGCTCTTTGAGTTTGGCTTTAATTGCTCCTTTTTCCTTACCACTCATTGCAGCAATAGTTTCTTTTGCAAGTCTTTCATATTCCGCTCTTTTCTTCTCAATCTCTTGTGCAAGCTTTTTCTTTTCTTCTTCTAGTTTTGCTTTTTCTTCTGCTGTTAATTCTGTCTTTTCTGCTTTTATTTCTTCATCATATTTTCCTTCATCGATTTCTTTTATTACCTCTATTGCTGGTTTGCCTTCTACCAACACACCCATTGAGTTGCATGTTCCAATGATTTGCTTTACTTTTTCCTTTAAGCTCTTTCCTGATAGAGAGCTTTCTTTCATCTTTGCTATTTTTATGCATTGTTCTATTAATATATCTGCTACCTTGTCTTCTCTTGGGTTGCTTGAGCCTTTTTCTATATTGGCTTCTTTTTTAATCAATTGAGAAGCAGGTGGGGTTCCTACAGATATTTCAAATTTTTTTGTATCTTTATCTACTATTACCTTTACCGGAACCTTCATTCCTTTAAATACTTCTGTTTTTTTGTTTATTTCTGATACTATTTGTCCTATGTTAACCCCCAATGGACCTAATGCTGGTCCGAGTGGTGGTGCTGCTGTTGCTTTACCTCCTTCTATAAGTGCTTCTACAGTCTCTTTTGCCATGGTGTTAAGGAATTGGATATTTATTTATAAAGCTTTCTTTTAGGAATCTAGAATAAGTTTATTCCATTTTTTCTTTTTCTTGTTCACTTTCTTCTTCTGTTTCCCTTCTAATAACTTTAACAGCATCCATCTTTACAGTAATGGGAATTGGGACAGCTGCTTCCAATAACTCAACAACTACTTCTTCTTTTGTTCTGTCTATCCTTGTTACTTTTGCATTCTCTCTTTTGAATGGACCTGATATTATTTCTACGATATCATTCTTCTTGATATTCATTTCACGCTTTACCTGCTCTAACATGTGTTCAATTTCCTTGTATTCTATTGGTTTTGGAAGTATACCTCTTGCATATGGCACATTAAATGCTGATTGTTCTGCATCTGTTCTAGAGGCTGCTTCAATGAATATATAAGATCGCATGCCATGTGGTCTTATGACTGCATATACTTCTAGTTTTTTTCTTTTAGCATTGGATGTAACAAAATCCATGACTTGGTCTTCTCTATTTGCTGTAGTCCTCAGTGCAAAAATCGTTTCGTTTTCCATTTTTTCTTTTTCTTCTTTCATTTGTTTTCTATTCTAATTGTATTTTATTTGAAAAATAAGGCTTTTATCATTTGTATTATAAAACCGACAAGCCCTATTATTAGTATCCCTAAACCAGACACTTTTACTATTGTTTTGAATTCTTCCTTGTCTGGTTTTTTTGTTACTTTTAGGACTCTTATACACTCCTTAATAAAACTTTTGGATTTTAATATAAAAGAACCAAAGTCCATTTTTAATCTAAAAATTCTATGCCTAACTCTCTTTCTATCTCTCTTTTTCTTTTGTCCGCGATTCTTCTTTTGCTTCCAAATATCTGAGGGGATTTTACTCCAGTTACTATAAGCATTGTTCTTATTGTTTTTTGTAGGTCTTTATATATTTGTGCACCCCATATAATCTTTGCATCCTCTGACAACCTTTCAGAAACAGTTTCAACAACTTTTTTTGCTTCTTCTAGTGTCATATCTTCGCCACCAGAAACATTAATTAGGGCTCCATTTGCGCCATTAATATCAACATCTAGCAGTGGATTTGATATTGCTTTTTCTACAGCTTCTATTGCCCTGTTTTCGGAATCACTTTCACCAACTCCAATTAATGCTACGCCTCCACTTTTCATTACTGTTCTTATGTCTGCAAAGTCTAGGTTGATTAATCCTGCTTTTGTTACTAGTTCAGCAATACCTTTAACAGCGTTTGTTAGTATTTCGTCTGCTACCTTAAATGCCGTATGCAGTGGAATATCTGGTGCTAGTTCAAGAAGTTTATCATTTGGTATTACTATTAGTGTATCTACAATCTGCTCTAGTTTTTCTAGACCCATCACTGCGTTTTCGTATCTTCTTTGCCCCTCCATTGCAAATGGCAATGTTACAACCCCGACTGTTAATGAACCCATCTTTTTTGCAATTTCTGCTATTACTGGAGCTGAGCCGGTTCCGGTTCCACCACCAAGACCACAGGTTATAAAAACCATGTCCGAGTTCTCTAGACTTTTTTTTATTTCTTGCTCCTGCTCTCTAGCCGCTTCTTCTCCCAATTTTGGATTTGAACCTGCTCCGAGTCCTTTTGTTGTGTCTTTGCCTATTAATATCTTTTTGTCTGCTTTTGTGTATAGTAAATCTTGTGCATCTGTATTTATTGCTATTGTTTGGGCTCCTGCTATTCCAACTTCAAAAATCCTATTTATTGTGTTATTTCCTGCTCCTCCAGTTCCAAGGACCTTTATGGTGGCTTTTTGTCTTGATAAGAATTCTTCTAGTTCTGCATCAACATTGTAACCTGTTTTGTTAGTTATATTCTCGTTTTGAGCCACTCCAGAAGTATTTCTCTGAGATAGGTCAGTTGCCTCCTTAATAAAGGTTTCCACTTTATCCACCCTTTGTTTTATTAATATTGCCACTCATATTTAAATTTTCTCTTTTTTTTACTTCTTTTTGAATAGTAAATTCAACCTCTTTTATAGTTGGAATTAATTCTTTTATTTTGTCCTTTAGTGCTTTTCTTAGCTCTTCTGGAATTTCTTCTTTTGTAAATATCTTTGCTTTTCCTTCTTCTATTGATATATCTGCATCTTTTATATTAAGGTCTAGTTTTAGTATTGTAGCTATTTTTTCTTTGTCTTCTTTTACTATTCTGTTAATCTTTATCTCATAGACTAAGTCCTTACCAGCTAATGGATGATTGAAGTCTACTATTGTCCTTCCACCAGATACTGTTTTTATTTGTCCCCTTATTCCATCAATTTCTACTTGTAGTCCAGGGATAGGTTGAACATTTTGCTTTATGAATTTGGATGTGGAGATTAACTGAATGAGTTTGGCATTCCTTTTGCCGTAAGCTTCTTCTGCTTTTACTTCAATTATGTATTTCTTTCCAACTTCTTTATTTATTAACGATTTATCCAAGCCTTTTATTATTTGCCTCTTTCCGACACAGATGATAATTGGTTTGTATTCTGCGTTTTCTATGTAAATGTTATTTTTTTTGGCTATTTCTTCGTCGGTTGTGTCAAATACTTCGTTTGTTTCTTTTATCTTACCAGTATATTCTATTTCAATGAAATCTTTTTCTTTTATCATTTCCCCATCAGTCTTTTAACTTCTTTGTACTATTTCTCTCTAGTTGGCTTTTGTTATTCTGAGAGAAATATATTTTTTAATAGAGTGGAGCTATCATATATAAATCTATTGTTTTATTCTGTTATTTTTTTAAATTTCTTTAATTTGGTTTTTAATAATCTTTGGTTTTTAATAATATTTTGAGTGGTATAAAAATATCATAACCATTAAATATAAGAAATTATTTTTTTTCTTTATGCAAGAATATCAAAGATACATTCATTGGGCTGACAGTATTGCCCAGAGGATTATAACGGAGAAGGGGCGTAAGGATGTATATACTATAGCTGCTGGAATAACCCCTTCTGGTACTGTGCATATTGGTAATTTTAGGGAAATAATTACTGTTGATTTTGTTAATAGGGCTCTTAAGGACTTGAAGAAGAAAGTGAGGTTTATCTATTCTTGGGATGATTATGATGTTTTTAGGAAAATTCCAAAAAATATGCCGAAGCAAGATATTCTACATGGTTACTTGAGGCAACCAATTGTTGATACCCCAGATACTTTTGGTTGTCATAGCTCCTATGCTGAACATAATGAGAAGGAGATTGAAAATGTTCTCGGAAATGTTGGGATAAATCCTGTTTTTCTTTATCAAAGTAAGAAGTACAGGAATTGTGAGTACAAAGATGAGATAAAATATGTGCTTAATAGTAGGGACAGGATCAAGACTATTTTGAATAGATTTAGAAAAGAACCCTTGCCAGATGATTGGTATCCCTTGAGTGTATATTGTGAGAAGTGTAATACAGATAGGACTAGGGTGCTGGATTATGATTCAAATTATTGTATTAGATATTCCTGTGAGTGTGGTTTTACAGGAGTTGTTGATTTTAGCAAGAAGGGGATAGTAAAGTTGCCTTGGAGGGTTGATTGGCCTATGAGATGGCATTATGAAAAGGTTGACTTTGAACCTGGAGGAAAGGAGCATAGTACAGTAGGTGGTAGCTATTCAACAGCAAAATTAATAATAAAGGAACTGTATAATGAGAAACCCCCTGTTTACCAGAAGTACGAGTTTATTATACTCAAGGGCGTTGGCGGTAAGATGTCTAGTTCTTCTGGTAATGTTATAACCTTAAAAGATGCCTTAGAAATCTATGAACCAGCTATTGTGAGATATCTATTCGCATCAACAAGACCAGATGCAGAGTTTTCAATAAGCTTTGATTTGGATGTCCTTAAGATTTATGAGGACTTTGATAAGTGTGAAAGGATATATTATGGGAAAGAAAAAGTGGGAAAGAAGGAGTATCTGAAACAAAAGAGAATCTATGAATTAAGTTGCGTGGATAAGCCACCAAAAAGAATTCCTTTGCAGCCTAGCTTTAGGCATTTGACGAGCCTTGTACAGATATTTAATAATAACTTTGATGAGGTAAAAAAACACTATGTTAGTCAGATTTCTGGTAGAGAAGATATCTTAAGATTGAAGTCAAGAGCAATGTGTGCTTGGAATTGGGTAAAAAAATATGCTCCCGAGACTATGAGGTTTAGTCTTCAAAGTAAAGTTAATATTGGGCTAAAGAGTAAAGAGAAGAATGCATTATCTTTGCTTTTGGATTATCTTGAGGAAAATAAGAAGCTTGACACAAATCTTTTGTACGAAGAATTTTATAATATCTCTAGAAAAGTTGATATTGATCCAAAAGATTTTTTTAAACTTGTTTATAGGGTTCTTATTGATAAGGATAGGGGGCCAAGATTAGCTTCTTTTATAGTAGCCATAGGCAGAGAACGAGTTATTGGTCTTTTAAGACAAGCTGTGGGAAGTTAACAAAAAATTATTTAAATAGGTATTATTTCTTAGGTTTGAGAATGATTGTAATGAAATTTGGTGGCTCTTCTGTGGGTAATGCAGATAGAATCAAGAATGTTTCGGATATAATAAAGAAGAATCTTGAGAAGAAACCTATTGTTGTTGTTAGTGCTGTTAGAGGAATTACTGATAGGTTGATAGAGTTAGCAAATAAGAGTTCAGAGGGCAAGGATGTTAGCAAGGAACTAGAGGAAATAAAAAAAATACATTATGATATAATTAATCAGTTGGGTCTTGATTCCAAGTTGGTTGATAAGGAACTCAAAGAGCTTTCAGAATTAGTAGATAAAATCTTTGTTTTGAAGAGGGTGACTCTTGAGTTAATGGATGAAATCCAAAGTTTTGGTGAGAGGATTTCATGTAGGATACTAGCGGCGTATCTCAGGAAGATTGGAATAAATGCAAAAGCTTTTGATGCTTATGATTTGGGGATGATAACCACACCTGACTATGGATGTGCTGAGCCATTACCAGATACTGAAGAGAAAATAGACAGAGCCATAAAGAAACTTGATGTTATCCCTGTGATTACTGGTTTTATAGGAAAGGATTCTGCTGGTAATATAACAACTTTCGGTAGGGGTGGTTCTGATTATACTGCAGGCATTATAGGTGCTGCTGTAAAAGCTAAGGAGATACAGATTTGGACGGATGTTGAGGGGGTGCTAACAGCAGACCCCAAGGTTGTTAGTGGTGCTAGAACTATTGATAAGATAAGCTTTGATGAGGCTTCAGAGTTGGCATATTTTGGTGCAAGAGTTTTGCATCCTAAGACGATTTTACCTGCTATAAATAAGAACATACCTGTGAGGGTTCTTAGTTCTTTTTCTCCGGAACATCCTGGAACATTAATAGTTAGCGAGTTAAATAAAATAGATGGTGTTGTTAAGGCAATAGCTTGTAAGAAGAACATATATCTTGTAAACATAGTCTCTACTAGGATGTTACTGGCTCATGGTTTTTTAGCTAGAATTTTTAACATTTTTGAGGATTACAAAAAGAGTGTAGATATGGTTTCTACTTCCGAGGTTTCTGTAAGTTTGACTCTTGATAATGATTCACACCTTGATGATATCTTAGAGGATTTGAGGAGCATTGCTGATGTGAGGGTTAGTAAGGACAAGGCAATTGTTTGTGTTGTTGGTGCAGGAATGAAGAATACACCTGGCATTGCCGGTAGGGTTTTTAGTACATTGGGTAAGAACAATATCAGTGTTGAAATGATTAGCCAAGGAGCATCAGAAATAAATATTGGATTTATTGTTGATGGTAAGGATGCAGATAATGCAGTAAGGCTTCTACATAAGGAGTTTATTTCTTAATTCCATGGCCACTTTATACATTTTTTATATCTGAAAAGGGAATAATCTGCATTTCCGTTTATTACAAAAGTTTTTGTTTTGTTTCCTTTTAGTAATCTTTTTGCTTTTTTGAGAGTTTTTCCTGTTTTTGATATGGCATCTACTATTAGTATATTTTTATTTTTTATTTTTTTTAATCTATTGCTTATTGGTTTTTTTAGTATTGGTTCTTTGTGTATTGGTTTGTTATTTTTGTCTCTATAGTTGAGGTAGATGGTGTAAACAGGTATCCCAAGAAATCTTTTTAAGATGTGTGCTGGTTCTATTCCGTCTCTTCCTATTGCTACTATTATATCAAATTTTGGAAGTCTTATTTTCTTTAGTTTCCTGATTATCTCTATTTTTTTTATTCTTATTTTATTATCTCTCTTATTGGTTTTGCTGTTATCCATGCTATAAACCCACAAAGTATATCAGAGAATAATAGGGCAACCACTACCATCTTTACTATCCTTATTGGCATATTCGCCAAATATATATCAGTAAACCATAACCATGGTAATTGTATTAGGTATGCTATTAGGACAGATAAGATAATATTCAAACCATACCTTAGGAATAAACCTGCAAAAAAACCTAGTATCATATTCCCGAACACTATATATGGATTGTTTAGGCTTATGGCTGTCCATATGCTTCCAAATGCACCAGAGATTAGTCCTCCAATAGGACCATATATTATTGCTGCTACGAATATTAGGTATTGGAAGAAATGTATTCTTAGACCAAATGTAGTTGTGTAGTGGTACATGCCTAGCCAGTTTGGTAATATGGACAGGAGTAAGAGAAGTAGTACAGATTTCCATGTGAGGCTTATGTTAAAGTTAAATATATTTTTGTATTCCATCTTCATTTTTCTGTTTATTCTGGTTGCAACAATCTTTTTTGTAATTCCATACAAGTTAGTGTGTTTTCCAATAGCATTGCAATTGTCATTGGACCTACACCACCAGGGACAGGGGTTATATATCCTGCCACTTCTTTAACTTCATCAAAGTCGACATCACCTACTAGCTTATTTTCTAATCTGTTTATTCCAACATCAATAACTATTGCTCCTCTTTTTACCATGTTTTTCTTCAAGAATTTTGGCTTTCCTACAGCAACAACTAATATGTCTGCTTGTTTTGTTATTTCTGTTAGGTTTTCTGTTTTACTATGACAGATTGTTACTGTGGCATTTTTTTGTAGTAGTAAGGTAGCAGTTGGTTTTCCTACAATATTGCTTCTACCTACTATAACCGCATGTTTTCCTTCTATTTCTATCCCAGTTGATTCTATTAGTTTTATTATTCCCTTTGGTGTTGCAGGAACTATTCTGTTTCTTCCTAGGAACATCTCACCTATGTTTACCGGAGTAAAGCCGTCTGCATCTTTTTCCGGCAATATAGCATCAATTACCAAGTGCTGGTTTATATGCTTTGGTAATGGTAGCTGCACTATCATACCATTTATCTTACTTTCTTGATTTAATCTATCAATAAGTTCTAGAAGTTCTTCCTCTGTAGTTTCTTCTTTTAAATTATATACTTCTGAATAGATTCCAACCTCTTTGCATGCCTTGTCTTTTCCTTTCACATAAACCTGAGAAGCAGGATTGTCACCTACAAGGATAAATGCTAAGCCCGGTGTTTTCCCTATACTCTTTATTTTTTCTTTAATCTCATTTCTAACTTCTTGTGCTATTTTTTTACCATCAATTATCTTGGCTGTCATCTTTTATATCTTGATTCTTGATATATCCTAATTTTTTGGTCTTAATAAAGTTTTTGTTCTTATTATGTCTATTCCAAGACATCTAGATTGGGATAAAGAGGGAATTGTTTTGTTAGCTCTATTATATCATCTCTTATCTTTTTTAGTATGTTTTTATCTTTATAGTTTTCAATTACTTTGGCTATTGCCTTGGCAATGAACTTCATTTCACTTTCTTTCATTCCTCTTGTAGTTACAGCAGGAGTTCCTAATCTTAAGCCAGATGGATTGAATGGGGACGCTTCATCAAATGGTACGGTGTTTTTATTTAAAGTAATCGCTGCTTCATCCATTGCGTTTTGGATTTCTTTTCCTTTTCCTGTTAATCCTTTTGGCCTCAAATCAATAAGCATTAGGTGGTTATCTGTTCCATTTGTGACTAGTTTTAGCCCTTGAGCCATTAGCTCATCTGCCATTGCCTTTGCGTTTTTTACTATTTGTTTTGCATATTCCTTGAACTCTGGTTTAAGTGCTTCTCCGAAGGCAACCGCCTTTGCTGCTGCTATATGGTCATGAGGTCCTCCTTGAAGTCCAGGGAATACTGCGGAATCAATTAGCTGTGCTAGGTTTTTTTTACTATTGGGATGGTATTTATCATGTAGTCTGTCTTCTATTTTACACATTATTATTGCTCCCCTTGGACCTCTTAGTGTCTTATGGGTAGTTGTTGTGACAACATCAGTGAATGGGAATGGAGAGGGATGAACGCCCCCTGATATTAACCCAGCTATGTGTGATATATCTGCAAAGTGGTATGCATCTGTCTCTTCACAAATCTCTTGGAATGCCTTAAAGTCTATTATCCTTGGATAGGCTGTTAAACTGGATATTATCATCTTTGGTTTTTCCTTTTTTGCTATTTTTCTTACTTTATCCATGTCTATTAATTCTGTTTTTTTATCTACAAAGTATGGAACACACTTGTAGTGTTTCCCAGAAAAGTTAACAGGACTGCCATGGGTTAGATGGCCACCGCAGCTTAGGTCTAGTCCCATAAACTTGTCACCTAGGTTTAATAAGGCAAAGAATACCGCTTGGTTTGCTGGTGAACCAGAGTAAGGCTGGACATTTACATGTTCTGCCCCAAATAATTTTTTTGCTCTTTCTATAGCTAGGTTTTCTATAGCATCCACAAATTCTTGACCCCCGTAGTAGCGTTTTCCTGGATAACCTTCTGAATATTTATTTGTGAAAACAGAACCCATTGCTTGCAAGACTGCTTTGCTTACAAAGTTCTCAGAAGGGATTAGCTCAACTCCTTTTTCTATTCTGTCTTCTTCACTCAATATAAGCTTATAAACTTCAGGGTCTGATTCCTTTAGGTTGTTCATCAACATTTGTTCACCTCTTAAAGATTTTTTTAGTGTTGTTTTCTATTTTAAAATTTTAAGATTTATTTATACATCCTGCTTAGTAAATCGCTTTTTGTTATTATCCCTTTTAATTCTCCATTCTCACTGACTAGCACCATTGGGTAGAACTTTAATAGATTTGAGACCAGTGTTATGGTTGTGTTTTTTGATACAATGGGGGCTGAATCATCCATTATGTCTTTTATCTTATTGCTTTTTTTGTTTAATATTGCTTCTAGGATTGTTGACTCTGAAACAGTTCCTAGGCTCTTGTTGTCTTCTATAACGGGCATCTGTGATATATTTGACCTTTTCATCTTTTTAATAGCTTCTTTTATATCATCTTGAGGCCTAACATGTATTATTTTTTTTGTCATAATTTCTTCTGCTTTTAGTTCGTGCTTTTTGCCTATTGATTCTATGGTTTCAAATATCTTTCTTATTTTTGAGTAGGTGGGGTCTATCCTTCCTGCTTCTATCTTTGCGATTAGTGATTGAGAGACACCCGATATTTTTGCTAGTTCTGATTGTGTCAGTCCAAATTTTTTTCTTATTTCCTTTATTTCAGACAACTCGTAAAACCTGCAATGCATATTAAACTAAAAGTTTTGAACAACTATTTATTATTTTCGGAATATTTTTTTCAAAATAATTTTTAAATAAGTGCTTAGTTTGGTATGTTATGGTAGATAACAATTCGCTCGTTGTGGTTTTAGATGAAGAAAGTAGAGAGACTTGTGATATGTTGGGTTGGAGATATTTTCCAGGAGGGCGTAAAAGAGATGATAGGGATTATGTTATAGAGACTCCCCTTGGTTCTCCTAGAGTTGTTCGTGGTACGCTTGTTGATGAACCTAATTTGAGGTATCACTCTTCTGAGTATCTGTATTTGGAAGTAACAGATTATTGTAATTTTAGGTGTAAGCATTGTGGCGTTGGTGATGAGGTTGTTCATCTTCCAATCACGGAGATAGTGTCTGATGGAGGTGTTTATATAACAGAGCGGTTTGTTGAGGGTCTGGCTGATGCTTTGTCTGGGGATTATCCTAATGCGGTTGGTTATAGAAGGCTTTTTTATGGTGGTGGGGAGCCATTGTTGAATCCACAAAGATTTGGGGAAATCAACAAGGCTTTTGCTTCATTAGATAGAACCTTTAGGGTTGTTGTAACTAATGGATGTTCTGTTCCCTTAGACTTTGAAAAATTTAGGGATTATGTTGACCAGATAGGTCGTCCTTCACATTTGTTTTTGACTGTAAGCAAAGAACATATGAGGCAATATAGGGTGCTTACTAATAGGCTTGCTTCTGGTGATTATGATTTAGAAGATTTTATTCCTAGTCCTGCTGAAGCAAAAGAACCACTTATCGCTAAGGCAGATATATTGGATAAGCATACTAAAAGACTTAGGAATGCTGGTTTTGATTTGGAATTCTTGGTTCTTACCCTTAGTTCTAGGAGTGATACTTCCTTTGAAGAGGAGATAAGGGAAGCCATTCTTAGGGAGGGGACATCAAATCCTGCTCTTTTTGGTATAACCGTAGATGGTACTAGGGATCCATGTAGTAAAGCACAAGAGCTTAGTATTAGAACCAATGGCGATTTGTATCCTCATTGTTATGATATATTCACGGGAAGAAACAAGATAGGTATTGTGGGATTCCTTCTTGGTGAGGATAATGGTGAGCTTTAGTAATTCCTATTGGAATATTTTTATCAGAAATATTTTTAAAGAATTTTTCTTTTTGTTTTTTTATGTAGCAAAATGCTTTTTCTATCTAAATGTAAAAATAGGAGGGATATAAAATGGGAAAGATAAGGTATATAACTAGTGAGAGTGTTACTGAAGGCCATCCAGATAAAATATGTGACCAGATTTCAGATGCTATACTTGATGAGCTTTATAAGCAAGATCCAAATTCAAGAGTTGCTGTTGAATGCTTAACTACAACTGGTACTGTGCATGTGGCTGGTGAGGTTACAACTAATGGGTATGTAGATGTTCAGAAGGTTGTTAGAAATACTTTGAGGGGAATAGGATATACTAACCCTAAGTTTGGAATTGACTGTGAAGATGCAGGTGTTTGGGTGAGTATCCACGAACAAAGTCCAGATATAGGCAAGGGTGTAATAGAAAGCGGGGGTAAGGAGCAAGGAGCTGGGGATCAAGGAATGATGTATGGTTATGCTTCTAATGAAACCCCTGAGCTTATGCCTTTTCCTATTGTTATTGCTCACAAGCTTACGAGGAGATTAGCTTATGTTAGAAAACAAGGAGTGATACCTAATTTAGGCCCTGACGGAAAAAGTCAGGTGAGTGTTATGTATGAGGATGACAAACCAAAGAAGATAACAGCTGTTGTTATTGCACAACAGCATACAGATGATATTTCTGAGGAAGAATTGAAAAAACAGATTATTGAGCATGTGATAAAACCAATCTGTAAAGATTATATTGATGAGGATACAAAGATATTCGTAAATGCAACTGGCTCGTTTGTTATTGGTGGTCCTGAGGGGGATACTGGTGTAACAGGTAGGAAAATTATGGTTGATACTTATGGTGGTGTTGGTAGGCATGGTGGTGGTTGTTTTTCTGGTAAGGATCCTTCCAAGGTTGACAGAAGTGGGGCCTATGCAGCAAGATATATAGCAAAGAACATAGTGGCAGCTGGTTTGGCTGATAGATGCGAGGTTCAGCTTAGTTATTGTATAGGTATAGCAGAACCCACATCAATAAATGTAGATTGCTTTGGCACAAATAAGATTCCTGAGGAAAGGATAGTTGAGCTTGTAAAAAAGCATTTTCCATTGAAACCAAGGGATATTATTGAAACCCTAAGGCTGAGAAGACCTATTTATAGGAAGACAGCAGCCTATGGCCATTTTGGAAGGAATGATCCTGACTTCACATGGGAGAGAACAGATAAGGCTGATGTGCTTAGGAAAGAGGCTGGTTTGGATTAATAGGGTTAGGGATTTAATCCCTGTGCCTCAGTCCGAATCTGTTGTCTATTTCCTCTGCAATACTTTCAATTTCATCAAGAATCCTATTTGCATCTTTTCTTATTTCTTCTACTGCTGCCTTTAGGCTTCCACCCCTTATATAGATAAGCCTCTTCTCTCTGTAGATTAATCCTGAACTTATCAGGTTTCTTAGATGATGGTTTACTGTTGCTTTTGTTATTTTTAAATCGTTAGCAAGCATGTCAGATGATATTCTTATATTTCTTGAAAGTTTTTCTATTACCCCTGCAACTATTTTGTTTGCTATTGAACTAGTATCCCTACCGGATGATAGAGCAAAACTATCGCATACCCAATTTATGTCTTTTACTATGTCTTTTTCTAATGGTTTTTCTATCTTTTTTAGGACTATCTGTTGCATTTTCTTTAAATTATTTGGTTTATCTCATATTTAAGTTTTTCGGTATATTATTAATATTATTTTTATTTTATATAATTTATATTTCTAAAAACAATAAAATTTAAATATAAGTTATTTTTTGTCTTTCGTTTAGTTGTCTGTTTAACTTTGTTTGGTGGATTGTTTTATTGTGGATTTTATGGAGGTGTAAAAAATGAAAATAAGTCCTATTGGAGAGAGGGTTTTGATAAAACCTACTAAGCAAGAAGAAAAGACAAAAGGCGGCATTTATATACCAGAATCTGCGAAAGAGGAAAAGAAAGAAGGGGAGGTTATCGCTGTTGGAAGATATAAGGATGGGAAAGAACTTCCACTCAAAAAAGGAGATAAGGTAATTTATGGAGGCTATAGTTCCGATGAGATTGAGATAGATGGCGAGAAATATCTTTTTGTTGATTTTAAAGATATTTTGGCTAAAATTGAGGAAGGTGATTAAAAATGGTAAAACAAATTATGTTTGACGAGAATGCAAGACAGGCTTTGTTAAAAGGCATGAGTAAGGTTGCTAATACTGTGAAGATAACACTCGGACCAACTGGTAGGAATGTGGTCTTAGATAGGAGCAGTTCCCCTGTCATTACTAATGATGGGGTTACTATCGCTAAAGAGATTGAGCTAAAGGATAAGTTTGAGAATATGGGAGCTAAGCTTATTAAAGAGGTTGCTTCTAAGACGCAGGATAATGCTGGGGATGGAACAACTACTGCTATACTTTTGACCCAAGCTATGGTAAGCGAGGGACTAAAAAATATAACAGCTGGAGCTAATCCTATTGAGGTAAAGAGGGGCATTGATAAAGCTACAGAAAAGGTTGTTGAGTTTTTGAAGAAGAATAGTATGGAAGTAAAAGACAAGGAAAAAATAAAACAGGTAGCAACAATATCAGCAAATAATGATGAGGTTATAGGTAAGCTTATAGCTGATGCTATGGAGAAAGTTGGGAGTGAGGGAGTTATAACAGTTGAGGAAGGAAAGAGCATAGAAACAGAACTTGAGGTTGTTGAGGGGATGCAATTTGATGAGGGCTTTGTGAGCCCTTATATGGCAACAGACCATGAGAAGATGATTTGTGAATTTGAGGACCCTTATATTCTGTTGACAGATAAGAAACTTAGTAGCATGAAGGAACTTGTTCCTCTTTTAGAGAAGGTTGCTTCAGATAATAAACCCCTGTTGATTGTTGCGGATGACATAGAGGGTGAAGCACAAGCTGCTTTGATACTTAACCTCATTAGAGGTGTAATAAAAGTATGTGCTGTTAAGGCTCCTGGTTTTGGTGATGAGAAAAAGGAAATCCTTGAAGATATTGCTGTCTTAACTGGAGCAGAGGTTGTTTCAGAGGACAAAGGTATGAAACTAGGGGAGTTTGACGAGAAATGGTTCGGAACTGCAAGAAGGGTGCAAGTGGATAATGAGAAGACAATAATTGTAGAGGGAAAAGGGAGTAAGAAAGCAATAGAGGACAGAAAAAAGATGATAGAGTCCCAGATTAAGTTGGAGGATAGTGAAACCAAAAAGACAGACTTAAAGAAAAGGCTTGCTAAGCTTGGGGGAGGTGTAGCAGTAATCAAGGTTGGTGCAGCAACAGAAACTGAAATGAAAGAAAAGAAGATGAGAATAGAAGATGCCTTAAATGCCACTAAAGCAGCTGTTGAGGAAGGAGTTGTTGCTGGTGGAGGGATTACTTTGCTTAAGGCAGCGGTTGCTCTTGATGAACTAAAGGTTGATGGCGACCAAAAGGTTGGTGTTAACATAGTTAAAAGAGCGTTAGAAGAGCCTATTAGACAAATCGCAGAGAATGCTGGAAAAGAGGGTGCAGAAGTTGTTTCAAGGCTCAAGGCGGAGAAAGATCCAAAGGTTGGTTATAATGCTAAAAAAGATTGTTATGAAGATTTGTTTAAGGGTGGAGTGATAGATCCTACAAAGGTTGTAAGGAACACATTACAAAATTCTGCTTCTATTAGTGGAATGGTATTGACAACAGAAGCATTAGTAACAGATTTTGATGAGGAGAAGGATGAAAAAACAACAGCTATTATAGTATAAACATGGTTAAATTCAAATTTTTAATTTTTTAATTTTTCTTTTGTTTAAGATATTTTTCTGATTTTGTTTGCTATTGTAGTATGGTTGTATAAATACTATTCTTTTTTAGTAAAATTTTTAAATCTTGCTTTAAACTTATTTTAGCTATGGGGCAGCAGGAGGTTTATGATTTACTGAAGAAATATAAGGATAAATGGTTAAACGCAAGAGAAATAGCAAATTTGTTGGGCGCTTCTTTTAATACAGTTGTTGGGAATCTGAAGAGGTTAAGAAAGGCTGGCATTATATTATTCAAGAAGGCGTACCAAATAGTTGAACCTGCTGGTAGAAGGGTTGTTTATTTGTACAAATTTAAGAAATGAGGGTAAGAAAACTTTTGGATAAAGAGGAGATTCTTTCTATAATAAGGAGATTAGCAAAGAACATAGTTAATTATTATAATAGCGAATTAAATCTAGTTGTTGTTCTTGAAGGGGCTAGAAGATTTGCTCTTGATTTGGTTGATGAAATACTAAAAATAAAGAGCATAAAAATTAATATTTTTTATATCAAGTTATCAAGTTATGGTTCAGGTACAAGTTCATCTGGTAAGGTTATAGTAGAAAAAGACATAAAAGAGAATCTTGAGGGTAAGGATTTGTTGATTGTGGAAGATATAGTTGATACGGGAATTACTATAAACTTTCTTAGAAGCTATCTGTTGAATAACAAAAAGGCTGGCTCTGTTAGAATATGCACTTTGCTGGATAAACCATCAAGAAGGAAAGTTAATGTGGAGTTAGATTATGTTGGTTATGAAGTACCAAATAAGTTTGTTGTTGGTTATGGTGTTGATTTTGATGGAAAATATAGGGAGCTAGACTATATTGGTTTTTTAGAGCAGAATGTTGATAAAAAATAAAGATTATAGGGCTGTTTGGTTTGAGAATGGTGTAATCAAGGTAATAAATCAGACTTTGTTACCATATAAGTTTGAGATTGTCTCTATAGAAAATTATAATGGTGTTGTTAATGCAATAAGCTCTATGGTTGTCAGAGGGGCTCCTTCTATTGGTGCTGTTGGGGCTTATGGATTAGCCCAGGCGATTAACCAGCTTGATAAGTTTGATGTTGATGAGGTTAAGAGAATAAAGGATATTTTGCAGAGTACAAGACCGACTGGTTATGATTTAAAATATGCTTTGGATTTTGTTTTTAATATTGCTATTTATTCAAAGAATCCTAAGGAGGCTGCAATTGAGGCAGCTGAGAGTTATGTTAGTTCTCTTATTGATGCTTGTAGGCGAATAGGTAAGTTTGGGGAGAGAGTAATAAAAGATGGTATGAGGATACTAACCCACTGTAATGCTGGGGCTTTAGCGACAGTGGATTATGGAACCGCGTTGGCTCCTATAAGGATGGCTTACTATAATAACAAAAAGATTTTTGTTTTTGTTGATGAAACAAGACCCAGGTTACAGGGTAGCAGGCTAACAGCATGGGAGTTATCTGTGGAGGGCATACCCTATGCAATAATACCCGATAACGCAGCTGGTTATTATATGAGAAATGGTGAGATTGGCTTGGTTATTGTAGGTGCAGATAGGATTGCTGTTAATGGGGATGTTGCAAACAAGATTGGCACTTACGAGAAGGCTGTGTTAGCTAAGGAGAATAATATTCCTTTTTATGTTGCTGCTCCGATTTCAACATTTGATTTTAACTGTAAATTTGGGGATGATACTCCAATAGAGGAAAGAGAAGAGGATGAGGTTTTAAGTGTTTCTGGGTTCTTGAATGGAAGGTTTTCTAGGGTTAGAATAGCTCCTGCGAAAAGTAAAGCAAGAAATCCTGCTTTTGATATTACTCCTGCGAACTATATCACGGGGTATATCACAGAGGTAGGCATTATTGGTGTTAGTGATATAAAAACCCTTGCTAAGAGGAGGGGCTAATAATGGATTTTATTTATAACAAAATTTTTTTGGAACATGATACTGGAGAGCATCCTGAAAATAGAAAGAGGCTTGAACTTTTTTCTGAGATAAAAGAGACAAGAGTTGAGAGTGGTGAGGCTTATCTTGGGTTATTCCATACTGAGGATTACATTAAATCTGTTAGGGAGGGATGTAAGACTCTTAGTTTTCTTGACCCTGATACTGCTGTTTCAGAGAAAAGTTATGAGGTTGCAGTTTATGCTGTTGGAGCAACAATAATGGCGTCTAAAACTAATGATTTTGCCTTAGTAAGGCCCCCCGGGCATCATGCCCATCCATCATACTCCAGCGGGTTTTGTATTTTTAATAATATTTCAATAGCTACAAAAAAGCTTGTGAATGAAGGGAAAAGGGTTCTTATATTTGATTTTGATGCTCATCTCGGCGATGGCACTCTTGAGTTTTTTTATAGGGATGATATGGTGTTGTATTTGTCTTTGCACCAGTATCCTGCTTTTCCAGGTGGTGGTGTGGTTGATGATATTGGTGAAGGGAGTGGAAGAGGTTATACTATAAATGTTCCATTACCTGCAGGTAGTGGAGATGATGTTTATATGGACGCTGTAGGGAGAATAATGCCTATTGCCAAACAGTTTAAGCCAGACGTAGTAGCAGTTTCTGCAGGTTTTGATGCCCATAAGAATGATCCTCTTGTTGACCTAAGATTGAGTATGGGAGCTTACTATAAACTTGGGA
>Ga0190359_1000092_pt1 | contig 54524 bp, 49 predicted proteins | sample 48721823_MG_FD_161269 | JGI IMG/M metagenome (GOLD analysis project Ga0190359, IMG submission 161269) | Hydrothermal vent microbial mat bacterial communities from Southern Trench, Guaymas Basin, Mexico - 4872-18-2-3_MG | ecosystem: Environmental > Aquatic > Marine > Hydrothermal vents >...
TTAGCTAACTTATATGACCAATCCTTGCTCGTCAATGCCAGTGAATGAAAATCCTTCGCCGGGCTTGACCCGATTCCGCAAAACCGGCGCATTGTCATTTGGTTTTGCTGAAAGGATTATGCCATGACCGCCCTGATCGTCGTCCTGATGCGGCTGCGCAACATGGTCAAGGAGGGCTGGAGCGGCATCGAGGTCCAGCTCAAGCGCCGGGTCAACCTGATCCAAACCGTACGGGGCTACCTGGACCACGAGCGCGGGGTATGCTGGAGAAGCTCACCGAGCTGCGCAGCCAGACCCTGCAAACGGACCAACCCGCCGAGCGCGCGCCTGGAAGGCGACCTCGACCGGGCCATCGGCCGCCTTTTCGCCGTGGAGTCGTTTCCGAGCAACATCGTGGCCGGGGTGTCCGGCTTCCGCCAGGCGGAGTTTTTCGGAAACGAAGACGCGGCCGATCGGGCAGCGCCGAAAGTTGGATTCTAGAAACCGGAAGGAGCGGGCAGGCAGAAATGACGGATCAATCGGGTGAGATGACCCACGTGGCCATCGACAACGCCAACCTGCTGATTCTGCCGGCGCCACGGCCGGCCGGGGTGATGGTTTTTGTCCCGGCCCTGGGGGTTCGGGCCGACTATTACGCCGCCTTTGCCCGGGCGCTCACCCGCCACGGCATCACCGTGGTGCTCAACGAACTGCGCGGCCACGGCCGAAGCCCGTTGGTGCCCGGCCGGCATACCGATTTCGGCTACTCGGCCCTGATCAATGAAGACCTCAAGAAGGCGGTGGCGTACGTCCAGGCCAATTTCTCCAATCTGCCCCTGGTGTTGGCCGGCCACAGCCTCGGCGGCCAACTCGTTACCCTGTACGCCGCCCGCTACCAGCCGCCCGCCGCCGGCATCATTCAGCTCGCTTGCAGTTCACCCTACTACCGCGGGTTTCCGCCGGCCCGGCGCCGGGCCATCTACTGGGGCTCTTTCGTCATCCAGGCCGCCGCGGCCCTGATGGGCTACTTTCCCGGCCGCACCTTCGGCTTCGGCGGTAGGGAGGCCCGGCGCCTGATGAACGACTGGAGCCGCATCGCCCGCACCAACCTGTTCAATTTCAGGGATGATCCTTACGACTACGACGGCACCCTGGCCGTGGTGGGCTGCCCGGTACTCTCCTTCTGCTTTCCCGCCGACACCTACGCCCCGCTGGCGGCCGCCCGCTACTTCACCGACAAGCTGCCCCAGAACCGGCTCAAGCTCCGCCTGCTGGACATTCCCGAGTTCCAGAACACCGACCACTTCAACTGGATCGCCCAGGGAGCGCTCATCGCCCCGCTGCTGGCCGCCTGGTTGTCCCGGGCGACGGTCTGAGGCGGGTTTCCCGTTTCAGCACCTTCTGACCATAGGGGCACACCGCCGAGCAGATGCCGCAGGTATGCCCGTCACGGTACCGGCGGTAGTGTTTTTTCCACTGGTCCCAGACGCTCGCATCCAGGATTCGCTCCCGCGCCACCCCCGGGTGCCAAGCTTCGCCGGTCAGGGCCCCGGCCGGACAAGCCGTCACGCAACGCATGCACCGGCCGCAGAAACTTCTCACCGATGGCAGGCCCGTCTCCAAAAAACCGCGTCGGTGAACACGGTTCCCAACCGCACCCAGGACCCGTAACGGCGGGTGACGAGCTGGCAGTAACGCCCGAGCCGCTCCAGCCTCGGCCGCTAGCCGCTGCGCTGTATGCCGGCAGCGAGAAAGCCGGCTCCCATCAGCGCAGTGCCGCCGCAGCGATTCAGCCGCTTGCGGACCGTGGTCCTGCGGATGGCCGCCCTCAACCGGCTGGCAAACAAGGCGTAAAGCGCGGCGTTGACGGCGCCCAATACCAGAAAGGTGCCGCCCAGCAGGATGAGTTGACCCGCCACCGGTTTGCACGGGCTGATGAACTGCGGCAAAAATGCCACAAAAAAGGCAATGCTCTTGGGGTTCAAGGCCGTTACAATGAAGGCGCTTTTGAAAAGTCCAACCGATGAGATGCAGAGGGGGCTCCCGAAGCACTCTCTTTTCGGATCTGCCCGCCACAAACGGATGCCCAGATAAATGAGGTACAGTGCGCCGATCCACTTGAATACCGTGAACAGGGCGGCGGATGCACTCATGACGGCGCCCAGCCCCAGGAGAGAGAGCGTCATCGCGGTGAAGTCGCCCAGCACCACCCCCGCGGCCAGCGGTACCACCGACCTGCGCCCACAGGTCACCGCCTGGCTGACCACCAGGATGATCGTCGGCCCCGGAATGATCAAAACGATCGTCACCGCCAACAGGTAGGCGATCCAGAGCTCGGCGCTCATTGCTCGCTCCTTGTCATTGGCATCGACCGGCCCGGCAGGGTCTGACGCGTCGGGCTTGTCGCACCTGCCAGGCCTGCCCCGGCGCACGGATGTCTTTACGGCAGCCTACAGCACAGGCGCGAACTCGTCGAGGATCACGTCGTAGAGGCGCCAGCCGATTTCGATGCCGATTTCGATGAACTCGGGCCCGTAGCGCCGGCCGGTGGAACTACGGAAGGTGCCGCGGATGCGCTCGAGGCTTTCCATGCCCCTCGGGTAGTGGCGCACGAAGACCGCCGGCGGAACGCGGCCGAAGGCGAGCATGTTCCAGATGGTGTCGGTGAAATTGTCCGGCCCCCAGCGGAACTTGTCCGCGTCGTAGAGGCAGGCGTCGATCAAACCGGCGGCGGCAGTGGCCGGCGCGATGACCTCCTTGAAGGCCTCGTGGTTGCCGATGGCGCTGCTGATGTCTTCCACCGCCCTGGCAGACAGGGGAAACTGCTTCAGAAGCCGCTGGGCAAAGTCCGCGCCGGCCCGGGCGTGATCGGGCCGAACGCGCTCGATGTCATGCAGCAGGCCGGCGCACTGGACGTGGCGCACCGCAGCGGCCAGGCCGCCATCCACCTGTCGCCCACCCCCTCTTTCCGCCACCACCAGGGCGCCGGCGTCCAGGGTTACCTTGGCGGCATGGCGCAGGCCGTGACCGAAATCGTCGCTGAGCTTGGCCGTCACGAAACGCCGCAGGCGGGCAATGACCGGATCGGTGGCGTAGAAATTGCGGGACCAGGCGCAGGCATCGGCACAGTCACGATAGAATCTAGGGAGGGGGCAAGCGGAAACGATCCGGCAGGCGCGCTCCCGAAGCTGGATGTAGACAGGGTCCATTTTGGAAGGGCGTCAGGCGGCCTGCGACGGCCGCTGAAACATCCACAGCCGAGGCCGTAAACAAAGATTCGATCAGGTGGCGAGGTCAGCCAGACCGAAGGGGTTGCCGCAAACCTTCCAAGTCCCTTCTTCTTTCACCAGCTCGAGGGTTTCTTCCAGGTGATGGCTCTCGCCGATGGAAAACAAGCGGGCCACCCAGGCGAAGACGGGGTTGATGGCGGTGCGGCGCAAGGCGGTGATATGCACCAGGGCCTGGTCGCCATCCTCGCTCAACTCGGTGCGTGAGTCCACGTGGTAAAGGTTGGCGCGGATCATGTTGGACGGAAAACCGCGCTCGCGGGCCTCGTCGAAGCGCCGCTCGCGCAGGAGGGCCACCGGGTCGGCCTCTTCATCGCCGCGCAGGTCGGTGCAAAGGAAGTTGCCCATGGCCGGATCAAGCTGGAAGTAGGCCTTGGAGAAGGCGATGGCCGTGCGGTGGGGCATGGGGCGGCTGTCGGCGAAGATCAGCAGCACCTGCATCAGGATTCCCGCCAGAATGACCAGAACGATGGGCGTGCTCATGTTGTTGCGGTCCATGGCCGTCTCTCCTCTTTGTGAAAGCTGGCTTTTCAACACAACGCGACAGCGGCCCCGGCATTCTTCGGGCTGCGGCCCGGCCCGGCGCTGGCGCCCAGGAACGGAAAAACGCTGGTTGAAATAACACGATTTGGCACCCCAGACAAGAGCCAATGGCCCGGCGGAGGGAAAGGCGCGGCGGGGCTGGAGCCCCTCAGCCGATGGTGTTCTTGACGATCCCGATGAGCTTCTCGGGATCGAAAGGCTTTTTGACGAAGGCGATGGCCCCCTTGATGGCATGATCGCCGTCGATGCCGCTGACCACGATCACCGGGATGTCGCGCAGGGTATCGTCCTGGCGCAGCTTGCGGTAAAACCGCGGCCCCCACTCGCCGGGCAACTGCAGATCGAGGGTGACCAGGTCCGGCTTTTCAGCCCGCACCACGTCCATGGCCTCGGTCGCCGTGCCCGCCGTGCAGGTGGCATACCCGTTGTCGCTGAACACGGCCTGGAGGTATTTCACGATCACCGGATCGTCTTCGACGATGAGGATTTTCTTCGGCATGGCAGCCTCCATGCGGTTGCAGCGTTGGAAGTTCGGTCACTGCTCATTCGTTACGGGTCAATCATCATGGGCGCTGGTGGCACTCGCCGCACATGACGGGCCCATTTTCCAGTTCCAGGTGGCACTGTTTACAGTTGCCATGAAAGGCCCCCATCAGGGCCGGCATTCCGTCGTCGGCGGCCGTTTCGGCATGGCAGTCGCTGCAGCGGTAGTCTTCGCTCGACTCGTCCGGCACCAGTTGGCCTTCGCGGTAGACATGGTGACATCGGTTGCATTCGTCGATGCCGGCGGCCTCGTTGTGCGCGTCGTGGACAAACACCGCCGGGGGGCGCTGCGGCGAGGTGAACGCATCGTTGGGCACCGTTTCCATGTCTTCCTGGGCCAGGGGCGCCGTCGCCCACAACCACCCCACGGCAACGGCCAGCAACACCGTGACGAATCGTTTCATTGAGTCTCCTTATGCCTCCGGCTTTTCCATCACCTCGTAGATGATATCGCCGAAAAACTTGATATCCAGACCCAACTCGTAGGCATGGTTGATGTCTTCCAGGCCGCTGTGACAGTTGTGACAGGGGGCGATAAGCACCTTGGCCCCGCGGATCTTGGCATCGGCGAGCTGGTCGGCCTTGACCCGATTGCCCTCGATCCGCTTGTTTTTCCAGGGCGGTCCACAGTTGATCACCCCCCCGCCGGCGCAACAGCAGTAGTTGTGCTCGCAGTTGGGGTACATCTCCACCACCTCTTCACACAAGGCATGGGCCAGATCCCGGGCCATGCGGTGTAGTCCACCGCCGCGCACCACGTTGCATGGATCGTGGATCGTCACCGGGGTTTTGAACTTCTTGGCCACGCGGATTTTTCCGGCGGTGAGCAGTTCGTGGTAGAATTCGATGGCATGGATGATGGGAATCGGCGGGATGCGCCACCCAAGCCAGCGGTTGCCCACGTCGTAGACCGAGCGGAAGGCGTGCCCGCATTCGCCCATAACGATGCGGCGTACCCGCAGCCGGGCCGCGGTCTCGTAATGCTCCCGCTTGATGCGGCCCATCACTTCGTTGTCGCCGGTGAACATGGCCATGTCACTGTTGTCCCAGCCCGCGGTGGCCGGCATGGTCCAGTTGACCCCGGCCACGTCCATGATCACCGCCGCCTGGTAGATCAACTGGGCCTGGAACTTGGGCTCGGGGCCGATGACCGAGTACATGATATCGGCCCCCTCCTTTTCCAGGGGGATGCGCAGGGTGGGAATTTCGCCCCGGGCTTCCTCCTCCTGCCACTGCAAGGTGTCGGGCCACTCGTCCGGCTTAACCCACATCTGGTTGGAGACTGCCGCGTGGCTGTGGGCCGTGTCCTGGATGTACTGCGGTGTCATGCCCAGCAGGTGCACGATGCGCCGCACCACCATCATCAGGTAAGCGATGTCAATGCCGAAGGGGCAGTACATGGCGCAGCGCTTGCACAGGTTGCACTCCGTGTGGGCGATTTCCGCCGCCCGGCGCATGAAGTCCACGCTGACCCGTCCCTTGCGGCGAATCATCTCCCAGAGGGTCTGCTTGACCTTGGCCACCGGCGAATACCGGGGGTCCTTGTCGTGGGAAAGGTAGTAGTGACAGGCCTCTGAGCAGAGTCCGCAGTGCACGCAGGTATCCACGTAGACCTTGAGCCGCGCCCCGCTCTCCCCCTTGATCACGCGGTTGATCACCGCCTGGATCCGGTCTTCGGTGAGCCCGGCGGCCCCTTTTTCGATGCCGTTATCCACAATCTGCTTGGCTTCGCTTTTGGCGGGTTGCGCCACGATGCAATCTCCTCATGAAGAAAGTCCGGAGCCGGAAGTTTCGATGGTCTGCTCCCGGACCGGCTACCAGTCGACGGCGTGCCGCACGCCGCCGAACTCACTGCCCGTGTAGGCCCGGGTCAAGGGGGCAAAGAGCATATGCACCAAACGGGTGAAGGGAATCGCCACCAGCATGACCTGCCCCGAGACGATGTGGGCCACCAGCATCCAGCGGTAGGCGAAAAGCTGGTGGTAGGCGATAAAACCCGTGACAAACGGCGCGGCCACCACGGCCAGCAGCACGTAGTCGGAGGTCGAGGTGACAAAGCGCACCTCCGGCCGAACGATGCGCCGCACCAGGAAAAAAACGGCGCCGGCAATGACGATCAGCGTCATCCAATCGGCGGCGACATCTGGCAGGCTCGGCCAGCCGAAGCCCCAGGCTTCCTCGAACAAAATCGCATGGGCCATCAGGAAGACCGGTGCCACCAGCAGGCAGATATGAAAGGCGAAGGTCACGATGGTCATCACGGGATGCAGGCGCCAGTTGACCGTGCCGAAGGGCAGAATCCAGTGCAGAATCGAGCGCAGACTGTATTTGAGACTCATGTAGCTGAAGATAAACGGCTCCTTGCGCCTCACGAGGATCAGCAACTGCACCAGCCGATAGAGCAGGCCTCCGAAAAAGAGCAAAAAGGCGATCCAGGTCAACGGCCCGGTGACCCATCCGTATATCGCGTGCATGGCCTTTTCCTTATGCGAGCAGTTGATCGACGGCAAGTACCTGGCGCCGATAGGTCCCCTTTTCGATACCCCGCACCAGCACCCGGGTGCCGTCGGGAGAAAACACCGGCTGCCAAAGGGCTTCGTAGGATTGGGGCAACCGGCGGTCGTCCACGACCAAGCCGAAACGCCCCTCGGTTTCCACCACCGCTGCCACCAGGCGGCCGTCCGGGCTGAAGACCGGCGGGCGGATCTGGTCGAAGCGCTGACTCCAGAGCCGGTCGTCCACCAGCAGGGTCCAGCGGCCGTCGTGTTTGGCCGCGGCGGCAAGGCGGCGGCCGTCCGGGCTGAAGCGCAGGTCCATGACCATCTCGTTGACCGTCGTGCGCCACGGGACCCCGTCCACGGCCAGGGTCCAGTAACCGTAGCGCGGCGAAACGATGGCCGCCAGGCGCTGCCCGTCGGGACTCACCTGCTGGTGCCAAACCTGGACAAAACGCCGGGGCCAGATCGGCGCCCCGTCGGCAGCCACGGTCCACTGGCCCTCCAGGCGCACCGGGGCAATCACCGCGCCGGATACGGGGTGAAAGACCGGCTGCCAGACACTGGAGAAACAGCGCTCCCAAGGGCGGCCGTCCACGGCGATGGTGTAGTCGTAGAGCCCCTGGCGTACCTCGGCCGCCAGGTGTGCCCCGTCGGGGCTGAAGGCCAGATTCCACACGTTGGTGAAGACGCTGTCCCAGGCATCCCCGTCCACGGCGACCGAATAGCAGCCGGCCTGGAAGCGGGCAATGTCCGCCTCGCCGGTCTCTTTGACCTGGACCGTGGCGGCGGTGTGTCGGCCGTCGGGGCTGATGGCAAAGTGGGTCATGTTGGCAAAGCGGTTTTCCCACATGACCCCGTCCAGGACCATGGCGTATGCCATGTCCTGCTGGGCCGCCACGGCAACGCGGGCGCCGTCGGCGCTGAACAAAGTGTTCCAGACGTAGCCGTAGCGCTCCGGCCAGGTCTCTCCGTCCACCGCCACGGTCCATTCCCCGTCCTCGGACACCAGGGCGCTGAGACGGCCGTCATGGGAAAAACGCAGGTACCAGGCCTTGTCGAACACCCCTTCCCAGGCCCGGCCGTTGACGCAGACACTGAACTGGGCATCGTCGAGGTTGACCACGGCGGCGATCCGCTCGCCATCGGGGCTCACGTAAGGTTCTTCCACCCAGGCGAAATCGGCCTTCCAGGCATCGAAGGGGATTGCCTTGGTGCCGATCTCCCAATCCCAGCGCGATACGTCGGCCATGCATCCTCCTGTCCGCGGCACGGCGGCAATGAACTCCGGGCACTAAAACAGCAATGGCGGGGTTTTCCCGCTGCAATTTTTATACCGGCTCCAGGTTGAAAAAGCAACCGAATCGACGCTTACCAGCTTTCAGGCACCGTTGGGCAAAGGCCTCCACAAGGACCGGGACAGCGCCGCCGCATAAAGAAGCCCGGCCGGAAATCCGGCCGGGCCCTAGCAGGCAAGGTGGCGGAGAGAGAGGGATTCGAACCCTCGGTGCAGTATTACCCGCACACTCGCTTAGCAGGCGAGCGCCTTCAGCCGACTCGGCCATCTCTCCGTAGCGTCGTTGGCGGAGGGAGTAGGATTCGAACCCACGGAGCTTTCGCTCAACGGTTTTCAAGACCGCCGCCTTAAACCACTCGGCCATCCCTCCCGCACAAGTCAGTTTTTCTAACATCATCGACCGGAGGGGTCAATGGTTTTCCAACATGTCGAATCGCTTCAGCCTCGCGATGGGGGCCGCGTTTCGAGGCCGCCGAAACGGCCAGCAAACCTTTTGCCTTTTCACCCGGGGCGTCTGTATGCTTGATCGAGTCCCGTCTTTCCGGTCTTTATCCTGCAAAAAAGGAGAAGCGCCCCATGACCACCGCGCTGCAAACCGCTTCTCCATCCCGCCGCCGGCCGAGCGGGTGTTCCTGCTGGAGCCGAAGGTTGAAACGGCCGAAGACCCGGAGGCGGGTCGGCGTGTGCGATTTGGATTGCGCTAGGCGTCGCCCTGGCGCTGGTGTCCATTTGGTGGTATCGCTACCTCGCCGCAAGGCGGTATCCATGCCTGACGCGGCGAGGCACCTTTTTTGAAGAATTCAAAGATCCGTTGAAAGGTGGTCACCGTGACCGACCCATCCGCTTCGCTTCTTTGCCCGCGCTGCCGTCGCTTGGTCAGCCGCGGCGAAACCCGCTGCCCCTACTGCGGGCTGCCCCATCCGGCCGGACTGCACCTGCTGGGGGCCCTGGTGCGCTGGCTGAGCCGCCCCGAGGATTTCGTGCGCGGCCTGATCTGGCTCAACGTGATCGTGTTCGGGCTTTCGCTTCTGCTCAACCCCGGGGGCGTGCGGCTCTCGGCCAACCCCCTGCGCTTCTTGTCGCCCAACACGGAAAGTCTCATCCTCCTGGGCGCCAGCGGCACCTTTCCCATCGAGCGCCTCGGCCGCTGGTGGTCCCTGCTCACCGCCGGCTACCTGCACGGCGGGCTGCTGCACATCTTCTTCAACATGGCGGCCCTGAACCAGCTTGCCCCGCTGATTGCCCGCCAATTCGGTATCTTCCGAATGTTCACCATCTACACCCTCGGCGCCGCCGCCGGGTTCTATGCCTCCTACCTGGCCGGCGTCGCCCTGACCATCGGGGCTTCGGCCGGTCTCTGCGCCCTGATCGGGGCCGCCATCTACTACGGCAAGCGCCGTGGCGGCATCTACGGCCGGGTGGTTTTCCGACAGACATCGGGCTGGATCGTGGGGCTGGTGCTGATCGGCCTGCTGCCGGGGATCAACAACTGGGCCCACGGCGGCGGACTGTTGGCGGGGGCGGTCCTGGCATTCCTGGTGGGTTACAGCGAGCGGCGGCCAGAGTCCTTCTGGCACGTTGTCACCGGCGGCATCCTGATGGTCGCCACGGTGCTGGCGCTCGGGTGGGCCGTGGCCGGCGCCGTGATGCTCCGGCTTTCGTAAAAAACGGCCAAATGGCGCTACCGGACAGACTTCAACGGCAGATGAGCACCGATGAGATCAAAATCCCGATCATCGTGCAGGAGCGGCAAGTCTTCAGCGATGCAAAAAGTGGCGATGATGACATCGATCGTCTTTCTCACGGTGACTCCGGCTTTTCGGAGATGCCTGTAATTTTCCGCGCTCTGAACGGCCATGGCGTATCCCCCCATACTGCGAAAGACCAGGGCCTGCATGAACCCCTTGGCCGTTTGAAAATCCCGGTCGGACCTGAACCCCTGGAGCACTTCAGTTAGGATCAGCTCTCCCACCACGATGGGAACACGCGACAGGAAATCGTCGAGACGATCAGTCTGCCATGACGGGTGGCCGTTGAAGTAATCGATCCACACCGAAGTGTCCACCAGGATCATGCATCCGCCCTCATGGCATCCAAATCACCATCCCAGTGCAGTTTACCGCGCAACGATTTCAACCGCTCCTGCTTCTTGATCTGCACCAGCAACCTCAAGCCCGTCTCCACCGCGGCCTTTTTCGTCTTGACCCCGGTCAACGCCATGGCTTCCCGCATCAGATCTTCATCAATGACAATGTTGGTTCGCATGCACCCTCCTTTTATGTGTATTATTTTAAATATCATACACATCAAGATCGCGTCAACCGCTGCGATCCTTATTGGCCGGCCGCTTTGCGCGCCATCTCCAAGGCCTCCCGGCGGGTGGTGATTTGGCCGGCGTCCCGGGCCGCGGTCACCCTGGCCAGGATCTCGCCGATGCGCGGCCCGGGGGCCAGGCCCAGGGCCAGCAGGTCACGGCCGGTGATCAGGGGCCGGGCACCCAGGGCCGGCACGACGATGTCAAAATAGGCTTCGAGGGTTTCGCGGCCCCACTGCAGGCGGCGCCGGCGCTCGTCGGCATCGGCCGCCGGGCCGCGCTTGGCCAGGGTGTCGGCCATGCAAAGCAGGACCAGCAGCACCATGTCGTCTCCCAGCCGGCGGCCCCATTTCATCAACGTCCCCGGCCGTACTCCCGGCCTGGACCAATCGGCGGCCTGCATGTGGCGGGCCACCAGCAAAACGAGCCGCTCCCGGTCGTGCGTGGCGAGCTTCAGGCGCCGGGCGGCAGCCTCGGCCTGCACGGCACCGGCCTTGGCGTGTCCGTAAAAAAGGACCTGGCCCGTCCCGGGCGCCTCCCGGCGGCAGGCGGGCTTGCCCAGGTCGTGCAGCAGGCATGCCAGCTTGAGCACGGGCAGGCGCCGCCGGGTGTGCAGCAGTTCAAGGACCGCACCGGCGGCCGCGCCGAAACGGGCCGCCGGTTCCGCCAGCAGCGCCTCAAGCTGTTCCAGTACCGCCAGGCTGTGCCCCCAAACATCCAGGTGATGGTAGGCGTTCTGGCCGCAGCCCTTCAAGGGCCGGATTTCCGGCAGGATCGCCTCCAGGGCGCCCAGTTCGTCCAGGATCCGGATGTGACCGGCGCTGGCCGGCTGGGCCAACAGGTCGAAGATCTCCTTGACGCAGCGCTCCACCGCCACGGAGACAAGGGCCGCCGCCTCCCGCCGGGCCAAATCCAGCGTAACCGGCGCCATGACAAACCCCAACTGGGCGGCGATGCGCACGGCGCGCAGAATGCGCACCGGGTCATCCCGAAACGCGTTAGGCCCGCAGGCGCGGATGATCCGGGTCTCAAGATCCCGGCGTCCGCCCAAGGGATCGATCACCGGCCCGAATCCGGCTCCCGGCAGAATCGGCAAGGCCATGGCGTTGACGGTAAAATCGCGCCGCCCCAGGTCGGCCGCCACGCTGCCGCCGGCAATGGGCGACAGATCCAGAAAGTCCTCGGGGTCGGCCGGGGAAACCACCCGGTGGCAGGGGGCATCGGCCTTCTTGAGAAACGGCACCACCGTGGCCTGGTGAATCCGCCCCAACCGCCGGGCCAGGGCCTCGGCCTGCGGGCAGATCAGGTCCAGGTCCTTGTGGGGCCGGCCGAGCAGATGGTCGCGCACCGCCCCGCCCACCATGAACAGCGACGGCAGGTCGGATCCCAGCGGCGCCAGCCAGCGGCGCAGTTGGCTTGTGGCATCGGTGGTGGGCACCTCAAATCTCTCCGGTGAACTTGCGCCGTTTGCCATGTCTTCCGGAACTTGAAAAATAATCTCAGCCATGTACCATTGTAAAAAAGGAAAGAGGCTTCATGATAGCATGTCGGTGTCGTTTTTACATGATCTGCCTGTCAGTTCTTCTTGTCGCCTCGGCCCTTCTGGCGGCCCCGGCAGCCGGCACCCCTGTCGCCGACGCGGAAACCGGTGAGGAGGATCGCCGTCCCAGCGTGGTGCAGACGGAAAAAATCGATGCCGCCGGCGAGCGTCTCGGTGCGGGGATCGAGCAACTCGAGTCACTGGCCGCCCGACACCTGGGCAAATGGATCAAGGCCCGAATCATTTTCGACATCAGTTGGCTCAGGCTGCTCACTTGCCTGGTGATGATCTTTGTGGCGGTCTTCGTCGAGCGCATCCTGCGCTGGATCCTGCGGCGGCGTCAGATTCGCCTGGAGGACGAAGCGGGTCCGGACAATCTGTGGGCGCGGCTTTTGCTCAAGGCCCTGATCCGGCCGTTGTCGCTCTTTGTCTGGGTCTACGGCATCTACATCGCCCTGTCGCCGCTGTTTATCCACTTTGATCGTCCCGACGGGGCCAACCTCGTCCACCTGGTGGCCCAGCGAACGGCCGATATCGGCGGTCTGTTCGCCCTGTTCTGGTTTTTGCTCAACCTGGTGCGGCTGCTGGATGAACGTTTGCGGCGCTGGGCCGCGGCCACCGAGAGCACCATCGACGACATGCTCGCCCCCCTGGTGGGCAAGACCCTGCGCATCTTCATCGGGGCCATCGGGACCGTCGTCATCCTGCAAAATCTTACCGGCGTCCAGATCGGCCCCCTGCTGGCCTCCCTGGGAATCGGCGGCTTGGCCGTGGCCCTGGCCGCCAAGGACACCATCGGCAATTTTTTCGGCACGTTGACCATTCTCTTCGACAAGCCGTTCCAGATAGGCGAACGGATCGTCATCGAGGGTCAGGACGGTACCGTGGAGGCAGTGGGGTTCCGCAGCACCCGCCTTCGGACCCTGGCGGGCAACCTGGTGACCATTCCCAACGAGAAGGTGGTCAATTCGGTGCTGGAAAACATCGGCAAGCGGCCCAACATCCGCTGGCTCACCCACATCGGCCTGCCCTACGACACCCCGCCGGAGAAAGTCGAGCAGGCCGTGGCGATCCTGCGCGAGCTGCTCGAAAACCACGAGGGGATGCACCCGGACTGGCCGCCTCGGGTCTACTTCAACGGGTTCAACGACTGGAGCCTCAACATCACGGTGGTGCTCTGGTACCATCCCCCCGACTGGTGGGCCTACCAGGCCTGGCTCCAGCAGACCTGCCTGCAGATCATGCGCCGTTTTGCCGCCGAAGGGATCGAATTCGCCTTTCCGTCCCAGACGGTGTACCTGGCCGGCGACGACCGGCGCCAGGTGACGCTGAAGATGCTCGCCGGAACGACGGGCCAGGCGCCGCCGACGGCTTAGGTGAAAGGCTTGACCGTCGCCGCTGCTCCCGTTTATACGCTTGACTCGACGGCAGGGTTTCTTTTTTTAGCGCGAACGCAGGTGGAGCCGGAATTCGAATGAAAACGAACCAGGACGAACAGACGAACCTGCCGGTGGAGGCGCCGGGCAAAAGCCTGGTGCGCCTGGATCCCCTCCAGCGCTATCTGGCCGAAATCCGGCGCTATCCCCTGCTGAGCCGGGAAGAGGAGCATGAGCTGGCCGTGCGGGTCTACGAGGAAAACGACCCTGAAGCGGCCTTGAAGCTCATCACCGCCAACCTGCGCCTGGTGGTCAAGATCGCCATGGACTTCCAGGGCATCTGGATGCAAAACCTCCTCGACCTGGTGCAGGAGGGCAACATCGGGCTGATGCAGGCCGTCAAGAAATTCGATCCGTACAAGAACGTCAAGTTTTCCTACTACGCGGCATTCTGGATCAAGGCCTACATCTACCGTTTCATCATGGCCAACTGGCGCCTGGTGAAAATCGGCACCACCCAGAACCAGCGCAAGCTCTTCTTCAAGCTCAAGCAGGAGAAGCAGCGGCTCATCGAGCAGGGCTTCGATCCCCAGCCCAAGCTGCTCGCCAGCCGCCTGGGGGTCAGCCAGGACGAGGTCATCGAGATGGACCAGCGCCTGGACGGCTGGGACATATCGCTGGACCAGCCGGTCAAGGACGACTCGGACACCGAGCGCATGGACCTGTTGAGCCTGGAAAGCGAATCGGTGGAGGACCAACTGGCCCAGATGCAGATCGAGCAGATCCTCAAGCGCAAGATCGGCGAGTTTCGCGCCCAACTAAACGCACGCGAGAAGGAAATCTTCGAGCAGCGCATGCTCTCCGACAACCCTTCGACCCTCCAGGAAATCGGCGACCGCCACGGGGTGAGCAAGGAGCGGATCCGCCAGATCGAAAACCAGCTCATCAAGCGCCTGCGCGCCTTCATCCGGGAGGAAATCCCCGACTTCAACCCCGATGACCTTTTTAACGAAGCCGGGGCCCTGGCCAAAAGCCGCTGAGAGACGGCCGATCGGTGGGCCGGGCTAAAACAGCGCCACCGCCACGGGATCGCCCTTTTCCAGGCCCTCGGTGTTCATGTCGACGGCGATAAGGCCGTCGGCCTGCACCATGGTGCGGATCAGGCCGGATTTTCCCAGGATCGGCTCGGCCAGGATCTCGCCGTCGGCGCCCTGGCCCAGGCGCACCCGCACGAAATCCACCCGGCCGGCGGCCGACTCGAGGTTGCGCGTCAGCCGTGCCATCACCGGAGGTCTCCGGGCTTCGGCCGTCAGGCCGGAGAGCCGGTCGAGGAAGGGACGTACCACGGCGGTAAAGACCACCATGGCCGAGGTGACGTGCCCCGGCAGGCCCCAGACGAGCTTGGCGCCGCTTTGCGCCAGGATGGTCGGCTTGCCCGGGCTGATGGTGATGCCATGGACCCGGATGCGGCTGTCGGGCAGCTCGGCCAGGGCCTCGACGGTAAAGTCGCGCATCCCCAGGGAACTGCCCCCGGAGATCAACACCATGTCGTTTTCCGCCGCCGCCTGGCGGCACACGGCCTTGAGCCGCTGCAAGTCGTCGCCCACCAGCCCGTATTTGGCCGGGATGGCGCCGGCCTGGCGCACAAGGTCGGCCAGGGTGTGGGTGTTGACGTCGCGGATCTGCCCGGGCCCAGGCTTGGCCTCGGCGGGCACGATCTCGTCGCCGGTGGAAATGATTCCCACCCGGGGACGGCGATGGACGCGGACCCGGGTGATGCCCAACGAGGCCATCAGCCCGGCGTCCTGGGGCCGCAAGCGCCGGCCGGCGGCGATCAAGGTCTCGCCGCGACAAAGGTCTTCACCGGCGCAAATGACATGCTGCCCCGGGGCCACGCTGCGGTAGACCTCGATGGTGGTGTCGTCCAGGATCGCCGCATGCTCGACCATCGCCACCGCGTCGGCCCCCGGCGGCAGCATGCCGCCGGTGGAAATTTTCATCGCCTCCCCCGGCCCCACCGCCTTGACGGGCACCTCGCCCATGGCGATGCGGCCGGTGACGTTGAGGTAGGCCGGGTTGGCCTCGGACGCCCCGAAGGTGCTCGCCGCGGCAACGGCAAAGCCGTCCATGGTGGCCCTGGCGAAAGGCGGGACGTCCTCCTGGGCCGTGATCGGCTCGGCCAGCACCCGTCCCAGGGTGGAGCCCAACGGCTTGGGCTCGCTGTCGGTGGGAAGAACCTCCTCGACCATGGCCAGAACGTCTTTCAGGTCGGTAACCTGGAAAAAGGGCTTCATCTCGGCTGGTCCGCCTTTCTTGGCAAGGATAATTTCCGGGATTCTTCAGCGCCCGTCACCCCGGGCACCGAACGGGGGGGGGCATTTCGCACGGCTGAAAATTTCCCGAAGGTTATGGGGCAAATCGACATGCTCCCTCCTTGGCGCCGGACGCGATCATACTACAGCCAACCCCGGCGGCCAAGCCCCCGGCGGCTGGCCAGCGGCCACCAGGTGCCGGTCCGGGAAGACGCCGAAGCCCCGGCCTACTTGCAAAATCGGACAAATCACGTATAAAGAATAAGATTCTGCCCAAAGGGCGAAACCATAGACAGGACGATTCCGCATGACCGACGCAGTCGACTCGCAAACATCCGGCCAACGCGCTCCGGCACCGACCTTTCTGACCCAGACCCGTTTCTCCGATTTCGACCTGCACCCTTCCCTGCTCCAGGGATTGGATGACAGCGGTTTTACCCGCTGCACGCCCATCCAGGCCGAAACCCTGCCCATCTCGCTGGCCGGCCGGGACGTGGCCGGCCAGGCCCAGACCGGCACCGGCAAGACGGCCGCCTTCATGGTGACAGTGCTCCAGCGGCTGACGGTGGAACCGCGGCCCGAGGACGGGTCCCCGCGGGCCCTCGTGGTGGCCCCCACCCGCGAGCTGGCCCAGCAGACCTACGAGGAAGCCCTCAATATCGGCCGCCACCTCGACCTGAAGGTGGTGCAGGTGGTGGGCGGCATCGACTACGACAAGCAGGCCGAAGCCCTCAAAAACGGCGTGGACATCGTGGTGGGCACCCCAGGGCGGGTCATCGACTACATCAAGCAGGGGATCTTCAATACCAAGTGGATCCGCATCGTGGTCATCGACGAGGCCGACCGGCTCTTCGACCTGGGCTTCACCCAGGACATGCGCTTCATCCTGCGCAAGTTGCCCAGCTACGAAAAGCGCCAGTCCATGCTCTTTTCCGCCACCCTCTCCTACCGGGTGCTCGAGCTGACCTACGAGTACATGAACCTGCCCGAGTTTATCTCGGTGACCCCCCAGGACGTCGCCGTGGAGGGCATCGCCCAGGAGCTTTTCCACGTGGGCGAGGAGCAGAAGCTGCCTCTTTTGCTCGGGCTGCTGCAGCGGGAAAAATGGGAACGGGTGCTGATCTTCGTCAACACCAAGGTGGGCGTCGAATGGCTGACGCGCAAGCTCAAGGGCAACGGCCTGCCGGCCGAGATGATCACCGGGGACCTGCCCCAGAAGAAGCGCTTCCAGCTGATGGACCGCTACAAAAGCGGCAAGATCAAGATTCTGGTGGCAACCGATGTCGCCTCCCGGGGCATCCACGTGGAAGACATCAGCCACGTGATCAACTACGACCTGCCCCAGGATGCGGAAAACTACGTCCATCGCATCGGCCGAACCGCCCGGGCCGGCAAGCAGGGCAAGGCCATCTCGCTGGCTTGCGAGCGCTACGTGCTGCACCTGGAGCCGGTGGAGAACATGCTGGGCTACAAGATCCCGGTAATCTGGCCCGAGGATGACTGGTATGTCGAAGACAAGGCCGGCCCGGTAAAAGTGGCCTCTCGCATTCGCGACAAGCGCAACGGCCGCGGCAAGCCGTCCCGCGGCGGCGAGGGACGCAAAAACGGTCCGGCCGGCCCCCGGGTGCGCGAGAAGTCCCAGCCCAAACCAATCCCCAAGCGCCCGCCGGACTATTTCCCCGGCACCTTCTTCGGCTTCGCCCCGCCCGAACCGGAACCGCAGCCGGAAAACGAAGCCCCCGCCGCCGCGGTGCCGGCGCCGGAAGCGAAAGCCGCCCCTGCCGCGAAGAGCGAAACGCCGCCGGCGGCCCAACCGGCCGAAGCGGCGCCGGCCACCGAGAACCCCAAGCCCAAGAAACGCCGCCGCCGGCCCCGCCGCCGCCGCAAGAAGCCGGAAAACGGCGCGGAATCACCGTCCGAAACGGCCACAGACAGCACTCCGGCGGCAGACTGACCCCAAGTTGCAAAAAGAAAAGCAGCGCAGCCATCCTCCCGGGACCAAGCTGCGCTGCTTTTCTTTTGGAACCTACCGCAGAATCACACCGCGATCGCCAGACCCCGAAAGCGGAATTTAAAACTTGACAAGTGTAGCCCATGGGCTACACGACATCTGTGCTCGTGCTCGGACTCTTGTTCGGATTGAAAGGTTAGCCGCAGGAAATCCAGGGGATATAAAACGCACACCTGGATTTGATACAATAAAACCCAACGACTCACCCCCGGGATTCACCAGACTGATCCGCTGAAATGGTCTCCAGCAAGGCCGAAACGACCACGTTGGCGTCGATGACAACGGGGGTCGCTTGCGACGCGCCCACTCGATCGCATCCCGTACCCTGTCCGGTGCCAGGTCCAATTGACGGAGTTTATCCCTGATAATGGACAGCCCCCCTTTTTCAACGCTCTGCCGGCCCCGAGGAGTTCCGGACGCCGGATGCGGTTGCAGGTCGGCTCAAAGCCCGGCGCGCGGCTCGCGGCCGGCGAGCAGGCGGCGGATGTTGGCGCGGTGGCGCCAGACGATCAGGACGCCGACCACCACGGCCCACAAGGTCAACGTCAAAGGCTTGGCCGTGAGGTGGACCGCCAGGGGCAGGAAGACGGCAGCGGCCAGCGAGCCCGCCGACACCCGGTCGGTGAGGCAGACCACGAGGACGAAAACCAGCAGGCTGAGGCCGAGGGCGGCGGGGGCCAGCACGAGAAAGGCGCCGGCGGCGGTGGCCACTCCCTTGCCGCCGGTACGAAATTTCAGGTAAACGGGGAACAGGTGGCCAGCCACGGCGCACGCGGCCACCAGGCCGGTGTAGGCGGCGCCGAGGGCGCCGGCCGGGTCCACCAGGGCGGCGGCCGCCAGCGCCGGCAACGCCCCCTTGGCGGCATCGAGCAGCAGGACGGTCAGCCCCAGCCGGTTTCCCGCCACCCGGCGCACGTTGGTGGCGCCGATGTTGCCGCTGCCGAGCCGGCGCAGGTCGGCGCCGGCAAAGATGCGGGCCAGCAGCAGACCGAAGGGGATCGAACCGAGCAGGTAGGCAAAAATCGGCAACAGACAAATCAGGACAAATTTCAACGCTCAAATCCCAGGTTTGAAAGTATCATGGATCCCGTCGAATTTCCCATCACCGACATCCTGGATCTTCACACCTTCCATCCCCGGGACGTGCGCAACCTGCTCGACGACTACTTCGAGGCCTGCCTCGAGAAGCGGATCGGCTCGGTGCGCATCATCCACGGCAAGGGCCAGGGCATCCTGCGCCGCCGCGTGGAGGCGATCCTGGCGCGCCACCCGCTGGTGGCCGACTTCCGCCCGGCGCCGCCGGAGGCCGGCGGCTGGGGGGCGACCCTGGTGGATCTCAAGCCGGATAGGGAATAAAGTCGGCCAGCTGGCACAGGCGCCGGTCCAGGGCCACGAAATCCAGGATCTCCGCTCTGGTGTACAACCGCCCTTGGCCTATCCCCGGGCACTGGCGCGCCGCCGCCTGCCAGCTCTCTTCCGAGCGCAGATGAACCAGCCAAAACGGATAGATGCGACACTGCATGGGCCGCAACGGGTAGATCCGGCACCCCTGCTCGTAGAACCAGCAGCGCCCGTCGGAGTACTCCCGGACGGCAAACCCCTGGCCGCGAGGGATGAAAAACTCGGCCGCCGCCGAGGGGCAGTGCATGAAATCGGCGATAGCCGCCGCTTCCCGACCACCGACCCATACCAGTCCGGGTGCACCGCCGCAGCAGGCCCCGCAACGCTGGCAGGCGAAACGCAGCCCGTCATCGAAAAAATAACGGCGATCCAAAAAATCCGGATTGGAAGGCATTTAAGCGGCAGGCTGGTTGATGTCGACCGCCGTACAGCGCTCCAGGACGCGTACGATCCGGGGCTGGTAGGCGGCCATGTTGCCCATGCGGCGTCCCTTGACGCGGACGAAGGCCACGGCGATGGCAAAACCGACCAGGGCACCCAGGACGGCCGCCTTGTCGCCGGAGAGGGCCAGGCCGACCAGGGCGCCGGCCAACAGGGCCAGTATCGGGATGATGTACAGCAGAAACATCACCTTGACAAAGGCGCCGGTGGCGATTTCCAAGCGCACCCGGTCGCCGGGGCGGGCCTTGGCATGGTTGAGCACCGAGACGGTCATCTCCCGGCCGCCGTCGTGACAAAACTCCTTGGCGCTGCACGCGGCGCAGGCCTCGCTTTTCACCGTCCGCACTTCGGCCAACGCACCGTCGACCTTGGTGACGATTCCTTCTTCGGTGGCCATTGAAAAAAAGCTCCTTGCACCGTCGGCCGGGGCGACCGCTAAAAACACGCCCCCGCCGGCGGCGGGGGGCAATTTGGACTTGATTAAACGGCTTGCGGGGTCATCCCTCCGGCCGGGCTTCCCCCGCCACGGCCGGCGCATCGCCGGGTACCCGGGCCGTCGTGTGTCGGTAGCAGATCAGGCCGCACTGCAGGCAGCGGGCCGCCTCGCGCCGGGCCTGGGCTTCGTCGAACCCCTGCTCGATCTCCACCTCCGCCCCCGGCGCAGTCTCGCGGCACAGCGGCATGATCTCACGCGGCTCGGGCAACACGCCCTCAACATGGTCCACGTTTTGCACCACGCTGTGGGGGGTGAGGACATTTTCGGGCAGCGCCAGGTCGCCGCCATACATCAGGCGATGGGCGGCTGCAGCCAGGCGCCGACCGGCAGCGATGGCCTTGATGGCGGCGGGAAAATCGCTTAGCACGTCCGCCTCTGAAAAGAGCCCCATACCGCCTTCGGCGGCATTCAGGGGCGCCTTGTAGGGGGAGCGGGCCGTCCAGTTTTCCGAGGGGGTGTCGGCCTCGGCGTCGCCGGGCCTGTCGCTTTGGAAGATCAATTCCGGCAGGCGGCCGGCGGCCATCACCAGGTGCTGGGCAGCCACAAGGGAGATTTCGCCGCTGTCCAGGTTCCGCAGGCTCAATCCGGTAAGGGCAGACCCGCTGCCGTAGAGGGCGTCCACCGCCGTGGCGGTCATCACTTCGATGCCCTCGCCGGCGGGCGCGGCGCTTTCGGGGGCCTTGCCGCGCAACACCACCGTCACCCGGGCCGCGCCCAGCTCCCGGCAGCGGCTCGCCGCGGCCAGGGCCAATTCGCCGCCGCCGTACACCACCACATCTCCATTAAAGGCCGACTCCCCCTCGCCTTTGCTGCGAAGCCGCATCACGTCGATGAGCAGCCAGGTCCCGGGAACCATCGGGGGCGGGGGAGCGGTCCGCAGAGCCGCCAAGCGGCCGTCCCACCCGCCGGTGGCCAGCAGCACCGCCTCGTTGCCTTCGGCCAGCAGGCCGGCCACGGTCATGTCGCGCCCCAGGGTCTGGCCGGTGCGCGTCTCCACGCCCAGGGCCTCCACTGACCGCAGGTCTTCCTCCAGGACCGATGCTGGCAGCCGGTTGCGGGCGATGGCGGTACGCAGCAGGCCGCCCAGCTGGTCCGAAGATTCGTACACCACGACACCGTGGCCGAGGCGGGCAGCGAAAAAGGCGGCCGAGAGGCCTTCCACCCCGCCGCCGATGACGGCCAGGCGCCGGCCGGTGTCCGGGGCCTTGTACGGCAGGATGGGGCCGCCGTGGCTGCGCTCGTAGTCGGCGGCGAAGCGCTTGAGGAAGTTGATGGCCACCGGTTCATCGACCAGTTGGCGTCGGCACTGGTCCTCGCAGGGCCGCGGACAGATGCGGCCGATGACCGCCGGGAACGGGTTGCGCTCCTTGATGGTTTGCACGGCCCCGTGATAATCGCCCTCGGCGATCTGGCGGATGTAGGTACGGATGTCGATGCCGGCCGGGCAGACCCGCTGGCAGGGGGTGGTGCAATCGGACTGGGTGTACTCGTGGAGAATGCGCCGGGAAACCGAACTCAGGGTGATGATGTGCTTGGGGCAGACCCGTTCGCAGGCGCCGCACCCGGTGCATTTTTCGGCGTCCACCACCGGCAGGCCGTCCGGTCCCATGTGCAGGGCGTCGAACTGGCAGGCCCGCACGCAGGAGCCCAGGCCGAGGCAGCCGATGGCGCACACCTTCATTCCACCGCTGAGCAGGGCCGCCGCACGGCAGTCGCCGATGCCGTCGTAGTCGAACTTGGTATCGGCCTCGGCCACGCCGTAGGTGCAGCCCGGACGGCTGATGTCCGGCTCGCGCGCCTCGATTTTGACACCGAGCAATTCCGCGATGGCAAGGGCCGTTTCTTCCCCCGCCGCCACGCAACTGTTGGGAGCGGCCGTTCCGGCGACGATGGCCGCAGCATTGGCGCTGCATCCCGGGTACCCGCAACCGCCGCAGTTGGCCCCCGGCAGGGCCGCCTCCACGGCCTCGATCAGCGGATCGACGTAGACATAAAAGATTTTGGATGCAATGGCGAGGCAGACGCCGACCGCCACACCGAGCCCCCCCATCAAGATCAAGGCTTGCAGCATGGTTTCCTCTCGGCTTGTTTTAAGGATGGACGCGGGGCGGGCGCGCCAGGGGCCCCCGCCAATGCTCAACGAAACCCTTTATCCTTTGTGCCGTGCGATTTTGTCAACCCTGTCGCTATCGATGTTGAACCGTCGCGGCCCGCGCACGCCGCATCACCAGGATCCGTCCAGCCCCCGCAGGCCGTTCATGTAAAGGCGCCCGGAGGCGACAAACAGCGAATAGCGCGTCAAGAGAACAGGCAGATCGTAGGACTGGGCCAAGGCCACGACATTGTCGGGGGGACGCTTGCCGCGCACGAAAACCACGCAGCCGACCCCGGCGATCTTGGCGGTGCGCAACACCTGTTCGGTAGTCAGGCCGGTGAGCAAAACCGCCGACTTGGCCGCCGCCGACAGCACGTCCTCCATCAGGTCGGCCCCCCCGCCGGCCAGGACGATGTCGTCCAGGTGGTCATCGCCGTGCAGCACTTGGGCCTTGAGAATATCGCGGACTTCGTAGATTTTCATGGACATGGGAAAGACCTGCCGCAGCTAAAAGTTACCGATACCTCTCGCGGTTTCGACTGGGACAACACCCGTCCTCGCAGGTAGCGCCTTCCTCCGGGCGCAACACGTAATACACGCGGCCGACCACGGGCTCGGCGCAACACGGTAACGATGGCGCCCGGGGTTTGCCGGTGGGCGGCGATGATGCGGTCCACAGCCACCAGGGTCGCCGCATCGATGTCGGCCAGATCGCTAGGCGCGGGGCGCGGGCGGGTAAATTTTCCCGCTGAAAACATTTCACAAACGCCTGGGGATGTCAATGAAATCTCAAGCAAATGGCGGGACCATCAGGGACCTCGCGGCCCTTGACCAAACGGCGCATGGGTCGCTGGGCCGGGACGCCTTCCGGAAAATTTTGAGCCGCCTGGCGGTTTCCCGGCCGCCAGGTTTTTGCTATGCTCGGCGCACCGGCTCGACCGACCCGGCAACCGAATCGAGGCGCCATGATCCGCTACAAGCCAATGGCCGAAGAAACGGCCCGCCGTATCCGCCGCCACATCTCCGGTTCGCCCGAAGTGGGCCTGATCACCGGCACCGGCCTGGGTGCCGCGGTGCCCGAGATGTCCGCGACCGTCGATTTCGACTACGAGGACTTGCCCCATTTTCCCCGCTCCACCGTCGCCGGGCATCCGGGCCAGCTGTCGCTGGGCCGGGTGGCCGGCCGCCTGGTGCTGGCCTGCAAGGGGCGGTTTCACCTCTACGAGGGCTACGATCCGCTGCAAGTCACCTTTCCCGTCCGCGTCATGCAGGAGCTGGGGGTGACCTGCCTCGTGGTGACCAACGCCGCCGGCGGGCTCAACCCGGATTTCGTTCCGGGAGATATCATGCACATCCGCGACCACATCAACCTCACCGGGGTCAACCCGCTCTGCGGGCCCAACGAGGAGCGATGGGGGCCGCGTTTCCCGGACATGTCGCGCGTTTACGATCCGGGCCTGGAAGCCCTGGCCCACCGCAAGGCCCAAGAGGCGGGCTTCACGCTGCGTCGAGGGGTCTACACCGGGCTGCGGGGCCCCTCGCTGGAAACCCCGGCGGAGGTCCGCTTTCTGAAAATCATCGGTACCGATGCGGTGGGTTTTTCCACCGTGATGGAAACCATCGCCGGGGCGCATGCCGGCATGCGGGTGCTGGGGCTGTCCACCATCACCAACGTCAACAACCCGGACCGACCGGTGCCCGCCACCCTGGAAGAGATCGTAGCCGTGGCCAGCGCGGCCGCCCCGCGCCTGGCGACCTTGGTGGAAGCAGTGATCGCCGCGCTTTGAGAGCAACCCCGATCGGATTCAAGCCACCCAGGAAGTCACCAGGGCCGCCTTGGCCCGGGCCTGGTCCAGCAGGGACGCAAGGTCGATGGTGAGCAGGCGCCGATCGCGCATCACCAGGCGGCCGTCGATCACCGTGTGACGCACGTCGGCACTGCGGGCCGCGTAGACGAGGTGCGAGACCGGGTTGTAGAGCGGGGTGAGATGCGGCTGGCGGGTGTCGACCACGATGAGGTCGGCCCGCTTGCCCGTCTCCAGGCTACCGATGCGGTGGGCCAGCCCCAGGACCCGGGCCCCTTCGATGGTGGCCAGGCGCAGCACCGTGGCCGCATCCATCACCGTCGGGTCCAGCCGCTGCACCTTGTGCAGCTTGGCCACGGTGTCCATTTCCCCGAACAGGTCCAGGTCGTTGTTGCTGGCGCAGCCGTCGGTGCCCAGCCCCACCGTCACGCCGGCGGCCAGCAGCTCGGGCAACGGCGCCACCCCCGAGGCCAGCTTCATGTTGCTCTCGACGCAGTGGGCCACCCGCACGCCCCTTTGGGCCATCAGGGCGATTTCATCGGCTGTCAGCCAGACGGCGTGGTCGGCGATCAGGTTGGCGTGCAACAGGCCGAGGCGGTCGAGATGGGCCACCGGCCGCAGCCCGTAACGCTCCTGGATCTGGCGGGTTTCACCGTCAGTCTCCGCCAGGTGCATCACCAGCGGCACGTCGTAATGGCGGGCGATGCGATCGGCTTCCCGGAGCAGCTCCGGCCGGCAGGTGTACGGCGCGTGGGGCTGAACGGCCACCGAGACCAGGGGATCGCCCCGCCAGGTCTCGATGAGTTCGCGGGTGTAGGCGAAGCCGGCCTCGATGGGACCGTAGTTGGGCGAGGGAAAATCGTAGAGCACCTCCCCCACCACCGCCCGCACCCCGCAGTCCCTGGCGGCCCGGGCCACCTCGTGGGCGAACAGGTACATGTCGCAAAAGCAGGTGATCCCCGCGCGAATCATTTCGGCGCAGGCCAGGCGGGCGCCGGTGTGCACGAACGCGGCATCCATGCGCGCCTCGGCGGGAAAGATGTAGCTTTCCAGCCACTGCATCAACGGTAGGTCGTCGGCCAAGCCGCGAAACAACGTCATGGCGGCATGGGTATGGGTGTTGATCAACCCGGGCAGAACCAGCCCGCCTTCGGCATCCAGCCGCTCGCCGCCGGCGGTGGCGGGCGGATCCCCCGCTTCCACGGCCGCGATGCCGCCGGCGCGCACCATCACGTAGCCGCGGGGCAGGATCGTGCTATCCGCGTCCATGGTCACCACCGTTGCATTGTAGATCACCAGCTCTTGTTCGGGCATGGCCTCCATCCATTTCGGTGCGCGCCAGGGCAAACGGTCTTGACGCCCCCCCTGAAAGAAATCCGCAATCGGCCGGACGACACGGATTCCGGGTCGAAGCCAGAAAACGCGGGGGAGGGGAATCCTGGCCCCGGCTTGCAAACCGGCCCACAACCCCGCGCACCGGCTGGACAGCTGCGGCCCGGGGCGGTAAAAGAGGGGCCCATGGATTCCAACGACCTGGTTATCTACAACGGCATCGTGATGACGGTCAATCCGGCCTTCGACATCCACCGGCCCGGAATGGTCGTCATCCGCGATGGCTGCATTGTCGAAGTGGGCCCCTGGGCGCCCGGCCAACCGCCGCCCCCGGCACGACAACGGATCGACGCCGAGGGCGGCATCGTGATGCCGGGCTTGGTCAACACCCACACCCACCTGCCCATGACCTTGTTCCGCGGCCTGGCCGACGACCTGCCGTTGATGCAGTGGCTGGAAAGCTACATCTTTCCCGCCGAGGCGCGCCACATCAACGCCCGAACGGTCGATCGCGGCACCCGCCTGGCCTGCGCCGAGCTGCTGCTCGGGGGAACCACCTGCTGCTGCGACGGCTACTTTCTCGCCGACCAGGTGGCCGAAGCGGCGGCCGCCATGGGCCTGCGCGGTGTCATCGGGCAGGGCGTGGTGGATTTTCCGGCCCCGGGGGTGCCGGATGCCGCCGGCAACGTGGAAGCGGCCGGGAACTTCGTCAACCGCTGGCAAAACAAGTGCTCACGCATCCACCCGGCCATTTTCTGCCACTCGCCCTACGCCTGCGGCCGGGACACCCTGGTACGCGCCAAGCGGGCGGCCCGCGCGGCCGGGTGCCTGTTCCAGATCCACGTGGCCGAAACCGAGGCCGAGCGGCGCGAAAGCATCGCGGCCCACGGGCTCTCGCCGGTGGCCTGGCTGGAGCATTTAGGCATCTGGGATGATCGCAGCCTGGCGGTACATGCCGTGTGGGTGGACCGGGACGACATCGCGATCCTGGCCAGGCGCCGGGTGGCCGTGTCCCACAACCCCCAGAGCAACATGAAACTGGCCTCGGGCGTGGCGCCGGTGCCGGCTTTGCTGGAGGCGGGCATCACGGTGGGCCTGGGTACCGACGGCTGCGCCAGCAACAACGACCTGGACCTGCTGCGGGAGATGGACACCGCCGCCAAGCTGCACAAAGTCACCACGGGCCGCCCCACGGTGGCCGATGCGCGGCAGGTGGTGGAAATGGCCACCAGCGCCGGGGCCAGGGCCATCGGCCTTGGCGATGCGGTGGGCAGCCTGGAGCCGGGCAAACGGGCGGACATTGTCGTCCTGCACGCGGACCGTCCCCACCTCGTGCCGGTCTACCACCCGGCCTCGACGGTGGTTTACGCTGCCACGGCCGCCGACGTTCGCCACGTTCTCGTCGACGGGCAAATGGTGGTGCACGACGGCATCCTGCAGACCGCCGACGTGGACCAAATCCTGGCAGATGTGCGGCAGGTGGCCGCCAGGATCGTCCCGGCGCATTGACTGGATTTATTTCGGAATTTCCTTTTGCCGTTGCCACGAAGAGCTGTTCATGTCGCTTAAATCGCTGATCCAGGCGGCCCAGGGCCAAATCGACTGTGACCTGCTGTTGACCCATGCCAGGATCATCAACGTCTTCGACGGCCGCATTTACGAGGGCTGCATCGCTATTCACGGCGGATACATCGCGGCCCTGGAGCGGCGTCCCGCGCGGCGGGAAATCGACCTGGGCGGACGCTGGGCCGCGCCCGGTTTCATCGACGCCCACGTGCACATCGAAAGCGCCATGAGCGTACCGGCCCAGTTCGCCCGGGCCGTGCTGCCCCACGGCACCACCACGGTAGTGGCCGACCCCCACGAGATCGCCAATGTCCTGGGCACCGCGGGCATCGACTACATGCTGGCCGCCAGCGAGGGGCTGCCCTTGCAGTGTCTCTTCGCCCTGTCCTCCTGTGTGCCGGCCACCGCCATGGAAACCGCCGGCGCCCGCCTGGGCGCCGCCGACCTGGAGCGTTTCTGGTCCCATCCGCGTATCGTAGCCCTGGCGGAAATGATGAATTTTCCCGGCGTACTGGCCGCCGATACCGAAGTGCTGGCCAAGATCGCCGCCGCCGAAACACGGGGCAAGCCGGTGGACGGTCACGCCCCGGGACTGGGGGGAGCAGGCCTGGCAGCCTACATCGCCGCCGGGGTGGGCAGCGACCACGAGTGCACCCGGCCCGAAGAGGCCCTGGAAAAACTCGCCGCCGGCATGCGCATCATGATCCGCGAAGGCACCGGCGCCAAGAATCTCGACGCCCTGCTGCCCATCGTCAACGACGACAACTGGCCGCGCATCATGTGGTGCACCGACGACCGGCATCCCCACGATCTCATCGCCGAAGGACACATCGACGCCCTGGTACGCCGGGCCATCGCCGCTGGGATGGACCCGGTGCGCGCCATCCGCCTGGCCACCCTCACGCCCGCCACGTATTTCGGCCTGCGCCGCTGCGGGGCCCTGGCCCCCGGCCGGCGGGCCGACGTGGTGATTCTCGACGACCTGGAGCAGCTTGCCGTCGGCCAGGTGTGGGCTGGCGGACAACAGGTGGCCGCAGGGGGAGCCATGATCCTGGAAGACGACACCTCCAGCCCGGTAGCTCCCACCGTGATGCGGCTGGACGCCTCGTCCTTGAACCTGGCCGTGCCCGCCAACGGCGGCCAGGTCCGGGTCATCGAACTGGTGCCCGGGCAAGTCGTCACCGGCAGCGGCCAGGCGACGGCAAGCGTCAGGGACGGCCTGGCGGTGGCGGACCCGTCCCGGGACCTGCTCAAGCTGGCGGTGGTGGAGCGCTACAGCGGCCGCGGGCAGACCGGCATCGGGTTCGTGCGCGGCTTCGGCCTGAAACGCGGCGCCCTGGCCTCCAGCGTGGCCCACGACTCCCACAACATCATCGCCGTGGGCGTGGAAGATGAGGATCTGCGCACCGCCATCGCCGCCGTGGCCGAGATGGGCGGCGGCTTGGCCGTCGCCGCCAACGGCCGGGTTCACAGCCGCCTGCCGCTGCCGGTGGCCGGGTTGATGAGCCTTGAGCCGGTGGAAACGGTCCGCGATCGGCTCGACCGGCTCAACGCGGTGGTGCGCACGCTGGGCGGACGGTTGAGCGATCCGTTCATGACCCTCTCGTTTCTCGCGCTGCCGGTGATTCCCGAGCTCAAGCTCACCGACCAGGGCCTGGTGGACGTGGTCCGCTTTGCCCTGGTGCCGCTTTTCGTGTAAACCGCCGGTAAGCTGAAACACCCCAACAAAGGAAGGTGCGATGACATCCAACGCCATCCCCACGCGTCCCATCTGGTTCGACCCGGCCACCGAGACGGTGCGGGTCATCGATCAACGCCAACTGCCCCACCAACTGGTGGTGATGGATCTGGCCAGCGTGGACGCGGTGATCGAGGCCATCGTGGAAATGGTGGTGCGCGGGGCGCCGCTCATCGGCGTCACGGCAGCCTACGGGATGTATGTGGCTTGCGCCAACGAAAGGGCCGGCATCGACGATGCCCGCCTGCGACAGGAAGCCCGGCGGATCCGCTCGGCCCGCCCCACGGCGGTCAACCTCACCTGGGCCGTGGACCGGGCGCTGGAGATACTCCTGGCAACGCCCCCGGCCGCTCGCAAGGCTGCGGCCCTGGCACTGGCGGCGAAAATCGCCGAGGAGGAGGCAGACAACTGCCGCCGCATCGGCCGCCACGGCCTGCCGTTGATCGGAGCCGTCGCGGCGAAAAAAGGCGGTCCGGTCAACGTGCTCACCCACTGCAACGCCGGGTGGCTGGCCTGCGTCGAATACGGCACGGCCACCGCACCCATCTATGCCGCCGTCGAGGCCGGCATCGACGTGCACGTCTGGGTGGACGAGACACGGCCCCTGAACCAGGGAGCCCGCCTGACGGCCTGGGAGCTGGCCCGGCGCGGCATTGCCCACACCGTGATCACCGACAATGCCGGCGGCCATCTCATGCAGCACGGCATGGTAGACCTGGTGATCGTGGGCACCGACCGCACCACCGCCGCCGGCGACGTGGCCAACAAGATCGGCACCTACCTCAAGGCCCTGGCGGCATATGACAACGGGGTGCCCTTCTACGTGGCCCTGCCTTCGAGCACCTTCGACTGGCGCCTGGACGACGGCGTCGCCCAGATTCCCATCGAGGCCCGGGATCCCGACGAGGTGCGCTACGTGCAGGGCCGGGCCGACGGCCGGATCGTGCGGGTGCTGGTGCCGCCGGCCGAAAGCCCGGCGGGCAACTACGCCTTCGACGTCACCCCCTCTCGCCTGGTCACCGGCTTTATCACCGAGCGGGGCGTCTGCGGGGCCACGGCCGAGGAAATCCGGAACCTGTTTCCCGACCGGAACGACCCGTCATCTGAAATTTGAGACTTGAAATTTCCGCTTCGGCCGAGCTCTTGCTTTTCGGCCTCTTTTACCCTTTAATGCGCCCATGCTCAGCGACCTGGAAAAACGCGTCATCGCCTCGATTCAAGGCGACCTGCCCGTCACCGAGCGGCCCTATCGGCTGATCGCCGAGCGCTTGGGCATCTCGGAAGCGCAGTTGCTGACCGTCTTGCGCGATCTGTGTGACCGCGGCGTGATCCGCCGTTTCGGCGCCACCTTGCGCCATCAAAAATCCGGTTTTGCCGCCAATGCCATGGGGGCCTGGCGAGTGCCCGAAGCGCGCGTCACCGAGGTGGGCCAGATCATGGCCGCCTCGCCCAGCGTGTCCCACTGCTACCGCCGCGATCCCAACGCCCGCTGGCCGTACAACCTCTACACCATGATCCATGCCGGCGACCGGGAGACCTGCCAGGCCATCGCCGAGGATCTCTCCCGCCGCACCGGGATATCGGACTACATCCTGCTGTTCAGCCGCCGCGAACTGAAAAAAACCTCCATGCAGTACTTCCCTGACCCGTGAGCCCCGCCGCCCCCCGCGTTTTGCTGGTCAATCCCTGGATTCACGATTTTGCCGCCTACGACTTCTGGGCCCGCCCTCTGGGCCTGCTCCTGCTGGCGGCCATCCTGCGCCGGCACGACTACTCGGTGACCTACTACGACTGCCTGGACCGGTTCCACCCCCGGGCGAGGACCTCCCCTTCGCCGCAACGCCAGGGACGCGGGCCGTTTTTCAAGACCCCCATCGCCAAGCCGCCGGGGTTGTCCGACGTGCCGCGCACCTTCTCGCGCTACGGAATTCCGGTGGATTGGCTACGCCAGGACCTGGCCGCCATGACGCCGCCGGATCTGATCCTGGTCACCGGCCTGATGACCTACTGGGCATCGGGGGTGGCCGAGACCATCGCCGAGCTCAAGCGGGCCTTTCCCGGACGCCCGGTGGTGCTGGGCGGCATCTATTCCACCTTGCTGCCCGATCACGCCCGGCGCCATTCCGGCGCCGACCACGTGGTGACCGGGGCCGGCGAAAGAGCCGTGCTGGAAGTGGCGGCCGAGCTTACCGGTTACCGGCCGGATTGGCGCTTCGACCCGGACGACCTGGACACCCATCCGCTGCCGGCCCTGGACTTGCAGCGCCGGGTGCCCTTCATTCCCCTGCTCACGGCCCGCGGATGCCCGTACCGCTGCGCCTACTGCGCCGCGGCCATCCTGGCACCGGTGCGCCAGCGGCGCAATCCGCAGCTTGTCTTCGAGGAGATCGTCCACTGGCACCGGCGCTTCGGGGTGCGCGACGTGGCCTTCTACGACGATGCGCTCCTGGTGGATGCCGAAGCCCACGCCCTGCCCCTGTTCGATCGCATCGCCGCCGCCGGGTTGGGCCTGCGCCTCCACACCCCCAACGCCCTGCACATCGGCTGCATCGACGACCGGGTGGCCCGGGCCATGCGGCGCGCCGGCATGACAACGATCCGCCTCGGCCTGGAAACCACCGATTTCGAGCACCGGCGCCGCCTGGACGCCAAGGTGAGTGCGGGGCAGTTTCAGCGCGCGGTGGACTGCCTCCAGCGCGCCGGCTTCACCAGCGACCAGATCGGCGCCTATCTGCTCGTGGGCCTGCCGGACCAGCCGCTGGAAGCGGTGGAAGCGGCCATCGCCGCGGTGCGCGCCGCAGGGGTCACGCCGATTCCGGCCCACTATAGCCCCATCGCCGGCACCCCCCTCTGGCCGGCAGCCAAGCGTGCCTCGCGTTACGACCTGGAAGCCGATCCGGTTTTTGCCAACAACGCCATTTGGCCTTGCCGCCCAGAAGGATTTTCCTGGAGCTGGCTCAGCCGCCTCAAGGCGCTTTGCGCCGGGGCAGGCCACTGACGGGGGGACAATCCCCCCTCACATAACGAAAAAACCGCCCGCAACGGCAGAAGCCGGCACGGGCGGCAGGTTCAAGGCTTTCGGCGAGATGGACTAGGAAGCCCGGAGGGCCGCCACCGCGATGCGATAGCAGCGCAGGCAGCGGTAGGCTTCGGCGGTGGCTTGGGCCTGGTTCAAGCAGCCCTCGACTTCCTCGAAATTGGTCTTGCGTACCTCGGGGGCCATCACCGGCGGATCGAACCTCTCGGTGACATCGTGGAAAGGCCAGGTTTCGTTCCGGTCCAACACCTCGCTGTTGTTGACAATCGCTTTCAGCACCTCGGAAACGGTGGGTTGGACATTGCCTTCTTCAAGGTACTGGGCGATGTGATACGCCGCCTTCTTTCCCGCGGCCAGGGCGGCGATGAGGGTGGACGGTCCGGTGACGCAGTCGCCCCCGCCGAACACCGTCGGTTTTTGGGACTGGAAGGTCATCTGGTCCACCACCAACGTCTTCCACGGCGTCAGGTTCTCGGCCTCGGGCAGGACGCAGTCCACCATGCAAACCTGCCCCACCGCCGGGATGATGGCGTCGCATTCGATGACGAACTCCGACCCTTCCACCGGCACGGGGCGGCGCCGGCCGCTTTTGTCCGGCTCGCCCAGGGTCATGCGCCGGCACTCCAGGCCCCGCACCCGGCCGCCTGCTTCCACGATGCGCACCGGCGCCACCAGGTAGTGAAACTTGACCCCCTCTTCCTTGGCCTCGTGAATCTCCTGGGGATCGGCCGGCATTTCAGCCTCGGTGCGTCGATAGAGGAGGTTGACGTCCTTGAAACCGATGCGCAGGGCCGAGCGGACACAGTCCATGGCCACGTTGCCCCCGCCCACCACCACCAGCTTCTCGCCCTCGATGGGCCGACGCCCCCGGGCCACCTCGGCGAGAAAATGGACTCCGGGCATGAAGCATTCGTAGCCGGCGTCCTCGCCCTCGCAGCGCATCTTGGAGGATTCCGGCGCGCCGACGCCCAAAAATACGGCCCGGTAGCCCTGTTGGCCAAGCTCCTCGATGCTGATGTCCTCGCCCACCCGGACACCGTAGCGGATTTCGGCGCCAAGCTGCTCCACCAAGGATGCTTCATAGGCGATGACATCCCGCGGGAGCCGGTAGGAAGGGATGCCGAAAGAGGCCATGCCGCCGGCCTTCTCCTGGGCTTCGAAAATCGTGGTGCGGTAGCCACGCTGCCCCAGGTAGAAGGCACAGGACAGCCCGGCCGGCCCGGCCCCCACCACCGCCACGCGGTCTTCGCGGGGCGGGGCCGCTTCCAATTTCGGGGCGGCCCCGGTGTGCATTTCGTGGTCGGCCAGATAGCGCTTGAGCGCCCGGATGGAGATGGGGGCATCCACCAGCGCCCGCCGGCAGTTGGCTTCGCAGGGGCGCACGCAGACACGGCCGATGGTGCCCGGCATGGGGCAGTCACGCCGCACCACGGCCAAGCCCTCTGCCAGTTTGTTCAGACGGATTGCCTCCACGTAGGCCGGTACATCGACGTTGGAGGGACAGGCGCTCATGCACGGTGCCGCCACGGCGGCCTCGTAGCGGTTGCGGGGCACCACGCGCTTTTCGCGAATGGTGGCTTCAAAAACGCCGCGGTAGCGCTGGAGCATCTCCAGGGTGGGCGGTGCGACAAACAGGCCGACATCGCAGCGCGCCGCATCGGAAATGAAGCGCGCCATAGCGGCGATCTCTTCCAGGTCGCCGGGACGCCCCTCACCGTTGCAGATTCGATCCATGATGGCACACAACCGCACCGTACCTTCCCGGCAGGGCGTGCACTGTCCGCAGGACTCGTCCCGGACCTTTTCCAGGTAGGCCCGCAGCAGATCCACCGGATCGACTTCCGGATCCCAGACCACAAGCCCCTTCCACCCCAGCACAGCCCTGAATGGGGTGTCGTCGTCTGCGGAACCTCCGTTGCCTTTGCCATCCAAACGACCGGTCCAGCCTTTCCACGTACAGACCAACGGATCATCCATGGGTGCCACTCCTGTCTGTTTTTTCGATTTTTTTCTGGGAGACAACCGTATTTACTACGAGATGGGGCCCGGGTCAAACCCTGACATGGTTTCAATTTTCGCGGCGGACCGAGGGAAACAAAGCCAGGGCTTTTGGGGGGCAGGGAAAGCCCGCTCCCCCCACAACGCCGCCCTCCTTGACGCCGACCGGTGGTCATGGTAGGGAGCGTCCCATCACGGCGGTCGGAAACCACCCGCCTTACCAAAATAGGAGCCTTTTCAATGCCTCGTGTCTCCCGCCCCGCTGCCGCGTCCGCGGCGGAGGGTCACTCCAGCCGGTTCGTTGTCCTGACGGCCATTTTCGTGGCCTGCCTACTCGTCTCGAACCTCATTGCCGGGCGTCTCATTGCGATCGCCGGCGTGGCGCTGCCCGCCGCTGTCCTGATTTTTCCCATCACCTACATCCTGGGCGACGTGTGCACCGAGGTTTACGGCTATCGGCGCGCCCGTCTGGTCATCTGGACCGGGTTTGCCGCCAACTGCCTCATGGTGACCTTCGCCCTGCTGACCATCGCCATGCCGGCGCCGGCATTTTTCGAGGACCAAGCCGCCTACGCCACGGTGCTGGGGCAAGCGCCCCGAATGGTCCTGGCCAGCCTGGCAGCCTTCTGGTGCGGGGAATTTCTCAACGCCTTCGTGCTGTCGGTGCTCAAACGGGCCACCCGTGGCCGCCACCTGTGGTCCCGCACCATCGGCTCCACGCTGGTGGGCCAGGCCGCCGACACCGGCATCTTTCTGACGGTGGCCTTCGCCGGCCTCATCCCCTGGCCCGTGCTCGTCGGCATGATGGGGGCCCAGTACCTGTTCAAGGTGGGCTTCGAAGCCCTCTGCACTCCCCTGACCTACGCCGTGGTGCACTGGTTGAAGCGCGTCGAGGGAGTGGATGCCTTTGACGACGGCATCCGCTACAACCCGTTTGGTGGAGGGACGGCATGGACCTGAATGAAAACCGCTTCGAGGCCCTGGGCCGCCATGTGGCCGAACCCCGGCGCCGCCTAGAAACCTTCCCGACCCCTTCCGGCGTCACCCGAGTGGTATTGGAAAGCGACGAGGTCACCAGCCTGTGTCCGGTCACCGGCCAGCCGGACTGGGAGCGGGTGCGCATCGAATTCATCCCCGGTCCCCTGTGCCTGGAAAGCAAGAGCCTCAAGCTCTACTTCTGGAGCTTCCGCAACGAAGGGCACTTCTGCGAGGCCCTGGCCGCCCGCATCGCCGCCGACGTGGCCGCCGCTGTCCAGCCCAAGTGGCTCAAGGTCACCGTCTTCCAGAAATCCCGCGGCGGCATCACCATCACCGCCGAGTCGGAAACCGGGATAGCTTGAATCAACTTATGGTGCCGATGCAGTGGGGAGCGATACCGACCCCGGCACCGAGAAATTCATCCAGAAGGAGTGAAACGCCCACGGCTGTCATTACCCGTGATGTTGTGGTGCCATAGGGCCCCGCATTATACCGGCATGAACCCTGGGGGGGGGATTTCAGAACGAGTTGATTCGAAATCGCCCGCCAGGCGGTCACCGCGGCAGGCGGGGACCAACCGCCGCCCCATTTCCGGGGCGTTCCCCCAGCCAAGGAGCGTAATCGATCCCATGGAAGCCCTCCTGCAACAGACGATGGGCGGCATGCCAATCTTCGCCCTGCTGCTCGGTATCGCGTTCTTCATCTTCATTCTCGGCTACGGGGCCGACCTCATGGTGGATCAGGCCGTGGCCTTGTCGCGCATGTGGGGCATCCCGCGCGGCATCGTGGGGGCAACCATCGTCAGCCTGGGGACCACCTTCCCCGAGGCCGCCGTGTCGGTCACCGCCGCCGTCCAGGGAGAACCGGGGATCGCCCTGGGCAACGCCGTGGGGTCTATCATCTGCGACACCGGCCTGATCCTGGGCATCGCCAACTGCATGGCCCCGCTGGCGCTCGAGCGGCACGTGGTCGGCCGCCAGGGGTGGCTCCAGCTCGGCGCCGGCGTGCTGCTGGTCCTGGCCTGCTTCCCCTGGGCGGCCCCCCACACGGTGTTCACCGCCGGCGGCCACCTGCCCCGGGCAATGGGCTTCTTCTTCCTGGTGCTCCTGGGTTTCTACATCGTGCTGTCCATCCGCTGGGCGCGGGAGGCCGACGCCTGCGCCGTCTGCGACGAGGCCGAGGGCGATACAACGGCGCCCCGCGCCCTGCTCAAGCTCGCGGCCGGGGCGATCCTGGTGGCGGGCTCCTCCCATTTCCTGATTCCCATGGTGCGCGAGACCGCCCTGCGCCTCTCGGTGCCCGAGAGCATCATCGGGGCCACCCTGGTGGCCTTCGGTACCAGCCTGCCCGAGCTGGTCACGGCGGTGACCGCCGTGCGCAAGGGGCACGGGGAGTTGGCCGTGGGCAACGTCCTGGGGGCTGACATCCTCAACGTGCTCTTCGTCGCCGGCACCGCCGCAGCCGTCACTCAAGGCGGGCTCATGGCGCCGCCGCATTTCTTCCAGATCCTGTTCCCGGCCATGCTCGCCGTGCTGTTCGTCTTTCGCATCGGCGTAATCGCTTCCGGGACCCACCTCAAGCGCCAGTTCGGTCTGGTGTTGCTCACCGTCTATCTGATGGTGATGGTGATCAGTTACAGCGGCAACATCGCGCCGCCCCACTGACGGGCGGGACCGGCCGGTGGCGGGGCTGCCGGTCGCCGTCCAGCCCAAGTGGCTCAAGGTCACCGTTTTCCAGAAATCCCGCGGCGGCATCACCATCACCGCCGAGTCGGAAGCCGGGCAACCCACTAAAACACCAGATATTTTTTATCGACAAGATTGTCTTTGGCGACCGATTCACAACATGAGAACCGTCTGGTCAACGATGGTGAAAATGAGACGATATATCAGTCAAAAATCTATGTTCATCGGGACAAGGCGGCGGGAGGTGGGGCAGCCTCGGAATGAAAGAAAGGGGGCGCCGGAATGACGGAGGGACACCTCGGGATGACAGCCCGGAAGCAGACGTCGGTTATTCTATCAGGCCGGTCACGCCAATGGCCGGCGGCAGTGCTGGTTTTACGATCTTTTGCATTCTAACGACCTTTGCTTTGTCGCTGCGGCTCACCGCTCGATGCGAAAAATCAGGTCGCCGACCTGGGCCTCGGGACCGGAGGAAATTTCCAGGTCCAGGTAGCGGTTGAGGTTGTAGACGGCAACCACCCGGCCCACGCCGTTAAACAGTCCCACGGCGTAGCGCACCAGCAGGCGCGAGTTGATGCGCTTGCCCACGGTGAGCTGGGCGCCGTAGAGCCCGTTGTCAGTATCCAGCCCCAGTTCGTCGAAGCCGACGGTCTGCCCGATATCGCGGGCGATGTCGTCCGCCCGGGCCACCCCCAGCCCGGCCAGGGCGTTGAGCAGCAGGGTGGCGTCGGCGCCGCTGGCGCCTTCCGACAACCGCTTGCCGGTGAGCAGCAGGCTCAGGGCGTCGCTCTCGGACAAGGCCGGCACAGAGAACACCCGGCTGCGGGGATCGCCGAGGGTGCCCGTAAGCTCCAGTCCGGCCCGGTAGGAGCCCGCGCTGCGCGAGGCGCGCACATCTAGGCCCGGGTCGTCCAAGGGACCGTTGAAGGTGAGCCGGCCCCGGGTGATGCGCAGATCCTGCCCGTAGGCGGTGTAGCGGCCCTCCTTGATGTCCACCTCGCCAAAGGCGGCGATGGGGTCGCTCCCGTTGCCGCGCAGGCGGAGGCGACCGGCCAGGCCGGCGGAAAATCCCATGCCTTCCAGATGCACCTTTTTCCCGAGCACCACCTCGACATCGGTGCGCACCCGGTAGCCGGCGGCCGCCCGTTCCTCCCGTCCGGCCAGCACCAGGTCCGGCGATTCACGGACCACCCCTTCCGGCATCCTCTGCACCCACGCCTCCACCCGGGGCAGCACAACCCGCCCCCGGATCTCGGCCGCCGCCGGGTCCGCCTTGACGGTCAGGGTTGGGCTGGCGTCCACCACCAGCTCGGCGGTGCGCAACACCGGCATATCCTCGCCGTCGATGGACATTTCGATGCGCCACTCGGGCAGTCGGGCCAGCGACCCCTGGCCCGTGACCTGCAGCCGGCCGCCCTCGACCCCGTCCAGTTCGCCCTCGATTTTGAGCCGTTGGTTTTCGTCGATATCCAACCGCAGGCGCCCTTCCTGGTAGGCGACCCCGGTATCCGGCAGGCCGAGGGACACGTTGCCCACCGTGACCCGGCCTTGGAGCGCCGGCTGCGCCAGGGTGCCGGCCAACACGAAACGGGCCTCGCCTCTGCCGGTCAGGTCGGAAACAACGGGGATGAAGACCTTGCCCCAGGAGAGGTCGGGTATCTGCAGGTTGATCTCACCAGAAAGCGGCTGCTCGCCGTCGAGTTGGGCGGAAATCTCGCCGTCCAAAACCGCATCTCCGGACAGCCGGGCGCCGATCCGTGCCTGGAACCGCTGATCACGCAACGTCGCCAGAATCCGGGTGCGGCGGTAGTCGACGGCCAGCGGGCCCTCGGTCAATCCCCGCACGATGATCCGGTTGTCCGGCAGCCTCAGCTCGACCTCGCCCTCGACGGCAGCGCCGATGCGGGCGTCGGCGACAAGGGTCGCCTCGCCGGGCAGGCGCACGGTCTCCGGGAGCACGGGAGCGGCCAGGGCCAGGGGCAAACGGGCCTGCAGGGCGAGGTGCAAATCCTGGCCTTCCCGGCGAGAGGCCGACAGGCAGACCTGTCCGTCGACCGCCTCCGCCGGCCTGGATGACAGACAGGCCTCACCCAGCGACAGCTCCTTTTCAGACAGTACCAGGGCCGCCGGCCGGGCCAGCCGCCAATCGCCGGCCTGGGTTTCCAGCAGCTCCAGGCGGGTCAACCGCCCCTGCCAGCGGCGCTCGTGCAGGCCGCCTTGCAGCGCCAGTTCCAGGCGACCGTGATCGCTGCGGGCTGACAGGGCAAGCGCGTGTTCTTCAAGTCTTCCGGTTAGTTTCGCCGTGGCCGCTTCCACCTGCCGGCCGGATGCCACCAGGCGGTTCAAGTCGGCCTCCAACGCCAATCGGCCGCCGTCGGCAGCAGCGCGCAAGTCCATGGCCGCAAGGCGCAGGTCGCCGTAAACGAGATCACGCCCGGTAAGGGTGGCCTCCACCTGCGGGGCCGCCAAGGTGCCCCGCAGGCGTCCCCCGCCCTCCAGCCGGCCGGCCAGCGGGGCCCCCAGGACCGGGGCCAGCGGCAAGCGGGCGAGGTCCGGCAGGAACAACCGGTAGCGCAGGTCAAAGGGCGGGGTAACGGTGCCGGCGAGCTGTATGCGGCCCTCGCCCAGGGTCAGGTCCGCCGGCTGCAGGCGCACCGTATCGCCTTCCACCGAAAGCGAAACCCGCCCCGAAAGGAGTTGACCCGCCACTTCGCCGCGCAAGTTTTCAAGCTCGGCGGACAGAAACGCCCGCCCCCCGCGCCAGTAGCCCCGAGAAGAGAGATCCAGGCCGATCCGGCCGTCGAGGCCGCCGCTGTCGATGTCCAGTGTCTCCAGTTTAGACAGATCCACCTCGTCCAACGACAGCCGGGCCGACCATCCGATTTCCTCCCGGCCCAGTTGCAGATCGGCCTCCCCGGCCACCCGGGCCCCGAGGACGCGGCCGGCCAGATCGTGAATCTCGGCGCGGCCAAGATCGCCGGTCACATGCAGCCGCAGGTCCGTCAGGGCGATGCCCGCCACCTCGGCCTGGCCGTCCACCAGGCGGGTGTCGTGGTTCAGCTCGCCTGGCCGGTTCATCTGGCCGGAGCTGGTCAGCTCAAAGGAGACCGGACCGGTGGCCGCATCAAGCCAGGGCCCCGGCTGCAATCCTTTGGCGCAAATCCTCGCCTGCCAGTCCAGGCCCTCTTCCCATCCCACCTCGCCGTTCAGGGTCAGGGAACCATCCAGAAGCTCGGCGGTGAGCGCCTCGATCCGTGCCGCGGTGAGGCTGCTTTCCACGGCCAGCTTGACGGTGGCATCCGGCGTATCCTTTCCCTGCCAGCCGATCCGGCCGGTGGTGCGCAGCTTTTCCAGGTTCCCGTCGCCGGCCAGGGACCAGTCCAGTCGCCCGGCGTCAAGCGCCAGGTCGCCGACGACGCGAAGGTGCGCCGGGTGCGGCGCCTGCCAATCCAGGCTTGCCTCGGCGTCCAGGTTCAGCCTCGCCGGGGCCGACAGAGCCAGCTCGAGACGGGGGATCACGGCGCGCTGCCGGTCCACGTCCAGGGCGGCCTCCAGGAACGCCAGCCGGATGACGGCCGCCTCCGGCCCCGGTTGCACGGCCACACCACTCAGGCGCAGGGCATCGATCTGAACGGCCAGCGGCAGTTTCGTCCCCAGGGCCTCGATGTCCAGCGGCTTACCGGGCTCGGCAGCCGGCTGGCTTTCAGGAAGCCGCAATTTCACCCCCGCCGCCTCGACTCGGGGCAGGTGCAAGCGCATGGTCAGCAGGGCCGGCCAGGAAAAAACCAACTTGACCCGCTGCAGGGCGACGGCGGTGCCTGCGCCGTCCGCATAGCGAAGGTTTTCCAGGGTAATGCCCCGCCACAGGGTCCCCTCCACCTGCGCCACCGCCGCCCCGGGGACGGTCGCCAACGCCTTGTTGAGACTGTAGCGGGTGCCGCTCTCGGTGGCCAAAACCAGCACCAAAAGCGCTGCGAGGGCAACCAGCACCAGGGCGACGGCCCCCAGGCCCCAGCGCAGGATACGACCGGAGGCAATACGCACGGCAGCCATCAGAAATCCGCTCCAATGCCGATATGCAGCCGCACCGACGAGGACGCTGCGTCGAAGGGATGGGCCAGGTCCAGGCGCACCAGGCCGATGGGCGAACGCCAGCGGATCCCGGCCCCGGCGCCGGTCTTCAGGCGGAAATCGGTCAGATCGTCGAAAGCCTGGCCGCTGTCCACGAACACCGCCGCGAACCAGTCATCGCCGTAAACCGGATACATGGCTTCGGCGCTCAGAGCGCAGAGGTATCGGCCGCCCACCACCTGCCCCTCGTCGTTGATCGGCCCCAGGCTTTCATAGCCGTAGCCGCGCACCGAGTTGTCCCCGCCGGCGAAGAAACGCAGCGACTTGGGCACGCGCTCGAAGTCGTCGGCCCGTGTTGCCCCCAGCTCGGCCCGCCCTTGAAAGATGAAGCGCCGCCAGGAGCGGGACACCCCCCCGCGGGCCCGTCCCTGCACCAGCGAAGTCGCGCTGAAAAGCGGCTCGGCCGCCCCCCGCAAAATCAGGTCCAGCGAGTGGCCTTCCACGGGAAAGAGCGGATCGTCCAGCCTGCGCAGCCCCAGCTTGAGCCCGCCGAGCAGAAAGCTGTCGTCCTGGACCGGCGCGTCGCCGTAGCGGGTCCGTTCATAGAGGTATTCGGTGAAGACCGCCTGGGTCCAGCCGCCCCGCTCCCGGGCGTATTGCGCCCCCAGGGTGCCGGAATGGGTGACGATATCGTTGTTGTCCTCCCGGTCGGCCCGGGCGTAGAATTCCAGGCGGTCGGTGAAGGGCCGCTGCATGGGAATCGAATAGACGCTGTCCAGGGTCTGTCGACGCTGGGCCAGGCTGACCCCGGCTTTCCACTTGTGCCCGCTGCGGTTGACCCAGCGGCGCTCCACTTCGGCCCGGGTGCGCGGCCCGGTGTCGGTGCCGTAGCCCAGCCGGAATTCGTAGCCGGTGCGGGGGCGCTCTGCCAGCAGCACGTTCACCGGCACGGCGCCGTTTGCGCGGGCATCCAGGTCCGGACGCACCCGCACGTCGGCAAAGTAGCCGCTGGCGGAAAGGCTGCTGCCGATGGCGGCCAATCGATCGCTGGAATAGGGTTCGCCCGCCTGGACAGGGATCAGCCGCCTCAAAAAAGCGTCGTCCAATACATCCTGCTCGGTACGGATGGCGGCGAAACGGTAACGCGGCCCCGACGCCAGGGTCAGCTCGATGCGGGCGGTGTTGGCCGCCGGGTCCACCCACAGGTTGCGACGGGTGTAGCGGGCATCCAGGTAGCCGCGGGACCAAGCCCGGTTGATCAGGCCGTCGCGGGCGGCATCGTAGCTTCCCTGGTTGAGGGCGGCGCCGACCTTGAGGGGCCAGTTCTCCTTCCATCGCCGGGCCGCGGCATCCTTCTCAAAAGGGCCTTCGATAACGATATCCACCGCCTCGACGCGCACCACCGGACCGGGGTCTATGGTGAGCACCGGCCCGCGACAGTCGCCGTCCTGCTCAATGGCCGTGTCGATGACGGCGTTGAAATGGCCCAGGGCCCGCAGGGCCGCCTCGGCTTTTTCGCGCGCCTGGCGCAGATAGGCGCGCATGCGCACCGGCGGCGCATTGCAGCCGAAGCGCGGCTCGGGCACCATGGCCCGAACGTTGGCTTCGAGCTCTGGATGCCCGTCCAGCCCCTGGATGCCAAGGCGCGCCGGCGGCGTTTGGGCTTCGGTCGCCCATCCGGCCGGCGCCGCCATGCCGGCCAGGAGGATGGCGGCCAGCAGCAGGGGCCAGCGGGAAAGCCGCCGCCGCGGGCAGCGGTCGACACCGCCAAACCGTGGCCCGGTGGCCTCAGGCAAAGCGATCATTGACCCGCCGGTCCTCCTGCGCCTAAAGTGATGGGAAACGGCAACCGGAAAGCCACCGGCCGGGTGGCAACGGAGATCCCCATGAGAGTCCTGTTCTGGTATTGCGACACCTTCGGCTGGAACCCGGCCCTGAAGACCCTGGACGACGCGCCCGAGGCCGAACCCAGCACCCATGAAAAGGCCGTAGTGGCCTTTATCCACGTGGAGCCCAAGGACATCGACAACGGCGCGGTGGAAACCAAGCTGGTCAAAAACGCCAAGTGGCTAGCGCGCAAATGGGAAACTTCCCTTGTCATTTTGCACTCGTTCACCCACCTGGGGGAGGACAAGGCCGACGCGCCCCAGGCCAAGGCCCTCATCGACAGGGCGCAGCAGCGGCTGGAAAGCGCCGACTACCGCGCCGTCCAGACCCCCTACGGCTATTTCAACGACCTGACCATCCAGGCGCCGGGACACCCCCTGGCACGCATCTTCAAGGAATTCTGAGGTCAGTGCCGCCGGCCATTGTCGTGGCCGGGTTGATCCAGTGGGTGACAGCGGCTTGTGAAAGTTTCCGGCAAGCTATCAGGCCGGTTGCGCCTAGTCACGGACGAGGCGCCTTTCCGTAGGACTTGAACCGCTCCACCACCCGCCGCATCTCGTCATCGGGCAGGATCCGGGGCGTGCCCACGGCCTTGGCCTGGTAGTAGATCCGGGCCACCAGCTCGATCTCCTCGGCCACGGCGAAGGCCTTATCCAGGTCGGCGCCCACGGCGATCATTCCGTGGTTGGCCAGCAGCACGGCGTTGGCCGACCCGATGGCATCCACCACGCCGCGGGCCAGGGCCTCGGTGCCGTAGGTGGCGTAGGGCGCCAGGGGCACCTTGGGGCCGGCGAATCCCACCAGGTAATGCACCGCGGGGATTTCCCAGTGCAGGCAGGCCAGAGTGGTGGCATAGACCGAGTGGGTATGCACCACGGCGGCCACATCCGGCCGGTGGCGATAGAGGGCCAGGTGAAAGGGAAGCTCACTGGAAGGCGCCAGCGCCCCCTCCACCCGCCGGCCCTCCAGGTCCACCACGGCCACATTGCCGGCCGTCAGCCGGTCGTAGGCCACTGCCGAGGGAGACACGGCCACCAGCCCCCGGCGACGGTCGCACCAGCTCAGGTTACCGCCGGTGCCGGTGGTCAGCCCGGCGGCCAGCATGCGCTTTCCAAGGCGCGCCACGGCGCCACGTTTGGCTTTCAAGATCATTTTCGCCTTTCCCTTCCTGGCATTCGCCACTCCCCCCGCTTGTATTCCCAACCGCAGATTCCTGGCGTCCAGGATGACGCTCCCCGACCGTCCCTGGCCGATTTGACATCGGCCGCCCCCTTGCCTAATGATAAGCAGCCATATCGCCGGCTAAATGCCGCCCTGCAGAAGGAGGATACGCATGAACATCATTGTTTCCGGCTCGTTGGCCTACGACCGCATCATGGACTTTCCCGGCTTTTTCGCTGACCACATCCTGCCCGAAAAAATCCACAACATCAACGTCTGCTTCATGGTCAACGGCCTCCAGGAAAGATTCGGCGGCACCGCCGGCAACATCGCTTACAACCTGGCCCTGCTGGGAGCCTCTCCGCTCATCGTAGCCGCCGCCGGCAAGGATTTCGGCCGCTACCGCCAATGGCTCCTCGACCACCGCCTGCCCCTGGAGGGCATCCGCCAGGTGGACGACGAATTTACCGCCGGCGCCTATATCACCACCGACCGGGCCAACAACCAGATCACCGGTTTCAACCCCGGGGCCATGAACCGCAGTGCGCGCTATGATTTCACCGGCCTGGACCCCGCCGACACCCTGGGCATCATCGCCCCGGGAAACCTCGAGGACATGCGCACCTACAGCCGCCGCTTCAAGGAGATGGGCTTGCGCTACATCTTCGATCCCGGCCAGTCCATCCCCGCTCTCAGCGGCGAAGACCTGGTGGAAATGACCTCCGGTGCGGCGCTGCTGATCTCCAACGACTACGAGATGGAAATGATCAAACGCGCCACCGGTTTGGATCTGCCGCAGATCCTGCGGCATTGCCAGGCGGTGATCACCACCCTCGGGGAAAAGGGGTCGATTTTGCAGGGGCCCGACGGTGCCTTCCCCATTGAGGCCGCCGTCAACGACGGGGTGGTGGATCCCACCGGGGCCGGCGACGCCTACCGCGCCGGCGTGTTGATGGGCATGGTCGAGGGCCGCGACCTGGTCACCTGCGCCCGCATGGGATCGGTCTGCGCCAGTTTCGCCGTGAGCCATCACGGCACCCAGGAGCACCACTTCACCCCCCGGGACTTCTGGCAGCGGTTCGAAACCTGCTACGGCCGGCCGTCGGCGGCGGCGTGACGCCGCTTCGACAAAATCGCCAAAAATTGTTCCAGGGGTCGCTCCGAACGCCGGCGGGGAATCTGCAGTCGGGGCAAAGGCTGAAAGCGGTGGCACCGCACGCCGGGTGCTTGACTTGCCCGAAAAGAAGAATTAGGGTTTTGCCGAAGAATTTCCGAGGTGATCCATGCCGATTTTCGAATACGTTTGCCGAAACTGCCAGGCGACCTTTGAAACCCTGGTGCTGCCCGGTGACAACGAAGCACCTGACTGCCCCCAATGCGGCGGCAGGGACGTGGAAAAGTTGATGTCCGCCGGGGCGATCCGCCCCCACGGGATTCCCACCGGCAGCGGGGGCTGGAAGCTGCCCAAGTGCGCTTCGGCCGGAAGCGGCTGAGGGACCCGCTGAAAGCCGCCGGGCGGCGGTTTCAAACGATCGCGCCACCAAACAGACGAAATCCAGGACGATAGAGGAAACACGCCATGCCGATGTATGAATTCAAATGCGAATGCGGCGAGGTGACCGAAGCACTTGTACGGATGGGGACCGAAGAGACCAAGTGCCCCAAATGCGGCCGCAAGGCCAAAAAAATCCTTTCCAACTGCACCTTTTCCCTCAAGGGCGGCGGATGGTACGCCGACGGCTACGCTGCCAAGAAGAAATCCTGACCGCCTACCGCGCCGGGAGGTGAACCCCTATTTGATCCGCCGCACCGGCGGGTGATCAGCGCGCCAGCGTTCCAGTTCTGCGAGCACGTTCAGCAGGTCGCGGCACATGGGACGAAAGGTGCGCACGTGCCCCTCGCAGTCGGGATCCATACCGCGGCGAAAATAGACGAAAACCGTTCCGGCCCCGACACCGCAGAGGGTTTCCAGAAGTTGGACGATTTCGGCGGCAATGCGATGGTAGACGCCGATATCCACCGACTCGCACGCCACCTCGGCCGCCAGCACGCGCACCCGCCTTACCGTGTCCGGGTGCCGGGCGCAGGCCGCGGCGGAAAGTTCCAGGGCCGCGCGGTTACGTTGCCGCAGCGCCTCGATGTCGGGCTTGATCATCTCGTTCATCGCTTTCCTCGGCCGCCTCAATATTGGCGGCCAGCTCCCGCCGCTCGTCGCAGCCCAACGCTTCCCGGCCATCCACCTGCCCCCAGAAACGTTTCAGATCCATCGACAGCTGCGCTGCATCGTCCACCCATCGCACCGCCCAGTAGGCGGGCAGCAAGCGGCGGTAATCGGAACGGGCAAAGCGGGCATCCACCAGGGCCACCACCCCGCGGTCTTCAGCCGAGCGGATCACCCGCCCGGCGGCCTGGAGCACACGGTTGATCCCCGGATAGCGGTAGGCGAAATCGAACCCGCGCCCCTGTTGTTCTCCTTCGTAGTAGCAGCGGATCTGCTCGCGTTCGGGCCCGATGGCCGGCAACCCCACCCCCACAACAATGGCGCCGGTCAACCGGTCGCCCACCAGGTCAATGCCTTCCCCGAAAACCCCGCCCATCACGGCGAATCCCAGCCGCGCACCCTCCGGCGCCGCCGGCAGCCACTGCAGAAACGCCTCCCGCTCGGCCTCGGTCATGGCCGGGGTCTGGCAGCGGGTAGGAACCTGCGGCCAGCGGCGGACCAACGCCTCGTGCACCTGGGCCAGATAGGCATAGGAGGGAAAGAAGGCGAGGTAGTTGCCCGGCCGGGCCGCCACCACCGCCGCGATGCTTTCCGCCACCTGGTCGACGCTTTCGGCGCGGTCCCTGTAGAAGGTGGAAACGCGCCGGACCACGCGCACGGCCAAGTGGCGGCGGTCGAAGGGCGAGGGAAACTGGCACCGGGCCACCGTTTTGGGAAGCCCGAGCACTGCGGCGAAATAGTCCATCGGCGCCAGGGTGGCCGAAAAGAAGACGGCGCCGGCGCACGAGCCGATGGTTTCCGCCAGCCCCGGTGCCGGGTCGATGCAAAACAGGCGCACCGAGGCGCTCCGCCCCAGGCGCCGGCAGAACGTCGCGTAGCGCCGATTGTAGGCCTCGGCGACCTGAACGAAGGCGTGCACGCGGAAGTAGCATTCCATCAACGGCGTGCGCCACGGGGCCTCGGCCTGGCGGATCAGGGCCGTTTCGGCCAGCCGCAGCACCCGTCTCAGGGCGCCTGCCACCTCCTCCGAAGGCCGCTCGGAGACCCCGGGACTGCCGTTTGACGGGGCGTTTTCCGCGGCGGCCGACAGGAGCCGGGCGGCCCGGCCCAGGGCACGGTAAAGGGCCGGCGCGGCCGTCTTCAAAGGCCGGCGTACAGCCTTGAGGTCATCGCTGGACAGCTCGGCCGAGTACATCTCCCGGGCCCGGTCCACCAGGTTGTGGGCCTCGTCCACGAGAATCAGGCTGCGGCCGGCGCCATCGTCTTCGAAAAACCGTTTCAGGCGCACCCGGGGATCGAAGACGTAGTTGTAGTCGCCGATGATGGCGTCGACCCATTCGGCCAGGGTCATGGCAAAATCGAATGGGCAGACCCGATGGGCCCGGGCCACGGCTTCCACCGCATCGCGGGTGAGGGCTTCGATGCCGAAGGCCGCCGCCAGGGCGTCGTTGAGCCGGTCGTAGTGCCCCCTGGCGAATTCACAGCGTGCGGCGCTGCATCCGGCCTCAGGGCAAAAGCAGATCTTGTCCTTGGCCGTAAGGCTGAGGGTCCGCAAGCGCAGGCCGGCGCGGCGCAGATGGGTCAAGGCATCCTGGGCCACCAGCCGGCCGGTGGTGCGGGCCGTGAGGTAGAACACCCGATCAATCAGCCCTTCGCCCATGGCCTTGACGGCCGGAAACCAGACCGCCATCGTTTTGCCGATCCCGGTGGGGGCCTGGGCCAGCAGCGGGCGACCGTCGCGCAAGGCCCGGTACACGGCCACCGCCATCTCCCGCTGGCCCGGCCGGTAGCGGGAAAAAGGAAACCCGAGGCCCCGGATGCTCTCGGTGCGCCGCGCGCGCCAGTCGATGATGGCTGCGGCCCACTCAAGGTAGCGCGCCACCACCGCATCGAAGAAGGATTTTAGCTCGTCTGCCGACAGCCGCCGTGGGATTTCGAGGATCTTGCCGCTGTCCAGGTGATAGCAGGTGAGCTGCACCGTTACCGCTTCCAGCTTCCGCTCTACGGCCAGCAGGTGGGCATAGATCCTGGCCTGGCCCCAGTGGACCGGATTGTCGGCTTCGGCATCCAGGGGCCGGGTGGTGGTCTTGATTTCCTCCACCACCAGCTCTTCCCCCCGGGGCCACACCCCGTCGATGCGGCCGCTGATGTGCAGCACGAAGCGCTCGGTTTCCACCCGACCGGCCACGGGCACTTCGGGCTGGTAGCCGGCCGGACGCGCCGCCTGGATGCGCCGGTGCCCGGCGATGCCCGCCTGGGCACGCCGCGGGCTGAGAAAAGCGACCTGCAGGTCCCCGCTGCGCAGCACGTGCTCGGCCAGGGTTCGCACGCCGATGGAAAGTTCGGGTTTGGAGGCCACGGGCTGGTACCGGTTTAAAACCCCATCAAGAAGGGGCGCCGAAATACGGTTTGGGCGCCTTGAACACCGCCAGTGGCGTACCATAATGCCGGTGGAACGCCAGGGTCAAGTGCCGGCGGGAGCCTCCCGGGGACCGTCTCAGCGGAAATCCGCCCGCCTCGCCATCGCTGGCTTGACCGGAGGGGCGCCATGTTCACCGGGACGGGCCGGCGCAAAGACGAGCCGGCGACGGCGCCGACAGGAGCCCATCGGATCGCTCCCTTGACAGGGTCCCGGGGACGAGGGGCCTGCACGCTTGTGCATATCCTTGCGGGATGTTATGAAACCGCCCCATGCCGTCTGCCAACGTCAAGATCTTCGCCACCCTCTTTTTGGCCCTCTTCACCGTGGTCACCGGGGTGGGCATTGTGGTGCCCCTGCTGCCGGTCTACGCCCACCACCTGGGGGCCAGCGGCTTTTACATCGGGCTGATCTTCAGCGCCTTCTCCCTCTCGCGCACCCTCCTGCTGCCGTACTTCGGGCGCTGGTCGGACCGCCGCGGCCGGCGGCCGTTCATCGTGATCGGGCTGGCGGCCTACGCGATGATCTCCCTGGGGTTCATGTTTGCCAACGACGTCAACACCCTGATCTTCATCCGTTTCGTCCAGGGCATGGCCTCGGCCATGATGATGCCCGTGATCCAGGCCTACGCCGGCGAGATCACCCCGGAGGGCCGCGAGGGCTTTTCCATGGGGCTGTTCAACATGGCGATGTTCTTCGGCTTGAGCCTCGGCCCGGTGCTGGGCGGCATCATCAACGACCGCTTCAGCCTCGATGCCGCCTTCGGCGCCATGGGAGCACTATCGCTGCTGAGCTTCGTCTTCTGCCTCATTCTGCTGCCGCCGACGCGCAAGGAGCCGGCGGCCCACCGCCGCAGCCTCCCGCCCGTGCCCTGGCGGATCCTCCTCAAGGATCGGGGCATCATCGGCCTGTCCCTGTTTCGCTGGTCCCATGCCGCCTCCATCGGCATCGTCTGGGGCTTTCTGCCCATTCTCGGAGACCGGGATTTCGGCCTTTCCAGTTCCACCATCGGCGTCCTGGTGATGCTTGGGATTTTGATCAGCGGCTTGATACACCTGCCCATGGGGATGGTGGCCGACCGCGTCAACAAACACCGCCAGATGGTCGCCGGCGGCAGCCTCTTTTGCCTGGGCATGCTGCTGTATTACGCCGCCGGCACCAAGGAGACGCTTTTTGTCGCCAGCGTGTTCATCGGCATCGGCGGCGGCATCGCCATGCCGGCCCTGATGGCTCTGGCCGTGCTCAAGGGAGGGCAGAACACCGCCATGGGATCGGTGATGAGCCTCATCACCATGGCCCACAGCCTCGGCATGCTCTGCGGCGCCACCCTGGCCGGGTTGATCATGGACTTTCTCAGCCTGCGCATCGCCTTTCCCGTGGGGGCCGGCCTGGTGGCCGCCGCCACCCTCTTCCTGTTGTTGGTTCCCGACCGGGAGCCGGCCCGCGCCCACGTCCCGTTGCCCCTGCCGCCGCTGGAGCCTTGACGGTCGGCGGAGGCCGCCCCTGGCAGGCCTTTTTCAGCGGTGCCAACGGACACCCGCCAAGCGGTTCTGACGCCGCCAGTAAAACCGATAAGGCCAAGCCGCCCGGCAACGCGCCGGCCGACTGGCCGACACCTGCTGAATCCATTCTTCGGTGGCCTGCCGGGCCTGGGCGAAGGCCTTTTGCGTGAGGGCGAAGCGCTCCCGGCCGGAGGCGGTCCGGGCGGCTTGCTGCCAGCCGGCCTCCAGCCGGTTGCGGTCTCTGCGATAAAGCCCGAGCCGGTGGGAGAAATCCTCCAATACGAGGCGGTGGAGCCGTTCATGGCGCCACCACAGGCTTTCGGCGTCACAGCGGGGCCCGGGTGTGCCAAGGTCCGGCGGCAACACATCGCCTTCCAGCCAGACCGGCTTGAAAAGGCCGGTGCAGGGAGCCGCAGTGCCGGTGACCCAGTATTGCTGCTGCTGCGGATGAAGGACGGCCACCAGTGATCCGGTGGTCTGGGCTGCGTGGCGGGTGAGGGGGTTGGCGGCGTGGGCGCAGATGCGGTCGAGGAGCAGATGGCCGTCGGGCCGGTATTCGCCCGGGCCGTGGTCCCGCAGCAGGGCCATGGCGGCCGCGGCGTCAAAGCGGCCCTGCTGGTGGTCCAGCAGCTCCAGGCTGCGGCCGCGGCGCCGACCGCCGGCGGCAAAGAAGGTCATAAAACGATCGGAAAAACAGCGCGCAAAATCGAAACTTTCGCTAGGCCGGCACCAGCCGCGGCGCCGGGCGGTGGCCACCAGCTGCGGGTGGGCGCGGTCGAAATCCGCCCCGATGGACAGGCGGTTGCTGATGGCGGCCCGCCGCGTCACCCGCCGGGCGGCCCACAGGGGGCCGGCGGTCTCCAGGACCCAGGCGCCGGCGGGGTCGGCGATGATGAAGCTGTTATGGTAGGCCAGGCGCCGGTCCCGGTAGCCGCATCGGCCCCCCTGGCCGTGGTCGTGGAGCAGGGCCGTGATGGTCTCCAAGGCCTGGTCGGCGGTGGCAGCGCGCTCCAGGGCCAGGCGCAGCAGGTCCATGCCGGTCAGCACCTTCTCCCGCACGGTCGGCATGCGGGTGAAGACCGCCTCGTTGCCGATAACCACGCCCCGCTCGTTGGCCCCCATTTCGGCCCCCCACATCCAGAAGGGCCGGCAGAGCAGCACCCCGAAGGTGTCGCGCGCCTGGTCGATTTCGATGTAGGTACAGCGCAACCGGGCGCCGGACGGATGCCGGGCCGGCGGATGGTACTCCAGGGTCTGGGCCTCGTTGGGTTCCCGGTCGCTGTTCTTGCCGAACACCACCGCCCCGCCGGTATGCGGCGGCAGCGCCACGAAGGTGTCGCACATACCCTGCCCCCTTTTGATCGTGCCTGTCTCGGCGCCGGCATCGGGGCGCCCCTTGTTTATTGCACCCGTTCAGTCCCCCTGGCACACGGCGGCCGACCCGCCGGTTTTTCGATGGACCTGCTGCGCCGGGTGACCACCGGATGGAAACCGGCAGCCGCACTGCCATGCTTGCGACCTCTGGCGGCAGCTTGACAGGCCGAAGCCAAACGGCAATTATGCGCCATTCGCTGAGCCTCCTCGTGACCTTTTTTCCTCCGGAGCCGCCATGCAGATCGATTCCGCCCATGTGGGCACCCGACTGTCCCCTTACCGCACCGCCGTCGACTGGCGCTGGATGACCAACTACGCCGCGGCCGTCGGCGATGCCAATCCTTGCTATTTCGACGACACCCGCAATGCGGGCCTCATCGCCCACCCGGTTTTCCCGGTGGCCGTGACCTGGCCGGTGACCCTGCACCTGGACCGCTATCTGGAGGGATCGGCATTCCCCGTGGAACTGATGGCCATGCAGGTGCACCACAGCGAGCACATTGCCCTTCACCATCCTATCCGGCCCGGCCAGCGCCTCACCGTGGCGGGCACCGTGGCCGCCATCCGGCCCCACCGCGCCGGCACCCGCGTGATTCTGCGCTACGAAGCATCGGACGAAGACGGCCAAGGGATCTTTACCGAACACATCGGCGGGCTGCTGCGGGGGGTTTCCTGCACCGACGAGGGCCGCGGCCTGGACGATTTGCCCCCCGATCCGCCGTCGGCGCCCGAGGGTGCGTCTCTGTGGGAGGCGCCGGTGACCGTGGATCCGCTGTTTTCCTACCGCTACGACGCCGGCAGCGGCATCGTTTTTCCCATCCACACCTCGCCGGCCTTCGCCCGCAGCGTGGGGCTGCCGGGCATTATCGTGCAGGGCACCGCCACCCTGGCCCTGGCCGTAAGCGAGCTGGTCAACCGGGAAGCCGGCGGGGACCCGCAGCGCATCACGGCTCTGGCCTGCCGCTTTACCGGCATGGTGCGTCCGGGGACCACGATCCGGATCCTCCTGCAGCAGCGCAAAGAGGAAAATCTTTTCTTCGAGGTGCGCGACGAGCAGGATAAAAGAGTCCTGAGCAACGGCCATGCACGACTGAAGAGCTGATGATCTCGCCCATTGTCGTGCCGGGATTGAACTGCCTGCACGAAATCGGCAAGGCCGGTGCGCCCGGTCAACCTGTGTTCTCCGATCTTCGGAAACGGATCGGCCTCAGGATGCGTGAACGGCCCTTTGCCGATATTGTTTGCTTGGCATCGGTCCAGAAGTGGACTCGCAATCCCTCCGATCGGATCGTCGTCTTACAGGCCGCTGTCTGGTAACCGCCGTTACTCGCGCAGCTTGCGCCGCAGGATCTTGCCCACCGCGCTCTTGGGCAGCGAATCCATGAATTCCACCACTCGGGGCACCTTGAAAGTGGCCAGGTGCTGCTTGCAGTGGTCGATGATCGCCTGGGCGTCCACTTGACCCTTTGCTTCGGGCTTGAGGGCCACCACCGCCTTGACCGTCTCGCCGCGGTAGGGGTCCGGCACCCCGATCACCGCCACCTCGGCCACGTCCGGGTGCCGGTAGATCACGTTTTCCACTTCCACCGGTGCGATGTTGTACCCGGAGGCCACGATGAGATCCTTGATGCGGTCGACGAAGTAGATGAAGTCCTCGTCGTCCACGTAGCCGCGGTCGCCGGTGCGAAACCACCCGTCGGGCAGAAAGCAAGCCGCCGTCTCCTCGGGCTTGTTCAGGTAGCCCCGGGCCAGCTGCAAGCCCCGGTAGTAGATCTCGCCCTGCACGTTGCGCTCGGCCACCGCCCCTGCATCATCGACGATCTTGACCTCGGAGAAGACCGGGATGCCGATGGCGTCGGACTTTTCCTTGATGCCCGGAATGGAAATGACCCCGCCGCTGTTGGTTTCGGTCATGCCCCAGCCGTTGACCAGCCCCACCCCGGTGTGCTGCCGCCATTGCTCCTGCACGGCCACCGGCACCGGGGCCCCGCAGCCGATGGTCACCTTGAGGCTGGTGAGATCGGCCTGCCGGAGCAGCTCCGGCTTGGACATCAGGGCGATGAAAAGCGTGGGGGGCGCGAAAATCACGTTGACCCGGTAGACCTGGATAATGCGCAGCGCATCCTTGAGGTCGAACATGGGGATGGGGATCACCGTGCCGCCCTGGTAGAACGTCGGCAGCAGGTGGAGAAAGTAGCCGGCCGTGTGGAACATCGGCATGATGGAGAAGTTGACCTCGCGGTCGCCCCAGGCGCGGAAGGCGTGGGTGTGGGTCATTGAGTTGAACACCAGGTTGAAGTGGGTCTCGATGACCCCCTTGCTCCGGCCGGTGGTGCCGGCGGTGTAAAGGAGCAGGGCCGTGTCCGCCTTGGGGTCGCAGGCGGCGCTTTCTGCCAGGGGTTCGTACTTGTCCAGCGTCTCGAACAGGTCGAGGGTCCCGGGCACCGGCGCCTTGGGAATATCCCAGATGAATTTCACCGCGTCGGAGACCACCGGCTCGGCGGCGGCGAAATCCTTGATGTTGGTGACGATGACGTTTTTGACGGTCCCCTTCTCATGCAGCGGTTTGACCTTGTCGTAGAGCAGATCGAGCATGCAAATGTGGGCGGCGCCGGAATCCTCGATCTGGTAGGCCACTTCGTCGGCCTGGTACATGACGTTGATCGGCGTGTGGATGGCCCCGATACGGGCGGCCCCGTAGAAGGCGACGATGTGCTGCAGAGAATTGGGCAGCATGGTGGCCACCACCTCGCCCTGCTTGACGCCAAGATCCTTTAACAGCGCGGCATAGCGGCCGATCAGGACGTCGAGTTCGGCGTAGGTCACCGGCCGATCGAAAAAAATCACCGCCACATCTTCCGGGCAGCGCCGGACTGTCTCCCTGAACAACCCGTCGATGGACAGGTCCGGAATGGGCGGGTTGTCCTCGAAAAACCAGGAGGGATGGCTGATAACGTAGGCCTTCTCCGGCGGATACGTCCGCCCCTCCTCCAGCCAGGCCTCCGGATACCCGATCCGGCGGTAGCACTCGTACAGGGCGTCGTCGAAAAACGCCTCACCGACTTCTTTCCGCGGTTTCATCGGCTCCGTCATCCCTCCCCCTTTCTGTTCGGTTTGTCGTCTGTCCGGCCGGGCGGCGTCCGCCCTGGCCGGGCCGGATCTTTCCACCGCGCGCCGCCTGTGTCAGGCGGCCTCGTCGATATCGATCCGGTAGCGAACCGTGTAGGGCGCCAGCAGTTGCTTGATGCGATCGGCCACCGCCCCGCCGCCGACGCCCGCCGCCGGCCTGGCGGTGATCACGGCCAGGGCCCCGTGAACCTTGTCCGCATCGACCTTCACCGCCACCCGTTCGACCAGATCGCCGAGGTTGGCCAGCTCCGTTTCGTAGGCCCGCCTGGCCGCATCCCGGCATAGGGCCGGCTTGAAAATCTTGCCGATGGGCGTCAACGGAACCTCCTCGACCAGGTAGATCGCCTTGGGAATCGCCGCGCGCTCGCCCACCTCCCGGCGCAGATGTTCCATGATCCGTTCCGTCGTCAGCGAGCTTTCGGCATCGAGCTTGACGTAAGCCACCGGCACCTCTCCGGCGTGGGCGTCCGGACGCCCCACCGCCGCGGCGA
>Ga0190359_1000094_pt1 | contig 54415 bp, 51 predicted proteins | sample 48721823_MG_FD_161269 | JGI IMG/M metagenome (GOLD analysis project Ga0190359, IMG submission 161269) | Hydrothermal vent microbial mat bacterial communities from Southern Trench, Guaymas Basin, Mexico - 4872-18-2-3_MG | ecosystem: Environmental > Aquatic > Marine > Hydrothermal vents >...
TTCTAGGTGAAAATGAAAAAAAAAAAAGAATAAAATAGAGAGGGTGTTTACCTTGCTTCCTGAAGAACCTTTTTGGTCTCTTCTGGGAAGTCTCGGAGCAGGTTTCCAAGGACTACTTTTGCGACGTATTCTTTGAACTCTGCCTCATTGTATTTGGCTGAGTAGATTCGTCTGTGACCGCCCTTCCCTGTTGTCTCCGTGTAGTTCAGCACGCCCTCGTCTACCATGGAGTTTAGGAAGTTGATGATTGATGCTCTACTGATTGTCCTTACGCCCTTTAGATCCTCGTTCACCTGCATCCAGACGTCTCGGCTACTTGCGCCGTCGCCGTCTAGTCGCCATAGGTAGTATAGGGCTGTCTCTTGGTAGTCCTTTAGCACCATGGCGAGTCCCTCGTTCGATGTGTCAATTGTTAATGTCAGTTTCTTGTCACCAACGGAGTTCACCCTAAGTGTCATGCTATTTAAACATTGAGCTTTTTGTGCAGGTGTCACTAATGAGACGAGTACAAATTCAAAAACACCCATTGTTTTTGTAAAACTATCTAATTATGGTTAAATAATCAGAAATTCATATAAAACAACACTGAACCCCAATATTACCAAATGGTAACAATCAATTGGAAGTATTTTTATCCTCGTAGACAATCATTCGAGCAGAATACAATTCAATAACCCCCAAAAAGGTTACAGCCATTGATTAACGCCAAAGGACTTCTTTTACTCATCTCAGCGACACTATTTCTCAGCTACCTTAGCGGCATTCTCTACTCAAGAACAAAAATACCCGACCTAGTATGGGTGTTGCTATTCGGTATTCTGCTTGGTCCCATTCTGGGAGTTTTTGATGCTGATTTATTCTTAAACGTATTCGAACTCATGCTTCTGGTAACTGTAGCCCTCTTCGCCTTCAACACTGGGATCAGCTTCAATATACAACACATACTAGGAAACACCACACGAGCATTCAACATGGCTCTCGGAACTTTCTTAGCCATAACCGTATCAGTGGGATTTACATTAAACAGACTGCTACCCGAGTCATTCAACCTTGTAACCGGTTTCCTTTTAGGCGCAATGATAAGCGGAATAGACGGAATATCAATTGGCAGTCTAATAAGCAGCCTAGGAAAAGAATCAAAAGGTCTCGGTGAGTCTGGCCTATTTATTCAGCTTGAATCAACTCTTGCAGATCCAATCAAAGTAATAGGCGTAACAACGATAATTAAGATGATTTTACTTACCGGGGCTGGACCTAGAACAACAGCTAGAGATATCATGTTCACGCTGCTTGTCGCTACCTTGATTGGAGTCAGCGCTGGGTTGATTTGGGGTGAGGTTATCAATCGTTTAAGGGATCGTCCCCTCAAATACATGATGACCATAGCTGCTCTTTTTCCCATCTATGTACTTTCCGAGGTTTTGAGTGACGGCGGTGGTGGGCCCATATCTGTTTTTCTTTTTGGAGCCGTTTTGATGAATTTTGGATATGTTACTAAGTCTTTGAAACTGAACCTGCGTTCAAGAATTGATAGACGCCAGATAAAGGAGTATCATGATGAGATTACCTTCCTAATCAAATCCATGTTTTTCGTATACATGGGATTAGTTATGGTGTTTGAACTACGCTACCTAGCTATAAGCTTCATAATCACTGCATTAATTATTGTGGTTCGATATCTCACTGCAACAATCATTGGCTTAGCCCAAGGAATACCAAGAGAGCAGATAGCTCATACACGCATCCTCTTCATTCTTGGGCCTGGTAGCTTAGTACTTACCCAATATGTTGCAGAGTATGATCCTACTGGTGTTTATTTCTCTGACGCTCAGCTCTTTGGTAGCATCGTTATACCCATAGTATTGTTCTCAATAATCTTCACATCAATAATTGGTCCAATGGTAGCCCGAAAACAAAGCACACCTAAACCTGAGCCAGAAACCAAGAAAGATGTACCAACCGAAAAAGAGCCATCCGAGAACGATACAGAGAAAAAGAAAAACGATAAGAAAAAGAAAGAGACCTAATATAGATACTTTTTGAACCAGCGCACCATGTGTTCAAGTCGTTCCTCACGGTGTTTTGGTTTACCTGACCTACTTAGTTCATGGCTTTCCCCGGGGAACCTGATAAACTCTGTTTCAACTCCCAGTAGCTTCAACGCGGTGAAGAGCTGTTCCGCCTGCTCCATTGGGCACCTGTAGTCTTCTTCGCTGTGGATGATCTGTGTTGGTGTCTTGACGTTACCCACGTAACGGATGGGGCTTCGTTTCATGAACTCTTCCTCCATCTCCCAGAAATTTCCACCGATCTCTGTCTTACCAAAGGTCCACCCAATGTCACTGACTCCGAAGAAAGTGATCCAGTTTGTGATACTCCTTAGCGTTGAGGCAGCAGCAAAACGATCGGTATGGGTGATGATCCAGTTAGTCATCACGCCTCCATAGCTACCGCCTGTTACTCCAAGTTTCTTCTCGTCTACCCACTTATTTTGCTCAATGATGACATCAACTGCCTTCATCAAATCATCATAGTCTTGCTCAAAGTAGTGACCGGGCAAAGCTGCTTGGTATTCCTCATAGTAGCCTCCGCTTCCCCATGGATTGATGTACATAATCGCCCATCCTTGGGCTGCTAGTACTTGGAACTCATGTACGAAGCTGTTTCCATAGGCTCCTCTTGGTCCACCGTGGATATGTAGAATCAATGGATACTTCTTTTCTGGGTCGAATCCCGGTGGCTTCATGAGCCAGCCTTCTACCTCGTGTCCAGCGTTGCTCTTGAATGCGAACCTTTCATGGGGCATTATTTTGGTTTTCTTTTTATAGTTTTTATTGAGGTCTGTAAGTTGCTTTATCTTGTCATTTTTCATGACCCATAACTCGATTGGTTCGGTTGTGCTCAGCGTGGTGTAAGCGATTACGCCATCCTCCGTTATGTCAAAGGTCTCAACACTGTGATCAACCTCACCGATAAGTTTCTCAGCGTCTCCGCCATCTTTGTGTATCCTGTAAAGCCCAGCTACCCCCGCATATGTGGATGTGAAATAGATGTAATCACCACCCCATGATGGGTTTGTCGATGGACTGCTCACCCTGATGTCACAGCTCAGTTTTGTACCAAGGTCTTGGTCAAACTCAAGTGTGATGGGTTTCGTCTCTCCATTCTTGTATATCCAGACCTCGCTGTTGCTACCTGAACCGTTTCTATAATCATGTCCAGTGAAAGCGATCTCCTTTCCCTTCGGAGCGATACCGCTGATACTCATCAAGGTATCCGTAAGCTTCTCAGGCTCACCGCCCTTGGCATCAACCTTGTATAGATAGCTTCTGCGCAGTACATCTGCGTCTGGTTCAAGGTTGCTGCTGAAGATGATTGATTTTCCATCACTGCTCCATCTTGGGTTACTGACATCAAACTCTCCTTCAGTAATCTGCTTAGGCTTACCTCCAGCTGCCTTTACTGTGAACAGGTGTTTCCTCATGTTCTCATAGAATCCTCGTCCATTGAACTTGTAGCTGAGCCTATCAATGATCTTGACATCACTATCTCCTCTGTCAAAGCGTTTCACGCTACTGACGAACAGTATTTGCTTTCCCTTAGGACCCCATTCAGGTGACTCAACGTCCTCCTCAACATCAGTTAGTTGCTGAGCTTCACCACCATCCACAGGGATCAAATAGACCTGTGCTTTTTTCTTCTCTTCCTCACTGCTTGGTGGGGTAGATGTGAACATGATTGTTTTGCCATCTGGGCTCCAGCTTGGATTCTTATCTTTGCCTCTGCTGCTTGTGAACTGGTATGGCTTCCCTTTCTCGGTGTCTACCATCCAGAGATTATTCACATATGTATCTTCCTCGAAATCCATCTCCGTATGGACAAACACAATCTTTGAGCCGTCCGGTGAAATCCTAGGCGAGCTTATTGCCTTGATCTCGCCAAGGTCTCGTATCTCCACTTTTTTCATTTCAGGCATAATACTCGAATACTGTAATTATCTCTGAAAATAAAAAACAGGTGCTAGAACCTTTTAAGCTTCGATGGATAGGGCTGGAACGGTGTACGCGGCTCCAAGTTCACCCAATCAGACTCAGACAAGACATCTTTGAGGTTGCGAAATATATCAAAAGTAACCCATCTTGAAGCCAGGGGCTTTGCATACTCCCAGAGACCATACTCCCCCTGTTGCTTTTTTACGAAATCAACGATGTCTTTTATCCGCTGGTCACTGGTTGACGCCTCTACCTTTGTTATGAGTTTCAGAATATGGGTTATATCAAATCGTGCATAATACGTGATGAACCCAGTGCAAGGTTCAATACCAATCATACGCGCCACATCAAACCCAAGATACTGGCGCTCACGAGTCTCACGACCAAGCAAATGATCCAGCCTCCGTCTTGTTTCATTGCTTCTCCTACGTTCTTGATGCAAGCTAAGACAGGTTACCGCTGCCCGAGACGCCTGTGACCACTGTTAAGCCGGGGCTGAACTCGGCGTCTAATGATTTGAGGTTGTTCTCCCTTGCACCCTTGGCCTTGATACCCATTTCTATGAGTGATCCGGTTCAAGGGTATTTGAAACAATGGGACTATTTGCATAAACCATGCGACTCAAGGACCGCCAGCGTCTCATCTAATGGCAAAGCATAACGGGTATGCCCCTGATACCCATGCATGTTTTCAGCCTTAAACAAGGCATTCAAGACCGCCTCCTCGGTAGCCTCAACAACTCCAGCGTAAAGACTGCTCATGAAACCATCACCCACCTGAGAAGCATCAACCGACTCTGCGAAATCAGCATGATCTAGCTTGCCTGTTGAGAATGCGATACTATAATCGCCGCTACCGTTGCTGCTGAAGCTACCTGTACGAGCCAACCCAAGCATTGTACGCTTAGCTAACTTCCACAGCTGCCTTGACTCAAGCACCACATCAGTCGCAACTATCATCATGATGCTATTACCGGGACTAGGCTCAGGCTTAGGTATCTCAACCTCTCTACCAACAGGTGCACCAAGCACCATCAGGTCCTCTTTTCTGCCACAGTTAAGCTGAACAAGAACACCAACCATACCTTCGCCTATCTTTCTGCTGCATGTACCTATTCCCCCCTTGAATCCATAGCCGGTCATGGGTGTTCCTCCGCCTACACATCCCTCGGCTACGGGTCCCTTACAGCTTAAAGCATCATCAATCGCCTCAAATACCTCCTCTTTCACGATTCTTCGGGTCTGGTTATCCGTGAGGTATCCGCCGTTGGTCTCACCAACTACCGAGTTCAGGCTCCTTGGGGTGAAACCTGTCTTCTCGGGAAAGTAATCAATCAAAGCATCAGCTACCTTGAAGGTGTTCAGGGTCTCAGTCAGCATAATAGGGGTCTCAATTGTGCCCTCGTTCACGATTTGGCTGAGTCCAACGGATTTTCCATATCCGTTGAAGACATCAACAGCTGCTGCGACTTTCTCTTCGTAGAGGTTTCCACTGTGGGGTGTGATGGCTGTAACCCCTGTCCTGATATTGTCCCCTTCAATGACAGTGCAATGACCGACACCGACTCCGTCAACATCAGCAATGGTGTTATACTTTCCAGTCGGTATTCGCCCCGGTGTTAATCCAAATTCCCTTATTCTTCCCCGTTTCATGGTTTCTTGTTCTCCTCGGCTGGCATAAATTATTCCATGGGGTTATAACGTAGCACCGTCAATTTCTAGGCATGAGTGGAAGGGAGTGGTTCATCGAGCGATACAGAGCCATGGGCTCAACGCTAGCTGGAGACGAGACCACACCCAAAGCCATCAGAATAAACTCGTTTAGGACAACAGACGAGAAACTAGTAGAAACCCTAACCGAACAAGGTGTAGAGCTGGAGAAGATACCATACCTCGACCACGGATACAAGGTACAATATTCTCCCTTCAGTCTCGGAGCAAGCATCGAGTACCTCCTAGGACAATACAGTCTCCAAGAAACCGCGTCCCAGTACCCAGTACAAGCACTACTACCTACCCCTGAAGACCGCCTTCTTGACATGGCTTCAGCACCCGGCGGAAAAACAACACAAGCAGCTGCTTATATGCAGAATAAGGGAATCATCGTTGCTGTTGACATTAATCGTGAACGACTTTTTGCTACTGAGAATAATGTTGAACGTTGTCGGGTCATCAATACTAGTATTCACCATGTTGATGCATTAGAGCTGCCCGACGAGGAGGGCTTCACTAAGGTATTGCTTGATGCTCCCTGCTCAGGCAACTATGTCACTGACAAACAATGGTTCAAACGAAGAATCATGGAAGACATAGAGCGGAATGCTGAGTTGCAGAAAAGGCTCATAACCAAAGCATTGAATCTATTGGTGTCTGGTGGGGTTTTGCTCTACTCGACTTGCAGCCTTGAACCAGAGGAAAACGAGCAAAACGTCCAGTGGTTACTAGAGAACCATGATGTTGAACTCGTTGAGCTTAAGGGCCCCGGCGCCCCAGCTGTAACCGACACCGATAGCATTGATCTGGACAAGAAAATAAGCTACTGTAGACGCTTCTGGCCAGATGTGACAGGTACACAGGGGTTCTTTGTAGCTAAGGTGGTGAAACGATGAGGTTGTTGAAGCGTTTCCTCCGTGATATCGGTTCAAAGTACAAGCCTGTTGATGTTGTGAACATTAACAATAAGCGGTTCTCATCAACCCTAGACCCACCAATAGACATACCTGAACTTGTCTACACTGGCACTTATCTGGGTCAGAATAAACAGCGGTTCGAGCCGAGTAGTATACTCTTGCAGACGCTTTCAGATGAGCCATCTACGCATAAGGTCTATGTTGATCGGGATACTGCTTGGCTTTTTGTTGTTGGTAAGGATATTTTTGATGAGAATATTGTGGATAGGACTGCTGGTGTGCGTCTTGGTGGTTACTGTCTCGTTATGTTCGGTGAGGAGTGTATCGGTTATGGGCGCTACGAGACCAGCCGTGACCTTAGAGTTGTAAAAAACTTGTATGATGTCGGTGACTTTCTACGCCGAGAATAGGCATAGTGTTTTATCTTTTTTCACCGCATTTACCTGTATGAGCATTTACAGCAAATACGGCGCAAAAAGAGTCGTAAACGCGGCATTTCACCTTACAAGACTTGGAGGAAGTACTCTTTCCCCCAAGGTATTAGAGGCTATGGAGGAAGCTAACAAGTCCTACGTCTACATGTGGGATCTCATTGAGAAAGGCAGCAAACACATCGCAGAGGCAATCAACGCCCCAGCAGCTTGGATCACAAGTGGAGCCTTTAACGCTCTAGTGCTTGCTGCAGCAGCGTGTATGGCTGGAAAAGACCCAGAAGCCATGAGACGATTGCCTAACACAGAGGGAATGAAGAACGAGATAATCATTCAGCGGAATGCCCGGCTTCTTGTTTATGATAGAAGCATGGAGGTGGCGGGAGGCAAGTTCGTTTTCGTGGGTGACGAGAAATGGGGGTGTCCTCCAGAGCAACTTGAAGCGGCTATTACGGAGAAGACGGCGGCGATCCATTACGCGTATCCTTCTTGGGGTAACCCGTACATTTGTCCATTGGAGAAGGTTATTGAGATCGGTAAACGTCATGGTGTTCCAGTGATTGTTGACGCAGCTGGAATGACTTACCCAAAGGATGTTCAGGCGAAGTTCATGGAGATGGGCGCTGATCTTGTCGCTGTTGGTGGAAAATATGTAGGTGGACCCAATAGCACAGGTTACATCTATGGAAGAAAAGACCTCATCGAGGCTATTTCACTGCACAGCTTCATAGGTGCAGAGGCTGGGCCCAAGGAGCAATCTGGGTTCTATCGGAGTATTGGTCGTGGCTATAAGCTTGATCGTCAGGAGATTATTGGGCTCCTGGTGGCTTTTGATGAGTGGATGGAGATGGATCACGATAAAGAGCGGTTCCAGCCGGCTTGGGCGAAGGTCAAGTACATTGAGGAGAACATCAAGGACTTGCCCGGTTTGAAGAACGCCTCCATGGAGTATTATCCAAAATCAGGGGAGGGTACAGGTTACCATACTATAGGGCTTCGTGTAATCTTGAATGATTTGGGCATTGCTGAGACTAATGCGTTGATGCGGAAGATGCGTGAAGGTGATCCTGAGATATGGATGCGTAACTGGGGTGATAGTAATGATTTTATTATTAATGCCCTTAATCTGCGGCCTGGGGACGAGGAGGTTATCGTTGAGCGGTTTAAGACGCTCTTCGGTTAACTCTGAGAGCGATGGAGACTTTTGATAGGCTTCGGGTTGGTTTCGATAGGGATATTTCGCTCTTAACGGGGAGTATGTTTACTCGTCGGATTGTTATGGGTTTCCTGCAGGTAGTTAGGGCTATTTATTTTGCTTTGCTTGGGTTTAGCCCTGTTGAGATAGGACTTTTGCTGAGTGTGGCGACTCTCATAAGCGCCCTTAACAATATTGTTTTTGGGTATCTTTGTGATCGTTATGGGCGTAAGCCGTTTCTGATTATTGGCTGTATTTTGTCTTCTGTCAGGACTGGTTTGTTTGCTGTTACTACTGATTTCTGGTTGTTGGCTGTGGCTCAGGGTGTAGGTGCTATGGGTGAGGGTGTGGGGGCTGGTCAGCCTGTGGTGTCTGGGTATATTACTGATAAGACGGATGTATTGGAGCGTCCTAATGTGTATAGTACTATGGCTATTACCAATAGTTTGGCTACTACTGTTGGTTTGGCTTTTGGTGGTTTGCCTCAGTATCTTGAGTCTTCGATGGGGTTTGATGTTGTGGGGGCTCATCAGGTTCTCTGGGCGGCGTGTACTTTTGTTAATCTTGTTTCTTTGGTGTTTCTGTTCCCATTGAAGGAGTCTCATACAAGAGTGGTGGCTGGTGAGAAGCAGGAGCCTCGGAAGATACGGAACTGGAGTACGATTTTGAAGTTTAGTCTTGTCCGGAGTACTAGTGGTTTTGGGTGGAGTATGGTGAATAGTTTGATGACGTTGTATTTCTTTTACCGGTTTGGTGTTGGTAGTGATGCGCTTGGCCCGATTTTGGCGTTTGCTCGTTTCATTAGTATGTTTACGTATTTGTTGGTGCCTCGGGTGGTGGATTTTTTGGGTTCGATTAATACGTTGATTGTTTCTCGGGTGGCTTCGAGTGTTTTGACTGTTGGGTTTGCTTTGGTGGACTGGTATCCTTTGGCGGTGGTTATGATGGTTTTGATCCGGTTGGTGGTCTTGTTTAGTATGCCTATTCGTCAGACTTTTGCGTCTGGGATGGTTGATCCGGAGGAGACGGCGACTGCTATTGGGGTTAGTAATAGTGCTCGTATGGGGGCTCAGACTGTGGCGCCTAGTTTGGCGGGGTATATGTTTGAGGCTGTTAGTTTGACTTTGCCGTTTTATACTGGTGCGGTTTTGTTGGCTTTGAATGGGGTGCTTTATTGGGTTTATTTCCGGGATAGGGGGTAGCTGGTGTCTACTGGTGGGTATTTTGGGAAAAAAATTTCTTGTGGGAAGAAGTGTGAGGTTTGATTACTCTTTCTTTAGTTCGAGTAGTTTGAGGGTTTCTTCCCAGAGTCTGTCTTGGGTCTCTTTATCGTAGGTGGCTTCGGCTGATTTGATCTCTTTTTTCTTAGCAAATGTCTTGCCTGTGACTTGTTCTAGTTCTGGGTCTGTGGCTGCCCATATGCTTGTCTCTGCTCCTTTTTCCGCTGATATTTGGAGGGGTCTTACGAGGGTGAATGATAGTTTGTCCCAGAAGCCGCCCATGTTTGTGCCGAGGTTAGTAGCGACAAATCCGGGTTCTGCGACGTTGGCGGTTATTCCTGTGTCTTGAAGTCTTTCTGCTAGGGCGTATGTGTATGTGGTGAGCATGAGTTTTGTGGTGGCGTAGACTTGCATTGATTTGTAGTTCTTCTCAGATTGTAGGTCGTCCCAGTTTATTTTGCCTGTTTTGTGCATGCCTGAGCCGATGTTGATGATTCGTGATGGTGTTTTCTCTCTGAGCATTGGGAGTAGGTTGTGTGTTAGTTTGAATGGGGCTAGGTAGTTGGTGGCTAGGGTTTTCTCGTTTCCTTCTTCTGTGGTTTGGCGTCGGCTGAAGGCTGCTCCGGCGTTGTTGATGAGGACGTGGAGGCATGTGAAGCGGTCTGTGAAGTTTTTTGTGAATTTGTCGATGCTACGCATGTCTGATACGTCGCAGTGCATATTGTAGACGCTGTGGTTTCCGGTGGCTTCTTTGATTTTGTCTCGTGCTGCTTCACCTTTCTCTTGGTCTCGTGTGACCAGTACGACTGTGGCGTCTTTTTTTGCTAGTCCTAGTGCTGTCTGGTAGCCGATGCCTGAGTTGGCGCCCGTGACTATACAGAGCCTACCTTTCATAGTGGGTTAGGGTGTGTGGCGCTGTTTAAACTATATCGATGTGTTTTTTGTTTTATTATACGGGTTTTAATGACACGTTTTACGGTTACTCATACACTTTTTTACACTATTCTGAAGGTGATCTGAGCTGTTCTGGGGTTGGTTTTGTTGAATTAAGCTGCTTCCGGGTTTTTCTTGGGGTACCCCCCCTCCCCCTTGTTAGCGGCCTTTCAGGTTTATCCTTGTATTTCGCCGGGGGAGGGGTTTGAACCCTCGTGACTCGGAGGGGGTCATCAATTTTTCAGATTGGCGCCTTAACCTATTCGGCCACCCCGGCTTTATTAACTATTAAATATTATTGAAACAAGTTTGTGTGACTGATGTTTGGTGTTGTTTTAGACTGATTATTTGAAAAGGTGGTTAGGTGACTCCCTCCGAGATTTGGCGCCTAACCTGTGGAGAATTTTCTCCGATATGCCTTAGACTGGTTAATATTTAGATGTTCTGTGAAATGAGTAGGGTCAAGCTGGATACTCTTGTTGCTGATTAGTCGGTATTCTGGTATATTTTGGGATCAGAACAAGGGCGGTTCTGGTGTTAGTTTATCTGTAGAGGTCTTACTGGAGTTTAGAACAAAATTATTTCTTAGTCAAGGTTTCTTTTTTCAGAGATGTTATCTATTTTACTTGTTTTACTTGTATTATGAGTGAACAGTTTAAGGTCCATGGTTATACCGTGGATGATTTAATGAAGATGAGTAAGGATAACCTTCGTGCAGTGTTCCATGAGCGAACCCACCACACCATCGAGGTCTATATCTACAGGATACTCAACGGCACCCATGAACTACCCGAAGATTTCGGGGTGGTGGCTGAGAGGCTTCTTGAGATATGGAAACAACGGGGTTATAGCACTGATCCACCTGACATAAAATGGTGCATCAAATACATCGAGGCAGCTAAACGACTCAGAACTAGAAAACCAGCAGACCTACCGGTTACCTCTTGGGAGAGCTTCACAGAAGCGGAAGCCGAGACCGTTGAACGCCTCATATTTGGGCGTAAGAGTATCAGACAGTTCAAACCAGAGCCAGTTCCAGACCACATGATCAAACGAATACTCAAAGCAGGACTCTACGCGCCTCACGGATGTAACGTGGGCTGCACAAGATTCCTTGTACTCCGTGATCCAGAGGAGCAGAAGCTGGTAAGCAGCGATATTCCAATAGAGAACTGTGTGATGATAGTGGTGCTTCAAGAACTCAGCATGTATCATACACTCCGGTTCGAGAAGTATGTGCCTCAGAACCTTTACTATGATGCAGCAGCCGCGGCGGACCATATCTGTTTGATGGCTCAGACATTGGGATTGGGAAGCTGTTGGCTCACCCATGGTGAGGAGACACAGAAACGACTCAGAGAACACTTCAAGTTGAGCTCCACCATGACTAGCAGAAACCATATAATCATCGGGTATCCAGCGGAGGAGACCCTGAAATCAGAGCGAATGAATTTAGATGAGGCGATACTAAACTAGGGGTATGAAGCCTCTTCTCCTCTTCGACATGGACGGCACCCTGATCATACAGGAAAAACCACCAGAATATCAGGGCACCAAGACCCACTATGGACCATATTTGTCTATTAAACGTCAGATGAAGGAGATAGTCATCAAACATGGTGTGCCCTCTGAGCTGGTTATGCCTCTTGACAGGATGGCTACTATTTGGAACGCCACTAGAAAATACCTTGAGGAACACGATTATAGTGATGAAGAGATCAAGGCGGTGATGGCTGAGATCAATGAACCATTCATGGTGGAGGAGAGAGCAGACCACGAGATCAGCGTACTAATACCAGACACCATACCGGGTCTAGAGGAACTCAGAAACCTTGGCTATGAGATGGGGCTAGTTACAACCGCTTCAAGAGAATCCTATGACCGGATAAGCCGAGGAAAAACCTATTGCTGCTTCGGAGAATACTTCAAACACTCCATAACACGTGACGAATGCCATTACATCAAACCCAACCCAGAGCCAATCAACAGAATACTAAACCTATACAACAGAGACGATTTCGTCTATATAGGTGACTCAGACCACGATGCCTACGCATGTAATGAGGCTGGAGGGTGCTTCGTACTTCTTAATACTAGACGTTATGATGAGGACACTGTACGTTCATTTTCACCTTACGCGGTTATTGAAAGATTATCAAAGCTATCTGAGATACTGGAGTAATTAAAAGTAAATATCATGTCTAAGGGATTCTGAAAATTTTTAGATGAAAAACTCCTTTATGATTTAAGACTTGTTTGCGGGTTCCCAAATATACTTGTTACATGAGAGGACTGCATATCAATGAAACTATATTCCTAATTTGTTTATTTTCTTCGTCTGACCATAAACCCAATCGTTGCAACTAGGTTCGTGAATAGAATCATGAAAATCACAATATCCGTAATTGACTGTAAGTCTAAACCCAACTCCAATGGCATAAAAGCAGTTAAACCCGCAGTAAGACCCCTTGAAACCATCAGAGACACTGTCAACGTATTTTCCACGTAACGATTATCAAAGAATCCAATAATCTTGTAACTCGTCCACCGGCTTATAATCATTAAACCAGTCAGCGCAAGAGCAACTAACAAAATGCTTCCATTCACTGCTTCAAGGTTGAACATTAACCCCAGAATGAAGAAGAAAGTATTCTTAACCAAAAAAGTAACCTCATCCTGCATTATCTCGATATCAGTGAAAAACCTTAACACATTTCGTCTAATGCTGAGACGTGTTCTGAAAAACTTAGGTAGATTACCTATCGTAACCGCAAATATCATCACTGCAATAACACCGCTTCCCCCTCTGCTCTCCGTAAAAGCATGTAATATTATTGCGATAGCCAGTGTAGTCAGATATTTCAAAGCTAATTCTTTCTGTATCCTCACTAGCACCAGTGTCCATATTGAGGAAAATATTCCCCCTAGAAAAACAGCAACAAAAAGATAACGAAATATGCCTATTACCGTGGCTGATGCACTAAGTCTGAGGTTTACAGCTTGAATCAGTATTGATACTGCTGTGATTATAGTTACATCATTGATTATGGACTCAAATACAAGCATCTGAGTAACTGCCGGGTTGAGCCTCATTCTAGACGTAAAATAAAGTATAGGCAGCGTGGAAGTACCGCTACATATTATACCAAGAATCAAACTGGAATGGAGAGACCAACCTAATACAAGATTGAGAAAGCCTCCACATAATAAACTGGTAGTAATTAGCACAATTACCGTGAAAATAGTCGAGGTTCTCATATTTTCTAAGGCTTCTTGGATGTCAGTTGTTAACCCGCTTTCCACAAGTATGATCACTATGCTTAGTGTGAAGACATGGGTGATAATTCCCCTGATATCAGCCAACTCTATTAAACCAGATACGGGTCCAAGAAATAGCCCCAACACTATCATGAAGATTGATTCTGGAATTCCAGTCTTGTCAAATAATAAGTGTCCAATGACTGCTATTATGACTGTGAACCCCATTATCGTCAAAACGTTGAAATGCATGCAACTTCACAATGCGCTGAATTTCTAAGATTACAATGAAATTATCTATCCCTTATTAACCCTATCGCACTTTCTGCAATATTTATAATACCTCTACAAAACTTTGGTCTACTAAAATCATCTTGAATCTACATCGTATCAAAGCTACATGCAATTAATCCTCTAATACTATCCAAACGAGAATTGAACCAACACCCCCCTAAAATATAGATAAATAGTGAAGACCCATTACCGTATATGTTTAAATAGAGTAGTCCTCGTTACCATGAAAATGAAAAAGACTAAGCAGCTTCTCTGCTACTTAGCCGTTTTAACACTGGCAATACTATCATCAAACACACTCACCGTTCTCGGGAGCACACCATCAGTAAACGAGTTATCACTAGACCACGTATTTACGGAAAACATCCTTACACTCATCGGACTAATCATCGTACTCGCCTTCATAGGCAGCAAGCTATTCAACAGACTAGGCATACCCCAGATAGTAGGCTTCATCGTCACTGGAGTCGTCTTTGGCCCCTCTTTCTTGAATATCGTGCCAATTGAACTCTCATCTGAGCTACTTTTTATCAGTGAGATCGCTTTGGGGCTCATCGGCTTCGATATAGGCAGCCACCTCAAACTCAGCGAGATACGCAAGATAGGACGCAGCATACTCACCATCTTGATCTTTGAGGCATTCGGAGCATTCTTCCTAGTAGCCACAGGTGTTTACCTATTCACACGTGACCTTAACACCGCACTGATGTTCGGCGCAATATCAACCGCAACAGCACCAGCTGCTACAGTTGACGTACTAGCTGAATATGATGCCAAAGGCCCACTTACAACCAGTCTCCTCGCGGTAATCGGATTAGATGATGCATTAGCCTTACTATTATTCAGCCTTAGCAGTGGATTCGTAGAGAACCGCCTATCAGGCAGTGCCTCAGCATCCATACTCGATATTCTACTAGTACCCATCGTTGAGATCGGAGGCTCAATAATTCTAGGAATATTGATGAGCCTAACACTAGACTATCTACTTCACAAAATTAAAGGTCAACACGATGGCATGGCGATCTCAATCGGGTTCGTCTTTCTAGGCGTAGGGTTATCCGTTACACTTGGAATGTCCTTGATTCTTACCACAATGGCAATTGGATTCATCCTAATCAACCGCTCACCCGAACATGGCTACAGAATTAGATACACCATTGAACAAGCAGGACCTGTACTCTACGTACTATTCTTCGCTTTGATTGGAGCCAGATTCCAGTTATCCCTACTACCATCAATGGGAGTACTCGGTTTAATCTACGTCTCACTACGAACAATAGGAAAATATCTTGGAGCACGATTCGGAGGCGAACTGGGTGGAGCAGAGCCAAAAGTATGCCAAAACCTTGGACTCGGCTTACTGAGTCAAGCAGGAGTAGCTGTTGGACTAGCGATAAACACAGGCACACGTTTCCTAGCCTATGGTCCAGCAGGTGAAGCACTAGGATACTTGATCATCAACGTAATCACAGCATCCACCTTCATAGTACAAATAATCGGGCCAATATGTGTAAAATCAGCTATAACCCGAGCAGGTGAAATAGGCAAAGGTCTTGGAACCGTTGATGACTGGGCTACAGAGACCGGGGATTAGAACATGTGGGTCACAACGACCCTTAACCCAATAAGAATCAATATCAAGCCACCGATAATCTGAGCTTTCTTACCAAACCTAGCCCCGGTTTTATTGCCAATTGTTAGTCCGATGAATGTGAAGATCAGTGTCCCTGCACCCATGTAGAGGCTTGGTATCCATATGCTGAGTTGCTGTAGACTGAAACTGAGTCCCACCGCCAACGCGTCAATGCTTACAGCGATTGTGAACATTATGAGACTGGAAAAGTCCAGCAAGTCACAAGCGTTTACCTCCTCGGTTTCCTCATCGAAGCCCTCACGGATCATCTTTCCCCCAACAAACACCAGTAAAACAAACGCTACCCAGTGATCCCACTGCTGAATTAACCCAATAATTGTAGAGCCAAGAAACCAACCCAACACAGGCATAACAATATGCGCAGCACCAAAAGTCGAGCTTACCTTCACGTTATCCTTGAAACAAATCTTTCCGAGGCCAAACCCTGCAACGAGAGCGACGCTAAAGGCATCCATAGCTAACCCCACCGATAATAGTACCAACGAGTAGATGTCCATGCCTTGACTCATTGTATCCTAGAGCCTAGTCTGCTATAGTTTAAAGATTTATGTTAGAGATTCCTGCCTATCTCCTTTGCCTGCTTCAGAAGCTCCTTATTGGACTCCACAGGGTTCTCACCTGTTCCCGGGGCAACCAAGTTGATGGACTTTTTCATATCATACCAGTTCCATATCCCATCAAGCCAATCCAACACATGATCATAAGCATCCGGCTCTTCCCTACCATATGTGATAACGTTTACCGGCTGGGCCTTCGGCCACTTTTCAGCGTTCTCTTCGCTATAGTATTTGTTATAGTAATAGGTTCTGTTGATGAAGTTGAATGTCCTGGTGTCCACCTGTCCATACCAGATTGGGGCACCAAGCACCAAAGCGTCCATGGACTCAAGATCAGGCTGCATCTTATCAAAATCATCCAACGGCAGGAGAACCTTTTCCTCAAAATATCCGATTTGACCTATGAAAACGTCTCTAAGTCTCCAAGTTACCACAGTATGTCCTGCATCTAGGGCTCCATCAAGCACCGCTCTAACAAGCTTGTATGTATTCCCCTCATGTTTTGGTCCGCCAATTACTCCTACTACTTTCAAACCTTATCCTGCATTCAGGGGCTTCATACTGTAAATATGCTTCCTTTCGCATGTTTTTTACATCCATAGCCCCATGATCCAGATATGATGAAAGAAACTGCTTGGAAATGGATCGATGAACACCGAGAAGAGTTCATCGAGGTAAGCGACAAGGTATGGGAGTACGCGGAACTCGGATTGGTTGAACATAAATCCGCAAAACTACACGTCGAGACCCTCAGGAAACATGGGTTCAAAGTAGACCACGGCGTAGCAGGTATGCCCACAGCCTTTGTAGCAACATGGGGAGAAGGCGAACCAGTAATAGGATTCATGGGCGAATACGACTCACTACCCGGAATCAGCAACAAAGCTGTACCCTACAGAGAATGGCTCGTGGTTGATGGCTGTGGACACGGCTGCGGACACAACGTCCACGGCACCAGCGGATTCATGGCTGCAATCGCCACCAAAAACGCAATGGAAAAAGAAGGAATCAAAGGAACTATCAAGGTCTATGGAAGCCCAGCCGAGGAAAACTACGACGGCAAAGCCTACATGGTCAGGGCAGGCTTGTTCAAAGGCGTTGATGCCTGTCTGAGTCACCACCCAGGAGGCATGAATGTCGCCGGACTAGCCTCAAGCAATGCAGTAAACAGTGTCAAGTATGAGTACTTTGGGAAGACTGCTCATGCAGCTGGCAGCCCCGAGCATGGACGCAGCGCGTTGGATGCTATCGAGTTGATGAATATCGGAGTCAACTATCTCAGAGAACATGTGATACAAGAGGCTCGTATTCACTATGTTATCGAGGAAGGCGGAGGACAACCAAACGTCGTCCCAGATTATGCCCGAAGCTGGTACTACATCAGGGCACCCGAGCGTTCACAGGTCCAACAAATCTACGAACGAATAAACAAAATCGCAGAGGGAGCAGCCATGATGACCGAGACCACGCTTAAAGTCGATCTCATCGCGGCGATCTACAACAAGATACCCAACAAGGTACTCAGTGAGCTTGTCACAGCAAACATGCGTGAGATTGGACATCCCGGATGGACCAAAGAAGAGGAAGAGTTCGCAGCGAAGATAGCCGAGACCCTTGACAAGGACGCCAAGATGCAGAGTCTACGAAAGTATGGTGTGCCAAACGCGGAAAAGTACAAGGACGTCAATCTGATGACTGATATCCTTGATGCTTGGAACGACGGCGAGGTAAGCAAAGGCTCAACAGACGTATCTGATGTATCGTGGCAATGCCCCACAATGGAATTCGGCACAAGCTGCAACGTGCTTGGTGCACCGGGTCACGACTGGAGATTCACAGCGGTAAGCGGCATGAGCATCGGTCACAAGAGCCTAATATTTGCGGCAAAAACCATGGCGGCATCAGCGTTAGACCTATTCACCAAGCCAGAGTGGCTTGAGAAGGCGAAGAAGGAGCATAAGGAGCGATTGGGCAATAGAGTCTACACGAGTCCTATTCCCCCTGATGTTCATCCTCCTTTGGAGATCGCAGAAGAGGCTTGGAAGAAGCTCAAGGGTAAGCAATAACCCTAACTTTTTTTATTCAATTTTTACTATATTCAAAATAATTATAACTAAACTTCTCAACTTTCTACCATGGTGTCCTCTAGCGGAAAACCGATTATCCAACTCGGGTTGATTTTATTCCTCTTAACTGCGTTATACACAGGTATCTCTGTCTACGCACAGTCAAATACGATAAATGGAACCATGGGGTCCTACAACTTCCCCGCTGGTCAATACGAAATAATCAGCCAAGCCGATGATATTTTCTCCCCAGTAGAAATAATTTCAGAGGGTAAACCCCCTTCCACAACCTATTCTTACATCTCCGAGGGCAATGGATACTTGTATGTACAGTTTGAGCCTACTGCAGGCGACTGGCTGCTCGTCGAAGTCGGAGACGAGACCGGTAGCTGGGGATATACAGACAGCTTCAGTGTAAATGTTCAAGATGGCGAGACCGTCATCTTCACAGTTACGCCTCCTTCTAGACAGACCGACTATGAGATGCTTCAAGACGACGACTCTGGTCCGATTACCTTTATTGATACCTTTTCATGGAACACAACATCTGGTATCATCTCTTATCAACTGGAGTTAGTAGACGTCCCCGAGGTCGAGTTCGGTTGGTATCCAAGAGAACCTGCTCGTGGAGATGATGTTACCTTCTATACTCAGGTGAACACCATGACCGTAAGCTCCATGACTTGGCTCATCAACGGTGTTGAGCTGGACTCCTCATATGGCTCATCAACATGGACATACACAAACATACAGGACGGTGTCTACGAGGTTACTTTACGCGTCGAGGACATGTTTGGCGCGACAGCTGAGAAGACCTACACGATTACTGTGGGTGAGTCGCAGGTATTTCAAGGGGTTATTTTTGATGATCTTGGCAACCGATACGAGGACTTGACTGTTCATTTCTACTGGAATGATGTGTTTCAAGGAACCACATACACAGATGCCGATGGTCACTACGAGTTCACAACGGTAAACGGACAGCCAATCACCTTACCTTTAACTGGCATGGGTGAAGTGAAGATAGAGTTCGTGGACAAGGATCACGTGTTTGAGATACGCGACCTCAAAGCAGATAAAACAAAACCAGTCTCGGTTATTTATCCTGTCACTTCTATTACTTCGGTTGACCAGTTGGAGTATAATATTGGATTTTATGGCGATATGGCGGATGACGCTGATACACCCCAAGTGAACGAGGCACTAACAGATGATCATGCCTTGGTCTTCTATTATACCAATATCGCGAAACGGTTCTACGATGAAAAACTCAACTACATCTTCTGGAATACACCACTCTATGTGACTACAGATGATAAAAATACAAATGAAGCATATTTCAAGTCAGGAAATAACCCCGAGATCGATGGAAAGACAACTTACCCCATGATCTATTACTCATCGCTAGCATTGAAGAGAACAGACCCGGATGCGCCACTGAATCGTGAGTTCCACGAGTTCAGTCACTATATAATGTGGGATTATTATGGGGAACTACCTGAACGCCATTACTTTTGGGATGCTACTACCGGTAAATGGAAGCCCCTTGATACTAACCATTGGGGTATCGCTAACCATTGCACATCAGACAGCTACCTTGAAGCCTTCGCAGAGTTCATGTCCTTAGTCATCAACAAGGAGATGAATGTCCAACCCCCGACGACAACCATGCTACCAGATTTCGCTTGGTCAAGATACACAATAGGAGGCGCAAACGAGTATTTAGGATATAACCGTGACCAATCTTACAGGTTTGAGGAATTATCTTTTGCCAGCATCCTTTGGGACCTTTATGATGGAAAAGAGGTTGCAGATAGTGATAATGTTGACCTGACTCTTGAACAGTTATGGGATATACTCATGCAAATCTATGTTTTACCAAAATATTATGAGAATGACGCAACAACGGGAATGCTCATTAAACTGGATGAAAAGACCACAGAGGTACGATACATCAACTACATTAAAGACCTCTATGATGGCTTAATCGAAAACGAGCCATTCTATGATTACTCAACTAGCGACATCGACGCGATTTTTGTTTCCCATAAAATATTCAATGACCTCAACGCCGATGGTACATGGCAACAAGGAGAACCAATCGGCATCAATCTAAAATGGGGTATCGAACGTAGAAAGCACCCAGTTGACGAGTCGTGGCTACTGACTTTGAACATCCCTGAAAACATGCTACCAATAGACATCACTGTCACAACAACACATGAGGGAACATTTACACAGTATGACCACGAGTACACTGTTACGGTATACGATTACCCCGCCCAGATACCAATCATCATGCCTCCAGAGAAATACACACCAGAGATGACTGTAGAGGTAACAAAACAAGGCTACACGGACACAAGTCCACTGGTACTCGACCCTACTACATATGATGAACTAATCACTACACAGGGAAACCTAGGCTCACACACACCAAGCCTAGAAACAACCGAAGAAACCGATTACATCTATATCAACCAAGTAGACTCACCAGCCACTGTAGAAGCAGGCTCAACCATCACCCTCACCGCCTCACTGGAATACAGTTTCAACGACATCACATTGATTAGCCTAGGCGTCTACGACTATGCAACTGAATCATACGCCTTCGACGAGACTTACTGGGTTCAAGGCACAGACATAGAAGATTATGTAGTACAGTTTACTGCACCGGATACTCCCCAGACCCTTGAACTTGAAGCCAACGTGATATTCCAGATTGGTGAGGAATGGTATTACACCGACAATGATCAATGGTACAACTACTTCACCATAGACGTTGTAGAAGCAGCAGATGAAGGAATACCCGGCTACCCACTACCCGCAACACTAGCCGGATTAACCTTAGTGCTCCTACTATTGAAGAAAAAACGAGACCCACAGCTACTCTAGTATTGCTACTACTCCTTTTTCTCCATCAACCCGTATTCTCTGACCCGTCTTCAACCTACTAGTAGCATCATAAACCCCAACAACAGCCGGTATCCCATACTCCCTAGCCACAATAGAACCATGAGTCATCAAACCACCAACCTCCATCACCAAACCACCAGCAGCTAAAAACAAAGGAGTCCAAGCAGGATCCGTAGCCGGACACACCAGTATCTCACCGGGCAACAGTTTCTCAGAGGATGGATCAAACATCACGTGAGCAGTCCCCTCCACGACTCCTGGGGAAACCGGGGCGCCTTGTAGTGTTTTTCCATCGCTGCTTGATGAACCATAGTAGGCGTGTCCATCACTCAGAAGTATTCTCGGTGGATTCCGCTGCGTATCTAGCTTGAATTTTTGTTTTCTCTCCGTAACAACCATACGCCAGTCGCGGTGCTCTAACTCATCAATCCTCAGATAGAAAACATCCCGATATGACTCAAGATAACCCTCTGATTCCAGTATCTTGCCTATCGATAGAAGACTACGCCTTGCATTATACAGCATCTTGACGATATAGAGCTTAGGTGATTCTCTTAGCCCAGCGAGATTACGCTGCCTTACACCAAGATACTTAACAATCTGTTTGCTTCTCCATCCCCATTGTCGTTTTGCCTCCTCGGTTATATGCTCCAGTGATGCCTCCGCAGACTCCGCCATATGTTTAAAAACCGTATCAGGCGCTTTTTCGGGATCATCTATCGTGCTGTAAGTCTGTATCATCTGTATAATGTGGGCGGGGACTTCACCCCAGCGCAGCGTACCAACATCTATCTCAGCGACACCACGCATGCCATAAGAATCCAAGAAGCTCTCAAGCTCTGTTTGAAAAACCACTGGAAGCTCTCTCTTCAGGTAAGCGTCAGCTAGTTTCTCAACAGGTTTCTTTAATGCGTTCATTGAAGCAGGGTCCGCTCTGATGTGTTTCACCTTCTCCCACAGCATCAGATCCATCTCCGTGGTCACGTTATAGGGGAGCCCTCTGCTAATGTTCAACGCATCATTGTCAAGCCCCAGTCTCTCTGCACGCATCTTGATCTGGAAAAACATGCCCTGACCAGCTGCAACAGAAGGTAGTATTCTCTTCAGAATGGTGCGGTGGATGCTCTCCAACAGTCTATGAACGTAATTTCGATGCTCCTCAAGGGTCTTTACCTCCTCCCCTGCTTTTCTCCAGTACTTGACCTCTGATTCGATCTTATTGTTCATCTTCTTTCTACTGCTGACTGGTCTGAGAACCGAGCCAAGGAACCTGCATATAAAAGGCACCAACACCGGAACTATCAGACTCATATCATGAAAACTAGGCTTACTATCCTTCTTCTCGATCCTAGAATCAGATATAATCTCCTCAACAGATGACGCCATCACAGGTTCCACGTACTGTAAAACCCCACTGACAATACCATGATACCGTTTATTCCTGAAAAGCTCAGTAATGTTACTATAGAGCCTGCCCCCCGCTATGAGAAACCGCTTGTTCTCCTTTGGACTCAAGGTACCACCCAGCTTCTTCTGGATATAGCCAAGCATCTGTAAGATGACATCAATACCCATTGGTGTCAAGGACTGAAGCACACCCTGTACATGCCCAAAGGAACCATAAACCAGAAGCGGCTCAGGCATTGCACCCGGCGGCAGTGGATACAAACCTGTTACAGGGCGTGACTGAAGCACATAGAACCTATCATCATATCTCGCCCACTCAATATCCTGCGGGGAACCATAATAATCCTCAATTTTGATGCCCAGATCTACTAATTCCCTGATTTCCTCTTCATTTAGGCCTTGTCTACCTGAGCCATCCTTCTCTCCAAGCCTCACAGACTTGATTAATCCACTCCGTTTATCCACCACGTACTCATCAGGCTCAATCCGCCCCGAGACCAACGCCTCACCAAGCCCAAAAGATGCATTAACCACAGCCTCAGTACGCACACCAGTCAAGGGATTAACAGTAAACAAGACACCAGAGGTAACACTCTGCACCATAGCCTGAACAACAACCGCAAGCGAAACCACATCCTGCGGTATCTTGTTCCTCCGCCTATACCCAATGGCTCTAGGAGTCCACAAACTACTCCAACAATCCACAACAGCCCTAAGAAGCGCCTCCTTTCCCTCAACATTCAGGAAAGTATCTTGTTGCCCAGCAAAGGAGGTCTCGGGAAGGTCTTCCGCGGTAGCTGAGCTACGAACCGCTACCTTGTCTACCTCATGTCTTTGATATGCCTCAATGATCGTTTTTCTGAGGGTTTCAGGCATCTTTCCCTGAGTAAACGTTTCTCTGATGTGTTCACTGGCTGTTTGAAGAGATTCAACAGTATCATCGATTATGGCAATATTCTCATCAATAATACTCTGGAGACCGTTAGCTTCGACGTACTCATTGTATGCTGATGTAGCGATGATAAACCCCTTTGGGACGTTGAAACCCGCCTCTACCAGTAAACAGAGGTTAAGCCCTTTCCCACCAGCAGTTCCAAGTGAAACAGATTCGCCCAGCTCATAGATATGCATAGAATCAGCTCCTCGCTACGACACCATACATGAAAACATCAACAATGGCATCAACCCAGTCAATATCCGGCAAAGGAAGCGTCTCACTAGGAGCTGCAACAACCTCTGTGTAGACATACCCAAAGATGAGACTCACAAGAACCCGTAGAAACTTCTCAACAGGCATATCCCTGAAAAGCCCAACATCAGCTCCCCTAACCCTAGAGATAAAACCACTAAAAACCGGGTAAAGCCGAGGCGGTATTGCCCTGATACTCTTCCCCTGCCTTTCCTGTGCATCAATTAACCCCAGTCTGATGTAATCCTCATGACTCAACATGGTCTCCACAACTTGCCGTATTGAAGACCGCAACGCCTCCTCTGGGTCAGATATCGACATCATTGCTAGCTGATCAGTCACTTGAAGCAGGGACATGCTTTCCCTTATTAGTGTCTCAAATATCTCTTCCTTACCACTGAAGTGGTTGTATATAGCCCCGGGGGTGATTTTCACCTCGTCAGCTATCATCCGCATACTTGTCCCGCTATAGCCTTTCTTCAGTATCAGCTTCTTTGATGCTTCTAGGATGGTCTTTCTTGTTTTTTCTCCCTTGGTTCGAGTCATCACTTGAAAAGTAAACGAACGTTCATTTATTATTTATGGGAAAAATCATCAAACAAGGAAAAAAAATAGAAAATTAGTCATCCATTGGTGGACCAATAGACATGTTATAATCTTCATCAGGTATTACATAAACTCAAAAAGTACAATCTGATAGATGATGAAGTAACGGTCACCGACAACTCGTTCATACTCAAACTAAGACCATGACTACTTATCCTCTTCCAGCAGCGTACATATTTTCTTGAGAGTTTCAAGCATCTCATGATTCACCCTGTCTCTCTCCGTCAAGATAGCGTCCGAGGGGTAACACACCTCAGTGCCAATCACATACGGGTCCCTGAACTTGCGCAACTCCGTCAGGATATAGTCTCTGAGCTCCTCAAAGAAGACAATCCCTTCTAGAACCTCTTCTGGTCCTCCTTCCTGAGCACTGTTACCCGCGGTCTCAATGTGAACCGAGCCTAATCCAAACAGCCTATCAAAGACGCCTGCTACGCTGGATATGTTTGTGATAGTCCGGAAAGGCACATGCTTGATGGTTCTCGTAAGCAACCCTTTTTTCACGTATATCTCGGGCATGGCTTCACCGGACTGTGCACGTACAGAGTACTCGATTGTGCCAACATAAGCCGGTGTAGACAACATAGTAGGAACCAGCCAAGCTACATGGAATATCAGTCCCCAATAGATCATTGGACCCATCCAAGACCCAACCAACGCCTCAAAAACATATTCATCCGGCTCAACCACGGCCAAAAACCATGCAAGCCCATAGGCACCGAGAATACCACCTAGCCAAAGCACGGACGCTACTGTGAATTGTTTTACCCAGAGCTTACGGACATAAGCTTTTGCTGGTTTGAATATGCTACCACTTCTGATGCTCTCGATGGGTGGTTTGATGACTTTGACATCTACATTACTCATTCTTCTCACTCCTTATTCCTCTGGTACCTAGGTACCTCTTTTGCAGCGAGTTTATTGAAAATAGCTATTGATTTCTCGGTGAGGGGAAGCTTCTCCTCGTCAGGTCTCAACTCGATAAGATACTCTGATAGTATCGTATCAAGCACCTCGCTGCACTCCGCCTCCTTAGGACACTGACTACATTCTAATCCTCCATAGGATTCATGCTTGTACCAGACGAGAATCCCAAGCTTCTCAGTATAAACTATATAGACCTGAGCATTAGCCTGATAATCAAAACCAATCAACAACCCCTTGTAGTCGAGCAAACTCTCAACGTCCAGCCTGTGACTATTGGCGTACTCCTCAAGAGCACGGCTGATCTTTTTTCTAGCCCTGTTTAAAACTCTAGAGACATATGATGGGGTCCATTCATCTTTGCTTTCTTCAGCGATCACGCTGGTGGGGTTTCCTTTCTGGAACTCGTACCATACCACTGCTTCATCGCTTGAAAGTAACCCCATGTTATCCATCCAGTTTGTTTACTTCAAGAAGGTAAAGATTAGATATAAAACCTCTACCAGACGTAAAGCCACTCTTATTCAGATCGTAACGCCTCCACAGGATGCATACTAGCAGCCCTCCAAGCCGGATACAGACCAGACAAAGAAGTAGTTACCATAGCGAAGGCAATCACTCCCAACGCGAGAAACGGTGAACTAGAAACAGGCATATCAATACTACGTCCAATCAACTGACCGACACCAAGCCCAATCAACGCACCGAGAGTACCACCAATAAAACCAGTGATCACAGCCTCACTCAGAAACAACAAGAGAATATCCATACTCTTACTGCCAATGGCCTTCATGATACCGATCTCACGTGTACGCTCCATGACACTTATCGTCATAGTGTTGATGATTCCGACACCAGCCACAAGGAGACTGATACCCGCCACACCTCCCAACACAGCCTCAATAGCACCGAGAATAGTGCCCACCATCTCCTGCGTAGACTCCGCTGTCAGTATGGTGACATCGTCTCCTAGCTCTTCCTCAAGATTCATAACCACTTGCGGCATATCCTCTGGGTCTGATACCTCTGCGGCGATGTACTGGTACTCTGCTCCTTTCTCATAGAGCTGCTGAAATATCCTCAGGGGCATGAATATGCTCTGGTCCTCATCGCTACTCATGCCACCTATCCCGCCTTGTTTCTCAAGTATGCCAATAACCCTGAAGGTCATATCCTTCTCTTCGCCCTCCACCCTTACAGTCAAGGTTATCCTGTCACCAATATCATACCCCGGCATATCATCGTCCTTGGGAAACGCAAGCTCATATCCGATCTCAACAACCCCAGCATCACCACGCCTCAGATGACGCCCATACTCTGGCTCCCAACCTGAATACATCTCAAAATACTCAGCCTCAATCCCATAAGCAAAAGCATACCGTGTCTCACCCTGTTTTGTTAGGCTGCACATTTCTCCAGCCATCACAGGAGTCACCACATGTATATTGGGAACCCTCTGAACCGTCTGAATATCCTTCCAGTTAAAGCTCTCACTGGCTATCAGCCCAGCGCCCATCTCAAGACTCCCCGGCATAATCATAATATTATTAGGACCAAACATCTCCAACTGCCCCCCAACAAGGTCGTTTAGACCCTGTGTCATGCTGATTAACCCGGTGACGGCCATACAACCGATAAGAATGCCTAGAAGGTTGAGGGCAAACCTGAACTTACGTTGGCTTAACCCGCGCCCACTCATCAGCATGATATCTTGAAGGTTCAATTATCTCACCGTCTTTATCTGAAAAGGTTTCTCAGCCAGTTCCAGAATCCACCATTACTCTCTTCACCGTTCTCAGGCACAGTGCCCGCACTGATCTCAACATCAACATTAAGTAATGTCTCATGGGGCTTGTTCAGGTGATCCCTGTATTTTATCAATAAAGTCATCTGATGTGTTCCGGGTTCAGTGTTCTCATCTACTTTGTAGAGCAAGTCAAACGGTATTGGACTATCAGGGTCTATTGCTCCAATATACTCCTCACTTCCCTGAACACGTTTGAAAACCGCATTCTCTTCAAGCGAGATGCTCACAAACTCGACGCTTTCAGTTCCAATAAGCAAAATATCCGCCTCAAACTCGTCTGTAGTACCCGGGTAAACCATGATGCTTTCTGTGTCAAGAAGCCTGAAATCGACAAGCCCGTCAACCAACAAAGTTATGGTCTCTGTAACGGACTGTATTGTTCCCCGGCTATTTGTGTAAGATATGATTGCTGTTACTAGATACTGTCCAGCCTCTATACTCCCTGAAGCAAGTAGAGAATAGGTCGCCTTTGAAGTCTCATCAGCATCGAGGTCTCCTAAACTAATCACAGAGGGACTTACAGGTGAAACTGGGCTATTTGATGCAAAATTCAGGGTTCCAAGCAGTTCATATGCTGCTGCTCCTGAGCATTTTATTGTTAATTCTACTGTAAAAATGTCTCCTGGTAGAATTGTTCCTTCAAGAACCTCAATTTCTTCAATAGTGACACGAGTATTACGAACTGCTGCTGAAGACGCAACATTAACAGGGAGTGAGAACATTTGATGGAATCTATTTCCATCAGTATCCTTGTATGAGACTCCGGCTGTTATCGAATAAACCCCAAGAGTAGTCCCTTCTATGATGGAAAGCTTGGGATTAACACTAAATGAATCTCCCGAGGCTATTTCGTTTATGCTCATAACGACATTTTCAGTTATTGTGATACTGCTTATCGATGAGCTGAGAACAACATTAACATCGGTTATAGTCTCGTTATCTATATTAGAAAACATGAAGCTAACATCGTTGGTTGCTCCTGCCTTAACCTCGATATCTTCTAATGTTGGACTATAAACTAAACTTGGTCTAAAGGCTTCAGAAACATATACACCAATTGGAACAGTCAGAGAATCTTCTGAAACTGAGCCAGATCGACCATATGTCACAGTAAGAGAGAGCGTATATGCTCCTAACGCAAGACTTTGATCCACATATATTGTCGGTTCATAATTCCTTGACTTGTCGGCTCGTATCTCTGTAACTACTTTGTTTGCTTCTGAGATCACTGTTAGTCCTGTTGTAGATGATGAAAGGAACGCCTCTACATCATAGATATTATAGTCACCCGTATTTTTCAGGATGATTTTAATCGCGTTTTCCTGTCCTGCCTTCAAGTAAATGTTTTTTGCACTTACTTGAAGGATAGGAGAATCTGAGGCTTGTACATGGACAATCGTTGTACTGAATATCGTTAATAAGAGAAGGATTTGGATGATTCTTTTGTTTTTCATTTTTTTATCTCCAATATTTTTTCGCCTTCGATTAAACCGTCCTTGAACTAGATTATCCGGTCAGTGCTCTGTCCCACCATTGGGTCATGAGTAATCAAAATGAAGGTCTTGCCTTCCTCGGTGTTCAACCGTCGGAGAAGATCCATGATCTCTTTCCCGGTTCTGCTGTCAAGGTTTCCGGTTAACTCGTCGGCTAGTATGAGGACTGGGTCGTTTGCCAAGCTGCGTGCGATGGCGACTCTTTGTTGTTCGCCTCCGCTGAGTTGGCTTGGTTTGTGGTCGGTTCTGTCTCCGAGTCCGACAAGTGATAGGAGCTTTTCTGCTCTATCATGACGTTTTCTTCTTCCTGTTCCCTTGATTGCCATTGGAAGTTCTACGTTTCCCAATGCGTCCATCCTTGGGATCAAGTTGAAGAACTGGAAGATGAAACCGATCTCAGTGTTTCGTAGGTCGGCTACTTGGTTATCGTTGAGTTGGCTTAGGTCTCTGCCGTTTATGATGACGTTTCCCTTTGTTGGTCTGTCGAGTGCTCCTATCATGTTGAGGAGCGTGCTTTTTCCTGAGCCACTGGGGTCCATGATGGCTGTGAATTCTCCGGGGGTTATCTCTAGGTTTATGCCTTTGAGGGCGTTGAGGGGTCTTCCGCCTTGCATGTAGGTTTTGTGTAGGTCTATGGTTTGTATGATGGGTGTTGGTTTTGTTGTTTGGTCCATTGTTTTTCCTCATCCGGTATACCGTGTTGGTATATCTTGACCAAAAAATGGTAAAATTACCTTTATAAAGGTAGCGATTATTTACCAAAAATTGGTTAAATATTACCAATAACCAACAAACTCAGCCACCCATAAATACCAAACACACAAAGATTATCCGTGGACCAAGAACAACTCGAATCAATAATCCAGACGGAAACTAACGAAACAATACACTCACTTATGACTATCAACAATGGTTGGGACAATCAAGTCATTGAAGTCAATAACACAGCCCGGTTCTCCACGTTTGAGGCATTTCCAGCAGCCCCGGCAAAACTTGATGTCCAGTTCATCAAGGAATAGCTCTGTTATCTCGGCTTCAGGGTTCTCTCGTAATCCGTTGATGATGTGTTTTGCGATGGTTGTTGAGTTTCCTTCTGGTTTTGGGCTTGCTACGACGATGACTGCTTTCATGTTTTTCTGAGGATTTGATGTTTGATAAAAGCCTATGCTAAAAGCTAGGGTGGAACGATCATGTATTTCTGGAAGAGGCCAACATACTCATCCAGTGACACGGTTTCCCGGTCAAGCAAAGAAGATAACTCCTTGAGTAGCTTATGATGTCTTTTCTCTTCCTCCACGAGATAATCAATGAAGGCCTGAACCCTGTCATCCTCAACCAAGTCATCGATCTGCTCCAGTAGTTCAAGCATATTCTGCTCCACTATCACGTGTTGTTTTATGCTCTGGGCAAGGTTTACCGCTGGACCAAGATCAACATCAAGCTTCATTGGCACAGCACCCGCCTCTACATCAATTAATGCTTGTGCTATGGCGGCGTGTTTCATGCTGTCATGGATGATGGATTCGAGTACCACTCGTACCATGGGGTGTTTGAGTCCTCTGATGCTCTCGCTGATGGTTTGTACGTGGCTGAGTTCAAGGTCTTTCTGCTCCTGAAGCAGGTCTAATAGGTCTTTCAATTTAGAACAATATTTCCTGTGTAAGGGAGGGATATAATGATTCAGCGTTTAACATCGGTAAACCTTGGAGTAAGTCTAGTCATTAAAGCCACCCAGAGATTCAAAACAAGAATCCCATAAGTCTCAGCAACAGCCGTTGAAGACCAAGGCACAATCAAAGCTATTATTGGTCCCACTATACCCATGAATGTGAAAATTAGACCATATTTTCTCCAAGGCGTTTCTCCCATAAGCGCTAGGCCCCAGATCAATACCGTTAATGCGCCTTGTGAGAAGAACCAGATAGAGACCGTGTAATGGTAAAGAGTGCCCTCTGGGAAGGAACCTATCATCATCAGCATCAACCCTGTTAGCGCCATGGATGCTCCTCCCACTCTAGATGCTTTATTGATGCTTACTTCGAGAAGATGAACCGCGTATAACACAATCATGACCCCAGTCAAGATCATACCCAAATTGAATAGCCATGGATCATTGGCTGAAGCTGAGCCAAGGTCACTGAAAGCATTTTCAGTGAAAACAAACCAAGGGTTCCTTGAGATGGCTAACAGTATCACAAGCCAGCCAGCGACTATCGAAGCCCATCCCATGTAGCGAAGCTTACTATGCATCAATAAACCTGAAGCAAGCCACGATAAAACTGTCACCAAACAAATCCATCAAAGGCTGCTTAAACCCCTAAATAAACCCTGAAAAACAGTATAACTGCAGACAAACTCTGCAATAAGAACCCACGAACCAAGGCGACCCGACGGTTCAGATTGGGGTAACACCCAATCAGAACCAAATAATCTTCCGGTGCATGTCTATATTTGTCTAGAAAGCAGCAACACCATGATTCTGTAGAAACTCCAAGACCTCACCTAGATCAGGAGCACTCCTACGTCCACCCATACGTGTGCATTTTAACGCCGAGACTGCTGTACTGAATAATGCTATCCGCTTGGGGGACCATCCATTGATAAGTCCATAAAGATATGCGCCGTGGAAAACATCCCCTGCACCTGTCGTATCTTTAACAGTAATATCAAACGAGGGCGTTTCGAACCTTTCCTCCTTGGTTACCGTTATACTGCCTCTCTCACCCAATGTCTCTACGAAGACACTTGGACCCATATCCAGTACCCTTTCACCAGCCTCAAACACATCACCTACTCCCGCTAGCTTCTCTCCGAAGCCAGCGCCACAGACAAGCACATCAACAAAGGGAATCAGCCTGCGTGTAGACTCCTTAATTGACTCATCTGTCTTGGAGCCGTCAAGCATAACCTGTTTCCCCACTTCACTCATCCACTTAGCCGCCTCCAATGCAGCCTCAGGGTGCGAGCCATCAAGCAGCAAGTAATCTGCTTTTGTAATATAGTCATAGTCAAGTTCGTCTGTTGTAACGGGTTCAGCGTCCAGTCTGTCACTGTGGTTGAAAACACGTTCTCCTGTTCCACTTTGAACCGTTACGAGAACCACCTGTCCATCAGGACCCATTCTTCTGATGATATGGCTTGTGTCAACACCCCATTCCCGTAGACTCTCAACCTTGAGAGTTCCAGCGTAGTCGCTACCAGCTGTACCAATATATCCAGTACTTACCCCTAGCTTTGATGCCGCAACGAGCCCTGTACTCACCTGTCCCCCGCCATCAATACTGTACTCATCATATACCACACCTTTCTCCCATGTGGGATAATCTGGTAGCCGAAATATGATGTCCAGTGTACATCTTCCTATTCCAACTATCTGGGGATTCAACTCGCCAATACTGTGCATATTTCTCTTTTATTGATTTGCTGAAACATCCAGCAGAATCACCCCTTCTATTTCATTATACCGTCTCCAAGCAAGGGTTGAAAAATTTCATGAATCTATAAATAGGTCAACCGTTTTTCGTTTATTTGCAGAACATTGTTCTGCTGATGAGGTTGGCGCAATCCGGATCGGGCTCCACTCATCATTTTCACTCAACTAAGTATATTATTGGTAACAAACTCTCTTTGTATCCTTAGTTGAATGAAATTAAAAGGTGCACAGGTAGCTTAGCTCGGCTATAGCGCCAACCTGAAAAGTTGGAGCCCGATCCGGGTCGTGGGTTCAAATCCCACCCTGTGCGCCACTCTTTTTACCTTCTTCAGCCATTTCTCTGGTATGCTAAAGGATAAGGCATGGAAATGGATTGATGAACACAAGGATGAGTTCATCGAGGTAGCAGACAAGGTATGGCAATACGCTGAACTCGGGTTGGTCGAGTCAAAATCAAGCAAACTAATCGCAGAGAAACTCAAGGAACATGGGTTTAATGTTAAACACGGTGTCGCTGGGATGCCCACAGCAATAGTAGCCGAGTGGGGCGAGGGAACACCAGTCATCGGGTTCCAAGGAGAGTACGATGCGCTCCCTGGTCTCAGCAACAAGATCAAACCAGAGCAAGATCCACTTGTGAAGGATGCTCCGGGTCATGGCTGTGGACACAATATTCACGGAGCCACTGCTTTGGCGGCTGTTATTACCATGAGGTATCTTCTGGAAGAGGAGGGTATTTCTGGTACTATACGGTTCTTTGGTACTCCGGCGGAGGAGAACTATGCTGGTAAGGTGTGGATGGCGCGTGATGGGTACTATGATGGTCTTGATGCGTGTCTGAGTCATCACCCGAGCAGCATGAATACTTGTAACTTGAAGAGTAGCACCGCTGTGAATGGAGTAAAGTTCGTGTACAGGGGAAAGACTGCCCACGCAGCGGGTAACCCTGAGATGGGTCGTAGCGCCCTAGATGCTATTGAGTTGATGAATATTGGTGTCAACTATCTTCGTGAGCACGTGATCCAAGAAGCTCGTATTCACTATGTAATAGAGGAGGGCGGTGGGCAGCCAAACGTGGTACCAGATTACGCTCGTTCATGGTATTACATCAGGGCACCTGAGCGTACTCAGCTTGACCCAATCTATGAGAGGATACTGAAGATCGCGGAGGGTGCGGCTTTGATGACCGAGACAGAGCTTGAGGTCCAGTTTATCGACGCATTATACAACATAATCCCCAACAAGACCATCAGCGAGCTAGTGGTCAAGAACATGCGGGAGATCGGAACCCCCGAGTATACAGAGGAAGAGCTTGAGTATGCTAAGAAAATCGCAAGTAACTTCAGCAAGGATGCTAAGGTGGATTCTCTACGGAGAAACAAGATACCAGACGCTGAGAAGTATAGGGATATTGACCTTGTAACTGATATTCTTGATCCCTTGGGTGATGGTGAAACCAGTGCCGGTAGCAGCGACGTAGGCGACATATCATGGATCACGCCCACCGTTGAGTTTGGCACCACCTGTTTTGTGCTTGGTGCGCCGGGTCATAGCTGGGCTGTCGTAGCTACCAGTGGTATGAGCATTGGACACAAGAGTCTGGTGTTTGCCGCTAAGACTATGGCGGGTTCAGCCATCGAGTTGTTCACTAATGAAGAACTCAGAGCTAAGGCGAAGGAAGAGCATCTTGAGAGACTAGGAGGTAGAACATACAAGACTCCTATACCTGAGGGTGTTGAGGTTCCTTTGGCTGTAGCTGAGGAGACTTGGGAGAAGACTCCTAAACAATCTCCCTAACCCTATTCTTTTTTACACGGGGGGGGGGGAGGTAGCGTAGCTAAGCCACGGTTCAGCTTATTTCAAGTAAAGAAGCCCCAGAACAACCCAGATCGAGTCTTGATTAACGTAAAAAAGTGTATGAGTAACGGTTGTTTACTGACAAAAAAGTGTTTGATTTGTTGAAAAAGGGTTTGTGAAAAAAGGGTTTTTGGGAGTTTACTCGTCGTCGATATCGTCGTCTTCATCCCAATCGTCGTCGTCCCAGTCATCGTCCTCGTCGTCGAGGCAGTAGATGCAGAGCTTTTGATCGGGTTCTCCGCAGTCTGAGCAGAATTTCTCTCCGCACATCTTGCACTTGGTGACTACTTCGGCTTCTTCTCCACATATTGCACATATTGGCATATTATTTTCTCTCCGATTCGCCGTTTAGGCACAATGCCTTGATATAAGGCACAAAATAACGGATTCCCCAAAACATATAACTCAAAAACGGTGAAGAAAACTCGTTGAATTGATGTTTTTTTGTAATTTGTTTATATTTGGCGGAAAAATCTACAGTATATATGCAATTTCATACCCATGATAAAAAATAACTAAATTTTATCTAGTAAATAACTGAAACGGGAAATTGTTTGTTTATATATACAACGCATTAACTCATGGATTTTACTAGACTCGGCGTACTCATATTGATACCGTTAGCGTTAAATTCGTTAACTACTGCTTCACGCACCTTTGCGTCAATACTCTGAACCCGTTGAGTATCCCCTATATAATAGAATAAGGTGTACTCCATTGCGTTATTCGGGAAATCGGTAACCCTTAGATTTATGAACTAGGGTCCAAAATCAACGAAAAACCGGTCCTCGACACGCAGAAGCCTTAGGTCAGCTCCATAAACCTGTCTGAGATTCTCTTCGGATAACACATCACAAGGAAAACCACAAGCTAAGACTTCTCCTCCACAGAACAGTATAACATGGTCTGCTACGCAGATCGCCTCATTCGGGTCATGAGTACTGAACACCACCGTATCTCCTGTATCTCTTAGTCCATCGATTAACCCTAGGATTGATGACTTGTTACCAAGATCAAGGTGACTGGTGGGCTCATCAAGCAAAAGGACGCTGGGCTCCTGTACGAGGGCTCTGGCTATTAGCACCATTCGTTTTTCGCCGCCACTCATTCGGGTAACTTTTCTCTCCGCGAGTTCAGTCATCTCTAGTCTTTCGAGAACGTGTTCAACGATCTCACTATCACTGATGTCAGGTGCGTCGAGGAAGCCGAGATATGGTGCTCTGCCTAGCATTAAATACTCTTGGACTGTGTATGGGAAGCTTGGTTCCTCTACCTGTGGTACCCAGCCGATGATTTTACTGAGTTCACGGACACCAAACTCTGCGAGGAGTCTACCACCAAACACTATATTGCCAGCGTCGGGCTTCAGTAAACCGAGTAAAAGCTTCTGCATGGTGGTTTTCCCTGATCCATTTGCGCCGAGAAAAGCAGTCACCTTTCCACCGGGTATACTCAAAGAGACATCATCAAAGACCTTCACCCCATTATAGGCAAAAGAAACCTCGTTGACGCTGAATCCACTCATATCCGAGTCCTCCGAGAAAGCAGATACAGGAAAAACGGGGCCCCAATAAAGGAAACAACGATCCCCAACGGAATCTCGCCAGGTGAGATGGTTCTCGCGATATCATCAAAGATAACCATCAAACAGCCTCCAACTGCACCACTAACAGGTATCACGTAGCGAGTGTCTACACCTACAAGCTTTCGTGCGATATGAGGCGCCAGTAAGCCTATCCAACCAATTGTGCCTGAGACTGATGTCACCGCGGCGGTGGCGACTACTGATGCGAATATGGCTACTCTTCTTAGTTGCTTTGGGTCTACGCCGAGGCTGGTGGCTACTTCGTCGTCAAGTGATAGTAGGTTGATCCTCCACCTTATCGCCAATAAGACAATTAATCCACCGGCTGCGAAAGGAAGCATGTAGAGAAAATCGTCCCATAGTGCACCCGATAAGCCACCAAGTAACCAGAAGGTAAGCTCAGGTAACTCATTCAATGGGTCTGCGAGGCTCTTCATGACCCCTACACAGCCGCTGAAGAAAGCTGAGACTACTAAGCCTGATAAAACAAGGCGAAGTACATCATCACCGTATCTAACCGTCTTTGAAGCCCGGTAGGAGACTGTGAAGGCAATTAGTGCGAAAACTGTGGCTGATATCTCTATGAGTAAAGGGTTCCCGCTGAGATACAGGATGGCTACCGCTGCGCCGAATGAAGCCCCTTGACTGATGCCTAGTATGTCGGGTCCAACTAGTGGGTTTCGGAAAGCCAACTGAAACGTTGCTCCACTTACTGCGAGTACCATTCCGAGGAACGCTGCTGTTAGGATACGTGGTAGTCGTAGGTTCCAGAGTATTGCTGCGTCTTGTGTATCAGTTAGAATAGCGTTGTAGCTGATGTTGTATCGTCCAACGAAAAAAGATGTGAAAACAATGACAACTAGTAACAGGTAATACGTGCCAAGGTTTCTCCTGCCACGTATACTCATAGTCTAGATGTCTCCAACTATTGATTCCATTAACGCCTCTGCTTCCGAGACTGACAAACCATAGAGATCAACATAGAACTCTCTTATGTCTTCAGTGAGCCCAGTGTCGTCGCCGCTGATCTTTGCCTCCATCCAGCGTAGACATAGAATCCATCTTGAGCCACTGGTATCCCAACTACCAACCGTATCAGTGCCGAAGCAGTCATCAGGGACAGAGTAGACTCGATCATTCTCTACCGCGTCAATATTCTGCCATACATCATCTGATTTTATCAGGTTCTCTACATCCATACATGATGGGTCAGGCTTGTATGTCACAATGAAGATGATTTTTGGGTTCCACTCTGCTATCTGTTCCATGTTTACGTTATTCCATCCGGTACCTTCCAGTTCAAGACTCAACGGATCGCCACCAGCGGTCTGTGTGACTACTGTTTGCAGCCAGTCTGCTCCGGGGCTCATGAATGAGGCTGTACCCCCTTTAGTGTTGTAGTAGAGGAATAGGACGCTGGGTGCATCTGTTGTGGTGGTGTGGCGTGTCTCTACTTCCGTGTATGTTGATTGATAGTATTCTATGATGGCTTCCGCTTTCTCGGGTTCCTCCATCAAGGCACCCATGGTCTCCACATCTCGAGTATATTGGTCAAGGTTCTCCAAGTCAAGATAGACTACCTTTACTCCGAGGCTCTCAAGGGGGTCACCGACACCCGACTTTAGATAGCTCTTCAATACGACCACATCTGGTTCCTGTGCAGCTATCTCCTCTACACCCATATCTGATGCTCCCTCAACTACCTTCTCAGATATGCTTGAGTCAACCAAGCTGAACAGCGTAGACTCAGCGAAGCTATCTGATACCCCGATTATCTTCTCGGGTGCTGTATCAAAGAGGTAGGCTACTGATAATGTGAGAGCGCTTCCTCTTCCCGTGAAAATTATCTTTTCTATAGGGGTCTCTATTTGGACTGTCCTGTCAAGACAGTCTGTGACTGTTATATACTGTGTTGTTTCTTCAGGGGTGCCTTGGTTTCTTGATATGTGGTAGGCCCCCCCTGCAATTATTACAACCAGTAACGTGACTATGATTATGGTTTTCTGGTTATTCAATTCAAACTCGCCGATATTACAAACGATTTCCTCTCTCCACGCATATAGTTTTATAGCAATCACAACTGATTTACAAATATGGGTCAAGAGAAAAGAGGACATCTAACACCACAACAATACACTGTTCTCAAGCATAGATCCGAAGGAAAAAACCAAGAAGAGACCGCCGAACTGCTAGGCACTACCCGTCAGAACATCAGCCTCATTGAACGCAGAGCCCACAGAAACCTTAGAAAAGCCGAAGAAACCATCAGGGCATACAAGGAACTGATGAAGGCAACATCAATCATCATTGAACCCGATACCCATCTGATTGATGTTCCTAGACTTGTAGTTGATGCCGCTGATGAAGCTGGTGTAAGGCTTAGAGCCGATTTTACCCGCATCTATAACGAGTTCAAGTTCGTCGTGCCGAACAATGTTGACCGAACAAAGGTGGTTCAACCCATCAAGGTACTGGTGCTCAAAGACGGTGATATAGTGGTTACACCGGTCTGATCAACGGGTGATCAGTTTTTTCCAGATCACCTAAGTAATGTGATCACCCCTATATGGTATTGTGAAAGAAATGGACGAATATCGCAGAGAAAGACACAAAGACTTCGTGGAATCTCCCGAAGACATAGCAGAGATACTGGACACAGTATCCGAGAAGGTACCAAAGATGATCAAAGGCATCATAGGCGCCTTCTTCAGCCCAGACGCAGCCAAAGATATGGCGAAAAGCGTCGCAGAGTTCAGGAAGACCCTAATCGAGGGCGGAATCCCCGAAGACGAAGCCATGAGAATGACTCGTGAATACATGCAGACAGTCACAAACTGGAAGGGCATGGTAAACGAGTTCAAGGTCGGCGAGCACCACAACTACCGGGATGAGTAGCCGTGAGCGCCTGGGCATCCCTACGCACATTACCCAGTGTACTTGGGTTAATGGTTAGGGCACCTGGTTGGGCACTGGACTATAGCATGAGCTATAAACGCGCCAAAAAGGAGTTCAGAAAACAGCTCATAGATGAGGGAATCCCCTATGATGATGCTGAGGAACTCGCGGAGCTTTTCCCCTTTAAGATGAGTGACATCATCGAGACGGTGCGCAGCGTAAACTAGCCCACCCCCTTCTCTTTTTTCGATAAGTTTTTACAGTATCCTTTACCGTCTTTCACGTATGTCTAAAGGACCAAGACCACCCTGCATTGGAATGTATGGTTTCGAGTATGAATGCGAGGAATGCGATTGGGCAGCCGAGTGCAAGGCGATGGATGAAGCCATAGAGTCAGCCGTAACTAGGAAAGGCACTCATGTTAGACTTACTGGTAAGTATAAGGAGAAAAAATACAAGCCGAAAACAAGCAGGTAGCAGTTTCAGTTACCTCTCAGCCACCGTCTTGTTCAGTAAACCATTATATTAGCGCTAAATCCTATTGACAGTTTAGCGGAGGCGCACTTGTTGAAGTTCATCGGAGAGTTCGTACAGGAGATAGACCAGAAAAGGCAAAGCTTTCAGCAGTTATTCGGGTTAGACGATAAACAATCAAAGATAGAAGAGACTCTAAAAGAAGAGCTTGAACACAACTGGCACAAGCTGCCTGAACCCGACAATGTATTCACCGAAGAGTACAGCATAGACAGTAGTAGTGCCTCAAGAACACTGAGCAACGGAATCGATTTCTTCATCATAAGAGCCCTCATGCTGGGAACATGCAATTACAATAAACCCAAACTCAGGTTCGAGATGGTGAAAGGAATCCGAGACTATAACGTGATCACAGGCTTTGAGCGGATTCTTAGAGACCTTATCGAGATAGAGATCGTCTTGGATAATATTGATGACTTGCCTGAGAACAGCATCGTTTTGATTGATGGGAACCTATATGGACGGTTCACGCATCTATTGCAGGAGCTTCAACTAGGTGGCTGGTATCATCTACCCCTTGAACTTCTTGACGTCATGCAGAAACTCTTCACAGAGTGTGTGAAACGAAACATAATGCTCGTGGGCGTCTCCAAGTTTAGCAAGACAAGGGTATTAACTACTGCTTTGCTTAGACCAAGTTACCCGAACCTCACTGATCCAGAATACCTTGATGTAGAGCTTCTATACAGGTGGAAACATGACCAGACAGGCTATACGACGCCTTTGATGCTTGGAAGCTATGCTATAGAGAAGAATATCAAACAGCTTGAGGAGAACCCGGAGAAATACAGGGAACGATACTTCAACCGGGTATCCCCGGAGCGCCGAGACTGGGCGACACAGGTAATTTCAGACATACCTTACAGCCCCGCCATAGTCATGTTCCATATGATACCAAAGGCACAAGCACAGCCCTTGAGGATCGATATACCGGCTTGTAGTCTGGGGCTACGGAAAAAGATAACTGATGTACGTCCATTCGAGTTTATACAGCCGGAAAAGGTTCAACAAGTAGCGCAACAGATCACAAGTGATTTCGGTGGAAGAGACGTCTATAACGCGTTGCTCTACATCGTGGACAAAGAAGTCAGGCTGGGAGTGAAGACTGTTGATACTGTCTATAAGTCGGTGCTTGGTAAAGAGCTGGGGTTCCCGATTGAGTATGATCGTTCGACACGGAGGTTTACAAATTGATGGATAACATTGCAGGATATATTGTAGGAGAGGTAGATACAGGTAACTTTGGATTCATAAGCGACTTAGATAACTATCCGCCACGCCACGAGTACTTGGTTATACCCGGCGTACGGGAAAGAGCTGGCACAGAAATAATACACGTTGACGTACTCGCACAGGTCAACAAGATAAGCAATTACAGCGATATCCTCGGAGACAGCCTAAGCCTTGAAGAACTAGAATCAATCATCAGCCGCTACACAGCCACCACCAAAGTATATGGGACAGCCAAGGTCCTAGGCTATCTAAATGACCGTGACGAGGTGGTGATGCCCAGAAGCGCAGCCATACCCGGACAAAAAGTCCACGTGGCGCCATCGGAGATGCTCTCAAGATTCTTCACAAAAAACAGAGGCAAAGGAATCCCCGTCGGTGGACTCATCACACGAGAAGAAGTCAAGGTACAGATAGATCCCAATGGATTCAGAAAACACGTAGCGGTTATCGCCCAAACAGGAGCCGGTAAGAGCTACCTTGTAGGCTTGATACTGGAGAACCTGTTACCTCTCGGCGCCACTATCATAGTGCTTGACCCTAACAGCGACTACGTGATGATGAAACGGACACCCGATGACAGACCCACAGAGCACCAAGAGGACATGATTATCTACAGACCCCCCGGCATCAAAGGAAGACGTTACAGCGACGCCGACATAGGGGGAGCAGACAACTACACCATCGACTTTAGCAACCTATCTGATAGCGAGATATGCGAGGTAGCGGGTATCAGCACCCGATGGGTTCACATCAGGGGAGCCATCACAGACGCCCTGAAATCCATGGAAGGCACCTACGGACCAAAACAACTAGTCGAACGCTTGAACCACCTAGCATTAGCCGAGGAAGACCGGACCAGACGAGAAGCAGCCAGTAGAGCAGCCAACTATATCAGAAGACTTCAAAATTACAGCATCTGGGGAAGCCAGAGTATACCAATTGACGACTTGGTTAAGCCTAAGCATATGAGCGTGGTTGACCTAGCTGGGCTTCAAAGCCACGTATCACAGTATATTGTTCAGAAGACCCTTGAAGATATCTGGAGCCTAGCTGTAACAGGGGGCCTCCAGTACCCGATATTCGTGGTCTTAGAGGAAGCTCATAACTTTGCACCAGGAGCCCAGATAACAATGGACTCAGCGTGCCTTGGGATCATCGAGAAAATAGCGTCAGAGGGAAGAAAATTCGGCATATTCTTGATGGTAGTAACCCAGAGACCCGGCAAGATCAGCAGCAATGTCCTGAGCCAGTGTAACAGTCAGATAATCATGCGTCTCACAAACCCAGATGACATGAGCGCCGTCAGAAGAAGCAGCGAGGGACTCAGCGAGGACTTGTTCAACGACTTACCTGGGTTGAATAAAGGAGAAGCCGTAGTAGTAGGAGAACTCACCAAGATACCCACCATGATCAAGATTTCAGGTAGAAAAAGCGGTGAGGGGGGCAGCGATATCGACCTAGATGATGCCCTGCGTAGGGCTCTTGAGGCGTATAATCGGGGTAAACGCATGGAGCCTGAGAAAGCCAAGGACAAAGAATACGAGACTAAGTGGTAAACGTGGTAAGGATCGTAATCACCGGGGATAATCATCTTAACCTCTACAACCAGAAGCTAGGCAGTAAGCTTGGTGAGCGCAGAGCTAGAATAGGAAAAGCTTGGAGCCAGACCATCAAGTATGCTATTGAGAACAATGCGGACATCTACATCAATACAGGCGACTTATTCGACCAATTAAGCCCAAGAAACCCTCCACGAGCCAGCGTAATCGATGGCTTCAAACAGCTACAAGAAGCCGGAATATCAGCGTATATCGTAGCGGGGAACCATGAGGTTCCAAGCAGCGAGCGAGAAGGAGTCTCCCCTCACGCATTACTCAGGGAAGCAGGGCTTGCCCATGTTTTTGAGAACCGCTTGGAGTTTGAACAACGAACCGAGACCATAGACAATATATCCGTGTCAATCGCTGGTATGAGTTATAACAAGAACCTAGCTCCGAAACAAGACCCCCTGGAAGATAAACCCATTCCAGCCGGCTCAGATCTGAACATAGCCATACTCCACTACAGCATCGAGGATATAGCGCCACCCATCTGGGAAGAACCAAGAATACTCAAATCCAGTATCGAGGAAAACCCCCAGATACAGCTCTACGCCATGGGGCACATCCACGAACACATCACCACCCAGATAGGTGACAGCTACATCGTGTACCCGGGAGGCACCGAGCACTATGATTTCGGTGAATGCGATAAAACCACAGGCTTCATCGTTGCCGAATACACTGAGGGGGAACTCAGTATAGAGTATGTGCCCATAGAGAGCCAGCCAATGACTCAGCTGAAGCTCCATACGAGTCACCTGAAACATGACAAGATCACGGATTCAATCATCTCAGAGTTATCCAAAGCATCAGACCAAGATGGATTAATGCAGCTTGTTCTTGAAGGCGAGTTACCGTTCAAGAAATACACAGAGATCGATTTCACAGAGATCAATCGACAAGGCTCCACACAGAACTTCTACTTTGAGTACATTGACAAGATCAAACCCACAGGCGAGGGACTAGAGTTCAACAGCAGCGAAGGACTGAACCCAAGAAAACGCCTAGAAGAAACAGCGCTAAAAGCCATCGAGAAAAGCACAGGCGATGAGAAAAAGCTCTGGCAGCAAGCAATGAGCTACGCCATAGAGTACTACCTGAAGGAGCGTGAAGCCTAGTGTTCAAACTAGTATCATTACGGGCAAGCGGCTTCAAACGTCTAGACATCGAAGATAAATTAGAGTTTCCCGATGGACGCATTCTTGTTCACGGACGGAACGAGAGCGGTAAAAGTACCCTGATGGAAGCTATCCATTATGCTCTCTATGGACAGGCACTTCGACCCAGTAAAAACGCTGGAAACGACGACATCATCTGTTATGGACGAGACCAAGCAGTAGTAGAGCTAGAGTTCAGCATCGAGGACGACAAGTATCAGGTACGCCGAGACCTCTACAAGAAAAAAACCAACTACCACATACTAAATAAACGAGAACCCAGCGGAGAACTAACCCGCGTAGCCACAGGCGCACGCAAAGTCAACGAGGAGATCAGTGAGATACTCCACGGAATCGACAGCGATGCACTTCTCAATAGTTGCCTAGTGGAACAGAAAGAGCTTGGAAAACTCGAGGCATCAAGCAAACAGGAGCGCATCAAAGCCATGAGCAGCCTCCTTAACCTTGAAGCCTTCATAGACTCAAAGGATACCCTAAAAAAAGAGGCAAGCGACCTCGAAAAAATCCATCTCCAGACAATAAACAAGCTAGCTGAAGCAGAAAAAGCAAAACAGGAATACGAGACAGCCGAGAAACAGCTGAAACAAGCCGAGAAACGACTAGAAGAGATCGAGACCGAACGAGAAACAGTACAGAATCGATTAGAGCAGCTGCAACGAGACTTGGCAGTCATCCAACAGATGAAAACACATCAAAACAAGATCAATGAGACCAAAAACAGCCTCAAAGCAAAATCAAACGAGTTAGAACTACTCAGAGAACAATTAGCCGAGATAGAGAAAGCTGAAAAAGAACTGGAAAAAACCAGTGAACAGATACCAGAAGCAGAGAAACAGGTACAAGAGCTGGAAAAACAACTAGAAACCGTACAAAAACTATCAGATCTACAGGAACAACTCAGGGAAACAGAATCCAGCATCGAAAACATCAACCTACGATACAATGAGACACAGCGAGCACATATCGAGGCATCAGAGGCACAAACACGGATAAAGGAACTAGAAACCCAGATCAAAGAATATACGCCTGCGAGAAATGCTTCAGAGAAATTATCTGAGCTATCAAACCTGTTCAACAAACTTAGCGCCTCAAACACCGAGATAAACCGACTGAACACAGAGCTAGAAACAATAAAAGAACGACTGGGAGAAACCAGAGACAGCCAAGAAACTCTAAACCAGTTTGAGAAACAGGAAACAGAAGCCAAACAAAGACGAGCACAAGCAGAGAAAATGAGAACCTACGGCTTCGCTGCATCAATAACCGGACTAATCCTAGCCCTTGCCTTGGCATACTTCGTCAATCTCACAGCTGGAATAGCCATTGGACTCATCGGTGTAGCAACTGGCGGCTATTTATTCCTATCAAATAACCCCCGTGAGACCGATACTGAGCTTGACCGCATCAGAAAACAAAGAGAATCCCTACTAGGAGAACAAGCAAGACTACAAGACTACCATAAATCAATAGAAAACCTAGAAACACAACTCAACCAAACACAGGAAACCCACTCCAAGACCCAAGAAACAATCATAGAACTACTAAACCAGCTACCAGACCAGCCACGAGAATACAAAACCACAGTAAACCTCACAGAACCAGAAACACTGGACACTTTAAGAGCCCAGATACAAGAAGACACCGAGACACTAACCCGACTAACCACAGAGAAAAACAGCCTACAAAAGAAAGCAGACACCCAAGAAGCACTAAACAAGATACTGGAATCCATCAAACAGGAAAAAGAAACCAAAACCAGTGAAGAAGAACAGCTAACAAAACAGATAACCGAGACAGAGCAAGAAACAGGCATCAAAAGAGAACAGGAAACAGAAATCAGAAACAAGCACAACGAAGCCAACAAAAAACTAACCCAACTAACCACACAGCAAACCAACTACCAGCAAGCACTAGAAAGACGCCCACAAGTAACAGAAAACATCACAGAAGCCACCAACGACATCAACCTACTGAAAGCAGCCCAGCAACAAGAAGAAGAACAACTCACAGAACTAGAAAAACAAGGCGTAAGCCTTGGAGACGAGCCAAGCCTCAACGAGGAAAGAGACCAGAACCTCAAGACATCAGCGAGCCTCGAAAAAGAGACACAAGAACGAAATAACGACATTACCGAGTCCCGAGAAATCATCGAGAAAACATCTGAACTACGAGACCAGTACCCGGATTTAGCCGAGGAATCAGAACGAGAAACCTTCAGAATAGAAGCCATGCGAAGAGCCACAATACTGCTTGATACTACACGAGAAAGCATCATGGCGGGTGTCAAACAGAACGTCGAGAAAAACATGATGCAGTTCCTACCCACCCTTACCGATAACAGGTATAACAGGGCTCAGATCGATGAAGCCAACTACCGGATCGAGGTCTACGACAGAGAAGCTAAAACATGGCGAGGAAAAGGCGTATTCAGCGGAGCCACCCAAGACCAGTTCAGCCTAGCCCTCAGACTCGCATTCGCTATAAGCACAATACCAAGCAGCCGAGGCGCAAGACCCGGATTCATATTCCTAGACGAACCACTAAGCGGCTTCGACGCCCAGCGAAGAACAGGTTTCATACAGCTACTCAGAGAAGACCTATCAAAACACTTCGACCAGATAATCGTCATCAGCCACATCGAGGCACTCGCAGAAGAATTCCCACAAAACCTAACCTTAGACTCAGGCAGAATAGTGCAGCAGTAGCTCCCACTCTGTTCACGGATTAAGACCACGAGGTGTCAAGACACCCTTCTCCGTCCCGATATCCAGGGAGCGTCAAACGTTAGAGCTTAGGTTGCTCCCTCCCGGGCCTGGCCGTTTTCACCCCTCTACTGTCCAGTTGCACCCCTACGAGTGTACACGGAACAACCGCCGACCCCCCTGGGCAGGACATCGACGAAGAGCATCAGGTCTTTCTAGGTCCGCTTCCGATTCCTTTGTAGGTTACTGACCCCTCCATGTGTCCCGTTTGAGGTGTGGGGCAGGGCTAGCTCCCCGGTCCTACCTACCGCTGCACCTATAGCTTGGAGGTGTCCGGTAAAAACGTTGTGCGTACAAGGATTTATATCCGGGAAATCACCCGTTGAGGCGTTTCAACGGAGGCATAATAACGAGTGAGACAGTAGAGCCATCAAAGGCTCAGAAACGGAACTATTACCTTATCGTACTTTCAATGGTCAGCATGTTCGTGACCACTAGCACCATCTACATGGTTTTTCCATTATTCTTCGAGGAGTATGGGATGAGTGGAACCCGTATTGGGGTGCTCATAAGCATAGGAACCTTTGCGGGAATAGTAAGCAGCATTATCGCGGGTAAATATAGTGACAGCCACGGAAGGAAACCAATACTATTCGCTGGCGTAACCCTGTATGCGGTGGTGTTTTTCCTATTTGCTTTCGCAGATAAGAGCTTCACGACATTCGCTGTCCTGCGATTCCTAGAGGGATTCGCGTTCTACATGACACCTGTTGCCATTACTACTATGGTAGCTGATATCTTTCCACCAAAACAACGCGGTAAAGCTATGAGCCTATATACGATGTCAAACGGTGTGGGGCAGTTAGTAGGTCCACTTCTTGCGGGGTTGTTCCTAGAGTCAACAAGTTATTCAACGTATTTCCTTGCGTGTGGTGCATTCGTATCAGTAAGCGCTGTTATGATATTCCTGTTGGTAAAAGAGACTCGGCCAGACCATGTCAAAGAACATCATAAGATACGTGCCCGCCACGGCGTCAACCTTAAGACACTAGGCTCAGACATCAAAAGTCTTGGAAAGTACGCAGCCATATTCTTTGTCGCTGTATTAATCTATAGGACTGGGAACACAATGGTGAACCCCTTCTTCAGCTTGTACCTGAAGGAGCTTAACATCGACTTGAGCAGTATGAGCTATCTCTTTGCCGTAAGAGCATTGATGACCCTAACATTTGCGCCAATCACCGGGTATGCGCTTGATAGATGGGGACGAAAACCGACATTCCTTATTGGTATGCTTCTGCTTGTGGCTACTATGCTAGGTTACAGGAATGTAACTGACTATAACTCTGTTCTAGTTATCAGAGCACTTGAATCCATCAGTAACGCGGTTTTGCAAACTACTACTCGTACATATGCGGCTGACCTCATGAGACCCGAGATACGTGGCTTTGGAATGGGGCTCTACATGACCATCGTAGACGAAAGCAGTACCATGGGTGCACTAGTAGGTGGCTGGATCAAGGATGCATTCAGTTTTAGCACCATTTTCGTTATTGGCGCAGTTACGGCGGCATTGTGCTTTGTGATAACATTCCTAGGTGTGCCCGAGCCTAGTACACTGGAAAAGCTACAAGAAGAGCAAAGACGAGCCATAGCAAAAGACTAGCGCCTTATATTGGCACTAATCCAAACTTTGATAGGCTCAAAATTATATTCATCAGAATTAAACCGATGAAGCCATAGGTTGCCCCAGTGCGCAGACTCTGACCATAGCTGAATCTTTGTGTAAATTCTCGCCACATTTGTCCTCCGTCCAGGGGTCCAATTGGTAGCATGTTCATCATGGCTAGGTTGATGGCTACAAAGTATAACCAGTTAAAGAATATCACCAGATAGATTGGCATGCTTTGACCGAAGAATATGAAAACGGGGATCGTTAGAAGACCTGTTATCAGATTGATGATACTACCCATAGCGTAGATACGCATACGAGACCAGATGCTAGCCTTCTCCATATCCTCCTCATCAGGCTCAACGGCGCCACCAAAAGTGATAACCGCAAACATAACCGCCGCTGATTTTACCTTCACTCCCTCAACGATACACATTACTCCATGCCCAAGCTCGTGGGATAGTATGATTATTCCCGCGGCTAGGAGAAACCATGGTAGACTGTTTGCGCTGATGGTGACCCCGGGGATCAGTGGCTGTACGGGTGAAGCCTGCTCTGGGACAAAGATGAAGCTCCAAATATTCTTCAATAGAATATATGTGATGAATCCACCTTGTCCAACGCTGGCAGCTATACCGATGTTTCCCAGAGTTTTCCATCCTGTGGGGTTTATCGCAGCCATTTTGTCGATTATATCATTTAGCCTTGTTGACTTGTAGAGAGCGTATAAAGGCGCTATGTCCCAGCCTTTTTCATCGAGCTTGAATTGTTTGGCTAGGAAATAAAACGCGGTCCATCCAACCAGTATTAGCCCCAGTGTGGCGGTCTCTTGCGACATATTCCTTGGTAGTGAGGAACCTCAAAATATAAGTAGACCGCAAAGAAGCTTGAGAACCTTGCAGGAAAACCAAGTAAACTATAACGCTGAACACTGGGAGACCCTTGCGAGGCTACGAGAAGAATCAAAAAAGATGATGAAGCCCCTCGAAGACGCTCATATACGCAGCCTAGTATACGGCAGCATTGCTCGTGGCGACGTATCAAACACAAGCGATATTGATGTCTATCTTCCTACTCCTCCTTCACCAACGCTTATCACTGCTACACTGGAGTCAGCGGGCATCCGATATACTCATCGAGAAATAATACAGGCAACTCCAAGCTATGGGGCGAAAGCATACATCTACATAGACGAGCTAAGAGGATACAGCTTCCCCCTTGTTCCCTTGAACCCCTCCGAGGAGGATTTTACGGGATTCGCTGGGCGAATAACTTATTCTCAGCTCCTTGATGATATCAGAGTACCCGGGGTCAACAAAGACCTACTATTCATAGAACCAAATCAGAATGGACACACTGAGACCCCCATTAGGGGAATTGAGGGAATAGTTGCGAAGAAACTTGGAGTTGACACTAGGATAGTGCTTCAGCGTCAACGAACCCTTGAACGACGCTCACGTGTCGGTAGAACCGGTGTATATATCAAACGGGAATTGGCTCCCGATGAATCCATAGGCACCGTATTCAACGAGTTAGCTAACAGTGACTCAGCTATTCGTCGTAGACTAAGAAAAAAGTGATAAAAAAATTAGTTTAAGTTTTTGAAGCTACGTACTTCCACGCCTCGTGGAATACGGACGCCTTCAGCAACTCTTTCACCGATTATGGTGTCGATGTTTTTCTCGCGGGCAGTATCAATTAAGCGACCAGTAACAATGCCATCAAAAACTACTAGCTTGACATCATTTGCATCTTTCAGCTTCTCAACTAGTTCGCTAACTGGGATACGTTCATCCTGTTTGCCATCAGTCTTGATGAGTACTGCTTCAAGGGTTCCCCTGAGGTCATTAGTTAAATTAACTATCTCCTCTGAGAACCTTGGTGCTTTTTCCTCTGGCTCAGGCTTGGCTTTTGCATCCTCTAAGGGTCTCTTGGCATCTAGTGCTTTATCGATCTCCTCTGGGCTGAGTTCTTCAACTTCTTTGCCTCTTGGAGCACGTGCCACATAAGTTGGTGGCGCTACCTGCATAAGCTCTTGTAGTATCAGGTCTCCGCCTCTGTCACCATCAAGGAAAGCCGTAACCTCTTTTCTGCTTGTGAGGTTTCTAATGGTCTTGGGGACCTTTACACCTTCCATGGCGATGACGCCTGTGACGCCGCTCTTGATGAGATTGTTAACGTCCGCTCTGCCTTCAACGATTATGATCTCGTCGCTCTTGCTGATATCGGGGGTTGCAGTGAGTCTTTCTCTGCCGTAGTGAACTGCCTTGATCTTCTTGTCCTCTTTCTGGACCTCGTCCAACAGTTTTTCGATCTCTTGGCCGTCCTTCACTACCCAGTCACGCATGAGTTCTTTCGCTCTTTCAACGATCTTTTGACGCTTCTCAACGCGGACATCAGTAATGTTCTCTACGTTTATCTTGGACTCGCATGGACCTACCCTGTCAACGGTCTCCATGGCTGCCGCTATTAACGCGGTCTCGGCTCTGTCAAGGCTACTGGGAGCTATAATTGTGCCCCTTGTGGAATCCTTGGATGATTTTAGATTAATATCTATTCTACCGATCTTGCCTGATTTCTGAAGTTCACGTAGTTCAAGCTCTTTTGGGAAAAGTCCTTCGGTTTGTCCGAATATTGCCCCGATCACATCATGTTTTTCGACAACGCCTTCAATGGTAAAGTTGGCTTTTATTACGTATTTTGCGCCTGCGAATTTCTCTGTGTCTTTCACCTGTGATCATCTCTGTATACTCTATCACCCTTACCGCAGGGGTCCCTAGAATCAATTGGGACCTGCCGGGGCGTTCTTCTCTTTACGAAACCCGTTAATCCGTTCCTATGTGAATCAGGAGAACCGCATTCATCCGGGGTTCCCCTACATGTGAGAGTGATGTGCGTCTTATTGACGCAGTTGGGTTTATCGCCTTGGTGAATAAAAAGGTTCCCGAACAGAGATTAAATTTAAGTCTATGTGATGTGGTATCAATTGAGGCATCGCGTTGGGTATACGTGTCGCAATCAATGGTTTTGGCCGTACAGGCCGCCTAGCCTTCAGATCCGCCTTCGAGAGAGGGCTCGATATAGAGTTTGTAGCTGTGAACAGGGGTGATCCCGCAAAGCTTGGACACTTGTTGAAATATGATAGTGTTCATGGTCGTTTTCCATTTGATGTGGAGATAGGAGACGATGGATTCAAGGTTGATGGTCAGGAGGTGAAAGTTCTCTATGAGTCTGACGCTGAGAAGCTTCCATGGAAGGAGATGGAAGTGGATGTGGTCATAGAATCCAGTGACCGGTTTAAAGACCGTGAGGGGGCGTCAAAGCACCTAAAGGCTGGGGCGAAGAAGGTGATTATCAGTGCGCCTGCAAAGGACCCGGATTTCACTGTGGTATTGGGTGTTAATGATCACCTGTATGATCCTGAGAAACATCACGTCATCAGTAACGCTTCATGTACAACGAACTGTCTTGCTCCTGTAGCCAAGGTTTTGAACGAAGAGTTTGGCATCGTGAAGGGGTATATGTCTACTATTCACGGTTATACTAGCACTCAGATGATACTGGATCGAGCAGCCAAGGATATGAGACGAGCAAGAGCAGCAGCCGTAAACATTATACCTACAAGCACTGGGGCGGCGAAGGCGATCAAGGATGTGATGCCTGAGCTTGATGGTAAGCTTGACGCCATGGCGTTCAGGGTGCCTGTTCCTGATGTCAGTTTGATTGACTTGGTTGTAAACCTAGAAAAGGAGACCACAGTGGATGAAGTCAACGCTGCCTTTAAACAGGCTTCAGAGGGTTCACTGAAGGGAATATTGGGGTATAGTGATGAGCCGCTGGTCTCAACTGATTATATTAATTGTCCATATAGCTCGATTTTTGATAGTCTTGAGACTCGTGTAATGGGTAATATGGTAAAAGTGCTCAGCTGGTACGATAACGAGTGGGGATATAGTAGTAGGCTAGGTGATCTAGCCTTAAAACTCCTCTAGCGAGTTATCTCCAGAGCCTTCATTTTCTCAAGGTTCTCTGGTTTTTTCTTGAAATACTCCTCAACAGGAGCCAGTAACTCGATTACCGCGTTTCCAACGCCTTTCTTCAAGTCAAGTGGGTGTAGTTCACCCTTGGCGTAGGTTTCTGCTAGTTCCTCGTAGCTATAGAAGCTGATGTCTCCACCGAATTTGCTTGGTCGCTCAATGTGAAGCTCATTCTTGTGGGGGAATACAAGTAATCTCGCGTGGTCCATGACTGGGTTTCCTTCCACGACTTTTTGTGGGCAGAAGGCATCATGGTATTTCTCCTTGATCTCCTTGGCCGTGTCATTAACCCAGATGGCGCCTTTACCGACGCTTTTACTCATCTTGCCTTTAATGGTCATGTTGATATTCTCGTCCTCGTCAAAGCTTCCCTCTAATGAAGTATCCTGTAGGCTTGGGAGAAGTGGACCGTGGAGACATACAGGTGGAGTGTACCCGAGTTTGGGCGCTACCTCACGTGCTAGCATGTGTACTTTTCTCTGGTCCATTCCAGCTGCTGCTACATCTAGTTTCATCTGGAATATGTCACTAGTCTGGAGTGCCGGGTATAGTGCCCAAGCTGATTCAACGTCTACGCTGTCTGCGCTTCTACCCATTATTGGCATGGCGCGTAGCATGCGTTTTAGGCTCGTGGATTTCATTACCCTGACTACTTTTTCCCAGTAGTCTTTGTCATCGACTAGATCGCTTGTCCAGAGGTATTCTACTTTTCCTTCTGGTAGCCCGAGGGCTGTGAAGCAGTCCTTGAAGTATTCTCCGGCTGCACGGATGTTCTCCATGTTGCCTCCCATCTTGTTGTTTATCCAGCCGTGCCAGTCTGCGAGGAATATGATGAAGTGGAATCCTGCTTCAGCGTAGTCTTGCATCTTCTTTCCCACGATGAGTCCTGTTCCTGCGTGCATCATGCCGCTTGGCTCGAAGCCGACGTAGCCGCGTGGGGTCTCTTTTGTTTCCAGTAGGTTCCTGAGTTCATCTCTTGTGATGATTTCCTGTAAGTTCTGTGAGACTAGTTTAAAGCGGGTTTCTGTATCCATTTTAATTCGCTAACTCACTAAATCAGAGGCATTCTTTTTAAGGCTATAGGGCAGCGAGACCTGTCTCCAATGGTGAAGATTTCAGTTTTCGTCGTGTACACTTTTGTAGGTGATTTGATCCCAAAGAAGCCAAAATAGGGCCTTTTCAGGGAAAATAAGCCTGATAACATCTTAGACGCGTATACCCCCCCTTTAGGTTGAGGGCTGAGGTGGTCCTGTTTCCCGCAACAAACTTCCAGCCTCACTGAATCGGCGTTCGCCGTACTCGGCTGGCCTCTCTCAAATTGCAGTATGCTTGGGTCTCAGCCCTCGCCCGTTTGTACCACTAGTGGGTAACCCCGATTCATCGCGTAAAGGATGCTCATCAAAGTCCGTCTTCGTGGCCGCGTCGAGTATCAACGGGCTACTATTGTGTGACTATTCGACGGGTTTATTTCTTCCTATCCGGGTCCAGCCTTTCCCAGATATGTATCGCCATTTTGGCTCCTGAGCCTTATAGAATCTGCTCAGATGGTCTCCTATGAGTTCTGCAGCGTCCATTTCTGCGTATCGCTTGTCTACTGTTGTAGTCTCTGGCCAAGTTTGGACATGTGTGCACTCTGGTGCTACTATGTAGATGGTTTTTTCGCCTTGGTGTCTGACTCTGAAGGGGTAGCTTCTGCATACTAGTGGTCGCTGGGTGTGTATTTCACAGTGGTTGTCCGACAGATTGAGGCAGCTTTGAGCTGTGTATGTGTATAGAATAGTCTTGAAGCCGGGTTTTTCCGGGTTACCTAGTCCGAGACTGGGCTCTATTTCCTCTTCTGGGAAAAGATGTGTCTCCCATGGGAACAGTGATATTCCTTTCCATTCCTCTTGCTCAAGCATTGTGCAGCATTTAGCGCATTTCTCGCATGGGAACGGGATGACCATAAAGGGTTATGTAGATGATGGGTTTTAAGGGATGAGTTTTTTATTGGGAAGAATATTTATCAGAAAAAGTTTCTCGAAAACCGTTTTTAGGCACAGAAACGCTGTCTTTTCAGACTAATAATGGCGAAAAATGGGCGAAATGAGGCCGAGGAGATAATTGTTCAGGCAATCGGTCACAGCGACAGACGTAACATACTCAGGATCATAGGAGCTACGCAAGACGGGGGTACCTATAGTAGTACTCTGGGTGAGACCGAGATGAACACAGGGCACCTGAACTATCATCTGCGTAACCTTGAGGGGCTCATCGAGAGAGACGATGAGAGACATTATCGTCTGACTAAGCTTGGGATGAAGTCGGTGATGCTTCTCGATGGTATCACCTCGGACCTTGATGAAGAGGATATCAAGATGGTTTCTTCGGCTAAGACGAAGAAAGATGATCTTTTTACTGGTGTAGTGAATCTATGGGCTAATCTTGTACTGTTCTTTTCGTTCACAGCGATATTGGGTCTAGTTTCTTTCCTCTACTTCAATATAGAAGCAGGCTACTCTGGGCCCACCGTATACCTCTGGGTAATATTACCATGTATAGTGCTAGTGGCTGAGTATTTCTGGCTCCAGAAAATAAAACGAGAAGCACCGGAAAGATTCATCGAGTTCCTGAGCAGATTAGGTATAATAAGATAGGTTAGAGATATTCCCTGAACCATCTTAGGATATGCTGCATGCGTTCCTCACGGTGCTTTGGTTTACCGCTTCTGCTGAGTTCATGGTTCTCATCTGGGAACCTGATAAGCTCCGTTGGTACATTGTTTAGCTTCAAGGCTGTGAACCATTGTTCGCCTTCAGCCATGGGGCACCTATAATCCTGCTCACTGTGAATGATCAGGCATGGTGTCTTGACATTCCCAGCATAATAGAGAGGGCTGTGTTTCATCTGCTCGATGAGCTCTTCACCCCAGTATGTCTTGGCTCCACTGATTGACTCTGGCTGCATAAACCCAATGTCGCTTACACCGAACTTGCTCACCCAGTTGCAGATGCTACGACATGTTACTGCTGCCTTGTAGCGGTCTGTTTGCCCGATGATCCAGTTTGTGGTGTATCCTCCGTAGCTTCCACCTGTCAATCCGATGCGATTCTCGTCAATCCACGGGTAACGCTTTAT
>Ga0190359_1000097_pt1 | contig 53863 bp, 59 predicted proteins | sample 48721823_MG_FD_161269 | JGI IMG/M metagenome (GOLD analysis project Ga0190359, IMG submission 161269) | Hydrothermal vent microbial mat bacterial communities from Southern Trench, Guaymas Basin, Mexico - 4872-18-2-3_MG | ecosystem: Environmental > Aquatic > Marine > Hydrothermal vents >...
GGCCGCAATATTATCTCCTTTTACCCACGGGTCTAAACAGGATAGTTGTTGCGTAGGTAAAGGAGTAGGGTCTTGAACTAGAGCCATTCCAGATTGAGCTAGTATACTCATATTTAATATTATAATCCCAATTACTAATATTCTCTTCATTTTTTATCACCCTTTAATATATGTTAATAGTCATTTTTTTCTTCATATATTCTTCTTTATCATGTTCAATTTCTTCTTCACTTTTGATAATTCCAAATGCAAACATTTCAGCTATTGTTTTTTCTTTTGCTTCTCGAAATGAAAGCCCTTTACTCCTGTAGTAAAGAAACCTATCAAGAAAATCAGCAAATTTATTCATGTCCTACCTAATTCCTCCAATCGTTGTTCTTTTTAGCCTCTATGTTATACCTTGTTAATAATGATATTTAAATTTTTTGTAGAATTATGTCAAAAACCACAAAATTACAAGCTAAGGATAGCAACTCTAAAAATATTTATAAAAATATAAATAAACATAGCAAATTTTAGAAACCAATATAAACCTCTTAAGATAGAAAACATAGTAGGAACATAGAGATGATAAGCATAAAAATATACAAACAAGGGAACGACCTATTACTTGCTGCATGCGATGAAGATCTAATAGGAAAAGAATTCGAAGAAGGAAAATATCATTTAGATGTATCTGAACGATTTTACAAAGGAGAAAAAATCACAAAAGAAGTTTTAAAAAAATTCTTAGAAGAATCTACAATAGCAAATCTTGTGGGAAAAGAAACAATAAAATGTGCTATTGATCTAGGTTTAATTGACCCAGAGTGTGTTATAAGAATTAAAGGTATACCTCATGCTCAAATGGTAAAAATGCTATAATTTGATTTTTTTAAGCATATTGTCATAGTGACTGCCTTTCCAATAAATCTTATTACATTTTTTGCAAATCCAAAACTTATCATTTGATTGGAAAGCACCGTTGGGAATTTTGTTTTTTACTTTATTTTTATCAATATTTTCTAAAATAGAATTACAGGTTAAACACCGAGTAAGGATATTATCTTTTTCTATTTTAACATCTTTTAATACCTGCCTTATTTGATTGTCTAGATTAAAATCTTTGATTTCAATAATCTTTAGATTTTCTCTACGACTTATCTGGGCGAGTTCTTTATCACGAGTTATAAGGATTCTATTCTCCTTCTTAGCATTCTCGATCAATCCATCATCATTCATTTCATTGCTAGCATAAAAAGTATCAAAACCATAAATGCGCAGCCATTTAGCAAGTGTGCCAAGCATTCGATCGCATAAAAATTTCATTTTATCATTTTATAATGTACAAGAATTCCTGGCCCGATACTTTGGACATCAACTATTTCAAGTGGAATCAGTTCTTTTTCAATTCCTTCACCACTAGCAAGTGTAGGTGTGTTTTTTCCACCTATTATCATCGGACCAATGTAAACAAACATCTCATCAACCAGTTTATTCTTTAAAAAATTCCAAATAACTCTACTTCCACCTTCAACCATTAAGGTTTTAATTCCACGATCAAGCAAAATCCCTAACAATTTTTCTAGTTTGATTAGACCATCTTTATCTGTTTCACATTGAATTATCTCCACGTTTTCACTAAACTTCTTATCGCATTTTTTACCAGTGACAATTAAAGTTTTTGCATCTTTATTTATTACTAACGCTGATTCTGGAGTTTTGCAATGTGTGTCTAGAACCACACGAATTGGGTTTTTTACTTCTGAAACGTAAATTTCTTTTACAGTCAACTTTGGATCATCCGATAGAATGGTGCCCACCCCTACTAAAACCGCGTCATTATCATTGCGCATAAGATACATTCTTTTAATGTCTTCATCACATGAGATTCGTATTTGTTTGCCAGATGGTGAAGCAATCTTTCCATCAGCACTCATTGCACAATTAATTGTTACATAAGGTCTATTCATATTTTATCACTTAGGATATAAAGGACAATCTTTCTTATTTTCAGGACATATGCCTTTGCTCTTGCATGCAGGTCCTGCTTTCTTAAAGATAATTGGTGCAACTTTTTTTACTTCCCGGAGCATCTTATTTGCGAGCTGTCGAATTTCCCATTGGGCATGTAGACAACATCTTAACTCAAAGAAATTCATCAAAGATCTTGCATTCATTGTGACGATGATGTTTGTGTGAGTTGCATTTGGGAGAACATAACGCGCGTCCTCTGCCGGAATGCCTAACTCTAAAAGATTGTTGTATTCCTTCCAAATATTGTCCATGGTTTCATCATAGGCTTTTTTCATTTTTTTATCCTTAGCAATCTTTGGAGGGGTTACATAACAAGGCTCGTTAAGATTTACATAACGCTGACTTTGTTGAGCGTAACTTGCAATTCTATGACGGACTAACTGGTGGGTTAAAGAGCGGCTAACATCACTTATTGCAAAAGTGAAACAAGTGTGTTCAATAACGCTGGTATGGCCAAGGCCTACTACCTGTTCAAGAATTGCCTTTAACTCTTTATCTGATGATTTGTCTAACTCTTCTGGCTTTGTCTTACTATGCGTTAGTTTTGCCGCCATAGCTGGTAACTTCTCAGGATTAGGAGTGAAACCTATAAGTTTTACATTCATCTAAATTAACTCCCCAATGCTACCCATATAAAATTTTGTTTTATTATTTTTGAGGTTAACCTTCACTAGTTACTTTCTGATTATATACTTGTTAATAAAAACCATAAGCTTTTAAAAAGTAATAGAATTACACTGCAACATAAACTAACTGAGATGTAGGGAGGAATATGATGATAGCATTTATAGTTACGACCTTTGTCTGTTTTATAACATATCTGCTACTTACAACAGGTAGCGGAAAAGATTTATTAGGACTTTGGAGCTGGGCAGAACTAGTTTTTGGAGCTACACTATCGATAATAGTTGGCATTGTCGGAAGAAAACTTTTTGTCAAAAAAAGCTTTAGAATGTTAAACCCTGTTAGGTGGTTTGCATTTTTGGCATATCTTTTTGTGTTTTTTTATGAGATGACTAAAGCAAATTTTGACGTTGCATATAGAGTCATAACTGGCAAAATAAATCCAGGCATAGTAAAAATCTCACCAGATCTAAAAACAGATCTTGGGATCACAATGCTTGCTAATTCTATAACATTAACTCCAGGAACCTTGAGTGTTGACATCGATGAAAATGCAAATGATCTCTACATCCATTGGATAAATGTCAAAGAAGAGGCATTAAAAAAGAAGCCTGTTGATCCTAAATATATCTGTGGAAGTTTTCCTAAATGGGTCAGGAGGGTTGCCGAATGATCGAGGGCTTTGAGACTTGGTATCTTGGTGTGCTAGCGCTCTTATTTTTACCTGTGTTAATGGCCATCATCAGGGTTATAAAAGGACCTACTGTGCCTGATAGAATTGTCGGTTTAGATACAATAAATACAATTGTAATTGTTGGAATGGTTATTTTTGGCCTTGCTCAACAAACTCTCATTTACATTGATGTTGCAATTGTTTATGCTTTGCTATCGTTTATTTCAACCTTATTTATTGCCAAATATTTAGAAGGAGGGGAGTTCTAGATGTGGTTTGATTATCTTATTTATGTACTCCTTGGAATTGGGGTGTTCTTTAATATACTTGCAGGTGTTGGACTACTAAGATTCCCTGATGTATACACTAGATTGCATGCCGGAACAAAATGTACAACTTTTGGCTCAATTTTCATTGTTGGATCGGTTATCCTAATTGGTTTGAAAGTATGGCTTTTTGACAACTCGACAAGCGGCTCTGTTTTAGCATTACACGCTGGATTTGCACTAGTTGCTATCTTGCTTACCAATCCAACTGGGGCTCATGCCATTGCAAGAGCGGCACATCGAAGTGGCGTAAAACCAGTTGGAGCCGTTGTCGATGATCTAGAAAAGAAGCCAGTGAAGAAGGAGGTGAAGAAATAATGGAAGAGATATTATTTAATATAGTTCAAATAGTACTTCCAATCTTTATCATCGTATCTTCTGTTTTTGCTGTGATATTAAAAGATCTTCTCTCTGCCACAATTGCTGTTGCAGCTATGAGCTTGCTACTTTCTTTAGAGTTTTATATTCTTCAAGCACCTGATGTTGCTATTGCAGAGGCTGGAGTGGGAGCATGTTTAACTACAGCAATTCTTGTAATTGCAATTAGAGCGACAAAGCGTATGGAGGATGAAGCTTAATGAATAAAAGAGATATTCTGGCTGTAATTTTTCTTACAACTGTTGCTGTGTTCTTAATCTATAGTGCAATTATGATGCATCCTTTTGGTGTTCCAGATAATTCAGAGATGGACGATCACATAATTGATAATACACAGATTGAAACAGGTGCTGATAACGGTGTGACATCTGTCGTATTTGATTATAGAGGTTTTGATACTTTGGGTGAAGCAACTGTATTGTTTACAGCAGTCGCAGGCGTTATTATGGCTTTCAGGAGGTTAAAGAAATGAGTGGCATGTCTAGAATTGTTAAAACAATGTCCAACATCATCTTTCCTTTTGCAATGATTTTTGGACTTTACGTTATCGCCCATGGACATCTAACCCCCGGAGGTGGTTTCCAGGGAGGTGCCGTAGTTGCATCAGCTTGTGCAATGATTCTTGTTGCTTATGGGTCAGTATGGACAATGAGGAAAATCAAAGAAAAACAATTATCTGTCTTAGAAAGTCTTGGAGCAATTGGCTTTATTGGTCTTGCATTTTTTGGTCTCGTTTATGCTGATGAAATATTCTTTGATAACTTTATAATAACTGAGGCGGGAAAATGGCCAATATTTAATCAGATAGGTGAGGGTCTATCAAATATTAACACAGCAGGTGTTCTCCCATTAATGAACTTTGCAGTTGGCCTAAAAGTTATTGCAGGATTATTTGCTATAGTATTAGTACTGGCCTATGCAACTGTTAAAGTCAAGGAGGTGGAATAAGAATGATTTACAACATTCCTTACTTTGCAGTTATCGGGTTAATTATCATTGGTCTTTATGCAGTATTATTTAGACGAAATCTAATCAAAATTGTCATCGGGATTACATTAATCGAAAGTGGAGTGAATCTATTCTTGATTACCCTTGGATATAGAGAAGGCAGCACTGCACCGATTTACACACTATCACCTGGTGGGATAATGGCCCTACCAGTGCCACAGGCATTAACTCTAACAAGCATCGTCATTGGTGTAGCAGTCTTAGCCTTAATGTTATCATTTATAATCCACATCTACCGACATTACAAAACATTGGATGTTAGAAAAATTGGAGGTGATGAAGAATGAATATAATGGATCATCTTCCAGCTCTGGTTATAGCAATACCTCTATTGGGTGCTTTTTTGACACCGTTGATTAGCAAAATCAATGATAAACTAAGAAATATATTTGTAATAATAATTGCTGGTCTAACGTGTGCATTAGTGTTCCTATTAGCAAATGAAGTCTTTACTAATGGGATTCAAACGTATGTTTTTGGAGGGGCGTATAACTCTGGCGATACCGTTGTAAGAATATTTTTTGAAGTAGATGGTCTAAGTGCATTTATGGCAATTATTGGCTGTATCTTGCCTCTTGTTGCCGTAATTTACTCATGGGCTTTCATGAAAGAACACACAGGACTTGACAAATATTACACCTTAATACTATTGATGACAACAGGCATGCTCGGTATGATGCTTACCGGAGATTTGTTCAACTTCTTCGTATTCTTAGAAATTACATCGATTTCATCAGCAGCATTGGTCGCATTTTATACAGATAAAGGTAAGGCAGTTGCAGCAGGTTTCAAATATATTGTAATAAGTTCAATTGGTGCTTTATTTGTACTATTGGCAATTGCACTATTTTATGGACAGTACGACGCTCTTAACATGGCTGTTATTGCGAACAGCATGCAATATTCATTTTTAGACAAAATTGCACTTGTGTTGTTAATAGCAGCTCTTGGCATGAAATCAGGTATTGTACCAATGCACATGTGGTTACCTGACGCTTATGGACGTGCACCTGCTTCTGTAACATTAGCTCTTATTCCAACTACATTGGCAAGTCTATATGGTGTCCTACGTGTAACTTTTACAATATATGGAAATAATTTAATAACAGATAACCCTCTAAAACAAATTGGACAGATAGAGATTCATCTGAATGTTGTACTTGCAATATTTTTAGTTGGACTTGCGCTTATTACAATAGTTGTTGGAGTTTTAATGGCCCTTAAACAAACTGATCTTAAAAGAATGATATCCTATGCTGCTGTTGCAGAAATAGGGTATATGCTTCTTGCAGTAGGTGCGGCACTTTCAGTACTAAAAACTGAAGTAGGGAGCATGGCATTAACAGGAGGCATATTCCACATTATAAATGATGCTTTAGATGTTGGTCTTTTGTTTCTTGTAGCGGGAGCGATATATTATGCAACTAAAGAAACTTCCTTGAATAAGCTAGGGGGTCTTGCAAGGAACATGAAATACACGACAATATTTTTCTTAATAGGCCTCTTGGCCGTTTCTGGCATACCTCCAATGAATGGTTTTGCGTCAAAACTATTGATATATGAATCAGTCTATCATGTAAATCCAATATTGTCAATTGTTGCAATTTTGTGTAGTATACTGATGTTGGCTGTGTTCGTAAAAGTGTTTCATTCGATATTTCTTGGCCCTAAACAACCCTCTTTTGAAAAAGTAAAAGAAGTACCAAAGAGTATGCTGATTGGAATGGCAATAATTGCTGGTATTATAATTTTCTTTGGTCTATTCCCACATGTCGTTGTGAACAATATCGTAACTCCAGCAGTTGATGCTCTAACTAATTCTGGAATGTATATTAATGCCATATTAGGAGGAGGTGTATAAAATGATCGAGTGGAATTCATTCTTAAAAACCTTTGATACAGGAAGTGGTCTATGGAATCCGCTTGTATGGATCACTGTTATTGTAATCGCCTTACTACTCGTATACATCGTTCGTAGTTTCGGTAGAAAAGAATACAAAGAGGAGACAGAGCAAACAAAACCATTTTTATCTGGTAATCCTGAAGGCGATAAAGAAAAAATGCATGTTAAGGGAAGTAATCTATACTGGGGCTTCATGGAATCAATGAAATGGTCTTACGATTTACTTACAAAGGCACATACTGGAAATGTGAGTGATTATGTCCTCTGGTTTATTGTTATAATGGGCATATTGTTCATCTTTATAGTGGGGGTGTTCTAAGTGGAAGTCGTAGAAATTTTAAAAGTCGCATTACTTGTGATAATCGGTACAATGGGTCTAGCAGGATTTGGGATAATATTTGGTTTGTTGTATAAAGGTATCGATAGGAAACTAGCTGCCCATATGCAAGGCCGTATAGGTCCGCCAATACGACAACCTTTTAGAGATGTAGTTAAACTTTTCACAAAGGAAAATATAGTACCGGAAAACGCGATCCCTTGGGTTTTCAACATGGCTCCTTTTGTTGGGCTCATAGCAACAATATCTATCCTTCTATTCCTACCTATTGGTGGCTTTAACCCATTGGCTGCAGGATATGGAGATTTAATATTGGTTTTGTATCTGTTGATAATTCCATCCCTTGCGCTTGTAATTGGAGGGTTTGCTTCTGGTTCACCATATGCAACAGTAGGTGCACAAAGAGAAATGGCAACAATGATAGCATATGAATTCCCGCTAGCAATAATAATCATTACAATAGCGTGGGTTATTGGAAATTTCAATACTGATGTCACCCCATTTAGCATTACTGCCCTTTCAACTGTACCAGTATGGAGTACAGTTGGAATAATAGGTTTTATTGGTTTTATCATATTACTATTTGTTTTAATATTGGTAACACCAGCAGAACTATCAAAAATACCATTTGATGCACCTGAAGCAGAAACAGAGATAGCAGGGGGTCTTCTAACAGAATATTCTGGTCGTAACTTGGGCCTGTTTTATTTAACAGATGCTGTAAAAACAGTTGTCATGGCATCATTAATTGTTGCAATATTCTTCCCATATAATCTATCAACATTAATTGGATTGGAAAGCTATCCTGCATACGCAGTTGACATAATATTCTACTTAATCAAAGTATTACTAGTAATCCTATTTTCAGTTACACTAATAAGAGTGGCAATAGCACGTTTGAAAATAGATCAAATTGTTTATACATATTGGGTATGGATAACATTGATGGCTTTGGTTGGCTTAATATTAATCATGTGGGACAAACAATTCGGACTGGAAAGAGTAGTTGACATACTAGGATTATGAAAATAAACCAAACTAAAACCCTTTCATCTCTTTTATTTATCTTTATACCAACAGTGTTAATTTTGATAGGTTTTCTATTTTTTCCGAATGTAATCATTGAGGGCTCTCAAATCTACAATCTATTAGCTGTACCCCTATTCATTGGCCTAATAATATTGTTTTCTGGTTTTTTGATTAAAAAAGATTTTTTATCAAATAAGATTAAAATTGTTGGTTGGTTTGTTTTTGCTTCATATTGGTCAGTAATGCCAAAAACACTTTATTTTGGAGAAGAAGAAGATCTTGTCAATGCATTTATATGTATTGCTGGAGTATACATATTTTCTTATTTTGCATATCATGAATGGCTTTCAATAAAAAAAAAGGAGCAGGTGGGTTGTTTAAATTGGATTGCAGGCGCCTCAGCAATTGCAGGGTTAATTTATTTTGGAATTGAACTCAGTCCCCTAAAAGATATTTTGATTGAGTCAGTTGCATTTCAAAGTGCAAAATTACTTGATCTTTTTACTGGAAACGTTTCAGTTTATGGGCATGACATCTATTATAATGGGTCATACGCCGTTACTATAATTTTTGCATGTACCGCCGTTCAATCCTTTGTAATTTTTATAGGCATGATTTTTGCTTTAAAAAAGTTAGAAGCTAAAAGAATATTAATTGGATTATTATTAACAGTAGTTCCAGTTTATCTCTTAAATTTAATAAGGAACGCATCAGTTGTGTATCTAATAGGCAATAACATAACGGATTTCGGTACAGCACACAATATACTCGGAAAGGGCGGAAGTCTTATTGCATTAGTTATATTGCTGTTAATAGTTACCAAATTTATCCCAGAAATTATGAATGAAATAATGTGTTTAACAGACCTTCCAAAAAGAAGAGGCCCACTTGAAAAATTAATTTTCCGCAGGAATAAATAAAATGAAAATTGCCAAAGGCTCGTCACAATGGATTGCTAATTCGCTTGTTGTTGGTTCTGTATTCCTATTCTTATTTATAATTTTTAATGGATTTGAAGTAAGTAGTTTATTTCTCTTTTTATCTTTTATATTTTATTTGTTAACTTTATTTTTCATTATTTTTTTTAGAGATCCAGATCGGGAAATCGGAAAAGGAATTGTTGCTTGTGCAGATGGAAAAATAAGAGAGATTTCAAATTTAAATGATAAAGACATTGGGGAATGTGTTCTAGTTTCTACCTTCATGAATGTGTATAACGTTCATGTAAATAGGATGCCTATCGATGGAATTGTAAAAGATATCAAACATATCTATGGCGCACATTTACCTGCATTTAAAAAAGAGTCAGAGAAAAACGAGCGTGTCATAATAATGGTAGACACAAAAATTGGAAAAATCAAGATAGTTCAAATAGCTGGAACTCTTGCAAGAAGAATTGTTCCATACATTAAAAAAGGAGATAAACTCAAAAAGGGAGATAAAATTGGAATAATAAGACTTGGTTCTAGAGTAGATGTATATTTACCTTCTAGAAAAGTCAAAGTAAATGTTGGAGATTATGTTAAGGCGGGAGTGAGTAATATTGCAGAAATCAATGATTAAATTAGTATCATTTGCTGATTTACTTTCAATTTCTAATGCATTATTTGGGTTTCTAGCAATACTTGTTCTTTTTATGAATTCTTTAGAAATACGAATTCACATCTCCCTCTCTTTAATCTTACTCGGTTTGTTGATAGATGGTATAGATGGTATGGTCGCAAGAAAATTTGGTAGCAGTAGTCTCGGCGAGTATCTAGAATCCATGGCAGACATGACGACCCTAAGTATTGCTCCTGCCGTTTTTGTTTTTTATATTTATTTTGATGTTATTAATGGAAGCATATATCGTTATATTTATTTGCTTTTAGCTCTAATAATATTCCTCAGTTTTGCAATTATACGTTTAGCATCATTTCACCTTATGAAGAAAGATAAGCTTTTTGTTGGGCTGCCTGCCTCTGCAAGTACAGTTATACTTATAATTTTAGCCTATTTTGAAATTGATTTTATCTTTATTTTACCTGCTGTCATCATCATAGGGGCTTTCATGGCATCAGATATACGTTTTCCAAAACCTGATCTTAAAATAAATGCACTTGCTGCTTTTTTCATATTGCTGACTATTGCTTTTAATAAAAATTATTATAGTTTTGCTCCAATACTCCTATTCACAGGGATTTTGATCTATTCAATTATTGGGCCGATTTATCTAAAATTATCTAAAAAACGGCAATAAAAAGCTTTCTAAATAGAAAACGCATTACATATCGCTTGTTATGGACGATATTCCTAAAATTGGTATAACTGGAATGCCCAATGTGGGCAAGACTGAAACCATTGTAAAAATAATTAATTCTCTAGAGAAACACGGCTATGTTGTACAAGGTATGATAACAGAGCCCATCATTGAAAAACATAAGCATGTAGGATTTCATGTAACTAACTGGAGAACCAAAGAAAAAGAGGTTTTTGCCCATACTGATTTTGAAACAAAGGAGAAAGTAGGCAAGTATGGTGTGGATACGAACGCCCTTGAAGAAGTCGGTGTTCCTGCTATAGAAAATGCCATTCTTGATGAAAATGTCAATATTATTGTAATCGATGAAATTGGCAAAATGGAAATGCTATCAGAAAAATTCTGTGAAATGGTCATTGAAGCATTAGATTCAGACAAACCAATTATCGTCACACTTCATAAGAAATCTCGTACACCACTTTTACAAGACGTGCGTAGACGTGACGATATACGAATTCTTGAAGTCACTCCTGTTAACCGTAATCTTTTGCCATACAAGATTGAAAAGATAATGGAAGAAAAATTGCCACCCTTGTTTTGATTATGATTGAAAAACAAATTTTTGAAACTATTACTGAAGGATTTACCGACATTCTAGTTTATAGAAACAAAGAAACAAAAAAAGGACCAGGTACAAAAGAAGGTGTTCCGTTCTACAACCCGTCCATGGAGATGAACAGAGATATTTCTATTCTTGTAGCGCAATGGATGCTGAATAATTCAAAAGATAGATTGAAGTTATTAGATGGCCTTGCAGCATCAGGGATTAGAGGATTACGTTTTGCAAATGAGTTAGATGGGGATTTTGAAGTTTATATCAATGATTGGGATCTGGAATCTTATGATTTGATTAAGAAAAATGTTGAAAAAGGTGGATTTGAAAATATAAAGTTTTCCAACTATAATCTTAACACCCTTCTCTCGGAAAATAGATTTCATTATATTGATATTGATCCTTTCGGCTCTCCTGTGTATTTTATTGATTCTGCAATAAGAAGTATCATTAATGATGGTGTTTTAGCTTGCACTGCAACAGATACTGCCACTCTATGCGGTGTTTATCCGAAGGTCTGTCTCAGACGATATGGTGCTATTCCATTCCACTCGGTAGTTATGAAAGAAGTTGGATTGCGCATACTTCTTGGTTTTATCTGTAGAGGGGCAAACAAATATGACAAAGGAATTGAACCTTTGATATCCTATACCACAGATCATTATTTCCGTGTTTATGTTCGTATTAAAAATGGTGTGAGTCGGGCAAATGATTCACTGGATCATCTTTCTGTAATAAAATCAGGAGAATATATTGGCTTTGAAAAAACTGATAAAGATATTGGTCCACTTTGGCTGGGAAGACTTCAGAGTAAAAATATGATTGGGGATTTACGTTCGATCTTATTTGAAAAACAATTAAGGACTAAAAATGATCTTTGGAAATTACTAGATTTGCTTGAAGAAGAATCTTATTCTCCAGAATTTTTTTACACAACTGACAGTATTGCATCTTATCTAAAAACATCTGCCCCAAAAATGGAATCAATATTTGAAAATCTCAGTATAATGGGATATGAAATATCTAAAACCCATTTTAGTTCAACTGGTTTTAAAACAAATGCGACTTTTGATGTTATAGAAAAAGTGTTTAAATAAAATAGAATATAGGGTTTCCAAGATTTTCAGTAATTTGGGGAGGAAATATGGCAGAAAAAATCCGAGTTGGAGTACTTGCCTCAGGTGGAGGAACAGATCTCCAAAGTATTATTGATGCATCAGAAAAAGGCATGATAGACGCAGAAGTTGTTATAGTAATAAGTGATAATAAAGATGCTTTTGCTCTAAAGCGTGCTGAAAAACACAACATTCCTAGTTTTTTTATCAGTTCAGTTGGCAAATCTAATGTAACGTTTGGTAATGATATTAGTGAAGTTTTAGAAGACCACAAGGTTGATTTGGTCGTCGGCGCAGGATTTATGAAAATTCTCGATACAGGTTTTGTTAAAAAATGGTATGGACGTTTAATTAACATTCATCCTGCTTTATTGCCATCTTTTAAAGGATCAAACGGACAAAAAGATGCTTATGAATATGGCGTAAAAATCTCTGGCTGTACTACCCATTTTATGGATGAGAAGATGGATCATGGGCCAATTATTTTACAGGCAGCTGTCAAGGTGATGCCTGATGATGATAGAGATAAGCTAGCTCACAGAATCTTAGAAGTTGAACATCAAATATTACCTCGTACTGTACAATTATTTGCTGAAGGGCGCCTAGAAATTGATGGCAGAAAAGTAATCATTAAAGAAGGGGATTCTTGGAAAGACAAATATGAAATTATCCCTGATGTTTTGTATTCAGAGGGTTACTGATAGTTGTCTTATATGAACTATAAAGAATCGATTGATTGGCTAGATAGTTTTCAACAATTTGGCATTAAGTTAGGTTTAGAAAGAATCGGGCTTTTATGCGATAAGCTAGGTAACCCCCAGGATAATTACAAAATAATCCATGTCGGCGGCACAAATGGAAAAGGATCTATCTGCCGTTTTCTAGGATCGATATTAACATCTGCCGGCTACAAAACAGGAGTTTATACTTCGCCACATCTTCAAAGGATAACTGAAAGATTTGTTATCGGTGACAAGGAAATTTTAGAGGAGGAATTTATTGCGCTTGTTGAAAAAGTTAAACCACTTGTAGAAGAAATAAAAACAGATGGCGAATCGCCTACTTATTTTGAAATTGTTACTGCAATGGCTTTTCAATATTTCCGTGAAAAAAATGTAGATTTTGCAGTTATTGAAGTTGGTCTTGGTGGCAGATTTGATGCGACTAATATTGTAAATCCAATTCTAACTGTTATTACAAATGTATCTCTAGAGCATCAAAATGTTCTCGGAAACAATATTGAAGATATTGCCTTTGAAAAGGCAGGTATTATAAGAAAAGATGTTCCTATTATTACAGGTGCAGAAGGCGATGCATTAAAAATTATTCAGAAAAAAGCGAAAGAAAATAATTCTGAGATATTTATTGTTAAAGATGGTATCTGGGAAAGAATTTTCAATGACTTGAACTGGCAAGAATTTTTAATAGAAGGTTCTCTTAAAGAGTATGCTGTAAAAACTAAAATGCTAGGTGAGTTTCAGGGAAAAAATATAGCAACTTCGATAGCAAGTATAGAAAATCTTCAATTTAATGGAATTTATATCCCAGAAGAAAGTATTTTTGAAGGCATTGAAAAAACGATTTTTTCTGGAAGAATGGAAATAATACAAAAGAATCCGATTATTATAATGGATGGGGCACACAATATTGCTGGAATTGAGGTTCTAACTGAGACTTTAAAAAATGATTTTACTTATAGTAGATTAATTCTTGTTATGGGTATTTTAGTTGATAAAAAAATCTCTGAGATGGTTAAGATAATAACGCCACTAGTTGATATTGTAGTTGTTACTAAATCTACTAATGAACGAGCATGCAACCCATTAAAACTTAAAAAAATTATAGAAGGATTTGGTTTTAAGAAAAAAATAGTTGTTAAAGAAAAAATCAATGATGCAATTGAATTTGCTAAGTCAATTGCCAATAAAGATGATTTAATTTGTATAACTGGTTCTCTTTTTACAGTCGGAGAAGCAAAAGATTTGTTGATTTAAACTCTCCAAAAATGTTAATAGCATTACAGCAATATCTTAATTTAATGTTTGAAAATAGAAGTGATAAACAATTAATTGCTATTTATGTCATAATCGCTCTACTATTTTCTCTTGGATTCACAGCATATAATCTTTCACCGTATTCCTCAATTAGAAATGAGCCGATAATGATAGTTGTTATCGCTAACGTTTTGTTTTTCTGCATGTTTTATTTTTTATATTGGCCTCTAAAACTAAAGAAGAAAAAATGATATAGAATAACTGTATACCCATCTTTTGTGACAGAGCATAATCCAAATATTATAGATATAAAAACACTAGACAATGCAAGAAAAGAAATCGAAAAAATCGGTAGTGATCCTCAGAGCATTGAAATCATGGCACCAAAAGCCATTTCTAAAGTCATCAGACTTGAAAATGTAGTACTGCAAGATGCAATCATCATAAAACAAGACATGCTTTCCATAGGGGGAGAAGTAGCAGTACCAAAAAACACCTTTGAGCTTCATGAAAAAACTGGCGAAATACTTATTATCGGAACAATTAAACAACTAAACGAACTAGTTGAAAAGTTGAAAAGGCACTACTCCCGATTAAAAAATATAGCAACTGAGCTGGAACATATTTTGAAGGATGTTAAATGAAGAGGTTTGAATTTGGTAAAAAAACCCTGATTATGGGTATTTTAAATGTTACTCCAGATTCATTCTCAGATGGCGGTAAGTTTTTTTCTGTTGATGATGCAGTCAAACATGCAATTCAAATGGAAAAAGAAGGAGCAGATATAATAGACATAGGTGGGGAATCAACACGCCCTGGTGCAGAACAAATATCTTTAGAAGAAGAAATGAATAGAGTTATTCCCGTTGTTGAAGAGCTTGTAAATAAAATCAAAATTCCTATTTCCATAGACACATATAAATCAGAAATAGCGAAAAAAACAATTGATATTGGGGCCAGTATGATCAATGATATTACTGCCCTGCGTGGTAATGAGAAACTTGCAGATATTGTCGCTGGATATAACATACCTGTTTGTTTAATGCATATGAAAGGCAGTCCACAGAATATGCAGATTAACCCAGAATATGATGATGTTGTAAAAGAGATAATAGATTTTTTAAGAGAAAGATCTGAATATGCAATATCAAAAGGAATAAAAAAGGAAAATATAGTTGTCGATCCAGGTCTTGGCTTTGGTAAACGTACAGGAGAAGGTATTGAAGATAATTGGGAAATATTAGAGCGTTTATCAGAGTTTAAGATTCTTGGATATCCAATAATGATCGGTGCTTCTAGAAAAACATTTATTGGAAATATCTATGGAAAAAATAGCCCGTTACCTGTTTCTGAAAGACTTGAAGGTAGTCTGGAGGTTGCTTCTCTAGCTGTTAAGAATGGTGCAGACATTATTCGCGTTCATGATGTAAAAGAAACAAGAGATGTCATTGACAGTATAAAAAGGTAGAAAAAAACATTAAGTATGACTAGATACTCGGATTGTGAAAAATATGGATGATCCAGTTTGTCCGCTAGATTATCGCTACGGAAGAAAGGAACTGAAAGAGATTTTTGGAGAGACAAAAAGATTACAATATTTATTAGATGTGGAAGCAGCACTGGCTCGTGCACATGCAAAGGTTGGCAATATTCCAAAAAGTGCTGCTGATGAAATTACAAAAAAAGCCTCTACAAAGTATGTAAAAGTGGAAAGAGTAAAAGAAATTGAAGTTGAAACTAAACACGATGTAATGGCCGTAACTAGAGCATTTGCCGAGGTTTGCAAGGGAGATGCTGGTAAGTATATTCACTTAGGTGCTACAAGCTATGACATTGTTGATACTGCCAATGCTTTACAGTTTGCCGATTCTACAGCATATCTTAATAAGGCTTTGAAAGAATTAAGAACTTCACTAGTGAAACTAGCTAAAAAGCATAAGAAAACAGTTATGGTTGGTCGCACACACGGTCAGCATACAATTCCAATTACTTTTGGCTTAAAGATGGCTGGCTATGCAATGGAAGTAGATCGTCATCTGGAGCGTTTATTTGAATGTAAGAGCAGATTATTGGTTGGTAAGCTTTCTGGTGCAGTTGGTACTGGTGCAGCTCTAGGTCCAAAGGCTCTAAAACTTCAGGAAGAAATGCTGAAAGAGTTAAAGCTTGGGGTTGAAGATGTTTCTACCCAGATAGTTTGTCGAGACCGTTATAATGAGTTCCTAGGGGTTTTATGTAATATTGCTACAAGTATGGAGAAGTTCGCTACAGAGATTAGAAATCTACAACGAGATGAAATTGGTGAAGTTGCTGAGGCTTTTGAAGCAAAGAAACAAGTTGGCTCATCTACAATGCCCCACAAACGCAATCCAATTACCTGTGAGCAAATATGTGGTCTTGCTCGTGTAATTCGTGGTTTCATAATTCCAACATTTGAGAACAGTATCCAATGGCATGAAAGAGATCTATGCAACTCTTCTGCTGAACGGTTCATAATCCCTCACTCGATAATTCTTACAGATTGGGTTGTCTATCAGATGAATGATGTCTTTAAAAACTTGAAGGTTTTTCCAGAAAGAATGAAAAAGAACATGGAAATTTCTAAAGGCTTACCAATGGCTGAATCATTGATGACCACATTAATTGGCAAAGGTTTAGGTCGTGGAGAAGCACATGAAATTATGAGGAAAACTTCATTGAAAGCAGCAGCACAGAACAAAACATTAAAAGAAGCTTTTAAAGAAGAAAACAAGAAATTAAAATTGCTTACCGATAAAGAGATTGACTATGCTTTAAAACCTGAAAACTATCTCGGAGCTGCCGAAAAAACCGTAGATAAAGTTATAAAAAAACTTGAGAGACATTGATAATTATGAGTGATTTAGAGCAGCTTACAAATAATGCGGTGGAAGTTATAACACCTGAAGAATTGAAAAAAGTTCTACAAAAACCAAAACCTAGAGCATATATCGGTTTTGAACCTTCAGGAACAGTTCACATTGGTTGGAAGATTTGTACAAATAAAATAAAGGATTTCTTAGATTGTGGCTTTGATTTTACAATATTATTGGCAGATTGGCATGCATATATCAATGATAAGTTAGACGGAGATATAGAGAAAATTAAACTCTGTGGCAAATACATGGAAGATTGCTTTGCTGCGATGGGTATTCCAAAAGGCAAAGTAAAATTTGTTTATGCTAGTGATTACGTAGGAGATCCAAAATACTGGGAGCTTGTATTAAGAGTATCAAAAGCTACATCTGTTGCCCGTGTTAAACGTGCAATGGACATTATGGGTAGAGGTGAAGACGAAGCTGAAAAAGATCTATCTAAACTATTCTATCCAGCAATGCAAGTATCTGACATATTTTATTTGAATTTGGATGTTGCATATGGTGGTATGGATCAGCGTCATGCACATATGCTTGCCAGAGATGTATCTAAAAAGCTTGGAAAAAAAGCACCGGTCGCTATACATACGCCATTACTTACAGGATTGCAAGCGGGCGGTCGTATGAACCCAACAGAAATTAAAATGAGCAAGAGTAAACCAGAGTCCATGATATCAATTCATGATACTCCAGATGTTGTTAAAAACAAGATGAAAAAGGCATATTGCCCTGAAAAACAGATAGAAGGAAACCCAGTTTTAGAGTTATGCAAGTACGTCATATTCCCTGAAATTAAGAATGGAATGTTTTTGATTGAAAGACCTGATGTCTATGGCGGCAATCTAAAATTTAAAACTTATGAAGAATTAGAAAAAGCATACTTGGGTGGTTTGCATCCACTTGATCTAAAAAATGCAACAGCGAATTACATTAACAAAATCTTAGAGCCAGTTCACAAATACTTTGAAAAAAATTCAACTAATTATGAAAAAATGAAGAAACTGGGAATTATTCATTAATCTCAAAAAAATAAGTTAATTAACCTCCTCAATCCACCTTTTTATTTTTTAGAGGTGCTGAAAATTTATTAGCTTAAAAAAGAAAAATCTAGCAAAAATATCATTTAATATTTTATGAACGTCAAATGTTCTTGCTTTTTTTACAATTGTAAAGTCAACATTTACAATATCGGGTATGCTATCTACGTGTACTTCCTTGGTTTGTGTTTTCCACCCTACTTTTGAAGCTTTTACAAAATAGGTATCGCAATCTCCACGAGGAAATTGAAAAAATATAGCAAAAGTTCCTTTATTTTCTCCAATACTACTAGTTTTTCCTTTGAATGTTCGTGGATCTTTAGGTACATCCTCTGTAACTTCAATTGTTACTTCGCCAATTGGATTACCGTCGCTTGATGTTACTTTACCAATGAATAAAATATACTGCATGGTTGAAGATTCACTATTTTTTGTCATCGATTTATCAAGTGATATCGCAGAAACATTCTGGCCAATTAAAAAAAGCATTATAACTGATATTGTTAAAATTAGATAGAGATTTTTTTTAAACATGGTATTTTTCCCATTTTTAATAGTGTATATCTCATATATAAATATTATGACTACTATTATATAAAAATAATTTGTAGTAAATTCAACATTGTCAATTTATTATCGATAAGTTTATATATTTTAGTTTAATATAATTTAGGTGGGAATAAATATGAAAAAAATAATAGCAGTATTATTTGTACTGTTACTTTTTATTACAGCATTATCAATTAATATTAAAGCCTCGACCAATACACCAGATGAAAAAAATTCAGAGCCAAATACGACTCAAAACAACAATATTGACCTTATCGTAGCAATCATAAGGCCTGAAAAATATCTATATGTTTTTGATAAAGCAATACTCCCAACTAACTCGGAAAGAGCAGTTATAATGGGAAAATACAGTCAAGGTGTTAGCATTGCAATAACATCTATCAGCCCTGGTAGTGATGACTACAAATATATGAAACTCAAAGAATTTTCAATTGATATTGGTAAATATGGTCATAGTGAAAATTATGCAGATAACCCAATAAATTTACCTTTTGATTATACTTATAAACATTGGGATCACTGTCACGGATCATTTGTTATAAAAGTGACAGCTACAGCCATTCACAGTAAGACGGGATATACAGTCACAAGTAGTGCAAAATTACTAGGATTTGGCTGGTTCTAGAAGTTGAATTTTGAAACGTAAAGCCATCTAATTTAATAGTTTTAAATATTAAAAACGTATATATACGTTCTAACACGTATTAAAACGTATTCTGGTGGTAAAAAATGGCAAATGAAAAGACTATTGGAATGGTGCTATTTGTAATAGGCATAATAATTCTAGTGGCATATAGCATATATCAAGAATTTCAGGACATAGAAATAATAGATCCAATTATTGCCATAGGAGTTGGAGCTGTAATAATCGGTCTATTGGTACTATTCATATCAATTACTATTGAACAACAAAAAGGTAAGAAAAAAATGAAGGAAGAAATAAGTAAGGAGGACCTAGAACCATGATAATAACAAATACAGATTTCGTACCAGGAAAGGAAATAAAAGAGATACTTGGACTGGTGAAAGGGAACACAGTTCAAGCAAAAAATATTGGAAAAGATATTAAAGCAGGTTTCCGAAATATAGTGGGTGGTGAAATAAAAGAATACACAAACATGCTTGCCGAAGCACGAGAAGTCTCACTTAAAAGAATGGAAGACAAAGCAGAAAAACTAGGGGCAGACGCACTGATCAATGTTCGTTTCATGACTTCAGCTATAATGGGTGGGGCGGCAGAAATACTTGCATATGGCACTGCAGTAAAATTAAGATAAATACCATGAAAAAAATAACAATAACATTAAGTGAAAATGTTTGGAAATGGTGGAAGGATAATCCCTGTATTAATTTGTCCCAACTAGCTGAACGAGAACTTAGTAGAATAAAAGAATTAGAGGAAAGGATTCTGGGAATTTATCCGGAGTGTGGAAATCCAAAGCTTATGTTTGATGATAAGAGCTACCGTTGCTCAAAATGTGGATATGTATATAGGTAAGTGAAAAAATGGTAAAATTTTGCCCTAGATGTGGATCAACAAATATTGAATGGACGCTGCCACAAACTTGGTCAAAGTGGGAATGTAGAGATTGTGGGTATATTGGTGCATTCATAATTGAAGATGGAAAAATAGCTGAAAAAATAAGAGAAGATTATCTAAAAAATAAACATAAGGAAAAATAAGTTTTATGACAATCACAATTGTTCAAAGAGTTTGATATTTTGCACGTAATTTTTAGATAAAATCAATTCTAAAACAAATTTTATCCCAATAATCCACCACGCTTATAAATATCCAATTGAGACTTTGAAAAAGGTTTTGCAGTATATTTTTTACCTTGAGTTTTATCAAAAATCTCCCCAGTTGTAAAGTCTATTTCCAAGACATCTTTATCATTTATTTTTTTAGTAATATCTTTAGAAATCATTATCGGCATAGCATTGTTGATAGCATTGCGCTCATAAATTGCTCCAAAGGATTCTGCAATAATTACGCTTATTCCTAAAGACTTGAAACAATCTACGGCCTGTTGACGTGAGCTTCCACATCCAAAATTTTTTCCTGTGATAACAATATCTCCGGGTTTTGCTTCTTTTGCAAAATTCTTATAACCTTCAAGATTGTCAAAGGCATACTGTCCCATTTCTTTCGGATCTGTAATTGAAAGATATCTGTTATGGAAAATCATATCTGTGTCGATGTTGTCTTTCTTAATGACCCATGCTCTTCCTTCGATTTTTAATGGAGCTGCAGTTTTAGCTTTTGGCTTGCTTTCATATTTCTTCCCTTCAACTATTTTAACCTCCTCAGGAATTTTAGGTATATCATCAACAGTTGTAATGTATCCAGCAACAAGAGATGCTGCAACTGTTTCAGGACTTGCCAGATAAATATCTCCTTTGCCTTGTTTTCCAACAAAGTTCCTATTGCCAGAAGAAACAGCTATCTCTCCAGCCCCTGTTTGGCCTATCTGACCAGCAGCACACCCTGCACAACCTGCTGAGCCTATAAGAGCCCCAGCATCTTTGAAAATCTTAATCAAGCCGTATTGAAGACATTGCTTCCATATTTTATCAGTAGAAGGGACGATTTTTAAAACACGTCCAGGGGCGATTTTTCTGCCTCTAAGAATCTTTGCAACTGCATGCATATCCTCCATACGACCATTAGTACAAGATCCTATAAATCCAGAATCAACCTTGGTTCCCTTAACCTCATCAACGCTTACTACATCCTCTGGGTGACCTGGTCTGGAAATCATTGGTTTAATATCTTGGATATCTATCTCAATTGTTTTCTCATACTCGGCGTCAATATCGGCTTTAACGCCACTCCTAGATGGGAATAATATAATTATTCCACCCATCTCAGTTGCCATAGAAGCCATTGTAATCCTGCCGTCTAACGACAATCTATCAACATACTCTCCATAAATTTCAGCAGCATAGCCCAATAGTCCATTTGCACCAATGACCTGCAACATCTTTAGAACTACATCTTTTGGAGATGCATATCTAGAAGGTATGCCTTTAAGAACTATCTTGACAGAAGGAGGTACTTTGAACCATACTTTACCATGAGCCCAAGCGTGAGCGATATCCTTATCACCCATTCCTTGGCCAAAAGCACCAATGGCACCAAGGATGTTAGCATGAGAGTCAGTTGAAATAATAGTGCCACCTGGTTTTGCAATTCCCTCATCAATAACTAGATGCGTACCAATCCCGCGGTTAATATCAAAAATTTTTACGTTATTTTGTCTGGCATAAATACGGCAAATATGTTGATTTGCAGCATATTTTTGATCACATCCTCCTGGGTTACAATCAAATGTGAAAAAAGTCTTATTTGGATCATCTAGAGATAAATTGTTTTCCTCAAGATTTTTTACGACATTAGCACCGCCAAAATCCCTGGCAACACGAACGTCGATTTCAATGTCAACAATATCTCCAACTTTAGCTTCACTATCTGAATGGTTCTCAAAAATTTTCTGAATCATAGTTTTTCCCATAAAAACACCTCGTTTTAGAGTTCTTTTTCCTCTGGACCATCGTATTCACAGTCAACAGAGAACATCTTGCGCATAGGTTTCTCTCTCGTTTGCTCTTCGTACACTTGAGCGGTTAAACCTGCTACACGACCAAGTAAAAAGAATCCTTTACCAAGCCTCCAATCAAATCCCATGTCAGAGATAATAGCAGCTATAGCACCATCAACATTGATTGGTAGTTTTTTGCCAATTGATTTCTCCAATTCGGCCTCGATTGCCTTAGAAAGTTTAATATTGTTTCCTGCGATTTTTAATTCTTCTGCTAGGGAATATAATCGTTTTGTTCTTGGATCGGAAGTATGAACCCGATGACCGAAACCAAGAACGCGTTTATTTTGCTCTTTTGATTCCTTTACAACGATTTTTGCCATCTCTTCAACAGTTTTTCCTTCGTCTTTCATTCTTTCTACGCTTTCTTGAAATAGTTTAGCTCCCTTCTCAATAGCCCCGCCATGTGCATCACCTATAGATAAAATCCCTGCAGCAACAGCGGTAGGCAATGGAACGCCACCTGAAGCTACAACTCTAGAAGCCATAGCAGATGGGGGTGTGACGCCATGATCAATACATGCAGTTAATATTGCATCAATCATTTTTCCATGCTCTTTTGATGGCAATTCACCTTTTAATAGAAGATATACAACATGAGAATAAGGAACATTACCAATAAGATCCTCTTGACGGTATCCTCGAGTAACAAGGTGATTTGGCTCAACCTTTGTAATTTTACTATTCCATTTCATAATATCACATTTTTACCTTTCTAATAACATCCAATAAAGTTCCATCAAACCATTTAACAATTCCAACTATTTCATCAGTAAATTCAAGCTCCTGTGGGCCACCTGTCGCTTCATAGGCCATATTTTTTAGATCCTCTATAGGAACAATATCAATCTTTCCTTTAACCTTTTCAATAATATCTCTTCTTTTTGGATTTATCGCTATGCCCTCATTCGTAACAATGGCATCAACCACATCTCCAGGTGTGGTAATTGTAGTAACTTTTTCCCTGATAATTGGGTTTGTTTTTCTATAAACTGGAACAGTAATCATGGTAAGTGAAGCACCTGCAGCAGTGTCCTGGTGACCACCTATCCCATGGAGCATTCTTCCATCACTATGCGTGTTTACGTCAACATTGAAATTTACATCGACCTCAGTACCGCCCAAGATAACTGTGTCTAAATTATCTATAGCCCTGCTCTTTGCATAAGGGTTAGCATAATGACCTACATTTAAAATAGGAATCCCTGGATGATCAGCAAGATATTTTGCACTGTAATGATCAAAACATTGACCAAAATATAATTTTTTAAATCGCCCGGTTTCGTAAATATCTAGTAGATGTTTTGTAATGCCCCCTATGGCAAATTCTGCAACAATGTTCTTTTCTTCTAATTTTTCACCAAGATACTTAGTTGCAGCAAGAGATATTCCGCCCGCTCCAGATTGATATTTCATACCATTTTTTATTATTCCTACAGCATCCATAAGTTCAACACAACTATGTGCTATGCCTTGCTTTATAGGATCTTCAGTAATTTTTGTGGTCCCTGAAACAATTTTCTCAGGGTTACCAATATTCTCAACCTCTACAACATAATCTACATACTTTTCTGTTATCTCTTGAAATCTACAGGGATAATCTACTAGATTATCAGTAACCACAATTACCTTATCTGCTTTCATTGCGTCTATCTGAGAATAACAGATTGGACCAAAAGCATTTTTTCCTTCAATTCCTGTACAATTGCCATACTCATCAGCAGCAGATGCTGTTATAATAGCAATGTCGATATGCAATTCATCAATTTTAATTGCACCCCAGCGGCCTCCATGAGACCGCAATACAACAGGATATGGAAGAGGATTCTTAGAAATATAATCCCCAACAACACCGTTAATGCTGCCTTCGATGCGATTCACAACGCCTTCTTTAATAAAATCAATTACAGGCTCGTGAACGTTGAACATGGCAGTTTGTGCAACTCTAATATTTTTTATTCCTAGGTCTCTGACAACGCCCAGTGTCATATTTATTATATGATCACCCTCACGAAGTTGATGATGAAAAGAAATAGTCTGACCGTTTTTTAAATCACATTTTTTTAATGCTTCGGAGAACTCTGTAAGTTTAGAAGTAGTATCATATTTTTTTGCACCTGAAAATGGTTTAATCTCCTCCCCACCAATATTTGTTTCAACCATTCGCCCAGCTGCATTTTTAACTAACATTATTTCACCAAAGATTTTCTAATATGAAAATCTATAAAATCACAATGATGAACGATAAATGCTTCAGCAGTACGCTCACATGTATCTCCTTCATGAGAATGAGCGTAAATTATCAAAACAATCTCATCAGGCAATCCCAATTCTTTTGCCAGAAGAGCTCCAGATACAGGATGTCTAAATTTTTTACCATATTCGCTCTTTACAACTTTATCGTCAACAACCGCATATTCAAGTGGCTTACCTATATCATGAAGTAAAGCTCCTGCGATTAGATGATCTAGGTTTAATTTTTCTTCCCTTTGATCATATACTGCTTTGGCAAGATTTGCGATTCTCTTAGTATGTTCAGTTAATTTTCCAGAATTTTCTAAAAGAAGAGTGAATGGTACATCGTCAATGTTTTCCCATTTGCCTCGCTTTAAAGATTCTTCCCACATATCTACAACTTTTGATTTTATATCTTCATCTTTTATCCATTGTAGCTCTTTTGAAAAAATTTGTTCAATCTCACTTCTCTCTGTCATGTACTATCCCCAAAATTTTTTTCAGTATTGGATATCTACATTATTAACATTATCTACATTATTCCGCTTTTGTAAAAAATTTAAAAAAAGAAAAAAATATCTTTTGGTGATAAGGAGTTCTAATAGATGCCAAAAGTCTTTATCATGATATTTAATTGAATTGTATTATCAATTCTATTTAAGCAGTTGATGCTAATTGTTTGATTCTATGATTAACAACGTAAATTTCCATTACAGACTTTAGTTCGTCAAGTTCTGCGCGGGAGTTTACTTCACTTACAATTTTCATTTCCTTAATCACCACCTTACGTGTTATACTTTGTTATTACAACTATTTAAATGTTTTGTGTAATTATGTCAAAATAACAGATATATCAGCATTTTTTGCGGATTCAATACTCCATAATAAAAATGATGGGAGGGAGAAGAGGTGATTTAGAGGGGGTAATTGGATGGGTATACTCTAGAATCCAAATTAGGGCTTCATCCCTTCCCTATCACTATAGATAGAATTGAATTAGCCTTTTAAGTGCCTTTTTCGCAGATGAATATATATGTGTGTGTGCAGCTCGTAGTTTATCTACACCAAATTGTAAAAAAATCAGTTATATTCATCCCAACTCTTAACAATCAAATTTTCAAGTGAAACCGAACTAACTGATTCAGCAAATCGTTTTGCAAGTTGCAAATTAGTGATCAAGGGAATATTAAAATCAATTGCTTTTCTTCTAATAAGATAATCATTATCTAGCTCTTCTTTCTCAATGTTTTTTGGAATGTTTATTACAAGATCTATTTTTCCATTAGCTATATAGGTCAGAGTATTGGGTTCTTTGTTTTCTAATGGCCAATGAAGAACTTTTGCTTTCAAACCATTAGCTTTCATAAAATCAGCTGTACCTTTTGTGGCATAAAACTTGAAGCCCTTGTTATGAAGTAGTCTAGCGCCATCTAAAAATTCTGCTTTGCTGTGTATCGGACCAGTTGAAAGAAGTATTGTCTTCTTTGGTAACTTAAAACCTACGGACAATAGACTTTTTAGAAATGCTTCATTAAAATCATCACCTAAACAGGCAACTTCCCCAGTAGAAGCCATTTCGACACTTAGTACAGGATCTGACCCTTTCAATCTAACAAAAGAAAACTGTGGCGCCTTGACGCCGACATAGTCAAGATCAAAGGAACTACGATCTATTTTTGGAACTCGCTTCCCCATAATAATTTTTGTTGCCAAATCAATAAAATTTATCTTGAAAACTTTCGAAACAAAGGGAAAGCTTCTAGAGGCACGTAAATTGCACTCTATAACCTTAACATCGTTATCCTTGGCTATGAACTGAATGTTAAAGGGACCGGTAATATTCAGGGATTTTGCGATCTTTTTTGTGATATTCTTAATTCGCCTCATTGTTTCTAAATACGTTCTTTGGGGAGGGAGAACCATTGTGGCATCCCCTGAATGAACACCTGCATTCTCTACATGCTCAGAGATGGCATAGCAGTAAAGGTCTCCATTATTAGCAACAGCATCCATCTCTATTTCCTTTGCACCTGTTATGAATTTGCTTATAACAACAGGGTGATCCTTACCAACTTCAGATGCTTTTTTTAGATACTCTCGCAACTCTTTTTTACTAAGAGCAATACTCATCGCAGCCCCGCTAAGGACATAACTAGGTCTCACAAGAACTGGATATCCAACTCTATCTGCAAAAGTTTCGGCTTCTTCTAAGCTTGTTAGTTCTTTCCAAACTGGTTGGTCAATTTCCAGTTTATCCAATAATTGAGAAAATTTGTGTCTATCCTCTGCCCTATCAATATCCGTAGGTGAAGTACCAAGAATCGGTACTCCTGAATTGTACAAAGGCAATGCTAAATTGTTTGGTATCTGACCACCCATAGAAACGATAACTCCCTTAGGGTTTTCTTTTTCATATATGTCCATTACTCTCTCAAAAGTCAATTCATCAAAATACAGTTTATCACAGATGTCATAATCTGTGCTAACTGTCTCAGGGTTACAATTAATCAAAATAGTATTATACCTAATTTTTCTAAGAGTTGTAACTGAGTTAACACAGCACCAGTCAAACTCTACAGACGATCCAATACGATAGGCACCTCCGCCAATTACAGCAACTTGATTTTTTTCCTTAAAATTGAGGTCATCGCAACAGGCATTATACGTCAAATATAAATAATTCGTCTTAGCAGGGTACTCAGCAGCTAGTGTATCAATTTGTTTAACGTATGGAGTAATTCCAAGTTTTTTTCTCTTTTTTCGGACGTCTGTTTCATTGCTTTTTGTAAGTTTACCAATTTGCTGATCTGAAAAACCTTTTTGCTTAGCTTCTCTAAACAGATCTGGAGATAGATTCTTAAGGCTGCATCCATCAACATTCTTTTCTACTTCAACTATGTTTTTAATTTTGTACAAAAACCAGGGATCTATCCAAGAGAGATGGTATATTTTCTCAATAGGCATTCCCTGTTTTATAGCTTCAAAAACCGCAAAAATTCGCTTATCTGTAGGTTCTTTGAGTTCTCTTTCAATATTACTAAATTCGATTTTGTTGCATGCAAGCCCTTTCATACCGACATCTAACATACGAATTGATTTTTGCAAAGCCTCTTCAAAACTTCTACCGATGGCCATTACTTCTCCAACAGATTTCATCTCTGAGCCGATGTTTAAACTAACTTTCTTAAACTTCTCTAAGTCCCAACGAGGATATTTAACAACAACATAATCTAAGGCAGGCTCAAAACAAGCTGAGGTGACTTTTGTAATAATATTATCTAACTTGGTAAGATTATATCCCAAAGCAAGCTTGGTAGCAATAAAAGCCAAAGGATAACCAGTAGCTTTAGAAGCAAGCGCGGAGCTGCGACTAAGACGAGCGTTTACCTCTATTATTCGATAATCTTCAGATTTAGGATCAAATGCAAATTGTATGTTGCATTCTCCTACAACTCCAAGATGGCGTATCACTTTTATTGAAATAGCACGTAGTTTGAATATCTCAGAAGATGCCAATGTTTGAACAGGTGCAACAACTATACTTTCACCAGTATGTATGCCCATAGGGTCAAAATTTTCCATAGAGCAAACAACGATACAGTTATCATAACAATCCCTGACGACTTCACATTCTATTTCTTTCCATCCACCAAAATATTCCTCAATCAAAATCTGCTTCGTGAAAGAGAATGCTTTTTTTGTAAGTTCGATAAGTTCTTTTTTATTTCTTGCAACCCCTGAACCCAATCCACCTAATGCATAAGCAACCCTACACATGACAGGATAACCTATTTCATCAGCAACTGAAACCGCTTCGTCAACACTTTTTACAGCCTTGCTGGTCGGAACTTTAAGATCTATCTCTTCAATCTTTTTAACAAATAAGTCTCTATCTTCGGTGTACATTATGGATTCGATAGGAGTTCCCAAAACTTTTACATTGTATTTTTTTAAAACACCTTTTTCAAAAAGTTTGACTCCGACATCTAAAGCAGTTTGTCCACCAAAGCCAAGTAAAATGCCATCTGGTTTTTCTTTTTTAATAATCTCTTCAACAAAGTATTCATCCAATGGCAAAAAATAAACTTTATCGGCAAGATAGTCTGAAGTCTGAATCGTTGCAATATTTGGATTTACTAAAACAGTTTTAATTCCCTCTTCCTTTAATGCTTTTATCGCTTGGCTGCCAGAGTAATCAAATTCCCCTGCTTGACCTATTCGTATAGCGCCCGATCCAAGAATTAGAACTTTTTTTAATTTGTCTTTTTTTCTTTGAATCATTTCATCGCCCTTACAAATAGATCAAATAAAAATTCAGTATCATCTGGACCTGGAGAAGCTTCTGGGTGAAATTGAGCGCCAAAAAATGGCTTTGACACGTGTATTATTCCTTCATTTGTTCCATCATTGTTGTTATAAAACCATTCTCGCCAATCTTCTGGTAATGTACCAGCATCAACAGCATAACCGTGATTCTGAGAAGTAATATAGCACCTATTGCTCCCACTCTCAATACAAGGTTGATTATGACTTCGATGACCATATTTTAGTTTGTAAGTATCAGCTCCCGCAGCCAAACCAAGAATTTGTGAACCAAGACATATTCCAAGAATCGGTATTTTTTTTGACATGGCTTTTTTTACATTTTCAATAGTTTCATAGCATTTTTTTGGATCACCTGGACCGTTTGATATTATGATTCCATCCATTTTTTCATTTAAAAAATCATAGTCCCATGGCACTCTAACAACAGTAAAATTTCTCCTTAAAAAAGCTCTTATTATATTATTTTTTGTACCACAATCAACAAGTATAACTCTTTTTCTACCTTTTTTATATACTATTGGTTTTTCAACACTAACTTCTGAAACAAGATTTCGTTCATTGGGATTTTTCAAAGAAGGTTTTTCATTACCGTAAACAATTTTTCCGAGCATTGTTCCTTTTTTCCTTAGTTTCTTAGTTAATTCTCGAGTATCAACACCATACATCCCTGGAATGTTGTGTTCTTTCATCCAATCAGACAAAGATTTTTTTGCATTCCAATGAAAATAATCCTTAGAATAGTCAGATATAATTAACCCTTGGACTTGTATCTTATCTGACTCGAAAAATTTCAATATATTGTCTTCTTTTTCATATCCTGGTACGCCATAATTGCCTATCAGAGGATAAGTTAAAGATAGTATTTGACCTTTGTACGATGGGTCTGTTAAGCTTTCAGGATAGCCGACCATACCTGTATTAAAAACAACTTCGCCAGATACCGCTCTTTTAGAGCCGAAAGAATATCCATAAAAAACAGATTTGTCTTCAAGGATCAATCTACAATCCTGTTTTGCAGGTATTTTATTACCAGAATCCCATGTCACCTCTCCCAAATTAACCATTAAAAAAATAGTAATACCTTGTTCGTTTTTACAGTTTACCATTTATTTTAAGAGATTTATGTTTTAGGTAACATTTGTAAGGAAACATTTAATAATAAATAATTAAAAATATTTATGTGTCCATAAAACAGCGCTGGTGAGACATGAAACCTAGGATAAGAAAAATTGATGCAATAATAATCGTAACTCTGATAATTGTAGCAGGAGTTGTTTTTTTTAAAGTAGGTTATATACCTAATCCAACTAGTCCTAAGATACCACGTATTGATTTTGAGCAAGATGATATGAATAATAGGCTAATCATCACCTTTGTTTCAACAGATGTTCTATGGGATGACATAAATATCACTGGCGATTGTGATACATCCCTTCTTAGCAAATATGTCATTGAAGGGGACATGTTATTAGATTGTAGAGGTACAATTACAATTACACATAAATCCACAGGCTATTCCTATGGTAGTTGGAGTTTTAAAGAAGTAGAAAAACTGCCGAAATCGGTAACCACTGGTTTACGAGATATTTCACCAAGCGATGAAGGGCCACATTACAAAAAATTATTAGTAAATCGAGAATGGTGGTATTATACGGCTGTTTTTTCCCTAGGGTGTGATCTTCCGGGTTGGACAATCTCAATTAGTTTTAATCATATGGCCAGAACCGATCTGTTTAGCAAACCAGATATGTTAATGGTTACAATCCAAGATCCAAACGGAAATACATATGGGGGAATTGTTGATAGAAAAAGACCTCTTCTTTCTAGAATACTAGAACCATCTCTAGTCGCAGAAGGTTCTGATAAGCTGTTTAAGGTCAGTTTCGAAGATTCATATGTTCAGGGTCTAGCACCAAACTGGCATATTAACATCAATCAGAAAGATATTGATGAAAAGAACGGCATTGTAATTGATTTGCAATATTTTGCACCGTCCTCTGGAATCTGGCTCTTCAACAGCAGACTTCTAGACAAATCAGATGGCAATACAGGAAGTTATATGTTCACAGGATGTGAAGTAAAAGGCACTATAGAGATCAATGGTCTCACATATAGAGTTGATGGAATTGGCCATTACGAGCATACTTGGACTTCCTTGTTAATAACTAAAAATATGGTAGACGGCTGGGATCTATGCCACATCAAATTAAACAATGGATGGAATATCTATTACAACAAGTATTACATTCTTCCACAATTCAAGGCAACTACGACATCAAAAATCAATCCGTTTTCAAATTTAATTATTACAACAGATCAAGGAGAAACAGTTACAATTCTTGATAACGTTGATATTGAAATATTAGAATCAGACAAATTATTTGCTTTACTTAATGTCCCTACAAAGATGAAAATTACAGCGACTTCAAGCGCATCTCAAATAATTCTAGATCCATATAATGTTGTTTTAGATTTAAATATTGAAGCCGCAAAAACATATTGGCATGTATGGAAGTTCCCATCATATGTTGGAATGAAGATAGGCAGATGCTCTGTTTCTGGATCCATATCGTGGACTGATAATGAAGACCACACTGTCGATCTAAAAGGGATAGGAACTATTTGGAATATGAGACATTAGTTTACCTTAATTTCTCCACTATCTGCGTCCAGTATTATTTTGTCTCCATCTTTTATTTTATCGATATCGATTTGATCCATACAGGGAATACCAGCCAATATTACGCCTGTTGCAACAATTGTTTCTGTTTCTTTATTTATTATCCCTGCAGGTGCTACATTGTTTTTCTTTAATCCGTATATGACATATGAGCCGACAGTAGAACCTTTTCCATATGGAAAAACAAGGATTTTGTTTGTTACTTTTTTACCTTCAAGTGGGTGTCCTTTTTCTATGACAATTCCTGTTTTTGCATCTATGCCACCATAAAATCCAATTGGCTCTGTAGACACGATTGCCTCTCCTTCGGCTTTTCCCGGTGAAATTATTCTTCCTTTCATAGTTGTGCCTCCACAAGATCATCGATATTGGCAAAAACCACATTCTGTTTACAAAAACCAGGCAAGTAGTTTGCTGCTTTACCTGAATTTACACCGGTAGTTTTGTATCCCATTTTCTCAATCGGTGAAACGACCATACAAGTGTCAGCAACTACGCTACCTCCTGCCTTTGAAATTATTTCGTTATATCCCATGCGCTCAGATGCTTCTTTAACCATTCTAGAAGTGCAAACCCATATAGGTTTCTTCAATTTTTTGCCAACCAATTTATTTGCCAATGTAGAGATTTCTCTTAGGGATGCATGCGGACAACCAAAGATTACAATATCTGGTTTTTTTCCAGTGTTGAGCTGGTCATAAGTTTCTTTGATTTCTTTCTGCCCCACAGATATCTTTTCCAATCCTTTTTTCTCTACTAAATCTGCTTCTGGCGTTAGTCCCTCAACATGATAAAGTGCAACAGCACCTGAAGCTGCCATAGCTGCACCTAATGCTTTCAGTTGATCAGTATTTGCGTTTTTTATCCCAGAGAAATAAGGAATTTTATTCTTTACTTGCTTACCGACATAATATCCTAAAGCACCAAAATCAGAGTTAAAATCTAAGTCTGCATCAACATTGACTCTGACAGTTGGTTGTCGTTTTTCCCATAGATGCAAGCCATAATTTGGTGTAACGCCACATAATGCTGCAGCTAATGCTGAAGGACCGCCTTCACGATTTGTTCGAGCTCCGATTACAGAATTTGAAAATGAAACTGCTGAACTTTCAGACCAAGCAATATGCTCACGAAACCGGGGGAGATTTCCTGCCAAATAAGGAGTGCACGTTGATGTTATCACAATGCCCATTTTCTTAAAGGCATCCATAATCTTAAGTTGATTTTTTGCAAAATCTTTTGGAAAGCCTAATTCTTTCCAGTTTTCAAGGTCCATTCCTGCAGGGTTGAGATAAGTTAGAACTTTCACTTTAGCCATCTTTGAAGCCATATCTTCAAGAAATTCTGTGCCAGGATCGCCTATTGATTTATATGAGACACCAGCAACTTGTACCGATCCAACAGAGATCATTTTATCTGCACCGTAAATGTCTCCAAGTCTAACTAGAAGTCTGAACATTCTTTCCAAAACTTCGCCTTTTTCACCATCGAGAATCTTTTCTTCTTCTTTTGTTAAATACATTTTGCCAACTCCTTACAATTATTTACGACAATCTCAATTTCCTCTTTAGTAGCATTATCTATATGAATACCGCCCACCACTACAATATTCTTTTTATATTTTTTACAAGCAGCTTCTGCTATGATCTCTAAAACAACATAATCATAATGATTGGCAAATTTTATTGTTTGTGGTTTTTTACCTCGCTCACAAAAAACAATACCACCAATATGAGATTTTTCGCCCCCACCAAGGGTTAATACTAAACCATCATCTAGTTCTTTTTTGTCTAAAAAAACCTTGTATTTGCCCTCACCTGAGGTAATCATTTACATCAACTTTTTTGTACTTTACAATCTCATACTTCTTCTTATCAACGCCAGTCGGAATGGTTGCATCAAAACCAACCTTCGTAGTAAGGGTCTTTTTTCCTGGTTCGTGTTTACCTGAAGGGTCCAAAGAACTTCCAGGTTGATCTGGTTTAATAACTAAATCTTTGTCTCCCTGAAATCGAGTTGCCAATGCCCATTCCATGGCAGTTGGGCTATAGATATCTACATCTTCATCTACAATAGTCACGTGCTTCATACTTTTGTGCCCTTCAAACGCTGCTTCTATTGCTTTTTTGCCGTCATCAGGGTGCTTCTTTTTTATCTGTACAATACCATGGAGCCAAGAGCCCCCGCCAATTGTAACAAGAACATTTTTACAATCTGCAACCTTGGAAACTTCATTGTATATCGTTGGCTCTTTTGGCATACCCATAAGAATTTTATGCTCAAATCTACCAGGGATAAGAGCTTGATACATTGCATCTTTTCGATGTGTTATACAGTCGACAACAAAAACAGGCTCCTGACGTTCAAAATCCCTTGTTTCAGTTAAATCAACAAACGGACCTTCACGATCCAGTTCCTTTGTTAGACGCCCTTCAATTACAAACTCAGATTCTGCTGGAACTTCTAAATCTTTTGTGATGCATTTTACCAAAGGTGTTTTGTCAAGGGCATTTGCTATACCAAATTCATCGACACCAGGTGGTGGCCCTAGTGATGCAGCAACCATAACAGCAACACTATTTCCAATGCATACCGCCATCTCTAAGTCTCCATCTAATTTATCATAAGTAGTGCGGGTTTGTCTTTTTGCAATTAAACGTGCAGTAAATTTATTTTTACCGATCTCCATCAAACGATGATATGATACATTTCGTCCTGTGTCAGGGTCCTTTATGGTAGCGACAGTAGCAGATCCATATCTCCCACCATCTCCATCTAGATGAAATAATAATGGCAGTTTGCCAATATCAGGGTCTTTTACTATAACCTCTTGACAAGGAGCGTTTTTGACTATCTCTGGCTCTTTTGGATTTCTTAAAGCATCAACTAGTTTGAACAAAAGTTTATCTTTAGTTGTACCAAGACCTTCGGCAATTATATCACGGTTGGAAGTAATGCCAGCAAAAACTGGGAAATCATATCCCTTTACATTTTCAAAAATTACAGGTTGCTCATCTAGGGAATAGATGATATTTGCAATTTCTTCTTTAACAGAAACTGGCTTCTTAATTCGAATCAATTTTCCTTCTTTTTCTAACTTAGATAAAAAAATTCTGAGATTCATATTTAATTACACACCTTCTCTGACAGCGCCAATTACAGTTTTGACGGTTTGAAAACCTTCTTTTTCCATAGCATTGGCCACTTCGTCTTGTAAATCTTTTCCAGGGGTAAGGGCAATCATATTACCACCCAAACCACCTCCCGTGAGCTTAGCACCTAAAGCGCCATAATCTCTAGCAAGTTTTACAAGAAAATCAAGTTCTTTAGAGGAGACTTCAATTTGCTGTAAAAGTTTATGATTTTCGTTCATAAGTTTTCCAAGTTCCTCATAATCTTCATCGATTAGAGCATCTTTTGCAAGATATGCAATATTTTCTGCCCGATCAAAGATTTCTTTGTATTTACCTGGATTTTTCTCTTTGCGCTCACGTACACCAGCTACAGCAGCTGTTGTATTTGCAACCTTTCCTGTGTTTCCCATAACAATTTCAACAGGTGCAGGAATTCTAATCTTATCCATAACTATTGGATCTTTTTTCTCATACCATATAAGTCCGCCAAAAGTAGACGCTGTATTATCTATGCCTGAAGGAGTTCCGTGATAAGCCAGTTCACCCTCATATGCAACTCTATTTATTTCTTCATCAGACAGATTTAGCTGATAATGATTTGATAAGGCCCTAGCTATTGCAACACAAGACGCTGCACTTGCACCTACGCCACTAGCACAATAAAGATTTCCTTCAAGTGTTATATCAACGCCCTTTTTTGACAGATCAACACCAATCTTTTTTATTATGTTATTTATGGAGTCTTTTTGTTGATCTAATTTGTCTTCTTTATATCTAGGAGTTGCTTTTCTGTTATCGCTTAGAGTCCAACCAGATCCATCTATCTGTTCAATTTTTGCCACAGTATACTTACCTATAGCTGAAACGATAGCTGGTATACCATAAACAACAAAGTGCTCATTAAATAAAATAGCCTTACCAAAACCTATGCCCTCGCCCGACATTTACACCACATGTTTGTTCCTTAGTCCTCGGTTTTTCTTAAAAATCATTTTTTGTTGACATACAATAATTAGTATTTATTTTTAATGCTTGCTATTTAAACTAATAATTTCTCAATTTTATAAATAAAGAAGTAGATAGTAGGCTAAGGATAGGCAACGGTTTTTAAGCATATCTTAGATTTTTTAACATACTTTTGAATATAGAGAAGAGAGGTTGATTATTTTTCAATAGTTCATAAATTATATTGTTGTAACTTGCTCTTGCCTTCTTAATTGAAACTGAAACTTTTATGGTTTTGTCTTTATCATTAGATGTTATCTTTATGTTACCAATATTAGTACTGCCTTTTGCCATATTGCTAGTATCTATTGTAACAGTTATCTTTTCAGATTTTGAACCCGATAAAGAACCTGATCTTTTGCTCAGGGTTATCCAATCTTTATCGACACTTGCTGACCACTCTAGATTATCTGCAAAACCAAAAGGATCTTTTGGCGCAGTATTGATAATTTCGAGATCTTTTTTAGCTGTATCTCCCTTGTTTACTTCTCTAAAATTTAGTGTTCCAGGTTGGATATCAAGTTTTGGAGAGTATGTTTCTGCATCGTAAGTATCTGTAACTTCAAACCATACTTTCGCATTGTTTATACCATCTCCTGTGGTTACAGTATAGGAGTCTTCGGTTGTAGTGGCATCACCTATAAGTGTATTTTCTATAAGATCATATGTTCCATGATATATTGCCTCTCTCTTGTCCTCGACACTGTTATCAGATCCACCACCAGGATAAGCACTGACATCAGCAAGGTCATCAGCAAGATTGTCATAATCCATTAATTTAATTGTAACTTCTACTGTAGAGGATTTAGTGTAGAAAACATGATCTTGATCTATGTTCCATGTATACTCGTGATTATACTCCCACCAAAAGCCAGATTCACCTGACCCTTCTTTTTTATTGTAATTCTCTTGATATGTGGTTTTACCATCCGATTTTAGACCTACTCTATAATACCATTCTGGTTTGTCTCCAGGTAGAATCTCTATAGGATCAAAATCACCCTCGTCTGTTAACTTATGCATTTTTAAACTAACGGATATTCTCTCATCATCAGGATCTAAAGATTTGTAATCCTCAATATAGTTTGCAGAATATCCAACTCGATTGGAGCCGTATTCAATTCGCATATACCCATCTTCGCCCCAATCAGTTCCCCAGGAGTTTCTAAGGATCCATACTCCATCCTTTCCTTGATTATCATCCCATCCAACTAAAATTATGGCATGGTTAACATTTCCATCTCCCTTACCGTTAAAAACACCACCAGTATAGGCCTGAAATGCTGAATCCACATAAACGGCTGCTGCTACTGGGCCGTATGTAGAAATGGCCTGTTTTATCTGTTCAACAGAAGGTATGCTGTTTTGTCTGCCTACATATTTCCAACTTTTACCATCTCCATCATTATCTTGCAATAGATAGTGATGTTGGTAAGGACCATTACAAGGTTTATCGCTTGCAGAGTATGGAAAATCGGCCTCTAAAACAGCACCTGTACCACCACATTTACCAGCTTGACCATCGTGATAGGCGTGAGCCCACCAACCACCGTTACAACCCCATCCATTTTTATTACAACTAACAAGCCATTGTTCTGATAAATCAACAGTATCTCCTGACTTAATTTTAATCACACTTTCTAAAACGCCTACAGTTCCAAAGGCCCAACAACTACCACAAGCTCCTTGATTTTTTATAGGTGTAACTCCGCCCTCATCTCGCCAATCCCACTTTGCTGGAAGTGGCGATGTTATGCTAATTAAATTATCAAAATTTGCATCATCTTGCCAATCTTCAGGCTCAACAAGGCCACATAAGTCTTCAATATCATAGGATGTTGCTGAGTTTTCACCAACAGTAAACGTCCAACCTTCTTCCTCAGATATCTTTTCTAAATCTTCGATAAAATCTTTTGGTTTTTCTTGTGATATTTTATCTGCTTTTGATGTATTGTCGTGCCCAATAGACGCATAGCTTAATATTAACATTAAAAAAACTACCATACAAAATATTTTTCCTTTCATTTTTCCGCCCCAATCCACCCTAATTTTTAGGGTTGATAATTTAATTGAAAGGAGCGTATTAAGTATTACGTTAACATAGTAATAATAAAATGAAAGATTGTTATTAATTAAAACAAAATATTAGAAAGGTTATAGTTTTATTAATTTTAGTAACAATTCTAGATTTAAATTTTCAGTATGCATCATTTGATATATTATGCTTCTTACAAACCGAGATTTGGGTAAAGTAAAGCTAATTTTTGTTGATGGGCTTATAGCACCAAATCTATCTTTGGCATAAACTGATACCTCATGTGCCCCCATCTCATCGTTCCATTTATGGCTCTTTTGTCCAGTACCCCCACCTTCAACAAAATCTGTTTCGTCTGAGGGCAACCCATCGCGCCAATTAAATACATATTTTATTTTGTCTCCATCTGGATCATATGAACCTTTTGCTGTAAAGGTATATGTTTTACTGATATCTCCTGTCTCACCTTCACCTATATCGCCAGATAATTCTGGTGCTGAAGGGTTACCATTGCTAAGATCAATTCTAGCAACTGTCCAAATATCTTTATCACTTCTTCTTTCTAATTCTCCACCAATCCAAGAGCCTTTATAATACACACATTCTAAAGTTATTCTAAAACTTCTAACATCTGGTTTCGGAAGGAAATAATGTTTTTCAAAGTCATCTCTAGTTAATTGTATTTCTTTAAAGTAGATTATTCCATTTTGATTATCAGACACCCCAAGTGTATCGTCTATGGTTTTTTGCCTATTATCTATTATTTCTGAATCTGGTACACTTCCATCTCTTAAAGTCATATTAAAAAACCATTTTTCTTTATCAGTAGTTTCATTTTGGATTTCCCAATTTGCATAAAATACGATTGTTGCTGTAGTTTTACTATCAATATTCAATTTTTCATAAGGATAATCAACAATATCAATATTACATGCGATAGAATCCCATCTGCAATCTATAGTCATTTTCCCGATATATATTTCAATTGGATCACCTAATCTTTGAATTGATTTTTCTTGACTGGCAGCATTATTTATACTACGTCCAATAGCAACAACACTAAACGTCGACAATACAGTTATTAAAATAGTCATTAAAACTACAATATTTTTTCCTTTCATCATAATTCAACTCCAAGACAAAAGAGATATAGATAACTTATTATTTTTATGTAGTATAATATAACAAATTTTTTTGATTTTTTTATTATTATAACAAAATTTAGTAAAATCTAATTCATGAATTGAATATATTTAATTTGTTATCAAATAGATACTTTAAGAAGGAAAATGAAGGAGGTTGCCAATCAAATTAATAAAATTGTTATATGACATTGCTCTTGCCTTCTTAATTGAAACTGAAACTTTTATGGTTTTGTATGGATTGTCTTTATCATTAGATTCTATCTCTATGTATCCATAATTTGTACTCCCTTTTGTCAATTTATTTGTATCTACTGTAACTTTTATTGTATCTGAATCTACGCCGCCTGATGATACAGAACCTGATCTGCTGCTTAGGGTTATCCAATCTTTATCGACACTTGCTGACCACTCTAACTTGTCTGCAAAACCAAAAGGATCTTCCGGCGCTGTGTTGAAAATCTCAATATTTTTTTTAGGAGTGGACCCCTTACTAACTTCCTTAAACTCCAGTACGTCTGGTCGAGCGGAAATTCGTGGCCTGAATCTATCTAAATCATAAGCATCTGTTATTGAGAACCATACCTTTGCATTATTTTTGCCATCCCCTTCAGTAATCATATAATCGCCAGATGTTTTAGTTTTATCACCTTTTAGCTCGTCCGTCCTCAAATCATATGTCCCATGATAAATTGCTGCTCTTTTATCTTTAGTGCTATCATCAGAGCCTCCACCAGGATAAGCACTGACATCAGCAAGGTCATCAGCAAGATTGTCATAATCCATTAATTTAATTGTAACTTCTACTGTAGGGGATTTAGTATAGAAAACATGGTCTTGATCTATGTTCCATGTATACTCGTGATTATACTCCCACCAAAAACCGGGTTCATCTGGATTGCCGTTATTATGAAGCGTTTGATAAACGGTTTTACCATTTGATTTTACGCCCACTCGATAATACCATTCTGGAGCATCAAAAAGATCTATAGGATCCATGTCTTTGTTTGTTAGCTTATGCATTTTTAAAGTAACAAGCATCCCCGTATTATCGGGGTCTAATACCTTGTAGCCTTCAATATAATTAGCAGCATATCCAACTCGATTGGAGCCGTATTCAATTCGCATATACCCATCTTCGCCCCAATCTGGTCCCCAAGAATTCTTAAGGATCCATACCCCATCCTTTCCTTGGTTATCATCCCATCCAACTAAAAGTATGGCATGATTGGTGTTTTTACTATCTGCATGTTCATTAAAAACACCGCCAGTATAAGCCTGAAAGGCTTCATCCGCATAAACAGATGCACCCACTGGACCATATGTAATAATAGCATGTTTTATCTGTTCAACTGAAGGTATACCCCGTTGGCCCCCTATAAAATTCCAACTATTTCCATCTCCAGTTGTATCAGATAATAAATAATGATGTGGATATGGACCATTACAAGGAGATTCGGTTGCGGTATATGGGAAATTCACTTCCAAAACAGCACCTGTGCCACCACAGCTACCAGCACGACCAGCATGATAAGAGTGTGCGGTCCACCAACCGCCGTTACAGCCCCATCCGTCTTCATTACAACTAACAAGCCATTGTTCTGATAAATCAACAGTATCTCCGGACTTAATTTTAATCACACTTTCTAGAACGCCGACGATTCCGAAGGCCCAACAACTACCACAAGCTCCTTGATTTTTTATAGGTGTAACTCCGTTATTATTTCGCCAATCCCACTTTGCTGGAAGTGGCGATGTTATGCTGATTGAATTAACAAAATTTGCATCATCTTGCCAATCTTCAGGCTCAACAAGGCCACATAAGTCTTCAATATCATATTTTGTCGTTGGATTTTCACCAACAGTAAACGTCCAACCTTCTTCCTCAGATATCTTTTCTAAATCTTCGATAAAATCTTTTGGTTTTTCTTTAGAGATTTCTTTTGCTTCTGATGTGTTGTTTTGTCCCACATAGCTGATACTGCTTAGAATTAGCAACATAAAAACTACCATACAAACTAACTTTCCTTTCATTCTTTCACTCCAAATTACTTAATATACTAAACGTAATTTAATTAATTGTAATATATTAAATGTATTTAAATTTTAGGTAAAAATAAAAATATGGGAATTTAAAAATAGAATTGAGATAAATACTGAATATCTTTATATTCATAAATCATTAATGTCCTGTAATAATGAAAGAAAATATAAGAAAAAAATTAGAAAAAATTAGAATGGAGTTATCTAAAAAAGAAGTATTAGATAATAGTAAAATAATAGGAAAGACGTTATTTGACTTAAATGATTTTAAAAAATCCCATACAATTCTTTTTTACATATCATACAATAATGAAGTTTTTACCCATGAAATGATTAAAAAATGCTTAGGGGAAAAAGAAGTAGTAGTACCTTTATCAAATACAAAAAATGAAACATTGATATTGTCTAAACTTGAGAATTGGGAAGATCTACATGAAGGACCTTATGGAATACTAGAACCAAAAAAGATAATCGAAATTTCACTAAATAAAATAGACTTAATTATTGTTCCGGGTGTAGGTTTTGATGAAAAAGGCAATCGCTTAGGTCATGGAAAAGGATACTACGATAAACTTTTACAAAAATTAAATACAAAGACAATCGGACTTGCTTTTGAATGTCAAATAGTTGATCAAATTCCAACAGATGAGAATGACATACCAGTTGATATGATAATTACAGAAAAAAGAATAATAAATTGTAAAACTTAAGTTACAATTTCTTTAAGTTTGTCTATTTCTTCAGCTTTCTTAATTTCCATTGCTATACGTTCCCCATAGCTAATAGAATCACCATACAAATATCCAGAATGCGGTGTAAAGCGAGTTAGAGGGCTTCCAGGGATTCTCATCGATACGTCAAATACAACCATCTCCTCTCTGCCTTTATCCGCTGCTATAGCACCTTGTAAGGCAAATGGACCGATTATCCCCGGTGGGTGTTCTTTTTGTGTGGTTTTTACAAATTTTTCCCCAAGATCGAATATTTTCTCAATAATGGATTCCTTAGTCGTAGCTGCTATATGACCTGTCTCAATAATCTTAGGTTTAAGATATTTTAAAACTTCTAATTGTTCATTGGCTGGTAGTCTTATTAAACCGTCAAGATTAGTTTGACGGCGAGTGTCTGTTCCCATAATCTCTAATTCTTTATCAATTACTGAGTAGAAATAATTGAAATTAATCTGTGCTCCAACAATATATTCCTCAATAACAGCATTTTTTAAAGCATCCTCAGTAATCATTTTTTTCTTTAACATATCTTCAGATTTTTTCTTGTAATCATCATAGTTTGTTGCATAGAAGAATGCCCTTTCATATCCTCTAATTGCTTCGTTCACCTTGACAATAACAAGTCTATCAATATCTTTTGGCGACTTGAAAATCTTAGGATATCTTATACCAGCTTTATCTAAGAGATAATACTGGTTCTTTGGAACATCCCGCTCCTCGAGCTTAAGCATACTACGTGTTCCAAAAATCGGTATATTAAAGTTATTTTCAATATCCTTGAAATCAAAATAAACCCAGAAATATCTATTATGAATGAAAATTGTATTTTTCTCCCTTAGTTCTTCTTGGACTTTTGGTTTTGTAATATCTGCAAATTTGTCCAAAACAATAGTCTCATCAATACATCCCTTGCCATCTCTAGTTTTATAGTATTTTGTATAAGTTTTTTCCCTGCCTTTCTGGCAAATAGCTATTGTATTAAAACCATGTTTTTTAGCACCACGACAGACATCAAGACCAGAGTGCCCTCCAAGGACGCCTATTGTTAGATCATCAGTATCATAAGAGTTCACTATCTCCTGAATTTTCTTTCTATCTATCATAATTAAGCTCCTCCCCATTAAAAAGGAGTATTTAAACTTTATTTGAACTTGGGTCTTTTAGATAAATGAACAGATAATGGAAGTCTATGTTGTGGATATTCGGATGTGATCTGGTAGATTAAGTCGTACAGCTCGTCAAGCTTGTATTCTTTTTCTTTTCCAATTAAATTATCTCTGAAACGTGGTGTGAATTTTTTACTTTTACTTTCTTTATCCCCGACAACAACAATTACAGGGATCCACTCTTTTTCTGCATCTCTAATTTTTCGACTAACACTTTCCTCACGATCATCGATATCTGCTCTTATATGAATATGTGATGATTTTTTGTTAAACTCTTCAACAAATTTTTCACATGTTTTTACAAAATCACTGCTAACAGGAATAAATCTAATTTGAGTTGGTGAAAGCCACAAAGGCAACATTGGTTTTTGTCCTTTGCTCATCCTAATTGCTTCTTTTTCTAATAGAGCATATATTACTCGTTCAATTGCACCAGATGGGCTACAATGAAGAATCAGAGGATGCTTCGGTTTTCCATCTTTATCTGTAAAAGTAATGTCGTATCTCTCCCCGTTCTCAATATCAATTTGATCGGTACTTAGAGCTGAAGCTTTATCTGACATGTCTACAAAGTTAAATTCGTATTTTAAAATAAAGTAGAATATTCGTTCATCCCACATTTCTAATAATACCGGTTTTCCAAATTTCTTTACAAGATCTATTACAAATTTTTTATTTTTCTCGTAAAAATCTTTGGTCATTCTTAGTGCCATTTCAATGTCATTATCGCCGATTCCAATTTTGTGCAAAACGCTAAGAGATAAATCAAATCTTACCTTGAATTCATCCATAGCCATTGTTAAATCAGAGGTAAAGGCATGCACATCTGGCATTGTAAATGCTCTAAGTCTTCTCAATCCAGTAAGTTCACCAGATTGTTCTCTTCTGAAAGAGTATCTTGTTAACTCGTAAACCTTGAGCGGTAAATCTTTGTAGCTAATTGTAGCATCATGGGCCATTAAAAATTGTCCGAAGCATGCAGCAAATCTAAGGAAAAAATTCCTCTTATCACTTTCAATTTGATATTGTCTTGCTGGAAATCTCTGTAAGTATTTTGATAATGTTGGATGATCCATATCATACATTATTGGTGTTTCTACTTCTAATCCACCATATTCAACTACTCTTTCAGTTACATACTCCTCAATCATTTTTTTGATGAACCTACCCTTAGGATAAAATCTCATATTTCCTCCATCGGATGCAGGCTCGTAATCTGCAATTTCTAATTTTTGCATTAGCTTAACATGAGGCGGTTCTTGTTTAACTGCCCTTGATTTTTCTTTTTCATAAAAGGAAAACTTCTTTAGATTTTCATGTCCTTTAAAATTAAATTTATCAATGTCGTGAAGCTTTCCATCAAGTGTTAGGATATTCCAATAAGAGCTTAGTTTTCGTTCCTGTTTTAGTGATTCTGTTTCTTCTCCGCTTGGAATGATTTCTCTGGAAAGTTCTGATAATGGATGACCTTTGCAGGAAATTTTAAATGCTTTGTACCAACCAAAAGGACTGCGTTTAACATTGAAATTTTTGTTCTTTAATTCATACTCAATTTCGATTAAAATTTCTTGAGCTTTTTTTGGATTTGCAAGATTAGAAGAAAGATGCGCATACGGGTAAATCATAATATTTTTGACTTTAAGCTGCTCTGCTGTTTTTTCAATTTCCTTAACAGCATCTTTTACAGCTTGTTGTGATGACTTTTCATCAACCTTTTCAACAGCTGTAAAACAAGTCAAAGCTTCCTCAAGTTTATCATGTTTTATTTTAGTTTCTTCAGGATTTTTTATTGCTTTATCCTTGACTTCATATTCGATAAAATCGCTATGGATAAGTAACAGTTTCATGAAATCAAGTCTCGTTAAACATATAGATGTTTTTAAAGATAGTGCTTACTGTTAATTTAAATCATTTTTTTCTTGAGCTATACAAAAATATTATTGCCAATAAAACAAAGATGAATTCAAAACCAGGGGTATTATTTTCACTGCTACCACTACTATCGCCACTGTCGCTATTCTGCCACTGCTCATTAATTATCATCGGATTAGCAAATACTATGTAACCTGAAACTTCATTGGCATTACTATCGGTAACTTGCCAATAAAGGTTTATAGGTCCTGTTCCTGTCCAATTCCCATTTGGAGTGAGAGTCCAGTTATAATAAATTTCCGTACCTGGATATACTGGTGAGTACGATACGGTTTGTTCTTGTTTATTGCCCTCTAATACATTATATGCATTTGTAACACCAGTTTCCATTATAAAAAAATCTACAGCACAGTAAATATGTAGAACTATATTAAATTTGCATTTTACCGGCTGCCCAATTTTTAGTGTTAACGCATCGCTCCCCAGCACATCTTTAACATTACTCCAGTTGGTACACTCAACCCAATCATGCCATTTTCCATTATCCTGCATCCAGGTAAACCATGCCTGCACGTCAACATTTTCTTCTGCGGATACGTTTATTGACAAGAATATCAAACTAAATAGAACAACTGTCAAAAATAGAGTTTTTTTGATCATTTTAAATCACCTCTAAAACGCTTTAAAAGCAAAATCATACTAATTGCAATAAGAACGAATATCACCTCAAAACCAGGAGTGTTGTTGTTAGAATCATCTGAAGGAGTATTGTCAAAAGGGCTTTCACCTTGCCATTCCTCGTTTTCGATATAGGCAGCGATGATGGTGAAATCAACGAATTTGTCATCTTCCATAGTGCTAAAAGAACTCCCAACATTTAAAACTACCATTCCCTCTGTCCAATTGCCAGTAGGTCTTAAAATCCATTCATAATTACCCGACCAACCTGCAGATACATTATCTAAAGACACTGTATTACCATGTACTCCTCCCCCCCTAATATTATTAGTTGGCCCCTCGGTTACTTCATATGCTTTTGTAGTACCTGCCCTTTCTAACCAAATGTCTAGCCAAGGTATATCAACTTTCGTGGTAACCTTTACCTTTACCTGAAAAGGTTCATGTACTTTCAGATTAGCATGAACGGTTGCATTTTGCCATTCCCCCCAACTACCGTCATCGTTCAATGTCCGTGCCCATGCCTGGACTGTTCCATATTCGCATTCGCCTGCATTAGAGTAAGAAACATTACTAAAAAGAAAAATAGCACCTATAAAAATTATAAAAAATAATATTCTTTTCCGCATTTATACCCCTCCATTTCTCCAATTATAATATTTATTATTTCTTTTTAACGCTTACGCTCGTTATAATATGGGGGAGGCGGCGGAGGTGTTAAACACCGACCGTAAAAAATCTAATTTGATATACTTGCAATCCCATCTCTCCGCCTGAACTTTTGAATGTATTAAACAATATAAGAATATTTCGGAAAAAAATTTTATGGAGAAATTCTCCATATGATTTTGGAAGAGAAATTAAATCATTTTTTTATAAGAATCTGCATTAAGAAGATCATCAACTTCTGATTTGTTTTCAATTTCTATTTCTACGAGCCAACCGTCATCATATGGGCTTTTATTAATGACCTCGGGCTCATCTTCAAGTTTTTTGTTGACATCTATGATTTTACCACTAACTGGTGCATAAATCTCTGATACAGATTTTACAGATTCCACAACGCAAAGCTCTTCGCCTTTTTTAACTGTCTTTCCAACTTCAGGAAATTCAACAAAAACAATATCAGTAAGCTCTGACTGTGCATGGTCAGTTATCCCAACTTTTGCTTTATTTCCTTCAACTTTTAACCATTCGTGAGATTCAGTATATTTCAAATCTTCTTTTATCTCATCACTCATATTATCAAATCCTTGTATTTTCAAACTTGTTTTAAATATTTCCTCAATTTTGTTGAGCCCAATCTTTTGGAACAAATGGTGGCTTTACAACCTTTGCTTTTATTGGTTTATCCCTGACAACTATGTCAAGATCACTGTCTTTTTCTCTAAATTCTGGTTTTACATATCCCATAGCAATACCAATATTTAGACAAGGGGATAGTGTACCGCTTGTAACCTTCCCGACCTGCTTCCCATCTTTTTGTATCTCACAACCGTGTCTTGGTATGCCTTTTTCAGTACATTTTAAACAAGTAAGCCGTTCATAATCTCCTTTTTCTTTTTGTTTTAAAAGGACCTCTTTTCCAATAAAATCATGATCCCAATTAATTGTCCATGACATTGTTGCCTCTAAGGGCGTTCTTCCACCTTCAAATTCATTTCCAGCAAGTATAAACCCTTTCTCCAACCTGAGCGTATCTCTGGCACCAAGTCCAATAGGTTTAATTTTAAATTCTTCTCCAACTTCTAAAATTTTTCTGAAAACTTTTTCTGCAACAGATGTTGGAGTTATCTGAAGCTCAAAACCAAGCTCCCCTGTGTAGCCAGTATGGGAGATGATACAGTCAACACCTGCGATTTTTATGTATTGACATCCAAAGAAACCTATGTTTTTTAAATCAGTCTTAGTTAATTTTTGGAGAGTGTCTCTTGATTTTGGACCTTGAACTGCAATAATAACATAATCTCTTGATACATTTTCAATTGTAGCGTGTATATTGTGCTCTGTTGCCTTGTCATTAAGCCATTTAGTGACAATCTCAGCCATTCCGGCATTTGGAATCATCATATATTTTTCTCCAAGATGCATAAAAATAGTATCATCAATCACAGTTCCATCTTCTCTTAAGATAGCCGTATATTGACTTTTTCCGTCAGCAATTTTTGATGCATCTTCCACTGTCGTAAGACTAATTAATTCTTCAGCCTCGTCTCCAGTTATCCAAATATTACTCATATGCGACACATCAAAAATACCTACAGATTTCCTAACAGTCAAATGTTCATCTTTTATTGATGTATACTGTATTGGCATTTCGAAACCAGCAAATTCTGTAAAGCGTGCTCCAAGTTTTTTATGAAGATTATAAAGTGGGGATTTTAAAGGCATAAATATCGAAGCTGGAATACAGTCGTTATAATAAAAGATTTCGACAAAAACATTTAACAAATGTATTCCATAACAGAAAAGAATGAAAAAAACAAATATCGAAGGTATTTATAAAGATAAAAAACAAATATTTACAGAAAATCTAGAATCGTGCAAAGGACTGAAAGTATATAATGAAAAAATTATAAAGAGAAATAATAGAGAATATAGATCCTGGAATCCGTATAGAAGCAAATTAGCTGCCGCGATTTTAAATGGCTTGGAAATTGATTTAAAAAAAGATTTTAAGGTGCTGTATCTTGGTGCTGCAACAGGCACAACTGTAAGCCATATTTCAGATATTGTCAAAGATGGTATAGTTTATGCAGTTGAAATGTCACCTATTGCTATGAAAAAACTTTTAGATGTTAGTAAAAAAAGAAAAAATTTAATTCCAATTTTAGCAAATGCAAATCATCCTGATAGATATAGTACAATTGTTCCGCAAGTTGATTTGGTTTACCAAGACATTTCTCAAAGAAATCAAGCTGAAATTTTTATCTCCAATATTTCTAAATATTTAAAAAAAAGCGGTTCTGGAATTTTAATGATTAAATCTCGTAGCATTGATATTTCACTAAAACCGAAACAAGTTTATGATACAGTTTGTTTGCAAATAGAAGGTGAAAATCTAAAGGTTTTAAAAATTGTTGATTTAAGCCCTTTTGAGAAGGATCACGCTGTTATTTCTGTAGTATTTTGATTTTATAGCTATAAAAGTTTAATTTTTGGTTGTAGATAAATAGCAAGTTTTATATATTAGTATAAATATAAGTTATTATAATATAAAAATTTATAAATTTACGTTGGAGGAACATATATGAAAAATATTCTTAGAAAAGAAACAATTGCAGTTTTTGCTGCGCTAGTTATGATGATTTCGGCTGTTTTAGTAGCAATTCCAGTGAGAGTTGAAGCAAATGCTGGAGATCCGCCAGTCGCAGTTTTAAAAGGACCAAGTCAATGGCCAAAAGGCACAACTTGTCATTTTGACGGTTCCAATAGCTATGATCCTGATGGAACCATAGTTAAATATGAATGGCAATTCTGTGGAAATTGTGCTTGGGAATCAACTGGGAGTTATCCAAAAGCAACAGAAGTCTTCTCTGCAGCTGGAACTTGGAAAGTAAGTTTAAAAGTTACAGATAGTGACGGGCAAACTGATACTGATTCCTACACCTTAACAGTTTCCTATAACAAACTTCCTGTTGCCAACGCAGGAGGAGGAGCCTATAAAAGGTATTTTGGAGATGTTGGCTCTGCTGTTCATTTCGATGGTACTGGGAGTTACGACCCTGATGGGGTATTCGACCAAGATGGTCATTGGTTAGGCATTGTTAGATATGATTGGAAATGGTTTAAAGGAGATAGTTGGCACAATAACATTGGGGGCAAGCCCACACATACATACAATCAAGAAGGGGACTATACCGTAACTCTTAGAGTTCATGATTACTATGGTGGTACAGATACAGATACTGCAACTGTGCATATTACTAATGGCAATTCTAATGAAAATCAAAAACCAGTTGCAAAAATCACAGACAGTTCTGGAAATGAAAAATATTGGTGGACAAGCTCAACAAATACATTTTATGGAGATCAATCTTATGATCCTGATGGGGGAATAATTACCCACTGGTGGACAATTTATGATGGAGATGGAAAACATGAGTTCACCGACAATAGTCCACCAACTAGCATTACATACACTCACAAGTATGCTAGCCCCTCAAGTGGATGGTTAGTAGTTTTATCAGTAATGGATAATGATTGCGAGATCACTCATACTACTGCTAGAGTACTTTGCGGCGGAGGCACACCTGATCTCAAGATTTCAAAAATAGACACACCTGATCCAGTAAATGCTGGAGATATATTAACATATAAAATAAAAGTCTGCAACAACGACCCTACAATTGATCCGAAAATAGTTGATAATTATGATCAAAATAATCTGACAATCATTGATGCAGACGGCGGTGTTGATAACGGCGATACAATTGTTTGGGACCATGTAGTAATTCCTGGACAGGATTGTGTGAGTTATACTGTTACAGCGCTTGTAGATGATTGCGTACCGAATGGCACTATAATAAAAAATAAAGCAAAGGTTTATTATGAAAGTACGTTAGTCGACTCAATTACCATTGGAACTACCGTTCTAAATGATAAAATCTGTGGTTTAACTGCGGAGAAAAAAGTTAAATTGATAGACTGCGAGCAACAAGGCTCTTGGGCCGATGAAGTAGATGCCAATGTTGGAGACACTGTAAGATTTAGATTATACTTTGAAAACAATGGTGACATTCCTCTTTATTTCACAAGTATTAGAGATGTTTTACCTGCTGGCCTTGAATATGCTGATAACGCAGTAGTAAATGGCGTGCCTAAAGAACCTGCTGTTACAGATAATTCAGATGGTACTACAACACTACTTTGGAGGTTTTTACCTCTATATATTGGGGAGGATAACGAATTATCTGTAGGAGAAACACTTACAATCGAATTTGATGCACTTGTCGTTGATTGCGGTGAATTGGTAAATAAGATGTACGCTCCAATTAGCAATGAAGTAGGCAGAGAAGGGTATTTACATACTGTTGAAGTATATGATGAAGCGACAGTTAATGTAGAGTGCGATGAGCAACCGGGTATAAGTATTGAAAAGTTTGTAGCATTTGATTGCTCAAATGATTATCAAAAATCAGTTGATGCAGATGTTGGAGACTATGTTAAATTCAAGATATTTGTAAACAACACCGGTGGTTTAACTTTATATAATATTGAGGTGACAGATACATTACCTAGTGGTCTAACATATATCGATGGAAGTGCAGTTCCGACACCATCAGATATCAGTGGAAATGTCTTGACCTGGACAATATCACAGTTAGATTCAGGCCAGGGTGAAGTCATACGGTTTTCCGCAGATGTTGAAGATTGCGGAAATTTTGAGAATGTAGCAAATGCAACAGCTGTAGATGAATATCAAAATGAAGTAGCAGATGAGGATAGTGCATTCGTAACTGTTGAATGTCCTGAAGAGCCTTGCCTCGAATATACTCCAAATTTCTACGATTTTGGATGTCATGCTGAATGTGAAGTTGACACAACCACATTTGAAATATGGAATGGCTGTGAAGGGACACTTGAATACAACATATCATGGGACTGCGGGTGGATAGAATCAGTTACTCCATCTGACGGTGGCTCGACAGGGGAGCATGATACAATAACTGTACAAATAAGTACGACAGGTATGCATCCTAGAGAGTACACATGTGACATTCATATTAATTCAAATGGTGGAAACGGTATATTTACAGTCAATTTAACTATTGGAGACTGTCAAGATCCTGATCCAGACCCTGACCCCGATCCAAATACCGATCCTGATCCAGACCCTGACCCCAGTCAAGACCCGGCAAATGTGCCACCATCTGTAGTCATAAAAACTCCACTTGAGCAAAAGCTATATTTCAGAAACAGAGAGCTTTTCTCACTCGGAAGAACTTTGATCATTGGGCCCATAACAATAAAAGCAAATGCAACAGATACGGATGGCAGTGTGGAGAAAGTCGAATTTTACATTGATGACGAACTAAAAGAAACAATGATTGCAGGGCCGTATGAATACAATTGGAACGAAAGAGCAATCGGCGAATACAACATCAAAGTAAAAGTCTATGATAATGAAGGTGCAGTTACAGAACAGGTAAGAAACGTTCTAATAATAAACTTAGGAAGAGGTAGTTAAACACCTACCATCCAATCTTTTTTTTTATTTTATATTTAATTAAATTAAGACTTTATAGTACCTCTTTATTTAAGGATTTCAAGAAACATGATATTAAATGATAAATCGAGTTTAACAATTAGACTTGCAAAGTTTTTTTTACCTTTTATCATCGGTTTTGGAGTTTATGGAATATGGGCATTGTTTGATGATACTCTTTCAAGAATTTGGCCTTTACTTGTTGCATACTTTTTTCCACCTCTTGGGAAAGAAACCATCATTCCATTAGGTGTTGGTTTTTCTAAGGAGGCTCTTGATATTCCTTTAATAAATCGCCATATTGAACCTTTGAATGTTGATCCTTTAGCTATGGCCCTTTCAGTTGCTTTTATCGATATTATTGTAGCGTTATTTCTAATGTGGAATTATGACCTTGCAAAAAAAATTCCTTTAGTTGGAAGGTTTATGATAAAGGTGGAAAACATAGGTAAACATTCATCTGATAAGTATGCCTGGGTCAAGCCACTTAGATTTATTGGAATAATGCTTTTTGTCATGGTTCCATTTCAAGGTTCTGGGGGTCTTGTTGGATCGATTTTAGGTCGACTAATAGGTATGAAACCTGTAAATACTTTTTTAGCGATTTCCAGCGGTGCCATTCTTGGTTGTTTGTTACTTGCATATTTTGCAGATGCAATTCTTAACGTTTTCATTCAGAACTTTTTATATGGATTATTGATTGTAATAGTTTTATTAGTATTAGGTATAATGATATACATATATAGAAAAAATAAGTCTAATACCAAAAAATAAGAAAAAATATAAGAAACATAATTCGTTTGTAAATCAAGATTATGGGGGAAAGTATGTCTGATAAACCAAGATATCTATTTCCATTAGTTCTTCTATGGATAGTACTAGGTTTAATATTCATTATATTGGGATTGTTTTCTCTAAATCTCACAATATGGATCTTTTCACCTGAATATACCAGTTACGGAATAATTGATTGGGCAACCTCAATGATATTTTTTATGACTTTCACTGAAACTACGACACTGCTTGTTTTCGGCAGCCTTTTTCTGATATTTTCATATGAAACATATAAAGGAAAATCTTGGGTGTGGAATGCTGGAGTGATTATTTCCACAATATTCCTTGTGATTTTCAGTTTTTTACTTGCATCGCTCATGATCTCAACTTTATTGTTTCCAAATGACTTTACAGTACCTGCTCTAATAGAAGGCATGATCACGGTTCTTGTTGATCTAGGAATAATTTTCTTACTTACAAGACCCAGCATCAAAATCTATTTTGAAAAACAAAAAAACAACAATTCAGATTGAAATATTTATTTCGCTTAACATTCTATTAATGATATAAGAAGGCGCATCCATTAATAGATCTTTATAAGATGAATGCGGTATCACATCTGATTTGCTGATTTCTTCTGCTTTCCTAACATGTTTTGTGATTTCATCAATGTAATATTGTCTAATTTTGTCTTCATTTCTAGCGAATTTTCTTTTAATCTCCCATCTTTTAAAAGAAGTTTTCTTTATCGGTTTTTTTTCAAGTCTGTTCAATAGTGGAATTATTACACTATCAATCATCTCACCATTTGCCAAATCCACTAAATCATCTGCAAGTTGATATGCCAAACCTATTTCCCTACCATATTGCCTGAAAACCTTTAGAATGTCCCCAGACATATTGGCCTCTAAAGCTCCTGCCTCACAGGCTGAAGAAAATAAGGAGGCTGTTTTCAAATCAATGATTTTATCATATGCTTCAAAAATCGTTGATTTTAAAGATGATTCTTTATGACCATTTCTATTGAAATCTACTTCATCTATTTCCCCATTAACCACTTCATTCCATGAATCGACATATAACTTAGCTACTTCTTTTCCATGGTTTAATGCTATATCAAAGCCCATAGCAAGCATTCTGTGCCCTGTAAGAATCGCATGTCCAATTCCTTCTTTAATATGATATGCTGGTTTTCCTCGCCTTACTGAATCTCTGTCTATAATATCATCATGAACTAAAGATGCTCCATGTGCGAGCTCGATACTTACAGCGCTTTCAAGAGACCTTTGATAGTCATCATGTGTCTCTTTGCCTTCAGTACATGTTTTAAATGAAAGTTGGGTTAAAAGCGACCTAAGTCTTTTGCCACCGTGTAAAATCTCACGGATTTTTTCGTCAGAAATTGTAGATGAGATTTTTTCTTCTATATCGTATCTTGTTGTATCGAAAAAATCATCTAACTTAATTGATTGGTTGTCT
>Ga0190359_1000098_pt1 | contig 53856 bp, 39 predicted proteins | sample 48721823_MG_FD_161269 | JGI IMG/M metagenome (GOLD analysis project Ga0190359, IMG submission 161269) | Hydrothermal vent microbial mat bacterial communities from Southern Trench, Guaymas Basin, Mexico - 4872-18-2-3_MG | ecosystem: Environmental > Aquatic > Marine > Hydrothermal vents >...
CTCGCTGTCGCGGAAACGCAGCCGGCCCCCGGCCAGGTCACGATCGGCCACCGCCCGCAGCACCACCCGGGTGCCCGGCAGCGCGGTGATGCTGCCGTCGGAGCCCTCCACCAGGCGCGGCGGGCGATTGCTGTAATCGGGATAGTTGTACTCCACCGAAATGTCGCCGACCCAGGGTGGGCCGCCGCTGCCGGTGCCGGCCAGCGCGGCCGTACCCCCGCCCAGCGCCCGCAGGCCGGCCGGGACGGCGGCCGGTGCCGCCAGCATCACCACCGCCATCACCGCCCCGGCCAGAAGCAGCGACAGCAGGGGTCGGGCCAGCCGCCGGCTGGAGATCAGCTCTGCGGGGCGGTGACCGGCCAGGGCCGCGGCCACGCGCTCCACGTGGGCCCGGGCCAGTTGCCCGCTGGTGTGCGGACCCGGCGGCTCGCCGGCCTGCCTTTGAAAACTCAGGGCGCTGGTCCATTCCAGCCGGTCGGTACCGGCCAGGCTCTTTTCCGCCAGGCGAATCAATCGCTCGGGCCGGGCCTGGCGGGCCCGGGGGTGCCAGATGAAGCGCCAGGCGACCAGCACCAACCCGCCGGCCAGGCCCAGCCAGCCGAGCAGGGCCGCGGAGGATACGGACAACCACAACGCCAGCAGGCCGACCACGGCCAGGACCACCAGCCAGGCCGCGGCCAGGTACAGCAGGCCGGCGGCCAGTTCCAGGCCCAGCACCCGGCGCCGGCAGCGGGCCAGGAAGATCTCGATGCTGTGGCCTGTCGGTGTCACCGCATCAAGCTACGGGCTGGGCCGGATGGTGTCAACCGGGATGGGCATCCGGGCGGCATAAGGGAGGGCGCAACTCAGTGACGGCGTTTCCAGCGTTCCACCTCGCGATCGAGATCGTCGAAGGCTTCCTGGGCGCGGGCACGCACGCGATCCACCGCGGTGAAAAGACGGCGGAAACTGTAGGGGCGCGGGCGCAGGCGATAGTGGCTGCGGAACCTGACCGGCCGGCGGGTGGGATGCCGGGCGGACTGGGTGACCCGGGGTTGCCGCGGGCGCGGCAGCACCACCTGCCCTCCTTCGCCGTCGTCCTCGACGGTGATGGTTCCCCCGGTGGTCTCCCGGCTGCCGTAGACGCGCTTGCCGCCGCTTGCCGAACCGCTGCCGGTGGCCTCCCGGGTGGTGGCAGCGGCCGTGGCCGGGGTACCGCTGTCAGCAGTGGTGCCCGGGTTGGCCGGTTGCCGGGCGGCCGGGGGCTGCTCGCTGGTAGCAGCGGAGGCCACGCGCACTTGCTCCTGTTCGCCCAGGCGCTCGGGGCCGTAGGCCAGGCGGATACCCTGGCGGGCGGCGAAATCCTTCACCACGCTGGCCTTCAGGGCGAAGTTCACCCCGGTGATGGCCACTCCCCCCTGACCCTTGCGGGCGATGGCGGTGTTGACACCCACCTGGTAGCCGCGCACGTCGAACAGCGGGCCGCCGGAGTTGCCGCGATTGAGGCTGGTCTCCATCTGGAAGACGTGCTTGCCGGGCACGCCCTTGAAGTTCTCGAACTCGGTGCCGATCACCCCGGTGGTGATGGTCCACAGGCCACCCTGCTCGGGGTGTCCGATGGCCACCGTCTCGTCGCCGGGGCCCAGGTCGTCGGGGTTGCCCAGGGTGAGCACCGTCAGCCGCGCCGGCGCCTTTTTCATACGCAGCAGGGCCAGGTCGAGATTCTCGTCGTAGGCGACGACGCCGGCTTCGAAGTGGCGGCTGAGATCCTTGTTCATGTCACCGGTGACCCGGGCCGGCTTGAGAAACACGTGGATGGCGGCATAGGGCTTGTGGGTGTCGGGGTTGAGAATGACATGGCAGTTGGTGACGATGGTTCCGTCGTCGCGGATGATGGAGCCGGTACCGGCCGAGGCCGAGGAGGCTCCCTTCGGCGCCGCCACGATGAGAACCACCCCGCTGGCCTTGCTCTTGTAGATCTGCCGGGGGCTCATGCGGGCCCCGGCCACCGATGCCACCAGCGAAAATGCCAGTATCAGGCACAACACCGATAAAGACCTTTTTTCAATCATTGCTCTGTCGCCTCCCTGGTAATGGCTCCTCGAAAAACCGTTTTATAGACGGGCATTATAGCACCGCTATTCTGCCCCGGGGGCATTTTTTTCCCCTCCCGCGGAAACTGCCAGGCGAGCGAAGACCCGCCAAGCGGGGGTGAGCAATCCGTAGATTCCCCTTCCGGCTCCCAGCAACAGGCTGTAGCGGCCCAGGTCCAGGCGCACTCCGGCCAGGCCCTGGGCCGCCAGCAGGGTGCTGTCGCCGGGCCGGGCCAGTACTCCCTCGGCGCGCATCTCCAGCACCGGCCACAACGGCCAGCCGGGGGGACCGAGGCGGCCGGCCAGGCTGACATGCCAGCCGTCGTCCCACACCAGGTTGCGAAACAATGTACGGCGCCGGGTGGTGACGCCCAGGTTGGCCAGCAGCGAGCCCAGCCATCCCCGCAGGCTCAGCAGCAGGGCAAACCGGGTTCCCCAGTCGGGTTCGCCGGCCAGCGCCGCCGGAGAGGCCGCCGGCAGGCGCAGGCCGCATTCCAGCAGGGCGGCAACCCGGTCCGTGGCCAGAGGTGCCCAGCCCATGGTCAGCCAGGCCTCGCCGCTCCCGGCGCCAAGAGGTTCCAACTGGCCCAGCTCGTCGTAGCGCCTTCCCCGTTGCCAGGGCAGGTAGCTGGCAACGACAGCCAGGCGCAGCTTCCGGCCGACGACGACCTGGCCGCCGGCGAAGATACGCAGGCGCTGGTCTGCCAGCCATTCACCTCCCGTCGCCAGGTTGTCCCGCAGCAGGTGCCAGCTCCAGTCCAGCCCCACCCCGGCGGCGGCGGTCCCCGGTTCCAGGCGGGCTTCGCGGGTGGTGAAGGCGTCCCCGGCGCCCAGGGCCGGCGGCAGGGGATCCACGTCGATACCTTCCTGGGCCCGGACCGGCAGGGCCAGCAGGGGTAGCAACAGCAGGCCCAATCTGGCACGGCGGATCATGTTCGTCATGACAACACGTTGGCCGGTTGCAGGCAACCGAGAAACCACGGGTTCGGGTTGACACACCAGCGTGGAAACCGGAATATAGGCGTATAGCCGGGATCTGGCCGGGATTGCTTTTTCTTACCGGCGGGTTTCCCGATTTTCGTTTGCAAAAGGAGAGCCATCATGAAGCGAAAAAGCGTGAGCGTATTCGCCTCCTGCCTGGGCCTGCTGGTGCTGGTGGCCCTGCTGGCCACGGGATGTTCGGGTGGAACCAGTGGTTGCCAGGAGGGCGAGGGAGCGGCCTTGCAGATCAACACGGCGCCGTCGCCGGCCAAGGTTCCGGCTGACGGCAAGACCAAGATCCACGTGACCATCAGCGGCCAGGACGAACTGTGCCAGCCGCTGCGTGACACCCAGGTAGAACTACGCATCACCGATCGTGATCCGTCCGACAGCGATGTGGGCAAGTTCACCGGCAACGACGGCGACACCATCACCCTGAACATGGGCACCTTCGGCGCCTCCACCGACGTCGTCAGCTCGGTGATTGGCACCGCCCGGCTAACCGCTTTCTGTGCCGAGCACAACCTCACCGCCATGCCGGTATCGCTGGAATTCGAGACCCCGCCGGTGACCGGCCAGTGCGCCGTGGAGATCAACATCGATCCCCCGGCCATCGAGGCCGACGGATCGTCCACGGCCACCGTCACCGCCGAGCTGACGTCCGACGACGGTGGTGCCGTGGCCGACAACACCGAGGTGCAATTCTCCACCGACAAGGGCAAGTTCACCGAGAGCAACAGCACCGAGTACACCGCCCTGAGTACCAACAGCCAGGCCACCGCCACCATCCAGAGCGTCCAGCTGCAGCCCGATCAGGAAGAGGAAGCCACCATCAACGTCAGCTTCCTCTGCGATGACGACCAGAACCACTCCAACCAGGAGACGGTCCGTTTCACCCACCTGGACAAGCCGAGGGTCGATCTACGCTCGTCGAAGGATGCCGTGCTGGCCGACGGAGTCGATGAGGCCACGCTTACCGCTTCGATCCTGCAGTCTGGCGGGATTCCGGTGGGCGCCGGCCTCGAGGTGGACTTTGTCATCAACGACGGGCCCGGCAGCATAATGGAAAACGGCGGCACCCTCTACACCGCCACCACCGACGACAACGGCGAGGCCACGGCAACCTTCGTGGGGGGTACCGAGCAGGGACAGGCGGTCATCACCGCCAACGTCTTGGTCGAGAACCAGGCGGCCTGGGACGAGGTGACCATCAACGTCAAGGCCCTGGGCGGGGTCATCTTCGACAGCGCCGTACCCGACCGGTTGGGTCTGCAGGGTTCCGGGCGGGACGAATCGAGCGTGGTCACCTTCTTCGTGGTGGACACCAACGACCAGCCGCTGCCGGACATCCAGGTGAACTTCGAGCATTCCAATGCCCCCGGGGTGACGCTGGATCCGGTCAGCGCCCGCACCGACGCGGCCGGCCGGGTGCAGACCGTTCTCAGCTCCGGCCCTTCTCCCACCACCGTGACCGTCACCGCCACCGCCCGCATGGGTTCGGGCAATCCCATCAGCGCCTACTCCCAGCCCATCTCCATCGTCGGGGCCAAGCCCAGCGCCTCCAAGTTCACCTTTTCCTGCGAGGCCGGCAAGCTCAACATGGGCAGCTTCAACCTGAACAACTTCAGCATCTACTGTATCGTCCAGCTGGCCGATCGCTTCTCCAACAAGATCGGTATCGCCACCAACGTGCAGTTCCGGGCCGAGGCCGGAGCCATCCAGGGCCTGGCGGTGACCGACGAGAGCGAATCCAACATGGGAGTGGCGCAGACCACCTTCACCACCGCCGATCCCCGGCCCTGGGACGTGGCACCCGGCGCGGGCGAACCCTCGGTGACCTACGACATCGCCAAGCCCTGCTCGGAAGACGGGGATTGCCGGGTGGACGCCCAGGGACAGTTCGATTCCACCCACATGCTGGACACCTGCGTCACGTCCACCACCTGCCGGCATACAGACAACCCCCGCGACGGCCTGATTACCATCATCGCCTACACCACCGGCGAGGAGTCCTTCAGCGACGCCAACGGCAACGGTGAGTACGACGACGGGGAGAGCTTCTCGGACATGAGCGAACCGTTCATCGACGCCAATGACAACGGGGTGTATGACGGGCCCAACCCGGCCCTGGGCTTCCCGGGCGAGGAGTTCACCGACATCAATGGCGATGGACAGTTCAATTCCGGCAACGGCGTCTGGGATTCCGATACCACCATCTGGAAGCTGACCAAGGTGTCCTGGACGGGCGGCGCGGCCGTGCACCCCACCCTGGGGGGACACGACTGCTCCTCTCCCCCGGGTAATCGCTACTCGGTGTTTTGCGCCGGCGACGCCGGCGGACCGTTTGCCACCACCTTCACCGTCGGCTACCAGGAGCAGATCACCCTGTGGTGGGAGGTGAAGGATTTCAACCTCAATCCGCTCAACGAGACCCTCTCCGTCAACGCCAAGGTAAACGGCAAGGGCAAGATCGTCTCCTCCAGCCCGCCGCTCTCCTTCAATGCCCCCGACGCCGTCCAGGGTGACTGGGCCGTCTGCGGCGGCGGCTTCTGCGGGGTGATTACCATCGAGGGAACCAACTCCTCCGGGGTTACCGAGGATGGCAGCGTGCAGCTGGATCTCTCCTGGCGAGACAGCCCCGGGGCCGGCAACAGCCATAACTACTCCCTGATCATCAACGGTACCTTCCTGGGTTCCTGATCACCCGGGACCCCAGAATCTGCCACCCGCGGCCGCCCTTGACATCTCAGTCGGCAGCGGGCTAGCGTGCCGCCCATGTCCCGGGACGAACTGCCCATAGGAGTCTTCGACTCCGGCATCGGCGGGCTCACCGTGCTGCGCCAGCTGCACCGTCAGCTGCCGGCCGAGGGGACCATCTACCTGGGCGATACCGCCCGGGTACCCTATGGCACCAAGTCCGCCCAGGTGGTGACCCGCTACGCCCTGAACAACGCCCGGCTGCTGGTGCAACGCGGCGTGAAGTTGCTGGTGGTGGCCTGCAACACCGCTTCGGCGGTTGCCCTGGAGGCATTGGAGGACGCGCTCGACGTTCCCGTGGTGGGGGTCATCGAGCCCGGTGCCCGGCGGGCGGCCGCCGTGAGCGGCAGCGGAGTGGTGGGCGTGATAGGCACCGAGGGGACGATAACCTCGGGCAGCTACCAGCAGGCCCTGGCGCGAGTTCGCCCCGATCTGGTGGTGCAGGCCCGGGCCTGTCCCCTGTTCGTGCCGCTGGCCGAGGAAGGCTGGCAAGGGCATCCACTGGCCGAGCAGGTGGCGCGCGAGTACCTGCAGGGATGGCTGCGGCCAGATGCCGATACCCTGATCCTCGGCTGTACCCATTACCCGGTTCTGGCCGATGCCATCGCCAGGGTGCTGGGGACCGGCATCAGGCTGGTGGACTCCGCTTCGGCAGTGGCTGCGGAGGTGGAAAAGATGCTTGACAACCGGCAGTTACGCGCTTCCAGCGGAGCCACGGCCACCCGCGAGTACTGGGTCACCGATGTTCCCGAGCGCTTCCGTCGGGTGGGACGGATATTTCTCGACGAGGAAATCGCCGGGGTACGCCTGGTGGATGTCGCCGAGCAACCCCACTAGCCGGTCGCCAGGGAGGCCGGGGCCATTTTTTTCTTGAAAATCCCGCCTATGGACAATATCATGTCACATTTTAGACGGTGCGAGATCCATGAGTGAGAACGAAGACAACAAGGGTGTAACCGCCGATATCCCCGCCGAGGCGGTGGAGCAGGCACTGCAGAGCGTCGCCCGCCGGCCTGCCGCTGGTGAGAAGGGAGAAGGTACGGAAATACCCGTAGTTGTGGAAGGCGACGAACCCGACGGCCGGCAACAGCGCGGGCCCAGCCGAGAAGAACTGACCGCGGCGCTGGAGAAATCGCGCGCCGAGGCCAAGGCAGCCCGCGAGCGCATGTTGCGGGCCCTGGCCGACGTCGACAACCAGCGCAAGCGGCTGGCCCGGGAGCGGCAGGAAATCATCAAGTATGGCCAGGAGGGCCTGCTGCGTGACCTGCTGGTGCCGCTGGACAACCTGGAACGTACCCTGGCCCATGTTCCCGGCGACAACGACGATCCCGCCGTGGTGGCGTTGCGTGATGGGTTGGCCATGGTAATCAAGCAGTTCGAAGACGCCCTGGCTCGGCATGGCTTGCAGCCGTTTTCCGCCCTGGGCAAGCCTTTCGATCCCCAGCGCCACGAGGCCCTGCAACAGGTGGAAGACGCCGAGTGCGAGCCGGGCACCGTCATTGGGGAGATTCATCGGGGATACTTGTTACACGATCGCCTGTTGCGTCCGGCCCTGGTCAACGTGGCCTGTGCACCGGCAGCGGGCGCCGCTGCGCAGGATGAAGCCGCGGACAGCGAGACGGAAACGCAACAGGACGAGTAGGAAAAGAGGGGCTAGATGGGCAAGATCATCGGTATCGACCTGGGAACGACGAACTCCTGCGTGGCCCTGATGGAGCGCGACGAGCCGGTCGTGCTGCCGAACTCCGAGGGCTCGCGCACCACTCCTTCCATCGTCGGGTTCACCGAGGCCGGGGAACGCCTGGTGGGGCAGATCGCCAAGCGCCAGGCCATCACCAACCCGGAGAACACCGTTTTCGCGGTCAAGCGGCTCATCGGCCGCAAGTTCGACGACGAGCAGGTCAAGCACGCCATGCCCAACCTGCCCTACAAGATCGTCGCCGCCCAGAATGGCGATGCCTGGGTGCAGGTGCGCGGCAAGGACTACAGCCCGGCCGAGATCTCGGCCATGGTGCTGATGAAGATGAAGCAGACCGCTGAGGATTACCTGGGCGAGCCGATATCCGATGCCATCATCACCTGCCCGGCCTACTTCGACGACAGCCAGCGCCAGGCCACCAAGGACGCCGGCAAGATCGCCGGCCTCAACGTGCTGCGTATCATCAACGAGCCCACGGCCGCGGCCCTGGCCTACGGGCTGGACAAGAAGGGCAGCGTCAGGGTGGTGGTGTTCGACCTGGGCGGCGGTACCTTCGATGTCACCATCCTGGAATTGAACGAGGGCGTGTTCCGGGTGCTGTCCACCTGCGGCGACACCTTCCTGGGAGGCGAGGACTTCGACCTGCGCATCGTCGAACACCTGGTGGATTACTTCATGAAGGAGAACGGCATCGACCTGCGCAACGACCGCATGGCCATGCAGCGGCTCAAGGAGGCCGCCGAGAAAGCCAAGCACGAGCTGAGCTCTTCCATGGAGACCGACATCACCCTGCCCTTCATCACCGCCGACGAATCGGGCCCCAAGCACCTGAACGTATCGCTCACCCGCGGACAGTTCGAGGCCCTGGTTCCGGATCTCATCGAGCGCCTCAGCGAACCCTGCATGACGGCGCTCAAGGATGCCGGTATCAGTGCTTCCGATGTCGATGACATCATCATGGTCGGCGGCATGACCCGCATGCCCAAGGTGCAGGAGAAGGCCAAGGAGATCTTCGGCAAGGAGGGCAACAAGGAAGTAAATCCCGACGAGGTAGTGGCGGTGGGCGCGGCCATCCAGGCCGGGGTGCTCAAGGGAGACGTGGAAGACGTGTTGCTGCTCGATGTCACTCCCCTGAGCCTGGGCGTGGAGACGGCCGGCGGGGTGTTCACCAAGCTCATCGAGAAGAACACCACCATTCCCACCCGCAAGAGCCAGGTGTTCTCCACCGCCCGTGACAACCAGGACATGGTCAGCGTGCACGTGCTCCAGGGCGAGCGCGAGATGGCCGAAGACAACAAGACCCTGGGCCGGTTCGAGCTGGTGGGCATTCCTCCCGCTCCCCGGGGCGTGCCGCAGATCGAGGTCACCTTCGATATCGATGCCAACGGCATCGTGCACGTCTCCGCCAAGGACCTGGGTTCGGGCAAGGAGCAGTCCATCCGGGTGACGGCCTCTTCCGGTCTCACCGAGGAAGAGATCGAGCGCATGAAGACAGAAGCCGAGGAACACCGCGACGCCGACCGCGCCAAGAAGGAGTTCGCCGAGTTGCTGGTGAACGCCGAGGGGTTGATCTACTCCGCCGAAAAATCGCTGGAGGAGTTCGGCGACATGCTCAGCGAGCAAGACCGGGAGGAGATCCGCCAGAGCCTGGAAGAATGCAAGCAGGTGACCCAGAGTGCCCAGCAGCAGGATTTCGCCCAGCTCAAGGAAGCCGTCACCCGCCTGGAGACGTCCGCTCACCGCATTGCCGACATCATGTACCAGCAAGCCGCCGAGGAATCCGGGGAGTAGCCGGTTTTACCTTCCGGCGGGTTGTCCATGGCCGAGCCCCGCTACCAGGAAGAAGAGCTCTTGCGCTGCCTGGGTCTGCAACCCGGGGCGGGACTGAAGCAGATAAAGAGCGCCTACCGGCGGCTGGCCCGAGAACTCCACCCCGACAGCCGGCCCGGAGACCCGGCGGCCCGGGAGCGCTTCCTGCAGGTGCAGCGGGCCTACCAGATCCTGTCCGCTTCCCCGCCGCCTGCTCGCCGGCGCCATTCGCCCGGCAAGGCAGCCTACCACGCGCCCCGGGTGCATCCCTTGCCGGAAGGGTTCCTGGATGGCTTCCGCCGCGGCCTGGGCGCCTGGCCCCGGCGCGGGCAGGATCTGCGGGCCCGGTTGGAGCTGGAGCCGGCCGATGCCCGCCGGGGTGGTGTCTTCGCGGTCACCCTGCCACGCCGGCACGAGTGCCACTGCGGCAGCCCGCCCCGTCCCGCGTGCCCGAACTGCGGCGGGCGGGGCTGGTTCGAGCGGCAGGATACCCTGGTGATAGAACTTCCCGGCGGGCTGCGGCCGGGAGAACGTATCCGGGTGCCAGGCCAGGGTGACGCCGGGTGCCATGGGGGTCGACGCGGTGACCTGTACCTGGAGGTGAGCCGGCGCGGGTAGCTCCGGCCGGGCACCGGCGACAGCCAGCCTGGCTGGCGCCCGGGCCCGGGGTGATTTCTCCTCCACGACTGGCGCAAGTTGACCGGCGGGGCGGCCCGGTGACATACTCGGCGCGAACTGGCAGGGAGAGGGTAGAGATGCGAGCACGCAACGCGGAGCGAGGACTGGTGATGATGTTGTTGCTGGCCTGGCTGGGTCAGGCCGGCTGTCCCCCGCCCACCGTGGTCATCACCGATTCCAGCGGTAAACCCCGCGAGGTCAGCCGCGAGGAGGCGGCCCGCATCGAGTGGGAACGACTCCAGCGGCAGCTGGCGCAGGCTGGCGGGTTGCCGCGGCAGGCCGAGCTGTTGCTGGACTTCATCGAGCGTTACCCGGACGCCGCCCAGGTCGACGAGGCCCTGCGCCGCCTGGGCGACGGCTACTACGCCAACCAGGACTGGCAGAAAGCGGCCGAGCATTACCGTCGCCTGATGGTGGAACATCCAGACAGCCCACATTACTTGCACGCCGCCGTGCAGTTGGGGCTATGCCTGGCCCGGCTGGGCCGGGCCGGCGAGGCCCTGCCCACTCTGCGCTCGGTGTTCGATCGCCTGGACGCCAGGCGCCGGGCCGAGGTGGCCGGCATGCTGGCCGAGGCCTACCGGAAGATCGCCAAGCCGGTGGAAGCGCTGCGCTGGTACACTCTGCTTTACCGCGACACCCAGGTGCCGGGAGCCCGCCAGGCGCTGCAGCAGCAGGTCACCGCCCTGGTCGACGAGGAACTGGACTTCACCCAGACCCGGCAGGCGCTGGAGATGCTGCACCAGCAGGAAGTGAAGGGGTTTCCCCTGGACATCGTGCACTTCCGGCTGGCCAAGATCTTTTTTCACATCCTTGACATGGAACGGGCCCGCCGCCAGCTGGAGGATTTCCTGGCCGAATATCCCGGGCATCGGCTGAGCGGGGAGGCTGCGGAATTGCTCAAGCGCATCAACGAGCGGGGCAAGGTCAATCCCCAGGCCATCGGGGTGCTGCTGCCGCTGAGCGGCCAGTACCGCGAATACGGGCGCCGGGCCCTGGAGGGAATCCAGCTGGGGGCGGGAGTGTTCGAGAGCGATCCCCGGCGGGCGGCCGCGGCTCCCCTGTTGATCATTCGCGACAGCGGCGGGGATCCCGACCGGGCGGTGCAACAACTCGAAGACCTGGTGCTGAACGAGCACGTCATTGCCGTCATTGGCCCCATGGTGGCCAAGGAGGCCTACGCGGCCGCCATGAAGGCCGAGGAGCTGCAGGTACCGCTGGTGACCCTGAGTATCCGCCAGGACATTCCCACCCTGGGCCGGTACGTGTTTCGCAACTTCCTGACCTTGACCGCCCAGGCCCGGACGCTGGTGAGCCACGCCATGGACCAGCTGGGGGCCAAGCGCTTCGCCATCCTGCATCCCAACGACTGGTACGGGGTGGAGTTCGCCAATGCCTTCTGGGACGAGGTGGAAAGGCGTCACGGGGAGATCCGCGCGGCGGAACGCTACGAGCCCGACGAGAAGAACTTCGCCCCGGCCATCAAGAAGATGGTGGGGCGCTTTTTCCTGGAAGCCCGCTGGGACTTCGTCAAGGAACGCAGCCGTATTCGCCGGCAGATAAAGTCGTCGCTGGGGCGCAAGCGGGCCATGGAAAAACTGCTCAAGAAACTGCCGCCCATCGTCGACTTCGACGCCATCTTCGTGCCCGACTACGTCGACAAGGCGGTGCTCATCGCCCCGGCCCTGGCCTTCGAGGACATCATCCTGCACACCGAGAGCCAGTGGAAGATCGACCGCATCAAAAAGAGCCTGGGCCGGACGAAGCTGGACATGGTCTACCTGCTGGGGGGCAACGGTTGGAACGACCCGCGCCTGGTGGAGTGGGCCGGGCGCTACGTCCAGGGGGTGATTTTCTGCGACGGCTTCTTCGCTGCCAGCGAGCGGCCCGCCACCCGCCTGTTCGTGGGCAAGTTCAAGAGCGCCTTCGAGCGTGAGCCGTCCATGGTGGAGGCAGAGGGCTACGATACCGCCGCCATGTTGCGCAAATTGGTGGAGAAGACACATCCGGGCAACCGGGAGCAGTTTCGCCAGGCCCTGCTCCAGGTGCGTGACTTCGACGGGGCCACCGGCCGCACCTCCATCGGTCCCGACGGCGATGCCAGCAAGGATCTTTTCCTGCTGACCGTCGACAAGGAAGAGATCAAGGAAGTCAAGGGCGGGCCGGAAGCGCATGAGCCGCGCGGTTGAGACAACAAGCACGAGGGAAGCAGGGGAGCCGGGGCTGGGACGCTGGTGGGTTCACCTGTTGCTGTTCCTGGCCACCTGCGCCACCACCTTCTATGCCGGCGGGCTGACCTCCGCCGCGGAGGGCGGCTTTTCTCCGGCGGCCGGCTTCTCCTTCTCGGCGGCCCTGATGAGCATCCTGCTGGCCCACGAGATGGGTCACTTCCTGGCCGCCCGCCGGCACGGCGTCGAGGCCAGCCTGCCCTACTTCATTCCCGTGCCCATCCCGCCCATCGGCACCTTCGGAGCGGTCATTCGCATGCGCCGGCCACCTCCAACCCGGGCGGCCCTGCTGGACATCGGCAGCGCCGGCCCCCTGGCCGGGCTGGTGGTGACGGTGGTGGTGCTGGTGGTGGGTTTGCGCTTGTCGCCGGTCAGGCCGTTGGCCTCCCTGCCCGAGGGAGCCTGGCTGGAGGGAAACTCGCTGCTGTACATGCTGCTCAAGCAGTTGGCCCATCCCGGCATGGGTCCGGCCGACGACGTGTGGTTGCATCCGTTGGCCTGGGCCGGTTGGGTGGGCCTGCTGGTGACCAGCCTGAACCTGCTGCCGGTGGGACAGCTCGACGGCGGGCACATCCTCTACGCCCTGTTGGGGTCCCGGCGGCACCGGCGGCTGGGCCGGCTGGTGCACCTGCTGATCTTCGTGTTGGGGCTGCTCGGCCTGGCCTGTCACCTGTGGCTGGTCTTCGACGAGCGGCTGCTGCAGGCGCGGCAGCTGGGGATACAATGGTGGCTGGTGCGGGGAACGGGCTTGCTGGTATGGCTGGTATGGACCATACTGCTGGGCGTGGTCGGGCACCGGCATCCACCCACCCTGCTGGCCGGCGAGCGCCTGGGACGGGGGCGCCGGTTGCTGGGTTGGTTGTGCCTGCTGGTGTTCGTGCTGGTGCTGACCCCGGTGGTAGGGAGCCCGGTGCCGTCATGAAGTTACCGTATAATAATAGCGCGGCCCTGCTTAACGCCTCGCTGTCCTCCGCTGCTCGCCAAGCTCGCAGCTGCGGACAGCTTCGCCTGCGCGGGCCGCGCTGCCAACTCGGTGGCGTGGAATGAAGATACAGTGTCCTCGCTGTCGCGACATAGTGGAAATGGTGGATTTCTCCACCTCGAACGCCGGCCTGCGCTTCACCTGCCCGGCCTGCGGCGAGGAGCTGTTCCTGGAGAATCCATCCCCGGAGCGGGCGGCCGAAGATGCAGGTACGCCGGCCGTGGCCGGGGAACAAGGGATTTCCACCCCGGCGAGAGAGCCCCCCGTTGAGGCCACCGAGTCCGTGGTCTGTCCCAAGTGCGGGCATGCCCAGCGCGACGACTATGCCTGCCACCTGTGCGGGCTGGTGTTTGCCAGGTTCGACCCGGCCAGCCTCCCGCCGGTGCCCGGCGAGATCGAGCAACTGTGGCGGCAGATCGAAAATCGTCCCGGAGACGAATCGCTGCACCGGCAGTTCCAGCAGCAGGCCCTGGCTGCCGGCCTGCTGGAGTACGCCACCCGCCAGTACCGCATCCTGGGCCGGTTGCCCGGTCACGACGAGCTGGCCGGGCGCATGCTGCAGCGCCTGCAAAACCAGGCCCAGGCGCGGTTGTTACCCGGTACCCTGGTCAGAAGCGGGACGAGTCGCCGGGGGTTTGGCAGGCGCGGCTGGATGCTGATTATAGCGCTGGCACTCGTGTCCGGTCTGCTTCACTTTGCCTGGAAATATGGTGCTTTCAGCTTCCTGTCGGGAAGATGAGGGCAGGTGGCGTCCGGCGCAGGAAGGCTGCAGTGTATGACTTCTGGTGGGCGGCCAGTCTCTCGGGAGTGCCCCGGGCCACCAGGCGGCCGCCGCCGGCGCCGCCCTCCGGTCCCAGGTCGATGAGGTGGTCGGCGTGTCTGATTACCTGCAGGTTGTGCTCGATGACGATTACCGAGTTGCCCTGTTCCACCAGCCGGTCCAGCACCTGTAGCAGTTGGCGGATGTCTTCGAAATGCAGGCCGGTGGTGGGCTCGTCGAGGATGTACAGGGTACGGCCCGAGCTGCGCCGGGACAGCTCCCGCGCCAGCTTCACCCGTTGCGCTTCGCCGCCCGACAGGGTGGCGGCGTTCTGGCCCAGTCGCAGATAACCCAGCCCCACGTCCTGCAGCGTCTGCAGGCGGCTGGCGATGGCCGGCTGCCGGGCGAACAGTTCCAGGGCCTGGAACACGGTCAACTCCAATACCTGGGCGATGTCATGGCCGTGAAAGCGCACCTCCAGGGTCTCGGGGTTGAAACGGCGGCCGCCGCAGACCTCGCAGGTGACGAACATGTCGGGCAGGAAGTGCATCTCGATCTTCACCTGCCCGCCCCCCTGGCAGGCCTCGCAACGACCGCCCTTGACGTTGAAGGAAAAGCGCCCCGCCCGCCAGCCGCGCAGGCGACTTTCCGGCAGGGAGGCGAACAGTTCCCGTACCGGTCCGAGCAGCCCGGTGTAGGTGGCCGGGTTGGAGCGGGGGGTGCGACCGATGGGGCTCTGGTCGACGTGGACCACCTTGTCCAACTGCTCCACGCCTTCCAGGCAGCGGTGGGGCAGCGCCTGGAGGCGAGACCCGTGCAGGCCGGCGGCCAGGGCCCGGTACAGGGTGTCCACCACCAGGCTGCTCTTGCCCGAGCCGGAGACGCCGGTGACACAGGTGAACACCCCCAGGGGAAAGTCCACGTCGAGGTTACGCAGGTTGCGCCCCCGGGCTCCGCGCAGGCGCAACCGGCCCCGGGGACGGCGGCGGCGAGTGGGTATCTCCATGTGCCGGCGCCCGGAAAGCCAGGCTCCGGTGAGCGACTTGCTGCTGCGGGCGATCTGTCGCGGCGTGCCCTGGGCCACCACCTGTCCGCCCTGCCAGCCGGCTCCCGGGCCCATGTCGACGACGTGATCGGCGGCGCGGATGGTCTCGGGATCGTGCTCCACCACCACCACGGTGTTGCCCAGGTCGCGCAGGCGCAGCAGGGTATCGAGCAGGCGGTGGCAGTCGCGCGGGTGCAGGCCGATGGTGGGCTCGTCCAGGACGTAAAGAACACCCGAAAGCGCCGAACCCATCTGGCTGGCCAGGCGTATACGCTGGGCCTCGCCGCCGGAGAGGGTCGCCGAGGAACGCTCCAGGGTAAGGTAGCCCAGCCCCACGTCCAGCATGAAACCCAGCCGGCTGCGGATCTCCGTCAGCAAGGGTCGGCCCACCCGCGCCCGGTTGCCGCCCAGGCGCAGGCGTTGCAGTCGCTGTTGCAGGTGCTGTACGTCCAGGGCCGACAGCGCGGCGATGGATTCACCGTCAATGAGCACGCTCAGGGCCTCGGGGCGGAGGCGGGATCCACCGCAGTCGGGGCAGGGGCGGGTGGTCATCAGGCGCTCGATCTCCTGGCGCACCGCCTGGCTGCCCGTCTGCCGGTAGCGCCGCTCCAGTTGCGGCACCACGCCTTCGAAGGGGCGCCGGAAGTTGTGCTGCATTCCTTGTCGCCGCAGGGCAAAGTCGAAGCACTGCTGGCCGGAGCCGAAGAGAACCAACCGGCGCACCCTTTCGGACAGGTTGGCGAAGGGGGTGTCGAGGTCGAACCCCAGTTCGTCGGCCAGGGTTTGCAGCATCTGCAGCTGGTAGGGGCTGGGTGGCTTGCCGGCGTTTGCCCCCCCCTGGCGCAGGCTCAACTCGGCGGAGCAGAGCCTGTCGGCATCCACCGCCCGCAGTTGTCCCAGGCCGCCGCAGCGCGGGCAGGCTCCCTGGGGATTGTTGAAGGAAAACAGTTGCGGGCTGGGCACGGGCAGTTCCAGGTCGCAGGCCAGGCAGGCATGCCTTTCGCTGAAGAACAGGTCGTCGCCGTCCACCACCGCCACCTGCACCGTGCCCCCGGAAAGGCGCAGGGTCGTCTCCAGTGAATCGGCCAGGCGGGAACGAATTCCCCGGCGCACCACCAGGCGATCCACGTAGACCGCCAACCGGCGCCCGGCCAGGCTGGCGGGTGGATCGTCTTCCAGGTCGACGATCTCGTCATCGACCCGCAGGCGGGTGAAGCCCTGCCGGCGCAGACCTTCCAGCAGTTCCGCCGGTTCGTCGGCCGCCGCTGCCGGCAGGGGTGACAGCAAGGCCAGGCGGGTACCGGCGGGCAGGGCCAGGATGGTATCGGTCATTTCCTGTACGCTGTGTCGCTGTACCGGTTGCCGGCAACGCGGGCAGTGCACCTGGCCGGCCCGGGCAAACAGCAAGCGCAGGTAATCGTGGATCTCGGTAATGGTGCCCACGGTGGAACGGGGGTTGCTGGTGACACTTTTTTGCTCGATGGCTATGGCGGGAGACAGTCCCTCGATGGATTCCACCTCCGGCTTGGCCAGGCGTTGCAGGAACTGCCGGGCGTAGGCCGAAAGCGATTCCACGTAGCGTCGTTGTCCTTCGGCAAAGAGGGTGTCGAAGGCCAGCGAGGACTTTCCCGAGCCGCTGGGCCCGGTGATGGCAATGAGACTGTTGCGGGGCAGGTCTACGTCCACTCCCTGCAGGTTGTGCACCCGGGCCCCGCGAATGCGAATGTGACCGGGCGAGGGGCGGGTCATGGGGGTTCTCCGGTCCCGGTCAGGCGTACCGCCAGTTCCAGGGCTCCCCGCATGCTGGTGGGATCGGCGCGGCCGCTGCCGGCCAGGTCGTAGGCGGGACCGTGATCGGGACTGGTGCGCACCACCCCCAGGCCCAGGGTCAGGTGAACCGCCTCGCTGAAGTGCAAGGCCTTGAGGGGAGCCAGCCCCTGGTCGTGGTAAAGGGCCACCACCACCTGGAAGTCTCCCCGCCGCGCCAGGGCGAATACCGTGTCGGCGGCTATGGGTCCGCTGATGTCGATTCCCCGCTCCCGCAGTCGTTCCACCACGGGGCGCAGTAGCTGTTGTTCCTCGGCACCCGGCTGGCCGGCAACCTCGCCGTGGGGATTGAGCGCGGCCAGGGCCAGGCGAGCCGCCCGTGGCCACAGGCGTCCGGCCAGTTGCCGGTGAGCCATGATAATGATTCTCTCCAGGCGACGGGCATCCAGGCTGGCGGCCACCCGGGCCAGGGGCAGGTGGGTGGTGGCCAGCACCACCGAGAAAGATGGCGACCAGAAAGCCATGACCGGCAACTCGGCCCCGAAGCGCCGGGCCAGCCATTCGGTCTGGCCGGGACCGACTTGCTGGCAGGTTGCCAGGGCCTGCTTGTTGATGGGGCCGGTCACCAGTGCGTCAGCCTGGGCGGAGGCGACGGCGTCACAGGCAGCCTGCAGGCAAGCCACGGTCGCGCGGGCCGCGGCCGGGCTGAAGCGGCCGGGGACACAGGCGGCGGCATCGTCCTCGCCGGCGGGCAGGATTTCGATGCTGCCCGGCCGGGGAACGAGGCCGGCCCGGGCCAGCAGGGGACGCGAGCCGAACACCAGCACCCGGGAGCCGGGCGGCACGCCCCCGGCCAGCGCCGCGGCGATTATTTCCGGGCCGACGCCGGCCGGATCGCCCATGCTCACGGCCAGCCGGATCACAGCTTGATATCCAGGAAGGATTCCTTCTTGAGTATGCTCAGCCAGATGGACAGCGCCTCGCGGAACTTCTCCCGGGCCAGGCGGGAACGGATCTCGTCACGCACCTTGGCCAGCGGTGGGGGACCTTCGCTGGCGCGATCGATCAACTTGATGATGTGATAGCCCAGGCGGGTGTGCACCAGGCCGCTGATCTGGCCCTTGGCGAGCGCAAAAGCTGCCTTTTCGAACTCCTCCATCATGTCACCGCGCCGGAACCAGCCCAGGTCGCCACCCACCGCCCCGGAGGGATCGTCGGAGAATTGCTTGGCCAGCTTCTGGAAGTCTTCTCCCTCTCGTAGACGCTTGAGCACCTGTTCGGCCTTCTGGCGAACGGCAGCGTCCTTCTCCGGGGGGGAGCCCGGGGGTACCAGGAAGAGGATGTGACGGGCGCGGATCTTCTCCTTGGCGCTGCTGGTGGTGTAGTGCGACTGGTAGTAGGCTTGAATGTCCTTCTCGGCCACTTGCACGCGTGCCCGCAGTTCGGGGTTCTCGCGTAGTTGCAGGTCGATGAGTTTCTGCTGCTGGAGCTGGCGCCGCATCTGCCGCTTCAGGCCGGCGAGCGTCTGCCCTTCCAGGGCCAGGGCCTCGGCGAACTGTTTCTCGTCCATGTTGTTGCGCTGGCGCAGCCACTCGATCTGTCGCTCGATCTCCTTGTCGCCGACCTCGATGTGGTGCTCGCGAACTTTCTGGTCGAGCAGTTTTTCTTCTATTAATTGCTCGAGAGCCTGGTGGCGGATCTTGTCCTTCTGTTCCACCTGCTTGTCGAGCGGCAACTCGGGGGAGATGCTGGCCAGGGCCGAGCGGGCCCGTTCGTCGACCTCGCTCAACAGTATCACCTCGTGGTTGACGACCGCGGCTATGCGATCGAGTACCTTGCCGGCCGACGATGGACCGGCCAACAGCAGCAGTCCCAGCCCAATGAACAATCTTTGCACCATGGCGGTTTGCTCCCACGGGAACGAGGAGCGGCTGGTGCCGCCCGCTTTCCCGTCAGTGGATCCTTTCCAGCAGTTCCAGGTTGCGTTCGATACTGGCTCCCTCGCGCAGCTTGCGCAAGAAGTAGGCCTCGGCCTCACGTACCTTACGGGCGAGAATCGTCTTCTCGATGCGTGGGGCGGCTTCCTCCGGGCTGAGTTCCCGGGCGGGGCGGCGCTCGAGGAGTTGGAAGATGTGGTAACCATAGGGAGAGGTGATTACCTGCGATATCTGCTTGGGTCGCCACAGCGAAAAGCAGGATTCTTCTATGGCCGGGGGCATGGTGCCCCGGGCGAAGAATCCCAGGTCACCTCCCCGGGAGGCCTCGGGTCCCAGGGAGTACTGGCGGGCCAGCTGCTCGAACGACTCGCCCCGTTTCAAGCGCTTGCGCAGTTGTTCGGCCTCTTCCTTGGTGCGGGTGACTATCTGGCGTACCCGTACCATCTCTGCCTGCTGGCGCACCTGGGGATGCTGCTGGTAGTACTTCGTGACCTCCTGGCTCGATACCGCTACCCGGTCCACCACCTCCTGCTTGAGCAGCTTGAAAATGAGCAGCGTGCGCCGGGTGTCGTGGCGGTACGACTCCAACGACTTGCCTCGCGCCAGCAGCTGGCGCTCCGCCTCGCCGGGCGGGTACTGTTCGAAGGGTAGTTGTACCGACTGCTCCAGCAGCTTGGGATCCAGAACCAGCCCCCGGCGCCGGGCTTCCTGCAATAGCAACTTCTCGTCGATGAGGTGTTCCAGCAGCTCCTGCTTGATCTTGCGGGCCTTGTCCTTGTTGCCGAAATATCCCCGGCCGGCGCCCTTGAGTTCGTCATAGGTGGACTGGAAACTATCGATGCTGATGGGTTCGTCGTTTACCACTGCCACCGCCTGGGGACGAGGACGCACGGCAACAGCCTGGTCGGAACAGCTTCCAGCCAGCGGTCCCAGCCCGGCGACCGCGACCAGGCACAGCCGCGCGGCCACCGAGGGGTGGATATTCCGGCAACTGCCGAACATCAGTGGTTGGCGGGCCGGGGCGCACCGGGTGGGGCCGGGGGCCGGCGAGCCTTGTTCTTGTCCAAGGCCTTGGGGATCTTTATGCGACGCAGGGGCTGGATACCGGGTCGGCCCGGAGGCAGGCCGGGGCGCCGGGGAACATTGCTCAGGTCCACCTTGGCCTTGGCCAGGGTGTCTTCGAAAACCTTTACACCGGCCTTGTTTTTGATCTGTTCCACGAAGGCGCGGTAGGCATCGGCTTTCTTGCGCGTGAGCAGGGTGGCGCGGATCTGCTCCTTGACCTTTTCCAGGGGCAGATCGACCGCCGGCTGGCGTCCCGATTGCCTGAGCAGGTAAAAGCCCTTTTCTCCCTCCACGATGGGACTGATATCGTTGACCTTCTTGAGGGCGAAGGCGGCCTTGGCAAAGGCCGGGCCGTAGGTCTGTTCCATCTCCTGCCTGGTCTTGAAGCCGGTGTCGCCGCCGGTGTTCTTCAGCTTCTCGTCCTCGGTCGTCCGGCGGGCCAGCTCGATGAACAGGCGCCGGTCATTGGGCTTGGCCTGGAGCTTGGCCAGGGCCTGCTGGGCGCGGGCGCGGGCGGCGGTCCGGGCTTTCTTGTCGGCCGCCGGCGCGGCGAAGAAAATGTGATGTACGCGTACCTTCTCCGGGGCATGGTAGCGAGACTCGTTCTGCCGGTAATACTGTTCGATCTCCTCGTCGGTGATCTTGATCGCCTTGACCTGTTGCTGGTTGAAGACCTTGTTGACCAGGTGGCGGGCGAGGATCTTCTTGAGACCGAGTTGCACCTGGGGATCCTGGTCCAGCTTCAGTCGCTTGGCCTCTTGTACCATGGCTTCCCGTTCCACCAGCGATTGCAGCAGCCGCTTCTTCTGGTCCAGGGAACTGTAGCGGCTGCGTACCAGTGGGTTCTGGCTGTTGAGGTATTCTTCGAACTGCTCGAGGGTGATCACCTCGCTGCCGATACGGGCCACCACCGTCCCCGAATCGGCCTTGGCGGCCTGCTGTTGACCCGGTCCCTGCTTCTGGCAGGCGACCAGCGCCAGTGCGATCACAACCGCTGTCACGATGATGACAGGTCTTCTCGTCTTCATGGTAATACCCTCCTTGTGGTACTCCATAACCAACGGGGCCAGCTGCAAATTCCTTCCCACCGCTGCACCGTCGATCCGGCCGACCCTTGTAACACAGCCACCGCCGTACTGCAACGACCGGTTCAGGATCTTCCCCGCAGCCAGGCCAGTAGTGCCCCGGCCAGGGCCGCCAGGGCACCGGAACGCAGGGCCCCGGCCAGGGCCCGAAATTCCACCGGCTGCCAGGCATGACCGGTGCGTCCGCCCAGGGCGGCGAAGACGGCGCTGGCCAGGGCCACACCCAGGAACATGCCCAGGATGCGTGATTCGGCCATCATGGCCCCGGCCTGGCCCTGCTGGTGGCGCGGAGCCGATCCCATCAGGGCACTGGTGTTGGGAGAGACGAACAGTCCCACCCCCAGGCCCACGGCGGCCAGGCCGGCGACGATGGATGGCAGGCCGGTGCCGGCACCCAGCCCGGCCAGCCACCACAGACCGGCCGCCACCAGTGCCAGTCCTCCCGCGGCCAGACCGCGGGAGCCGATACGGTCGGACAGCCAACCGGCGGGCGAGGCCACCAGCGCCATCAAGGCCGGCTGTACCGTGAGGACGAGTCCCACCCGCTGCGTCGGCATTCCCAGCCCTTCTTCCAGGTAGAAGGGCAGCATGATCAGTGCCACGAACAGGGCCACGTAGTTACATAGCGCCGCCAGCACCGAGCTGGAAAAGACCCGCGAGTGAAACAGCCCCAAGTCCAGTACAGGCGAATCGAGCCGGCCCTGGCGGCGGCTGAAGGCGATCAGCAGTACCATTCCGGTAAAGACGGGTACCAGCACCCGGGGTGACAGGACGCCGTCTCTGCTCCAGGAAAGGCCGAGCAGCAGCAGCGGCATGCCCAGCAACAGCTGGCCCGTGGCCAGCAGGTCGGGCGGCGTGCCCAGTCGGTTGCCGCCGCGCGGCAGGAGGAAAAGCCCCAGCACCAGTATCAGCAGGCTGGCCGGCACATAGACCAGAAAGGTCCAGCGCCAGCCCAGACCGGCCACGATGACACCGCCCAGCGCCGGTCCCAGGGCCAGTCCCAGGTAGGTGGCGGTAGCCTGCAAGCCCAGGGCCCGGCCGCGCTGCTGGGGCGGGAAGCTGAGCGTAAGCAGGGCGGGGCTGGTGGCCAGGATCAGGGCGCCGCCTATACCCTGCAGTGCCCGGGCCACCACCAACCAGGCAAAGGAAGGTGCCAGCCCGCACAGCAGGGAGGCGACGGTGAACAACACAAATCCCCACAGGTACACCAGTCGGTGGCCGAGGCCGTCTGCCAGCCGCCCGGCCGGCAGCAGCAGCGCTCCCATGACCAGCAGCAGTACCTGTACCACCCAGCGTGAGGCCTGCAGCGATATGCCCAGGTCACGGCCCAGGGACGGCAGGGCCAGGTTGACCATGGATCCGGTCATGGCACTGAGCAGCGTGCCGACCGATACCACCAGCAGCACCTGGTAGGGCTTGCCGCGGACGGCGTCCATGCGGCACTTTTTGCATGTCGTCAGGGTGGAGGCAAGCGAAAGGTGATAGCGTGCCGGGAAGGTTCAAGGCAACCGGCGCAGGGCGAGGTCGCCGCTGACGGTACCTACCTTGATGGACACCGTACCGTCACCGACGCGTAGGTGCACCCGGCGGCGCCCGTCTTCCCGCTCTCCGGCAAAATCGCTGGAAAGGGATCCGGAGATGCTGCCGAAGTTCACTTCGAAGCCGCAGCCGGCGGGCAGGCGCAGCTCGATGTCGCCGCTGACAGAGGAGGCCACCAGGGAGGCATTGCCGTCCGGTCTGCCGCTGAGCACGGTATCGCCGCTCACCGCCCGGGTACGTACCCGCTCCAGGCCGGTGGCGTCGACGTCGATGCCACCGCTCACCGTCTGCACTTCGAGCAGCGGACTGTGCAGCTTGCGGGCCCGAACCGTGCCGCTTACCAGCGATACCGTCACGTCGCCGGAAATGCCATCGAGAACGATGTCGCCCGAGACCCCGCGTACGCTCACCGGCCCGCCGCAGTTTGTGACGCTAACATCACCGGAGGCGGTGCCGGCGCGGAGCCTGGCCTGCAGGCCGCTTACGGTGATATCACCGCTGGCGGTCTTGACCTCTACCGGCAGCCCGGCTGGCATCTTGATTGTGAGCAGGTCACCGAGATCGAGTCGCTTCTGCATGATGCCGAGCTTGTCGGCCACCTGCAACTTGCCCCCGGCGATGCGCACCGCCTGTTCCAGCTGGGGACCGGCCGTGAGGGTAATGGAATCCACGGTGCCGGCCTCGAGGCGCACGTTGACCTTGCCTACCTTGATCTCCACGGCGTTGATACCCTTTGTCGGCACCGACTTGGTAGCGGCCCCGGCCGGCGTCACCACTGCCAGTAGTGCCATTATGGTTCCCATTGCCAGTAACCTGGTTTTCGTTCCCTTCATGGTTGCCTCCTGCTGGCGGAGGGCCGTAGCAGCCACCCCGTCATTCGTCGCCCGCCAGCACCAGCTCGCTGAGCAGGTCAACCTTGCGCTGGTAAAGCGCCAACAATTGTTGGCGTGACTCGATGTCCCGGGGTCGGTCACGCAGCTGCCGGCGCAGCTTCTTCACCGCGCCGTCGATGACCGCCAGGCTTTGTTCTACCTCCCGGCGCAGGCCGGGATCGTGGAATTTCGTATTGCCGCGCCAGGCTGCGGCCAGGGTGTCGATGGCCCGGACGTACTCGATCTCGGCCTGCTGCACCGCCTGCAGCGCCGCCCGGGGAGATGCCTCCTGGCCGTTGCCTCCAGGTGCCGGGGGGTGCCCCAACCAGGAAAATCCCAGCCAGGCCAGCGCGGCGGCCAGGGCCGCGGCCGCCGGTAACATCCACCAGGTGACCCGCCGGGACTGCCGTACCGGAGCGGCTGGGCGTATCGCCTGCCAGATGCGCTCCGGAGCCTGCACTCCCCCGAGTCGCTGGATCCCCTGGCGCAGGTCGGCAAGTTGCTCGTACCGCTGCCGGCAGCTGACACAGTCGGCCAGGTGGGTGTCGATTGCCTGTTGCCGACGCTTTGTCAGCTCGCCGTCGAGACGGGCGCTGAGAGTTTCGTCGGGGGGGTGTTGGTCGTTTCGTGCCTTCATGATTTCCATCCTCACTGGCTCATGATCTCGCGCATGCGGGCCCGGGCCTTGTGCAGCTGGCTTTTAGATGTTCCCCGGCGAATGCCCAGGGTGCGGGCGATTTCCCGGTGATCGAGCCCCAGCATGTCGTGCAGCAACAGCACTTCCCGGTAGCCGACCGGCAACTGCTCCAGTGCCGCCTGGAGCCGGGGCGCCGCCAGGGGGTCCTGCCCGTGATCCCGGGACGGCAGGAGTTGTTCGTCCAGATCGGTTTCCCGCTGGCGTTGTTTCTGCCGGCGGGCCAGCAGGTCGTGGCAGCGATTGACCACGATGCGGAAGAACCAGGTGGAGAAACGGGCCTCGGCCCGGAATCCTCCCAGGGCCCGGAAGGCGCGCAGGAAGGCGTCCTGGACGGCCTCCTCGGCATCCGCTTCCGACCTGGTGAGCCGCAGGGCCAGCGCGTAGGCCCGATGACAGTGAGTGTCGTAGAGGGAACGCAGGGCCTGCTCGTCGCCGCTGGCCGCGGCCCTGATGAGTCGCTTTTCGTCATTTCTGTCTGCCACCGTCATCAAGGTCCTTGCCAACATGCCGGGGATGAGACCGCCGGGATGTCCAAGGGGTTGCCTGCCGAGCCATGATAGGCACGAATTTTTCCCCGCTGCCAGCCCGCGGCCAAGCCTTCGGCTGGGCCTGTCCCCAGACTATGTCTTTATGTTTCAGGGTGTTGTAAGCGGCGGCGGGTACTTCCCAGCAGCCAGATGGCCAGCAGGAGCAACAGCATGCCCCCGGGCGTGCGGCTGGCAGCGGTCCCGCAGGAGCAACCTGAGCTTTCCGGGGAGCCGGAGTCCGCTCTCTCACTATCGGCTGCGGAATCGCTCGTGCCGGCGTCGGGTCCAGTATCCGCCACCTGTTCTGCGTCGCTATTGGCATCGGCTCCGGCATCGGTCGCCTGCCCGCCGTCGTCGCCGCCGTCGGGTGGCGTGTCTTCCACCCATTCGTAGGCACCGATGTCGACCGCACCGCCCTGGGGACGCACTACGCCGTCGTGGTCGATGTCTGGGGCCAGCTCGGCCGCGCCAGTATTGATGGCCGGGCTGTCGGCGGCCAGGTGAAGGTCGTGCCCGGCGTAGTCGACGAAGTAGCGCCCGGCCCAGGCGAAGTCGATGACCAGGTTGTGATCGGCCGTTCCGGTATCGTCGAGCTGCAGGCTCATGACCAGGTTATTGCGCACCACCCACCCGGAAGAAGGGGTGCCGTCCTTGTGAGGACCGACGCGGATCCAGGCCGGCCCGGGCTCGACCTGGTTGATGTCGACGACGGTATTGTTGACCATTCGCAGGTTGCGGGCCCCCAGGAAGGTGATTCCGTGCCAGTGGTCGGTGATGATGACGTTGTTCTCCACCACCCAGTCGGTGTAGAAGCCGTCGAAGCAGCCGATGCCCTGCAGGGTGCCGCGGTGGGGCTGGGAGGGATCGGTGTAGTTGATGATGGTATTGCCGCGCAGGACGACACCCACCACCTCGCCGCTGCCCACCCCGTTGGCTCCCGTCGACCAGGACTGGAAGCCGTCGTCGTGGTTTTGATTGACGTCGTAGCAGTTTTTCACCAGGTTGTTTTCGAAGACGTCGTGGTCGCCCAGACCGCGCAAGCCGTCGCCGGCGAAGTTCTCGATGGTGTTGCCGCTCACCAGCGCCCGCGGGCCGGAGACGGAGATGCCGAAATCGACGTTGAGCAGGTGGTTGCCGCGCACCACGCAGTCGGGCCCCTGCACCTGGATGCCCGAACAGGCCAGGTCGTTCCAGTCGGCGGCGCTCCAGCTCGAGCTGTCTTCGACCGAAAAGATGCGGCAGTCCTCGACGGTGACAGACTGGCAAGGTCCGCGGAAGTCGTGGTCCTCGATCATCACCAGGGTGCCGACCCTCTGGTAGGGATCGGCATGGCTGGGGCTTATGGACAGGCCGCGGAAGATCCAGTTGCCGGCGCCCAGGCAGCGCAGGCTCTTGATGCGGGGGCCGTGGCCCGGCTCGGCCTCCACGGTGAGCGGCTGGGTGAGATAGGCGTCCATGACGGTGATCTCACCGTGGTAGCCGTCGAGCAGGCGCAAGGTGTCTCCGGCCTTGACCGGGGCTCCGGGGTTGGTCGGCTCCATGGTGCAGCCGGGCTGGTAGGGCAGTTGCTGGCACTGGCGTCCCTCTACCAGGCCGGCTTCGAGCACCTGCTGCAAGGTCTGCCAGGGGCGGTCGTGGCTGCCGTCCCCGGCGGGAGAGCCGTTGACCGGATCTACGTAAAACACCGTGGCCCCGGCGTTCATGCCGGCACACACTCCCGGTACCAGCAGCAACAGCACCAGCCACCGGCACGAGGGACGTTTGCTGTGCTCATCGGCTCTCGCGATCATAGGTGCCTCCATGGCATGTGTGGGTGATTCCAGCAGCGATTATAGCTTGTGGTTGGCGGCGGGCCAAGTTGGTGTTGTTCTTGGCCTAGAACTCCTGGCTGAGCGAGACGATGATGATGCGCGGCAGGCCGGGCAGGTCGTAGCGGTAGTAAGGCTGGAAGCCGGGGAAGTCGTAACTGGCACCGAGCAGGTTGCGCACGGCAAGTTGCAGTCTGGTCTCTTTGTCTCCCCAGGGTCTCCAGCCGCTGGTGACCAGATTGAGGTCGAGCAGGAAGTAGGGAGCGAGTGTATAACGTTCGCTGATGCGGTCGGCGCGGTTGAAGGGATGGCCCACCCGGGCACCGACGTAACGGGCATCCATGCTGGCCACCATTCCAATGGCCTTGATATGCCAGGATAACCCGGCCGCGGCCATAATGTCGGGATAGCCGAAGGTATCGGGGATGCGCTGGTCCAGGTTTTCCCCCAGGGAGCGCCGACTGCGTTGGCAGGACAGGTTACCCCGGAAGACGATGGGGTCCCAGCGGAAGCGCAACGCCAACTCGAATCCCCAGGTGTTCACCGGCACTCCGTTGCTGGCTACCACCGCCATGCCCTCCCGGGTGAACTCGGCCCGATTCTGCAGGTGGTTGTAAAAGAAATCCAGCGACAGCTCCAGGCGCCGGTTCCAGCTGACGGAACCCAGCAGCACCTCCAGCGAGTCCACCGTCTGGGGCAGCAGGGCGGGGTTGGGATTGAGAGGTCGTTCGCCCAGGAAATCCTCTTGGTAGAGGAAAAGCGGTGAAGGAGCCTTGAAGGCAGTGCCGTAGAGCAGCTTCAGGTGCAGGTTGTCGAAGAGATAGCCGGCGTCGTCTCCCAGCGAGATGGCATTACGCAGGATCTGGTAAGTGGTTCCCACCCGCCAGCTCAGCTTCTGGTAGCAGACCCGCTGCCCGCACATCCGCTGCCTTTCCTCCTCGTTCAGGCGCTGCCAGGCCTCGTCCACTATCTCGGCGCCCCGATGGTTATCGTAACGCACCCCGGCTACCACCCCCAGACGGCTGTCCCAAGCCGTTGTGGCCAGCTGTCCCCAGGCACCCAGGTTGTGCAGCGTCGAGGAAGTAAAGCTCATGGTGGTGCTGCCACCGACGGGAACATAGGTGATGCGATCAAGAGAAAAATCCACGCCGGCACTGAGCACCAGGCGCTGCAGAAAGCCCCCCAGCGGCAAGTCCATCTCCGCCGTCCTCTCGAGCGCTGTCCAGGAAATTTCCGCCTGGGTGTCGAGGGCGCGGAAACCGTAGGGGGCACGATTGACCACGCCGGTGACCTCCTCGATTCGTTCGCTGTCCAGCGGACCGCCCTGGGAGTAGGCAGCTCCAATTGTCAGCTTGAGTCGTTCCTGCAACAGGGCCAGCTCGTACTGGCCGCGGAAGGCGGCGTTGCCCAGTGCCACCCGGTTGCCGCTGTTGGCCAGGTGGCCGCTGACCCGGCCCTGGTCGTCGACGATGTCGTCGTGGTTGAGCGAGCCCCAGTCGGAGAAACTCCCCCGTGAATCCAGCAGCTGTACGCTTCCTTGCAGCTTCAGCCAGCCCCAGGTTCCGCTCTCGGCCGAGAACAGGCGACCCAGGTCCAGTGCCAGGCTGGAGAAAAGCGAGCTGGGCTGGGCGATGTCGTCGAAGGACTGGTGCCCGAGCAGGCGCCGGGTCACGTCGGTGACGTAGTCACAGGGTTCCTCGCCGGCAATGGCGGCGGTACAGCGGATCTTCCGGCCGCTGCGTTCCTGCCGCTGGTGGGAAAACGCCAGGAAGAAGTCCACCGGACCCATGCTCGAGCCCAGGGCCAACTCCAGCCCCAGGCCGCCGTAGGCCTCGCCGAAAAGCTGCCCGCTGGCCTTCACCACCGCACCCTGAGCCTGTTGCCCGCGGCGGGTGATGATGTTTACCAGTCCCAGGAAGGCGTTGGCTCCGTACAGGGCCGAGGCGGGGCCACGGATGACCTCGATGTGGTCGATCGCTTCCAGAGGAATTAGCTCCGGTCCCAGGAAATTGCTGGTCTCGGCCCGGAAGGAGACATCCTGGCCGTTTATCAACACCTTGATGGAACGGCTGGCCCCGCGCAGCTCGTTGCTGATGCCGCGCAGGCCCAGATCGTGGAAAACATAGTCGTAGTTGACATAGATGCCGGCGATGGAAGCCAGCGCCTCGGCCACGCTGCCCCAGCCGTGGCGCCTGATGTCTTCGCGACTGATCACCGCCATGATGGCTGGCGCCTCGGCAACGGTTTGTTTCTGCTTGGTGGCGGTGACGACAACTGCTTCCTGGTCCAGCAGCTCGAACTCCTCGGAAAACTCCTCCTCCAGCGCTCCATCCTCGGCGGCGGGTTCCTGGGCCCGGGCCGGCAGGGCGACAGCGGTAGCCGTTACTGCCAGTAGCAGTAATGTCCCCTCCAGAAATATGCGGCCGCTTCTGGTCGGGCAGGCCGGTGTTACAGCTTTTGGAAGTTTTCGTCGTAGCATTCCTTGACTTCCCAGGCGGTGGCGCCGGCGTTGGGACCCATGATGCACATACCCTGGCCTGGGCGATCGCCGTTTTCATCGAAGAGGATTCGTCCCGAGGCGCCCACGAAGTTAACCCGCTTGCCCTCCCCGATGAGCTGGGCCGCGCGGGTAAACTCGCTGGATCCGATGCCCACTTCCACTTCGTCGTCGGTTCGTTGCTCCTCCTTGAACAGGGGCATGCTTTGCTTTACCCCGGCGGCCACGGGAACCTCTTCCCCGGAGTACAACATGGCCAGGGCCAGGGTGACGGCGCACTCGTAGGCGGTGGAACTGTAGGGAGACGGCTCCTCTCCGAAGCGGGTGCGGAATTTCTCGATGAACTCTTCACCGTGGGGGCCGCTGTAGTTGTCGGGGTTGAGGCTGAACAGGTCGTTTCCCGGCTGAGCCAGCCAGCTGGACAGCCCCGTGGCGATATCGAACATGTCGGTGGTGGTGGAAGAGGTGTTGAGAAACAGGGCGCTGCGGAAGTCGTTTTCGGTGAGGTACTTGATGATGCCGTTGGTCTGGGCCTGGAAGGTGACGACGACGGTCACGTCGACCTCGTCGTCGTGGGAGAGAGCGATGATCTCGTCCAGCCACTCCTTGTTGTCCTCGAGAACGAAGGCTTCCGGGGAAACCGCCTTGTCGAAAGCCAGGCTGAAGCCATGGTCGGACAGGTTGTTGATGGTGGTGCGAATGTACATGCTGGCCATGGCGCCGATATCGTCGTTGATGCGGATGATGCCCACCTTGAACAGGTGCCTTTGCTCGAAGAACCAGGCTCCGAAGTCGAGGTGGAAGCCCCAGTTGACCACCAGGCGGTAGAAGGTGTCGGTCACGTCGGCCCGGGCGTCCATGCCGGGCAGGTTGGAGGTGGGCTCGTTGGCGGTGTTGGCGCAACGTACGAAGTCGGAGTACTGCTCCTGGTTGGTGACCTCGTTCTGGGTCAGGCTGGATTCACCGCCGTGGCCGGAGACGTAGGCCACGGCGCCCTCCTGGTCGTACAGTTCCATCACCGAGTCGCGGACCTTCTCCTGGTCTATGACGTCACCGCGGGCCGGGCTGCGACTGACCACCTCGAGCGGCTTGCCGAAGGCACCCGAGGCGTTGATGTCCTCGACCGCCAGGCGTACACCGTACAGCTCCAGTCGCGACATGCCGTCGACGTCATCGGCAAAGAGCGCACCCAGCACTATCTTGTCGCCCCCCGAGGAGCCACCCGAGGAACAGGCCGCGACCAGCAGCAGGCTGCTCAGGGACAGCACACCTAGACCATGCCGTTTCATGTTACCTCCCATCGGAAAAACGACTTCCCGGGTCGGGTTTCCGGCCCCGGAGCAAGCGGACTTTAGACGATCAACAAGATACAAATCAAGTTACTCACAGTGTGGCACGGGGGGCCACTAGTGGTTTTCGGTGCCCGCCGGACGGGCATGAACAAGATTCTGGAACGGGAAAATCGGATATGCCGGGACCGTTCCCGTCTCCGGGGGAGAGCTGCTACTCGTCGCCTTCCCAGCCCTCGAAATCGGTCTTCTTCTCGTCCGTCCCTTCACTGGCAGAGGCTGGTTTTTTCTCCGCCGGCTGGGGTGCGGGGGCGGGCTTGGCGGCCGGCTGGGGCGCCGGCGCGGGCCGCGGGGCGGCCACCGGCGCGGGTGCCGGCGCGGGCGCCGGACGTTGCTCGAGACCCTGGCCCCAGTTGAAGCTCAGGCTCACCCCGGCGAACAGGCCCGGAGCGCCGCCCAGGAAGTAGGGACCGCTGGTCCACAGCGAGTACTGGATGACGGCGTCGATGGTGAAGGGGCCCAGGGGAATACCCACGCCCGAGCTGAAGGCCAGCTGCTCGTGCTTGGGGTTGTTGTCGTTGGGGTCGCCCGAAAACTGAACTCCCCAGCCACCCTTGATGCCGGTGCGCAGCTGCAGCCAGGAAAGGGCATACCACTCGGCGGCCAGCTCGACCACCGGGGCCACCAGCCCGAAGCGCATGTCACCGCCGCCGGGCTTGTACATCTGCAGCTCCAGTCCTCCCAGCAGGCCGATGTAGAGAACGTCCTCGATGGCCGTGAGCCTGAACCCGCCCTTGACCGGCAGGCAGAAGGCGAAGCTGCTGTCCCCGTTGTCGGGAATGTTGAGGCCGAACTCGAGCTGGGCGGCGAAAGCGGGGCGGACGCGCTTATTGTCCGGCGACAGGTAGCGGGCCCCGGCCCGGAACATGAGGTTGAAGTAGTTGTCGGCCAGGCTGCGAATACCCACCGCGGCGCGCATGTCCATGCCGTCGAGCACCTGGAAGCCGCCGTAGAGTTCGGCGGTGATGGCGGTGGAAGTCTCGGCCGGATCGGCCAGAGGGGGGTCCTGGACACTGGTCTCCGACCACAGGTGCAGGCGCACGCCGGCGCCCCACTTGCCGGTGCCATACATGAGGTCGAACAGCTGCCCGGCCAGGTGGGGTTGCTGGGCGGTGCCGCCGCTGAAGTTGGTGAATCCGATGAAGTTGGCATCACCCGTCGATGACAGCCGGTACTGGTCGAGGGCGTTGGCCATGGTGCGGTGCACGAACAGGCCCAGGGAGGAATCGTCGGCGAAGTTGTAGACGATACCGCCGTAGACGTTGGCCACCGCCGGGGGCAGGTGCAGGTACAAGCCCTGGTAACGCGGCAGCAGTTGCGGGAACATGAAGATGTCGGTCTGATCCTCGAAGGTCAGGTTGTAGAGCAGGGCCTGGGAACGTGCCTCGCTGGCCCCGGCCCGGGGCGACGAGCCCGCCAACAGGATACAAAGGGTTGCCGCTGCGGCTGTGAAACGCGTCATCTTGCTACCCTCCTTTCATTGCCTTCCTGGTTACGGACGGAAACACACCCTTCCACAAACCCGAATTACCGACGCAAGTCAAATAAAATTAGTGACTGCTAGTGGTATTCGAGAAGGACAATCAGGGCAGGTCCAGGCCGTTGGTGGAGGTGTGAGTCACCCAGTCCAGCAAGGTGCTGATGTCGCCGGCGTCGAAATCGAAGCCACCGGCGAGCAGTCCCAGGTGGTAGGCGGCAAACGACCAGTGCAGCAGCTGGTCGGCCCCGGGGCTGGCCAGTCCCCCGTCGGCCGCCCGCGGCCAGCCGGCCGGCAGGGTCGGCAGCGTGAACGAGGTGGTGCCGCCCGGGGTGTAGACCTTCCACAGGGTGGAACGGTTGGTGACCACGGTGATGTCGCCGCAGTTGCTGCCGATGGAGTAGGTGCTGGTGTCGAGTAGCTCCAGCGCATGCTCGGTCAGCTCCACGGTACTCGACGAATAGGAGACGTCGTTCCACTGGTAGGTGGCCGCCCCGCTCAGGAGGAGCGGGGTTATTCCCAGCAGCTGTCCGAAGTCGAGCGAACCGCCTCCCGGGCCCAGGTTGCCGCTGCGGTCCAGCACCCCCGAGGTGGCCGCCGACTTCCACTCGTCGCCCGGGGGCAGGGTACTGGAATCGAGGTAGGCCGATACTCCGAAGCCCAGGTAGCCGATGCCGGCATAGGGTCCGCTGTCGGCCACCGTGGTGACGGTCCCGGTGCCGCCGGCCAACTGCTTGAAGCCCATGATGAACATGGGCCCGCTGCCCTGGCCGCCGGTCCAGTCGCCCAGGGCCAGGCACAGGTCGTCCGAGCCCGCCAGCGAGGGGTGCTTGTCGCTGAGCTGGCAGCCGGCGTTGGCGTCGAGAGTGGTACCGGCGTCGATGGGCACATCGGTCTCGTCGCCGCCGATGCTGGCGCGCTGGATGAGCCCGATGCGCTGGACCTCGAGCAGGGGCACAATGCCGGCCAGGCTGCCGCCGTTGAGCATCAGGTCGACGACGTCGCTCCAGGGCACCTGTCCGGCCAGGGCCACGATGTGCTGGTCGCTGGCTCCCAGCTCGAGCGGTACGGTGGTGTAGCGGTGCTCGTTGACGGTGATGTTGAAGATGATGTAGCGCTCCACCTGCCCGGGGACGTAGACGTTGGTGGGCATCTCCGCCCACTGGTCTCCTATCAGGGGAATATTGGCCGCCAGCCAGCAGTCCTTCTCCTGGGCCAGCAGGTCGTCGAAGCGGAAGCGCACCAGCGAGTCGAGGCCGAGCTGGTTCATCACCATGGCCGCGTCCAGCCAGCCGTCGCGGGTGACCACCGGCAGACCGGTCACCTGGCCCTCGATGGTGGCCGTGGCCGGCGGGGTGGTAATGGGTTCCAGGTAGAGCACCAGGTCGGCGGCGTCGCTGTCGGCGTAGGAAGTATAGCCGTAACCCTCCAGGCCGGCGGTGACCATGAGCGGGCCCAGCAGGGCCGAGCCGTGGTCGGTGAACTCCAGGTAGCCCTGGGCGTCGGTCCGGCCGGTGTTGGGTGCCGTGGCGCTGCCGGCCAGGACGTTTTCGAAATCGGGCTCGAAGATGTCGCCCTCCCCCCCGCCCACCATGACGTAGGCGCCGGCGAGCGGCCCTCCGCTGGCGGCATCCAGCACCCGTACCCGCAGGTTGTCGTCCAGGCGGCAGCCGCCCGCGGTACCGCTGGCGGGAGCGGCGAAGGTGATGGTGACGGTGTTGGCCAGGGTTACCAGGCTCGACTGGCAGGAGCCGGAGCCGGTCTGCGCCGTCACCGTTACCATGGTGTCGTTGCCGGCCGGGGACGAGGCCGGGGCTGGCAGCACCCGGAAATAGGTACCGGGCCGGGCGCTCGACTCCACCACCGGGCCGCTCCAGCTCAGCCCGGCCTCGTCGGCCTCGATGGTGACGGCGGCGCCGCTGATGGGCTGGCCGCCGGCGTCGACCAGGTCGACGTACACCACCGCGGTGGCCGACGTTCCCAGCGTCAGGCAGGTGGTGGTGGCGGCCACGCCGGAAGCGGCGTTCGGTTCCGGCGCCAGCGCCGTACCCTGGCAGGTGCCCAGGCCGTCGCAGGTGTCGGGGCTGGTGCAGGCATCGGCGTCGTCGCAGGCGTGGCCGGCCGGCTCCGGGGCATGGGCCTGGTCGCAGCCGCCCTGCCCGTCGCAGGCGGCGGCCCAGCAGTCGAGGGTATCGCTGTCGGGGCAGGCGCTTCCGGCCGGGGCGGCACAGGAGCCGGCCTGGCAGTCGTTCCGGGTGCAGTCGGAGGCGCTGCACTCGTCCTTGGGATCGGTGCCGTCGACGGCCGGCTGGCAGCTGCCCGCCCCGTCGCACACCCGGCACGGCGGACACTCGGAGAAGGGATCCTGGTTGCCGGCGGCGGGGATATTGGTACAGGCGCCCGCCTGGCACCACTGGCACAGGCTGCCGCACTGGCCGCCGTCGTTGGCCGCCGACCAGTCGCCGGGGTCGGTGCTGGCATCGCAGGCCTGGCAGGGGTTGTTGTCGTTGGCTTGACCGTCGGCGTAGCAGGCTCCGCCGATCAGGCAGTTGCCCGCCAGCACGGTGTTGCTGCAGGTGCCGGTGGGCACGTCGCAGTGATCGCTGGTGCAGTCGAGGTTGTCGTCGCAATGGCTGTCTTCGTTGCAGCAGTTGGGAATGGGCGCACCGCTGCAGGTGCCGCCCGCGCAGGTGTCGTTGTCGGTGCAAATGTTGCCGTCGTCGCAGGTCACACCATCGTTGGGGCTCCAGTCGGCCCGGTTGCTGGCGGCGACGCAGACCTGGCAGGGGTTCTGGGGATTGACCGCGCCGTCGTCGAAGCAGTTGTTGCCGATCAGGCAATAGCCGGCCAGGGTGGTGTGCTGGCAGGCCTGGGCTTGCTCGTCGCAGGCGTCAACGGTGCAGTCGAGCCCGTCGTCGCACAGGGTGCCGGCCGTGCCCTGGCAAGTGCCTCCCGAGCAGGTGTCGGAGACGGTACAGAAGAGCCCGTCGTCGCAGGGACGGGTGTTGTCCGACCAGTCGAGGGGATTGAGCGCTGGCAGGCATTCCCGGCAGGGGTTCTGCGGCTCCAGCGTGCCCTCGGCCACGCAGGTGGAGCCGATGAGGCAGAAGCCGGCCACTACCTGGTTTTCACAGGTGCCGTCCGCTTGCCGACAGCTGTCGCTGGTGCAGTCGAGGCCGTCGTCGCAGTCGGCATCGCCCAGGCAGCAGCCGGCGATGGCCGTGCCCGTGCAGACTCCCCCGGAGCAGCTATCCTGGTCGGTGCAACGATTGCCGTCGTCGCAGGGGGCACCGTCGTTGTCGGACCAGCCGGTCTGGTCCACGGAGGCCCGGCAGGCCTGGCAGCCGTTGGCGGGATTGACGGCGCCGTCGGCGTAGCATTCGCCGTCGATGAAACAGTAGCCGTCGAGCGGCTGGTGGTCGCAGGCGTTGCGCGAAGAATCACAGCTGTCGCTGGTGCAGTCGCGGTCATCGTTGCAATCGCGGGCCGAGCCCGTGCACACGCCGCCCGAGCAGCTATCGGAGACGGTGCACCAGTCACCGTCGTTGCAGGCCGTGCCGTCGGCCAGGGGCTGGGCCTGGCACTCGCCGTCCTGGCAGATGCCCTGGTGGCACTCATCGGCGGCGGACAGGCAGCTGGTGCCGTTTTCCCGGGGCAGGTATTGGCACTCGCCGTGCTGGCATTCGCCCTTGATGCACTCGGTCTCCTGTTCCGTGCACTGCAGCGGCTGGCCCACGCAGGCACCCTGCTGGCAGGTATCGTCCTGGGTGCAGGAGTCGCCGTCGTCGCAGGCCTCGCCCTCGTTGAGGGCCACCAGCTCGCACTGCCCGGTATCCTCGTTGCAGGTGCCCCGCGAGCAGGGGCCGTCCAGGGAACTGCAGTCGCTGCAGCGCGGGCCGGTGGTGGCGGAACCGCAACCACCGCCTCCCAGCAGCAGCAAGGCGGCGGGCAGAAACATCCAGGAACGGGAGCAGGAAAGGATCATGATTCCTCCAGTGAGACATTTGCATAGGGACGGCCCCATACTAGCCGCTACCGGGCCGGTCCGGCAAGCCGTGCGGCCGCGCTGGTCAGGAACGGAATTTCTCGGCGGGAATAAAGCAGAGAAAGCGCAGGGTGGTCGAGCCGGTGTTGCGGTACTGGTGGCGCAGCCCGGCCGGTACCAGGGCCACGTCTCCCGGGCCCAGGGGACGGATTTCCTCGCCCAGGCGTAGCTCGCCGTGTCCGTCGACCACGAAGTTCTGGTGCTCGTAGGGATGGGTGTGATGGGGAGAGTATCCGCCCGGCTCCAGCTCGATCATGCGCATTACGAAGATCCCGGCCCCGTCGTGCTCCTCGTCTATGAGCCAGCGAATGGATGCTCCCGCGGCGCCATCCCCGGCGACCTCGGCCTCCACCTGGCTGTAATGTATCACCTTGCCCTGGTTCATCTTTCACCTCCCGGAAACGGGTGGTCACTCCCAGCCGAGATTGTCTATGGCCTGGCGCAGCTCGCCGGCGTTGCGGAAACGCCGGGAGATGAGCGAGCGCTTGAGGCCGCAGACCAGGCGTTTTATCTCCGGCCCGCTCTTGCTGTAGCGTCTCTGGCCGCCGATCATCTCGTGCAGGACGTGGATCAGATCGACCACGTCGTCCTGGATGCGCTGGCGGGTGGGACGGCCCAGGTCGAAGAAATCGAGCAGCTTGATACGAAACCCCACTCCGCGCCGGCTCACCATGATGTTGTCGGTGTGGATGTCTCCGTGATACTCGCCCAGGTGGTGAATGGGGGCCACGCCGTCGGCCAGGGCCCGCAGCAGGCACAGGGCCTCGAAGCTGTGCAGGCGCCCACCCGGTTGGCGCGCCACGAAGTTGGACAGAACCTCGCCGGCGACGAACTCGGAGACCATGAAGGCCACCTTCTGGCCGCGTACCTGGGCCATGTCCAGGTGGTGGTACTGCACGATGATGGGCAGGTGCTTGAGCTTGTTGAGCTTGCGGGCATAGCGCAGCAGCGCCTGCCCGCGCGGGTTGCGCTGGGGAAAGAAGATCTTGGCCGCCCGCTCGATGCCGGTGTAGACCTCCACCACCTTGTAGACCTCGCCCTCGTATCCCCGTCCCAGGAAACCGACGATTTCATAGTGGCTTCCCAGCGACCGGCCCGGGGGCAGGTCGAATTGCTGTACCGGGCGTGATTTCGTCAACATGCCGTATTATCTATCCCAGGACGGAGGTCGGGGCAAGGTGGGATTGTCCTTCGCGGTGTTTCCCTTCCCGGCCGGCGACACGGTTGACAGCGGTGCCGGGGTTTCCTAGTCTGGAGTCACCTCGCTGCCGAGGGGAGGAGCGGAAATGTCAGCCAAGGCACGCATCAGGTCGTGGTCCAACGAGCAAGGCTTCGGCTACATCGAGCACCCCGAACACGGTGATTTGCTTTTTGACTTCGAGGCCTGTGACTTCAATCCCGAGGTGGGCGACGAGGTGGTGGTGGAGGAGATCGGCAAACGCTACGACGGCTCGCTCAAGGCCAAGCGCGTCAGGTGCCCGGCCAAGCCTCGCCGGGGCGACAAGCCGCCCCCACCCAAAATTCCCTTCTAGCCCTTTCCCCGTGCCGGAAGCGGGGCGAGATGCTCAAGCGAACTCCCGTTCCAGCCCCTCGCGCAGCTTCTGTTCTATCTTGCCCTTCAGCGGCGACAGCACCAGGGAAAGGTCGACCTGCACCAGGACCTGTTGCGCCGTCAGCTTCACCTGGCCCTTGACTCCGGTACGCTTGAACTCGTAGGTGTCGGCCCCGCTCCAGCGTCCTTCCAGCCCGTGCTTGCTGGCCAACTGCTGGCCGATCTGTTCGACTTTCTGGCGCGCCTGTTCGGGCGCCAGGGAGTGTTGCCGGGAAAGTTCCAGCCTGGGCATGTGGGCCTCCTTGACGGGGTAAATGGTGACGGCCGCCGCTAGCCGGCGTCGCCGGGCCGGCCGCCGTCTTCCATGGCGTGGTAGAACTTGCGGAACTGGCGCAGATAGCGATAGGCACCCTGGGGGGAAAAGAAGAGCAGGTCCAGCTTGCCGAAGGTCACCACGTCCCCGTCGCGCAGGGGCACCGGCTTACCCGCCTCGAGCGGCCGGCCGCGCAGGTAGGTACCGTTGGTGGAACCCGAGTCTACCAGCAGGTAGGCGTTGCGCTCTTCCTCGAAGATGAGGCAGGCATGACGGCTGGAGACGGTGTTGTGGTTGACCACGAAATCCCGCCGGGCGTCCCGGCCCACGAAGGCCTTGCGGGGGAATTCCCGGCCGGGATGGGCGTTGGGCAGCAGGGGCACGAACTCCAGCACCTGCTGGCTGAAGCGATCGATGTGGCTGCCGCCGCCGGGTTCGGACACCAGGCGGGTGTGCGAAAACTGCTCTATGGCTCCGGGGGTTTCCGAGTAGAAGAGGAAGGGATGGGGGAACTGCTCCACGAATTCATCCATCGACAGGGTGTTGACCACCTTCATGAAGTCCCTGAGTCTCTGCATTCGGCCCGTCCTCCGCTTCCTGCGAAACTTCTACACCTGAATGCGGTCGCCAGGCAAGTGTCACCGGCCAACCGCCCGGGAACCTGTTCCGGGCCAGGTGAATACCTGCGGATGAAAACTACCCGCCCCTGTGTTATAGGGGAAACAGGTCCGGAGCCGGGCCGGGTGGTGTACCATGAAAAAGCTGCTGTTGCCGTTGCTGGTCGTGTTGGTGGAACCGCTGGCCGGTTGCGGGGGGACATCCAAGGCAGTGGGGGCGGCGCTGAACGTCGGCCTGGCCACGGCGGTGGGTGCCGCCCGGGTGGCGAGCGGGCGGTGCTTCACCTGGTGCGATGCCCACCATGTCTGCAATCCCCGCACCCGCCTGTGCGAGGCGCTGCCCGAGTGCAAGAACTGCCGCTCCGACCAGGTCTGCCAGATGGTGGGCGGGGTGGGCATGTGCGTCGAGATACCGGCCGAGCTGCCCACCGTGCGCGAGGAGAACACCGATCCCGACAAGGCCCCCCTGCGCCTGCTGCCCCCGCCCGACCCGGGCCCGCTGTACCAGCACCCGCCGGAGTGAAGGGCCAGGTCGTTCGGGGGCGGCCAGACCCGTTGCCAGGTCTGCAGCGAGCACCTACCAGGACAGGATCACCAGCTCCCCCACCGGGCCGTCGTGGTCATGAATGCCGCTTCTTACCCCGTTTCTGCCACCAATCTGGCAACCGGGGATTCTGGTGCAACAGTTTCCGGCCGCTTTTGACTTGCGCCTGCTGCTGGCATAAAGTTCGGGTCCATGGGAGTAACCACTCTTTCCGGCCTGTTGACGCTGCTGCTGGCGGCAGCGGCGGCCGTGCCGGCAGCGAAGAGTTCGCTGCAGGTGTACGGCTTCTGGCGCTACCTGTACTCGCACGCCCAGGATTTTCCCCTCGATACCGCCGGTACCACCTCGGGCCTGCGCTGGACGCTGGACAACCGTCTCGACGCCGGCCTGCGCTGGACACCCGGCGACGACCTGGAGCTGGAACTGGAGCTGGGGCTGTTCGACGGCCAGGTAGCCGGGGACCTCGACAGCATCGGCCTGGCCTTCCGCGACGACGCCCGCACCGGCCTGCGCGGCTGGGACCTTTCCCGGGTGGAGCTGCGCCAGGCCCGGGTACGCTGGCGGACGCCCTGGTTTGTGGTGCTGGCCGGCCAGCAGTACTCCCACTGGGGCTTCGGCTTGCTGGCCAACGACGGCCGGCGCCAGCCCGGCCGCTTCGGCTTCAGCGAACACGGCGACATCTCCGACCGGCTCATCCTGGCCACCCGCCCCTTCGCCTTCGCCGACGGCTGGCCCAGCCAGGTGGTGCTGGCCGTGGGCGGCGGGCTCACCTACCGCGACGAGAACTGTTCCCTGCGCGACGGCGACATCGGCGGGGAGGTACTCGGCTCGCTGTTCTACCGTGTCCCGGGGCTGGAGTTCGGCACCTACATCGCCGGGCGCATCCAGCAAGACGATGCCGGCACCTTCGTACACGCCACCGCCATCGACCTGTTCGGCTCCCTGGATCCGGAGAGCGGCACCGAGGGGCTGGTGCTGGGAGGGGAGGTGGTGCTGCTGATCGGCTCCACCGACCGGGTGGTACAGCCCGAGCATCCCGGAGGGCTGGACATCAGCGCCCTGGGTGCGGTGCTGCGTGCCGGCTGGCAGTTCGGCTGGCTGCAGGGCCGCGCCCTGCTGGAGTTCGGTTACGCTTCCGGCGACGGCGATCCCTACGACGCGGTGGTGACATCGTTTTCCTTCGATCCCGACTACAACGTGGGGCTGGTGCTCTACGACGTGTTGCTGCGCCAGCTCAGCGCCCGGGCGGCCGAGCAGGTGGCCGACCCGGAGCGGGTGGGCCAACCGCCCTCGGGCACCGACCAGCTGCCCAGCTCCGGGCAGGTGAGCAACACCTTCTACTTCTATCCCACGGCCTCCATCAAGCCGCTCCGACAGATGACCCTCATGGCCGGGCTGCTGCTGGCCTTCAGCTCCACTCCCTTCGCCCAGGCCTGGCGTACCTTCGAGAGCGGCGGGGTGGCCACCAATCCTTACGGCAAGAGCGAGGCCGGCCATTACCTGGGTTGCGAATTCGACCTGGGGGTGGACTGGAACCAGCCGCTGTGGCAACAGCTGTCGGTGAGTGCCGGCTTGCAGGTGGGCTGGTTCGTACCCGGATCTGCCTTCGCCGATGCGGCCGGCGAACGGCCGGGAGTGGTGTCACGTTTCCTGGGGCGGCTGGCCCTGAACTGGTAATTCCCTGCGCGGGGGTGAAACCATGAGACGAATACTCGCCCGGGTCCTGCCGGCCGTCCTGCTGACCGGTTTTCTGTCGGCGCCGGCCAGCGGCGCCGACCAGGATCTCAAGGTGGTGGTGCCCGGCATCTACGCCTATCCCGGCATACCCGAGGGCACCTCCCAGGTGTTGACCGACCTGCTGCTCGAGGCCCTGCTCAGCCGCCACGGCATTCGCGCCCTGGGCCCCAGCGATGTACGCGCCGTGCTCACCGCCGAGCAGCAGAAGTCCCTGCTGGCCTGCTCGGACGAAAGTTGCATGGCCGAGCTGGCCGGGGCCCTGGGCGCCGACTGGCTGGTGGCGGGCTCGGTGGGCAAGCTCGAGGACCTGTACGTCATCACCCTGCAGATCATCGAGGCCCGGGCCGCCCGGGTGACCTCGCGTTCCAAGCTCACCATGGACAGTCTCAAGCTGGCACCCGAGAAGATGGGCGAGGCGGTTGATCGCCTGCTGGGCAGCCGGCCCCGGGTGCGGCGGCCGGCGGTGCTGGCCAACCCGGCCCGCGGCAAGAAGGGGGAGGTCATGTCGCGGCGGAAGTTCTGCAAGCAGATAAAGGCCTATCAGGAGGCGCTGGCCCGCGGACCCTACGATGCCGCCCGGGTGCAGGAGCGGCGCCGCCTGCTCGAGGATCTGGTGCGCACCCCCTTCCAGCGCCAGTTCGATCAGAAGCTCTCCTGTTTCTGGGACCGCGCCGGCTGGTACGACGGTCGCCTGCGCCGCCAGCTCAAGGGGGCTGCCCACGCCCTGGCCGCCCGCGACGCCAGGCGTCGCTGGGCCGAGTACCTGGCCATGTACGACCAGGTAAAGACCCTCAAGGAGGCCTACCAGCGCGGGCTGGAGATGGAGAAGAACGGCACCGGCAACCGTCTCTACGAGCTGCCCTTCCCGGTGCGGCCGGCCCCGGTGCCCGAGCCCGACGACAGCCCCGCGGTGCGGGCCTTTCGCCGGGCCTACGAGGACGGTCGCGAGCAACTGGCCCTGGCCCTGGAGGCCGCCCGCCGGGGAGACAAGCAGGCCTTCCTGGCCCTGTTCGTGCCCCGGGACCCGGAGCGGGGACGTACCTCCCCCGCTTACGTTTTCGACAACCTGACCAGTTCGCTCAAGAACGGCTACCGGCTGGAGACCTGCCCGCAGGCCATTCTCTCGGCCGACGATGTCGAGCGGTACGCCCGCCGCCTGCAGGAAAAGGAAGAACTGGAGGCCTGCTGGCGCCGCTTCAAGGACGACTTCGTCGGTACCGACACCGTGTTCATGAAAAAGCACCAGGGCCGCTGGCTGATCGATCGCTGGTGAGCAGTCCTCAGTCCCAGTTCTTGCCGCGGCCGGTGAGCAGGTAGGGGCCGGCCCGGGAGTGGAATCCGCCGCCGTCGCGCCAGGCTACCAGGGGTGGTTTCTTCTTCGAGCCCATCACCGCCGCGCAGCCCACCTGGCCGCGCTTGTTCACGGCCACGAATTTATCGGAGAAATCTATGGTGACGCCGTTGCGGCGGTTGATGGCGATGATGCGCCGGCAGGCGGCCAGGCAGGCGGCTGTAGGGTTCATCCCCCGGCGCATGCATTCCACCACGAAGAAGCTGGCGCAGCTGCGAATGACCTCCTCGCCGCGTCCAGTGGCACCCGCCGCTCCGACGTCGTTGTCCACGTAAAGGCCGGCGCCGATGATGGGCGAGTCACCCACCCGGCCGGGAATCTTGAACGACAGCCCGCTGGTGGTGGTAACCCCGGCCAGGTTGCCGGCACTGTCCAGGCCCAGCACGTTGATGGTGCCGTGGCGCCGTCCCTGCCGGTCGCGGTAGATCCCGTCGCGGGGCGGCAGCCAGTCGTCGTCGCGGGAGAGGTTTTCCTTCCAGCGCAACCACTCCAGCCGGGCCTGCTCGGTGAGCAGGTTTTCAACCTGGAAGCCGTGCGCCCGGGCGAAGCGCTGGGCACCCCGGCCCACCAGCAGCATGTGGTCGGTGCGCTCCATCACCAGCCGCGCCACCCTGCTGGGTGTCTTGATACCTTCCAGGCAGGCCACCGCCCCGCAGTCGTGGGTAGGTCCGTACATGACGCAGGAGTCGAGCTGGACCACTCCCTCCTCGTTGGGCAATCCCCCGTAGCCGACCGAGTCGTCGCGCGGGTCCAGTTCCACCACGTTGGCCCCGGCGATCACGGCGTCCAGCACCCCGCCGCCCGAGGCCAGCACCTGCCAGGCGGCTTCGCTCACCGGCCGGCCCCACTCCGGGCCGCGGCTGCACACCACCAGCGGTGGCCGGCCCCGCCACGTGGGCGTGGCGGCCGGCTTGCCCGGACCTGTCTTGGCCCTGGCAGCGGCCGGCAGTCCGAAGCCCAGGGCCGCGGCCAGGCGGAAAAACCCTCTTCGTGACCAGCGTGCTGACATGATTTCCTCCCGTTTTTTTTTTGCCGGCCAGCATAGTCACCGGAGCTGCCGCCCACAAGCACATTCTCCCATCCGGGCGAAGCATCCCGATTCACCTTGCCCCGGCGGCGGCCGGGTGGCTATCCTCGGCGGCATGTCCCCTTCCGGCCGCAATGCTGCCTCCCGGCAACCGCTGGCCCTGGCGGCCGACGAACGCGGCCGGGTGTGCGAGGTGCCCGGCCGGGCCGCCGCGGTCCGCGTGGGCGCGAGGATCCGGCGCCTGGACGCAAACGAACTGATACCGCTGCCTCCGGGGGCCGGGCTGCTGCTCATGCCGGGACGCCGGGCCCTGGGCTTTCGCCGTGGCGCCGATGTACCCGATCTACTCGACGGCCAGGCAGTGGCAGCCTTCGTTCCTCCCGGTCACCTGGTGACATCCCTGGCCGCCGGCCGGGCCGGCGATGATGCTCCCCTGCTGCCGTTGCATACCTACGCGGCCGTGGCCTGGTGGCGGGGACGCCTGCAGGTGGCGGCCCGGCGCGTCGACTCCGACCCCCGCCACGACCCGGACCGCTTCGACCCGGAGCGGGTACGCCGGGCCGTGGAACGGGGCCTGCGGCGCTTCGGCGGCAACCGGCTGATGGTTCACCACGGCCGCAACTGCGCCCTGCGCTACGCCTGTCCCAATGCCCGCAACCTGTTCCTGCGCCGCTGGGAGGCCCCGGCGGCGGTCTCGGCCGAGTGCAACACCGCCTGCCTGGGCTGCATCTCTCACCAGCCCGCCAGTGGCCCGCCCTCGGCCCAACCCCGCCTGGATTTCGTTCCGGAAGCGGGCGAGATCGTCGAGCTGGGTCTGTGGCATCTCGAGCGGGCGCCGGCGGCCATGCTCAGCTTTGGCCAGGGTTGCGAGGGTGAACCCCTGTGCCGGGCCGGCTTGATCGCCGAGGCCGTCAACGCCATCAGGAAGCGTTGTCAACGGGGTACCATCCACCTGAACAGCAACGGCACCCTTCCCCAGGCACTCGAACGCTGTATCGACGCCGGCCTGGACAGCCTGCGCGTCAGCCTGCCGGCGGCCCGCCGGGAGTACTTTTCCGCCTATCGCCAGCAGATGGGGCCGGGGCTGGAGACGGTGCGCCAGTCGCTGCGGCTGGCCCGCCGGCGCGGCCTGTTTGTGTCGTTGAACCTGCTGGCCTTTCCCGGGGTGAGCGACGATCCCCGGGAGGTCGAGGCCCTGGAGCAGTTGCTCGACGAGTGCCGGCCCGACATGATCCAATGGCGCAACCTCAACATCGATCCCGACTTCTACCTGGAGCACCTGGCCCGCCATGGCCTGTCTGCAGCCACGCAACCACTGGGAATGCTGGCCCTGCTCGAGCGCCTGCACCGGCGCTATCCCCGGCTGCGACAGGGCAGTTTCAATCCCCCGCTGGGCAAGCGCCAGACTACTCCAGAATGAGCGAGGCGTCCTGGCCGTCGGCCAGTTTCTGATCTTCTTCCTTCCAGTCGATGCCGCCTGCGCGGGTCACCACCAGGGGCAGCTGGGTGGCGAACTTGGTTCCCTCCCGGGCGACCACGGTAATCAGGTTGGGACCGGGATGGAGCCCGATGCTGGTGTCGACTGTCAGTTGGTGGCCGTTGCCGGTGCTGCCCGAGCGCAGCAACACCTTGTCGTTGCCCACCCAGACGGTGACGTCCCTGACGGGCCGGTCCCGATCGCTTACTTCCAGGTGAAGCTTGATCTCCCTGGTGTCGTGGTCCACCAGCAGGGGCAGCCGACCCGCCTTGATCCGCGGTGGTGTCAGCTGGGGCAGGTCGCGAATGCGGGCCGGTGGCCGCCGCTTGCGGGTGCGCTTCACCAGCCGGGAGGCCACCCAGCCCAGCACCGCATCGTCCGCCACCACTCGCCAGTAGCCTGCCACCAGGCGATCGGCCTGCAGTATCCCCGGGGCCAGCGCCTGGGCCAACGGCGGCATGCTGGAGTGCGGTCCGGCCAGCAGGGGCGTCCGCCGACGCAGCGGCGCCAGCCTGGCGTGGAAAGACTTGATCGGTCCCTGGGCCTTGGCGAAGACCGGCAGTTTAAGCTTGGCGGTGTGGTTGGTGCCCAGGTCGGCATCCCATATCGTCAGTTCCACCGGCAACTGCCGCTTCTTGCTGTCGGGACGTACGTCGAAGACGAAGCTGCCGGTGGCGTCGGCCCGGGCGGCGATCTCCTTGAGATTGAAGCGACCCTTGCCACGCTTGAGGAACAGGTCGCGTCCGGCGTCGTTCTTGAGCAAGCCCTTGACCTTGAAGGCCCGCCCGGGCCCGGAATTGATCACCTTGACCCGCAGGCTGGCAGATTCTCCCGGCTGGATCAGGCCGTCACCGTTTCCCTTGACTTCCAGCAACTGCCAGGCCAGGGAGAACGACGGCCGCTCCAGGCCCCGGCTGCGAATCACCGTCTCCAGCGGCGCCGGTGCCTGGCCGCCCTGGCAGTGGAAGATGAAGCGCACTTCGTCGGCCCGGGACAATGCCCCCCGGGGAACCTTTACCGGCACTTCCCAGCTGCGGGTTTGTCCCGGTGCCAGCTTGCCGAAGATGAACTCGCGCTTGTCGAACAGGGCCGACTTGCTCTTCGATTCCGCCCACAAACGATAGACTGGTTGCTGGGACTTGTTGCTGGCAACCAGTTTCATGACGATTTTCTTGTCCGCCACCGCCGCCCCGTCGGCTGCCAGTCCTTCTCCCGCCAGTTCGAAGGAAGTGATCAGCCGGGGCGCCGGCCCGGCGGTGCCGGCTGCCGGGCTCCAGTCGACGCCCAGCGCCGACAGGGCCTCGGTCATCTTCTTCTGCTCGTTGCCGGCTACCTCGTCGAGCAGGGTAACCGCCTCGTCCAGCATTCCCGAGGCGTGCGGGCTGCGTACCTGTCCAAGGATCCGGCGGGCCAGCTTGATGGAGAAGTCTTCCCGGAAGGCCGGTTCCTGCAGGGGTGGTTGCTCTTGCTCCCCGGCCGCTTTCTCCTGCTCTTTCTCCTCGAGGTAGCTGATGCGTTTGGCCGGCTTCAGGCGCTGCCGGTGTTGCTTGCGCAGGTGGGCGGGGATGTCTTCCTCGCGGAAATGGGAGCGACTGACGAAGGCCCGGACGTCGTCTTTCTCGAGCACCATGGGTACCAACTCGATGTCGGGAGTGACCCCCACTTCCTGGATGGAGATGTCGCCCGGGATCAGGTACTCGGCCACCGTCAGCTTCAGGCAGGCTCCGCTGATGGCCTCGGGTACGCGGTCGTTGAGAATCTGCACCGTGCCCTTGCCGAAGGTTTGCTGCCCCATTACCAGGGCCCGATCCAGGTTCTTCAGGGCACCGGCCAGGATTTCCGAGGCCGAGGCCGATCCATTGTTCACCAACACCACCAGGGGCAGGCCTTTCTCGGTACCGTCTGCAGTGGCCCGTTTCTCCTCGCGGTCTTTCTGTACCTTCTGCTCGGCGGTGCTGTCCTCGCCGTAGGCCACCGTGGCCACGATCACCCCGCGATCCAGGAACAAGTCGGCCACCTTGACAGCCGCCTTCATGAGTCCCCCGGCGTTGTTGCGCAGGTCGATGATCAGACCCCGCAGCCCCTTGGCCTGGCGCTTGAGATCGAACAGGTGCCGGGCCACGTCCTCGTCGGTATGCCGGCCGAAATCCTGGATCTGGATGTAGCCGATACGTCCCTCGAGCAGGTGTGATTCCACCGAGTGCACGGTGATGCGTTCGCGGGTGATGACGTACTTGTGGGGTTCGCTCCAGCCCTTGCGCATCACCCAGATGGTTACCTTGGTGCCGGGCTTGCCGCGCAGCATGTTGACCGCCTCGTCGAGCGGCATGTTGACGGTTGACTGGTCGCCGATGCGCACGATCTGGTCCATGGCCCGCAGGCCCAGGCGCGCCGCCGGGGTATCCGGCAGGGGGGAGATAATGGTCAGGGCGCCGTCGCGGATGGTGATGCGAATTCCCAGCCCGCCGAACTCGCCGGTGGTCTTGAGACTCATCTCCCGAAACAGCTCCGGGGGCAGCAGGTTGGAATGGGGATCGAGGGTGGAGAGCATGCCGTCGATGGCGGCGTACTCGACATCCTTGGGGTCGGTGTCAGCCTCGAGGTGGCTGGCGATGAAGGCGATCAGCGGTTGCAGGCTGAAGTTCATCTCCCAGATGGTGGTCGGCTGGCCGACGCTGAAACGCTGCTGGAAGGCGCCCACCTGGGTGGTGACCTGGCCATCGGCCAGCTTGATCTCCACCTCGGGAATGCGCTGCTCGATGGTCTCCAGGATGCTTTTTAGCATGCGTGGCGGGGAGATGCGGGCGGGATCCACGTAGTCCTGCTTGACCTGCAGGATTACCCAGCTCAGGCCCTCCAGCCGGGAGGGATCGTACTGGCTGGAACTCTTGGCCTCCACCGAGCCCACGACCCGACAGCCCAGCAGCAGCAACAGCAGCAATGCAGCGGAGGCGGTGCTTTTTTTTACCTGGCCGATCAATTTCCTTCTCCTCGTTGGTTCCATTGACCCCACTTGCATGCTAGGGGTGGGGTGGTGGGTTGTCAAGGCAAGGTGCCGGTGTCAGTGTAGCAGATCCTTGCGCAGGGTGGTCGTCTGGCCCGCCTCGATGGTCACCGTAACGACGCGTGATATCTTGCGGGCGGGGTTGACCACCCGCAGGCGATGGGTACCCGCCGGTAGTTCCAGGCGTACCAGCGGTGTCATGCCCAGTTTCTTGTCGCCCAGGTAGACCTCGGTCCAGGGGCGGGTGGAAAAGGTGAGCCGGCCGGTGGCGGCCCGGGCCGGCTGTGGCCGGGAGGGAGGAGTGGAGGCCCGGCGCGGCGGACGGAACAGCAAGGCGGATACCTCTCCCCGCCCCAGCAACACCTTCTTCACCTGCCGTTGCCGGCCGCGGCAGAGCACGGCTACCCGGTGTTCCTGGCCGGGTTCGACAGCCACTTCCTCGAGCGGGGTGACCCCCTCCAGGCGGCGGCCGTCGATCTCCACCGCACAGCCGGCAGGTTGCGAGCGCACCGTCAGCCGGGCCGGAGAGGCGACCACTGCTGCCGGGGCGGGCGGGCCGGCCGGCCCGGGTGCGGGCCGGCCGGCGTCGGCGCTGGTGGCCGGCGTTGTCGTGGTGGAGGCGGAGGTGTTGCCGGCGGTGGCCGGCGGCGGCGAGGTTTTTACGGTTGCCGCTTCATCCTCCGGCGCCTGGCCCCACAGGTGCCAGGCCCCCCAGGCCGCTGCCCCGAGCACCAGCAGCAGCGCGATCGCCAGCGGCCACCGGCGTCGAGGCGGGGCGATGGCACTGCCCGACTCGGGCTTGATGATGGTCTCGCCGTAATCGCCGTGCCCGGCCGCCGGGGAGGGACCGGCCCGGGAGCTGGAGGGAAACGAATCGCTGGCCGGCTTGAGGGCCCGGGGTGAGATGTCTCCCTGGTTCCCCCGGCGGGCGATTTGTTCGAGCAGCTTTTTCTTGGTGCGGGCCTTGTCCCCGAACACCTCCATGATGTAGGCGGCGATGGCCTCGGGGCCGGCCGGCTCCTGCTGCTGCTGCAGGTAGGCGCGCAGCGCGGCTGCCATTTCCGCCGCGCTCTGGTAGCGCTGGGCGGGATCCTTCTGCAGGGCCCGGTCCACCACCGCCACCAGCTGGGCGGGAACCTCGGCCCGGGCCTCGGCCAGCGCCGGGATGGGCTCGTCGGCGATGGCCCGGATGATGGCCGCTTCGCTGTCATGCCGGAACAGGCGCCGGCGGGCCAGCAGTTCCCAGAGCACGATGCCCAGGGAGAAGATGTCGGAGCGGGCGTCGACCTCCTGGCCGGTGCATTGCTCGGGACTCATGTAGGCCAGCTTGCCCTTGAGGGTGCCCACCCGGGTCTGGTGCATCTTGGTGGCGGCCTTGGCGATGCCGAAGTCCACCAGCTTGACCATGCCGTTGAAGAGCACGATGATGTTGTGCGGGCTGATGTCGCGGTGAACGATGTCGAGCCGCCGGCCCTGCTCGTCTTCGAAGGTATGGGCATAGTGCAGGCCGTCACAGACCTGGGCCACCATGGCCGCGGCCAGGGGCCAGGAGACGGGCCGGCCGGCCTGCACGCCCTGGTTGGCCAGGGCTCCCAGGCTTTCTCCTTCCAGGAACTCCATGGCGATGAAGTACTCGCCGTCGACCTGGCCCAGGTCGTAGATCTGCACGATGTTGGGGTGGTTGAGCCGGGCGGCGATGATGGCCTCGTCGAGGAACATCTCCACGAACTGCTTCTGCTGCACCAGGCTGGGCAGGATGCGTTTCAGCACCACCAGCTTCTCGAAACCGCCGATGCCGGTCTGGCGGGCCAGGTAGATCTCGGCCATGCCGCCGGTGGCCAGCAGCATCAGCAGCTGGTAGCGGCCAATGCTGGACAGTTGTGCTCTTTCGTCCCGAGTCATACCACCCTCATGGTAGACAGCCGGAACGCAAAGCTCAAGCAACAAATTACCGGGTGCCGACCTGCTGGCGTTGTGCTAGACTGCCGGCGACAACCGGGAAGGGAACCTGCACCCGGAGAGGCTGGGTGTGACCCTTTTTCCAGGAGAACTGGACGGGGCCGGATCATGAGAAAGCACACGTCGAAAATCCTGTTGCTGGCCGGAATGCTGACGGCCTGTGGTGGCAGCGGATCCTTCCGCCTGGAACTCACCCTGCCCGATGCCACGGCCCGGAAACTCACCACCCAGTTGCGGGTGGCCGTTGTCGAGCCGGGTGCCGGGGCCACCTGCGAGCAGTTGCTCTCCCTGGCCGTCCGGCCCGGAGACGAGGGCTACCTCGTGGAGAGCGAGGTGTCATTTGCCTATCCCGTCCAGCAGGAGGTGCTGCTGGACGATGTCGGGCCCGGCCAGCGACTCTTCTACGCCGAGGGCCAGAACCGCTACGGGGTGGTGATCCTCAACGGCTGCCTGTCCGTGCAGGCGGGCGGCCCCGCGGTGGTGAGTATCGCCCTGGAGTGGCTCGGCACCTGCAAACACACCAACAACGGGGTGGAGATATGCGACGGGGTGGACAACGACTGCGACGACAGCACCGACGAGGGTGACCTGGAACAGTTGTGTCCCTCGCCTTACGGGGCGGATGCGGTCGCCTGCAGCGAAGGCGCTTGTGAGTTCTCGTGCCGGGAGGGTTTCCACGATGTCGACCAGGACTGGGCGAACGGCTGCGAGTGTCATGTCAGCCGGGGGGGGCAGGAGTGGTGCGACGGCATAGACAACGACTGCGACGGTGTCACCGACGGGGCCTCGTGCATCAACTGTTCTTCCGATAGCGACTGCGTGGAACAGGACGGTTGCCTCACCGGTACCTGCGCGGGGGGGGAGTGCCAGAGCGGGAACTTGCCCGACGGCACCTCCTGCGATGACGGCCAGGCGTGCACTGAAGACGACAGCTGCCATGCGGGTGTCTGCTTCGGTACTCCCAAGTCCTGCGACGACGGGCTGGATTGCACCGGCGACAGCTGCCAGGTCGACGGCAGCTGCAGCAACCAGCTGCTGGCGGGAAACTGTCTCATCGATGGTGTCTGCTATCTCAACGGCGAGCGCTCGCCGGATTCGTTCTGTCGCCGGTGTGACACCAGCAATTCCACCTCGAGCTGGACGCTGGAGGCCGAGGGCACGTCCTGCGACGACGGTTTGTGGTGCACCGGCACCGACAGTTGCGACGCCGCCGGCGAGTGCCAGCATGCCAATCCGCCGTGTGCCCAGGCGTGTCTGGGCAACTGCTCGGAGCAGACCCACGAGTGCCTTCCTGACGATGCCGGTACCGCCTGCGACGACGGCTTTCTGTGCAGCGACGATGACGCCTGTGATGGCCAGGGCAACTGCATCGGCACGTCTTCCGGCGGCTACTGTGCCATCGGGCAGGAATGCCTTCCCTGGTGCGCCGACGATGCCAGCGGTTGCGTGGCCATCCCCAGCTGGCTGGAACTGGACTGTCCCGAGCAGGCGCCGCTCGACCAGCCGGCCAGTTGCTCGGTGACGTTGCATGGTTCCGAGGGCAGCGAGGATTGCATCAGCTGTAGTGTCGAACTGGTGCCCAGCGTGCTCGACCACAGCGACTTTTTCCAGCCCGGTGGTTGCGATCCCGGTTCCTGGCAGTTTGCCGACAGCGGTTGCCGCAGCAGCGGCGGTGCGGTTTGCCCCTATGACGCCGGCGATGGCAGCGCTTCCTGTTGTGCCGCCGCCGAGTGCGACAGCAATCGGCAGTCTTTTTGGTTCCACAGCAGCACTTGCGGAGGGTTGGGGTTCCGCCTGGAGCGCCTGTTCGACCTGCGCTACTTCGATTCCCTGGTCTTTTGCTACCGGATCTCAATGGACAACCTCGACTACGACGGTGGCGTGGAGGTGATAGCCGAGCCCAGCGATGGCTCCTCTGTGGTGGGGATTGCCTGTGATTCCCCCGATGCCTGGGGAGCCGATATCGCCTCGGTTCCCTGCATGGACCTGCCCGGGATATTGGGAACCTGGGAGAGTACGAGGATTTCCTTCTGGAGCGAGGTGGGCCAGAACAGCAACATCTACCTGGGGGCCACCCGGCTGTATGCCTGGCCTCCCGAGTGTGCCCAGAAAACGACCGTCATCGACACCGAGTTCGTGGGTTGTGACGGGGCCTTGGAGTTCGACGGTTGGAATTTCAACGGGCAGCCGGCGGTGTGCCTGGACGGGCGCAGCGACTGCGGTTTGAACGGCGGGTTGCTCATCGGTTCCCTTGATGGCCGCCAGCAGTCCGACCTGGTTCTCTACCAGCCCATGAATCTCGTTGGCCTGCGCCCGCCGGCCCGGCTGTGTTGGACGGAGAACTTTCACTACCTCGATGGAAGCTACCGGGTAGCACTGTCCAGTGATAGTGGGGGTGCGTGGTGGGTACCCATTTTCGAGTTCAGTCCCCCGGAGCTGGTCTTGCAGCCCACCTGCCGGCGTATATGCGTGGATATTTCCGACTTTTCCGGCATCTTCGGCAGGGACGACGTCAAGTTGAACATCGACGGCACCGCCCAGGCGGGTGCCGTGCTTCTGAATGGGATCACCCTGGAGGCCAGTTCCGCCTGCGACGCCACCGGTATATTCACCATCGGCCCGGTCGAGCCCGACGGTGGCGGGGGTCACCGGGTGGAGATCACGAACGTGCTGGGCGAGCCGCGTCGGGCCCTGGTGGAATGTCGCTGGGGCAGTGGCCAGGTGTCATTCAGCCAGGAAATCGAGTTCCATCATTGAGTTGACCGAACTGGCTGAGCTGGCTGAGCTGGCTGGGCCTGTCCCCGGCTGTCCTGCCTCGACATTGACTTGTTGGTCGATAATGGCGTAGCTTGCCCCGGTTGGAGGTGGAACAGACATGAGAACGAAAAGCTGGTTGTTGTTGCTGGCCATGGGATTATTGCTGGGTGGTTGCGCCGCGGTGCAGACGGCAGGGGAGGATTCCCAGCCGGTTGGCCTGGGCTTGGACAAGATTCGCCAGGCATGCCTGGACGAGCATGTCGAGAATCGCATCGCCGCCTGTCGCAAGGCTGTACGGCTGGCTCCCGGCGAGTGGCGGACCGAGATGCAGCTGGGATGGCTGCTCTACCGCGCGGGACGGGTTCCCGAGGGAGTGGCCCACCTGCGCAAGGCCGATCGTCTGCACCCGCAGGATGCGGAGATCAATTATCGCCTGGGAGTGGCCCTACTCAAGCGGGGAGATCTCGATTCGGCAAAACGCTGCCTGGAAAGGTGCGTTACTCTGCAGCCGAAACGCTATGATGCCCTGCTGGCATTGGGTTCGTTGCTGCGGCGGCGAGGCAAGACCCAGGAAGCCATCCAAGTACTCGGGGAAGCGAGCCAACTCGACCCGGGACAGGCCCGGGCCTGGGCCCAGCTTTCCCTGGCTCTTTCCCGGGCCGGCAAGTGGCACGAAGCCGTGGCGGCGGCACGCAAGGTGGTGGAACTCGAGCCCGATGATCCCAATGCCCGTTCCAATCTGGGCCTGTTTCTGACCAACGCCGGTCAGGCAGCCGATGCCATCGAGCACTTGGAGAAGGCGGTGGCCTTGGATGGTGGCAATCCCACCGCCTGGTACAACCTGGGCCTGGCCTATACCGCCACGGAGGATTACGAACGTGCCAGCCAGGCCTTCGATTTCGCCTTACGGTTCAAAGATGACTTCGGCCAGGCCCATCACAACCTGGCGGTGGTGTTGATGACCCTGGGGTTGTGTCGTCTGTCCGAGGTTCATTTCGATCGCGCCCACCAACTGAGAGTAAAGAGTGCCCAGGTGGTGCTCGATCAGTTCCAGAAACTTTGTCATCCCCAGCAGTCGGACTCCACCGAACCCCTGGGGACAGGCACATCAAAAAATTCATCGGGGACAGGTGGTTGAGAGCCGCTCTCGGCTGAAAGAATAGCCAAAGAGCGTGTATCCGCTCGCCGGAGTACTCAGCGCAGGTACAGCTTCAGGGGGGTTGCCCGGGGATGTTTGCCTTCCTTGCCCAGGAAGATCTTCTCCACCTCGGGGGGCTTGCCATCGAGGTCTATCTGCAATTCGGACTTGCGACCTCCGGGGATGACGACATCTATCCCGTCCATCTCTCCCGGACGTACCGTGGAGGAAAACAGTACGATGCGGTTGCCATGCGGGCGTGCCCAACCGCCGGCATCTTCCCGCAAGCGCTTGACCTCTTTGACGGGTTTATCCGTGTCGAGCCGTCCGGTGAACAGCAGAGACGTCGAACTGGCCGACCAGCGCAGGTGCAGACCATCTTTGTCTACCCAGATATAGTAGCCCTCGAACTTACCTGCCTCTATTCTCGGTTGTCCGCGTAGCATACTTGCCGGTACTCTGAAGGCCTTGGTCCCGGCCATGACGACACTACCTGCTAACAGAAGCGAAAGCGTTACCGCTATACCTTTCATGTTCGTTGTCTCCTTAGCACCGAGTGTGTACCCGCCATTGCCCCGAATGGTCAAGAAATAAAAAAACATTAGAAAAACATTAGGGACAGTCCCCTTGTGCCGGAAATGACGGGGGAAAGGTGATTAAGGAGGTGTTGTCGCACGTCAACTGGCTTCGTATCGGGGAGGAAC